>Ga0187782_10001479_pt1 | contig 17125 bp, 12 predicted proteins | sample 0715_SJ02_MP15_2_FD_132454 | JGI IMG/M metagenome (GOLD analysis project Ga0187782, IMG submission 132454) | Tropical peat soil microbial communities from peatlands in Department of Meta, Colombia - 0715_SJ02_MP15_20_MG | ecosystem: Environmental > Terrestrial > Soil > Wetlands > Peat | place...
CCGCGCCAGCACCTGCCGGGCGGAATACTTGCCGTAGCCGATGCCCGACATCAGGTCATCCACCTTGCCCAGGCCGTAACCGGAGGCCACGCGCAGCAGGTCTTCTTCCTTGATGTCTTTCAGGGCGATGCGATATTTGCGGGCTTCTTTCTCGATCAGCTTGCGCCCAATTTCGATGGAACGCTCGCGCTGATGCACGTTGAGCCAATGTTTGATCTTGTTGCGCGCCCGCGACGATTTGACCAGCCCCAGCCAGTCGCGGCTGGGTTTGTGTCCGGCCTGGGTAACGATCTCGACGATGTCGCCCGAGTGCAGCTTGTGGCGCAGGGGAACCATGCGTCCATTCACTTTGGCGCCGACACAAGTGTGGCCAACTTCAGTGTGAATGGTGTAGGCGAAGTCAACCGGCGTGGCATCGCGCGGCAGCACCACCACTTTGCCCTTGGGCGAGAAGGTGTAGACCTCCTCGGGATACAGATCTACTTTCAGCGCCGACAAAAACTCCCGGGGATCGCTGACATCGCGCTGCCACTCGACCACTTGCCGCAGCCAGGCCAGCCGTTGCTCATCCTGTGCCGATACCGGGCCGTCTTTATATTTCCAGTGGGCCGCGATGCCTTCTTCCGCCATCTTGTGCATCTCCTCGGTGCGAATCTGGACCTCGAACGGCGTGCCGTCTTCGGTAATCACCGAGGTGTGCAGCGACTGATAAAAATTCGGGCGGGGCATGGCGATGAAATCCTTGATCCGTCCCGGCACCGGGCGCCAGATGTTGTGGATAATTCCCAGGACCGCGTAGCAATCCTGGAGCGAGCGCGTGATCACGCGCATGGCAAACAAGTCGTAGACCTGCTCCACGCCGATGCGCTGGCGCTGCAACTTCCGGTGGATGCTGAACAGGCGTTTGATGCGGCTTTCGACCTTGGCCTGAATGCCGGCCTCTTTCAGCTTGTCGTCGATAATCACCTGCATCTTCGCCAGGAAGGCCTCGCCCTGCTTGCGGCGAGCGTTGACCGCCTTTTCCACCTGCTCGTAGCCGGCGGGATCGAGAAAGAGGAAACCCAGGTCCTCGAGTTCGCCGCGAATTTTCCCCATGCCCAGGCGGTGGGCGATGGGAGCGTAGATCTCCAGGGTTTCCTCGGCGATCTTGCGCTGGCGCTCAGGCTCGAGGTGCTGGAGCGTGCGCATATTGTGCAGGCGGTCGGCCAGTTTGATGAGCACCACGCGGATGTCATCGACCATGGCCAGCATCATTTTGCGCAGGTTCTCGGCCTGGGCCTCCTCGCGGGTGGCGAAGTCGATTTTGCTGATCTTGGTGACGCCCTCGACGATGTGCGCCACCTGCTCGCCAAACTCCTTGCGGATATCGACGATGGTCACCGAGGTATCTTCCACCGAGTCGTGCAGCAGGCCGGCGGCAATGGCCACCGGGTCCATCTTCATTTCGGCCAGCACAAGCGCCACTTGCAGGGGATGCACCAGGTAAGGCTCGCCCGAAGCGCGCGTCTGCCCTTCATGGACTTTCAGGGAATAATCGTAGGCTTTCTTGACGAGGGAGAGATCGTCCTGCGGCCGGTTTTCCTGCATCCGCTTCATCAGCTCGCGGAACCTGGTGAGCGTCAAAGCGGTGGTCGCTATCTGTTGGCGCAAGCTCGCCATGCCGGATTATAGCCTCTGGTTACGCATCTTGGCCGCGTCTCTTGCGGCAAAGAGCGGGTACCCCATCCTTGCCGTGCTCTTTGCGGCAAGGGTGGGCTTGCCGCAATTGCCAGGAAACTTGCAGGAATGGACTGGAGGCGCGGCGCCGGGGGCTACTGTTTGATTATACCGCTCGGCAAATCTGAGGTTCATGGAGGGGTAGCCGGGTGGTGGCTCAGTTCGGATTTACGAAAGGAGTCTGTATGCCCGGGGGCACGACACATGTGGCGCGAGATCCCTCAGCAGTGCCGCTGACGCGGAATGGAAACAATCACTCGATCCCGTGCGAATTCAGGTGCTCGGAATACAATTTGTCGGTTTGCAGGATGTGGTTGGAGAGCCAGTCCTTGAGAAACGTGAGCACAGAGATGGGAGCTTCGGCGCCAGCCCGCGCCACACAGTCCTTGAACTCCTTGACCTTGGCGATGAACACCTGGTGTTCGGCGTGGTGCTCGGCCAGCTTGGGATATCCGGCCCGCTGGAGCAGTGCCTCTTCGGCACTGAAATGGGTCTTGGTGTAGGTTTCCAGTTCGTGAACGGTGTCAGCGATCACCTTGCTCCCCTGACATGTCCTCATGGCATCGTGCAAGGCGTTGATCAGGGAAAAAAGCTTTTGATGATCGGCATCGCAACGTTTCACTTTGACGCTATAGGATTGATCCCAGGTAACCAGAGCCATGATGTGCCTCCCCAAGGCGGTGTAGACAGGCCGTCCTTAGAGCTATCGGCGCCGACCGGAAAATGCTTTAACCTGCGCTTTACGATGACACCAGCTTGGTTTCCCGGCGAGACGCTGAAAACGCTCATGCATCTGTGGCAGAGTATCTGCAAGGTGATCCGCTGCGAAACAACCGGAGGAAACCTTAAGAACCTTCCTGGATGCATTGCATGGAAGTAACCTACTGCCCCTGCACGCGGTGCGAAGCCTTTGGGAGCTTGGGAACGACGAATTCTTCGAATAGATTCGTGACGGCGCTGGAGGCGATGCCGATGGCGGTGTTGTCGAGCGTCAGCGACAGGCTGTAGCGGTCGGCAGCGGGGTAATACAGGTTCGAGACACCACCCGCAGTCAGGCTGCCAAGAATGCCGGAATAGTTGGGCTGCCACTTTCCGTTATCACCTTTACAGACGAAAGCCATGACTATCGCGTAGCCGAAGCGGGCGCGAACTGTGCCGGCGCCTTTGTAAAAATAGCGTGGGTCCTGTTTCAAAATCGAGGGCAGAATGGCGCCGCCGATGAAGGCGCCGTTGACGGTATCGGCGTAGTTGGCAGCGAAGCGTTTGGCGTATCCATCAAAGCCCTGGCCGTAGCCGATAAAGTGGCCCTGCCACTGCTCGATGCCGGCGGTGCCGGCCACGGCCACGACGGTAAAAGGATCGATGACGGTTCGCGCAGCCAGACGGAATTTCTGCTTGGTCGTGAGCGGGACGGCGTGCGGGTCGTAGCTCACATAAAAGTTGGGCACCAGACCGAGAATGCGCTGGTGTTCTTCCTGTTCGACCTCCTCTTCGCCGATTTGCTGGCGGGTCAGGGCAACGGAAACTTCCGTAACCGAACCGTCCACGTCCATGATGATCGGCGGAACCGCGTTGATTTCGTTCACCTTCAAGATGCCGGAGTAGGTTTTCGGGGCGAAGCCCGAGACGGTGACGGTGAGATCAAAAGCTCCCGGAACGATATCGGCGAGGAAGAATCGGCCGTTGGTGTCGGTTTGTATGGCCGGCATCAGAGGCTGGCCCTTGCGGGTGAGCTTTATAGTGACCCCGGCGAGGACGGCGCCGCTGCCATCGAGCACCTGGCCGCTGATGCATCCCGAAAGGGAGGGGTCGGCCGGACGGTTATCGTCCAAAACCACAGGTGTAGCCGGAGGCGTTTGTAGCTGCGGGGCTTGGGCAAAGGCCCAGATGTGGCCAAACATCGCAACAGAGACTATGGTTATTCCAATTTTGAGGCCGAGAGCCACCTGAACCACTTTTCTCCTGCCCACGCCAAGGAAGTTAGAGTATCGCTAATTTTGCCGCACAGGGGATGTTTCAGCCAGATTACTCCGGATTAGGCCGATTGTCTTGCCCGATCCGGCACTCGAATGGCGCTGGGAGGGCAAATCGCAGTCGGCCAGCCCACAGCCAAACCCTGCGATCCCCTAGCACTGGGATGCATTTTGACGGCTTCGAATCATTCAAACTGGCCACAAATTTGTCCCCGAGATCGGCCAGCTGCTAGAGTCAAAAAAACAATGAATTCTCTAATCCTGGTAAGTGGAGTTTCCGGACCCATCGGCGCCGCGCTTCTGCCATCTTTGAGAACCGCGGGATTCACGGTTGTGCGCCTGGTGCGTGGCCGCGCCCAGGACAACGCACAAATCGCCTGGGATCCCACGCAGCCGCTTGCGCCGGAATCCGTCTCTGGATTCCACGCCGTAATTCATCTCGCCGGCGAAAGTATCTTCGGCCGCTGGACCCCTTCCAAGAAAACCCGGATTCGCGAAAGCCGCGTGGCCGGCACGCTGCATCTGGCCAAAGCTCTGGCCGAAGCCAAAGAGAAGCCGGAGGTCTTCATCAGTGGATCGGCAATCGGCTACTACGGCAACCGCGGCGAAGAATCATTATCAGAAGAGAGCGCACCCGGCACGGGCTTTCTTGCCGAAGTTTGCCGGCAGTGGGAGGAAGCGACCACGCCCGCGGTGGGCGCGGATATCCGCACCGCGCACATTCGCACGGGAATCGTGCTCAGCCCCAGGGGCGGCGCGCTCGGGGCCATGCTGCTGCCCTTTAAGCTTGGCCTGGGGGGACGCACCGGCGACGGCCGCCAATGGATGAGCTGGATCGACGTGCGCGACATGGTGGGCGCCATCCTCCACATTTTGAACATCAACCTCATCCAAGGGCCGGTCAACATGGTCGCGCCCAAGCCCGTCCGGAACGAGGAGTTTGCTAAAACGCTGGCCGGCGTGTTGTCGCGCCCGGCGATTTTCCCCATGCCCAGCCTTGCAGTGAAAACTCTTTTCGGTGAGATGGGTGAGGAACTGCTGCTCAGTAGCCAGAAAGTGGAACCCGGCAAGTTGATAGCCAACGGATATCGGTTTCGGTACAGCGAACTGAGAGCGTCGCTGGAAAGCATTTTGAAGCCATAACCGGTTGCAAGAGCGAGGCGTGTTCCCGAAAGAGATCCAGAACGGAGTGCTGAACCTGCTAACTTGCGCCTTCATTGACTTGCCCTGCCTCTGGTCCTAACATTTCACCCCAATGATTGGCGAGACCATCTCGCACTACCGCGTCGTCGAGAAGTTGGGCGGAGGCGGGATGGGTGTCGTCTACAAAGCCGAAGACCTCGATCTTGGGCGCTTTGTGGCTCTGAAATTCCTTCCTGACGACGTCGCCCAGAACCCGCAGGCCCTGGACCGCTTCCGCCGTGAAGCCCGCGCCGCTTCCGCACTGAACCACCCCAACATCTGCACCATCTATGAAATCGGCCGTCATGAAGACCGCCAGTTCATCGCCATGGAGTTCTTGCAGGGCCTAACCCTGAAGCATCGCATAGCCGGTCGCCCGCTCGAGATGGAAGCTTTGCTGCCGCTGGCCATTGAAATCGCCGACGGACTCGAGGCCGCTCACGCCGCCGGAATCATCCATCGCGACATCAAGCCGGCAAACATCTTCGTCACTCAACAAAGTCACGCCAAGATTCTCGATTTCGGACTGGCGAAGATTCTGGCGAAACCCGCTTCGGCGGGAAGCGATTCGTTAACGGTTTCGCTCGGTTCCGACGTCTCACAACTGACGAGCGAGGGCGCGCTGGTGGGCACGGTGGCTTACATGTCGCCGGAACAGGTGCGGGCCAAGGACCTGGATGCCCGAAGCGACCTGTTCTCTTATGGAGCGGTGCTGTACGAGATGGCAACCGGCAAGCTGCCCTTTGATGGGGCGAGCGCTGGAGAAATTTGCGGGGCGATCCTTCACCAGGAACCCGCGCCGCCGTCGAAGATCAATTCAAGAGTTGCAGCAGCTCTGGAAGCCGTAATTCTCAAAGCGCTGGAGAAAGACTGCAATCTGCGCTACCAGCACGCCGCCGAAATGCGTGCGGATCTGCAGCGAGTGAAGCGCGACTCCGAGTCTGGACGAGTATCCGCAACACAGAACCTAAGCAGGACTAAGAGGGCGATACATTCACGTCCCGGCATGCGCGCAGGGATCATCCTGGCTGCTGCGTTTTTGGTCTTGGCCTCAATCGGCTTCGGCATTTACAAATATCGCTCTCGCTCAGTTCTACCCGCGAATGGCCGCGCGCCGCTGTATGTCGCGGAGTTTACCAACTCCACCGGTGACGCCGTCTTCGACGATGTGCTGCTCGACCTCGTGGCCAAAGAGTTGAATCGTTCCCCGGCGGTTCAAGTTGTGGATTTCGACATCGATAACCTGGCGCATCTGTTGCAGAGCGCCGGCAGGAATCCGGAAGAACACTTCACCCCAGAGCTCGCCAGAGAGTTTTGCGAACGCGCTAAGGGGAGATTGTTCACGGATGGAGAGATCAAGCCGCAGGGCAATGGCTACGTGCTCGATCTCTCCGTGCGGGAATGCAGCTCAGGCCGGATGGTGGCCCAGCAACACAGTGAGGCAAGGAACAAAGACGACGTTATGCATGTGGCGGGTGAGCTTGCCGCAAACATGCGGCTCCAGCTTTCTGGCCACGCCGCCAACTCGCCCGGCAACACGTCGGCGCCTTTGCTTACCGCCTCTTTGCCAGCCTACCAGGCCTACCTGATGGGCGAGAGGCTATACGGAACCCAGCTCAAGCAGTGCGCTACGATGCTCCGCCGCGCCACCGAGCTCGATCCCGGTTTTGCTGAGGCCTGGGATGGATTGTCGCTTGCAGACCACAACCTGCATGAAGACAAGCGGTCACAGGACGACCTCAAGCATGCCTTCGCTTTACGCCAAAAATTTCCCGAGAACGAAAAGGCGGGCCTTGAAGCGCGCTACTACAGGGAAGTCACCGGGGAACTCTACAAGGCCATCGAGGCGTTGCAAACCTGGGAAAAGCTGGAGCCCAACGCGTTTGCGCCTCACAATCAGTTAGGGTTGGTTTACGCGGACCTTGGTATGTACGAAAAAGCGATGATCGAGCTCAAAAAGAACACAGACCTTTTTCCCAGTTTCCCGCACGCGATCTCCAACCTGTCAGCCGCACTGCGCGAACAAGGCCGCTATGACGAAGCCGAAACGCTCCTCCAGCGCATCCCTGCCGATCAAGCGCTGGGTTTCTTTCAGCACCGGGCGCGCTATTACGTGGCAATGCTGCGGTCCGATCAAGCAACGCTCGAAAAAGAGCGGGGCTGGATGGAACAGAACGCCGACGAATCCCTAGCAATCGGCTTCCTGGCATCGATCGACCTCCACGACGGCCGGTTGGAGAGAGCCCGCCAACGGGCGGAACATGGTGTGAGCGTATCGGTTGGTTCTGGTTTGTCGGAGGCCGCGGCCAACATGCTTGTAGATCTCGCAACAGGCGAAGCTCTGTACAATGAAGGTTCCGCCGCCAAACAATCCCTAGACCGGGCATTGAAGTTGTCCGATTCGAAGGAAAACAAAAAAGGCGCAGCCAGAGTTATGCTCCTCAACAGCCAGGAACGCGAAGCCCAGAAGATCATCAATGACCTGCTTCACGACTATCCTGTCGATACGCTGCTGAATGAATTGGACGCGCCGCTTGCACTTGCCGCGACCCAGTTAGGCTCTGGTCAGGCTGATGCCGCCTTGCGCACGCTTGATCGGCTAAAACCTTTCGAGTTAGGCGCCGCGGCCGAGCACCTTCCAAACTATATTCGTGCGTTGGCTTACCTTCGCCTCCGGCGCCCCGAAGATGCTGCCGGGGAGTTCAGCGCGATTCTGACGCATCGCGGACTGTCCCCGTTGAGCCCAATCCTAGTAGCGTCACAACTCGGACTGGCGCGTGTGTACGCGATGCAACGTGATGTTGCCAAAAGCCGCGCCGCCTACGAGACCCTTTTTTCGGAGTGGAAAAATGCCGACCCCGACCTCCCAATCCTGAAGCAAGCCAAAGCCGAGTACGCCAAGCTGCATTAGATGCGAGGCCGTGTCGAACCTCTTTCATGCACGGAGCTCAATCCCCCTGTGACGCCGGTCACAGACAGATGTTCCGACCCATGCCAACCTGCTGACGTGCGAATCGGTTGGGCGATTCGCCACATTTTTTGGGGGTTCGACAAGATGACCACTGCAATCATGAGATACAAATTGATCGTTTTCGCACTGGCCCTGAGCGCGATGTCGTGGGCCCAAAGCGCAACCCAGACCGCGCCGGCAGCTTCGCAGCCGACCGCCGCCGCAGCGGAGAAAGCCGCCTGTCCGTGCTGCGGCACGACAGCATCCGCAGATGCCAAGCCGGGCCAGTCCTGTTGCGCACGTCACGTGGCCAAGAACGAAAAAGAGCCGGCGTGCTGCGCGGGAAAAGAAAAGGCGCAATGCTGCCAAGGTAATGACAAAGACAAAGGCTGCTGCGGGAGCGAAGGCAAGTCATGCCAGCGCAGCAAAGACAAGACCGCCGCTGCCTGTTGCGGCGAAAAGTGTGCAAAAGAGTGCGGCAAAGGCTGTTGCACCGAAAAGAAGGGCGAAACCAAGGCCTCGAATTGCTGCCACGGCAAACAATCGCCCAGCTCTCCTGCCGGTGGCCAGTAGGGCGTGCGCGCACGTCGGGTGCGCGTACTTCCAGACACGGTGGCTTCTAGCGCGGTTGTTTGCTTGCCTGACAGTCCGCCGGTGCGGGTCGCGGCGCCAGATACGTGTGGGTAATCCGGTCGTGCCAGCACAGGGCATCCTCGTCAAGGAAAACCCAGGCGTAGCCCATACCCAGTGAAACGGCAGAGAGGTACGCGGCGAAAACGCGCCAGCGGCGCAGGCGGCGGCGGGCGGGGCTTCCATCGAAACGCGCCAACTGCAACCTGGCCAGGCGCAATCCCGGCGTAGTGCCCGAGTAAACGATGAGAAGGTACTGATACGCCGCCCACAATGCGGCGGCAAGGCCGACAGCCAGTCCCATAAGCTGGAAGCGCGGCGGACGAATGGCGGCTATCTTCCAAAAGATCAACGCAAACAGAGTACAGGCTACAGCAATGAGGAGCCCGTCGGCGGCCGCGGCGAGAATCCGGCGCGACAGAGGAGCGCTTTGCAGCGGAACATCAATTCCCGGACGTTTCTCCAGCCCGGTTTGCGCGGCAGGTTCAATGGTGATTCCGCCGAGCGCCGGAGCCGGAGCAACAATTTCCGGCGCTTCCAGAATGCGTGGCGTTTCAAGGACCGGCTCGGCCAATTCGTCGCTTGGAGGCGCGGCGGGAGTCCACGACCGGGGGAATTCAATGATCTTGGCGGAGGGGGACGGGGGTGGCTCGGCGGTCGAGGAGTCGAGCAAAGGCAGCTCCGGGGATGGCTGCGGTTCGGCAGCGCAAGAGGAAAGTTCAGGAGACGCAAGTGCGATCGAGTTATCCAGCGCCAGAGCCTGGTTGCAGGCGGTGGGCGGCGGCAAAACTGACGGGGAATCCTGCCCCGCACTGGAGCCGGCGAAATTTTCTTCCTCGAAGCGCAGGCGCAGCGATGGATAGCGCGGCGGCCGGGGCTTGCGGCGGGCGTGATAGCGATTCAGACGGGCGGAGACTTCCTGCCGCCACGAATCCTCCGGTGCAGACGGCGTGCCCTCTGCCGACGGGAATGGTTTTGCGCCGGAACAGCCGCACTCGATTTCACCACAAAGCAAACAGGGCATGAATCACAATCTTGCTTAAGCGCCAAAATGACGACCAATGACTACTTTGCCGGATAACCGGCCGTCATCAACCCGAATCCAACACTATTTTGGTGTTAGTGGCGGTTCATTTTGAAAAATCTGCAAGTTTTCGTTGGGGTCATTCCGAAGCCCCGCGCTTTCACCAGCGGGGCGAGGAATCTCATGCCCGACGACCTGCGGGCAGGGACATCCCTTCGCTCCGCCTGAAAAACGGCTCCGCTCAGGATGACGCCATCAACAGAACCAAACTGACTCGGTACAGACTTTGCTTCACTTGCCACAGCCGTGCTAAGTTCGCCATGGCTGCTGGCGTAAAATCATCCCGGACGCTTCTGCGCGCGGAATGATTGTTGTTCCAACAATCTCGTTCCGATGACTCTTCGCAACAGATTCCTTATCACGGCGGCGTCGCTTTGTCACCTGCTTCTCGGCGCCCGGTTAGTTACCAGCCAGTTGCCGCCTGCACAAACCACCCCTGCGAGCGCACAGAAAAAAGCTGCCACCATTCCCCAGAGCCCCTGCGCCCGCGCCGCAGAAGCGCAAAAGGAAACCCAGAACGCCTACACGATTTGCGCCCTCCAGCAGGAACAGGAAGGTGCGGTCTACAAACTGCACGGCGCGGTTGAGATTTACTACGGAAGCTACGTGCTCAAAGCCGACGACGCCACCTACAACTCCGACACGAGAGAAGCAACGGCCACTGGGCACTTTGCCCTCGATGGCGGCCCCAACGACGACCACATTCGCGCCTCGCATGGCACCTATAATTTCGATCTCGAAACCGGGCGCTTTTACGATGCGACCGGGACCACCGGCATGCGCCTGCGGGGAAACAAGCTGATTTTGACTTCCACATCCCCCTTCGCATTTACCGGAGGGCGGGTTGAGAAAACCAGCCCCGACCACTATCTGGTCTACGATGGCAGTATCACGACCTGCGAAGTTCCCCATCCCATGTGGAAATTCGGCGCGCGCCAGATCAGCGTCGAGGTGGGGGGCAACGCGCAAATCTACCGCAGCGCGTTTGTGCTGCACGGGCTTCCTATTCTGTGGTTTCCTTATGTCACGCATCCCGTGGAAAAAGAATGGCGGCAGTCGGGATTTCTCATGCCCTCGGTGGCGCGCTCCTCGGTGAAGGGTAACGTGGTGGGCGATGCCTACTATTGGGCCATCAATCGCATGATGGATGCCACGCTGGGCGCAGAATACTTTTCGTTGCGCGGTTGGTCGCAACGGGGCGAGTTTCGCGCACGGCCCAGCGAAACCTCTTACGTGGATCTCTACTACTTTGGAGTAATCGACCGCGGCATCGGCACGCCGCCGCTCAAGGAGGGCGGCGAAAACGTGCGCCTGAACTCGGTGGGCAACCTGGGCGGCTTCCGCGGCGTAGCCACCATCGACTACCTCAGCTCATTTCTGTTCCGGCTGGCCTTCAACGAAGTTTTCAGCCAGGCGGTGTATTCGGAGGTCAAATCCCAGGCCTTTGTCTCGAAGTCGGAGGGCGGCTTTAGCGTCAATGGACTTGTGGAGCGCTATCAGAACTTTCTGAGCACCACTCCGGGGCAGGTGGTGACTATCCTGCACGCTCCCAGCTTTGACGCGTCCAGCGTGGACCAGCAGCTGTGGCACACGCCGCTTTACTGGTGGTTTGACTCATCGGGTACGGGATTGTCGCGCAGCGAACCCTCGGTATGCTCGACCTCGACCGTGTTGCCGGTGTGTACCCCGGCGTTCCGCACGGCGAATCTGGTGGGCCGACTCGACCTCGATCCGGGAGTTTCCCTGCCGCTGCTGTTCCGCGGATGGTCGCTCCGCCCCGAACTGGTTCTGCATGAAACCTACTACACCCAAAGGTTGGTGGGAGAAATCGGCAACAACCCCGGCGAGGCGGTAAGCGACTCCATCAGCCGCCAGGCGCTGGAGACTGCCGTGGAGCTGCGGCCGCCGGCGCTGGAGCGTATCTTCGACAAGGAATTCCTGGGACGCAAGTGGAAGCACGTCATCGAGCCGCGCGCGGTCTACCGCTTTGTGACCGGGGTCAACCAGTTTGCCAATTATCTGAAGTTCGATGAGCGCGATATTCTCAGCGATACCCACGAGGTCGAGTACGGCTTTGTCACCCGCCTCTATGCCAAACGCACCACGGCGAAGCCCGAAGAGTGCAACCCGCTGATGTCGGCGGTGACGGTGGGTGGACCGGCGCCGGAATCGATCATTCCCTGGCAGCATCCTCCAACTGCCCAGAATGCGCCCTGCCCGCAGGGGCCGCCGGTGCGAGAGGTGGTGACCTGGGAACTGGCGCAGAAATACTTTCTCGATCCCACGTTTGGGGGCGCGTTGGTCTCCGGCCGGCGCAACGTTTTCACCACCACCGCCGATCTTACGGGAATCGCTTTCCTGACCGAGCCGCGCCATCTTTCGCCGCTGGTCTCGCGGTTGCGGGTCGAGACCAGCGAGCGCACCGACGCCGAGTGGGATTTCGATTACGACTTCCAAAATACACGCGTGAATGCGAGTACACTGCTGGCCAACTACCACATTGGCCAGGTAACGCTCGGTGGCGGCGATGCAATTCTGGAAATACCGGTGCAGGCAGGAATCTCGTCGGTCAGTTCGGCCACACCCGAACGCTTCAATCAATTCCGGGTGGCTTTAGGATACGGCCGCGCCACCAAGCGCGGCTTCAGCGCCGCCACCAGTTTCGGCTTTGACGCGGAAAGCAAACAACTGCAGTTTCTTACCACCGAGACTACCTACAACTGGGATTGCTGTGGCCTGACCCTCGAATACCGCAGCTACGAAGTGGCCAACGTGCACAACGAAAACCTGTTCCGCATCACCTTCAATCTCGCCAATATCGGCGGCTTCGGCAGCCTGCGGCAGCAGGAACGGCTGTATTAGGGCTCCACAAACCATGTGGGGACAGCCGCCCTCGTTAGCCTGCCCTGAGCGAGCGAAGCGAGTCGAACGGGTCCGGCGGAGCGAAGCGGGTGCCCCATTTCTCGCGCGCTTTTTGCGCGAGAAGTGGGGTTTTTCGGCTTTCATCCCGTCTTGTTCCGAATCTTTTCCTCCCACCACCTCCAGTCTTTGATCCGAACCACTCCCGGCTCTGAATACGCATAGAAACGATAGCTACTCCACGGCCAGTCGGCGGGATCAGCGACGAGGCCCCGCACTACAGGGTTCCGGTGCATGTATTTCAACTTCTCCGTCTCTTTGCGTTGACTCCACAGGTTGAAATCATAGAAACGTCGTTGCCAGAATTGACCGGAAAACCCGCTGACGAGGGACCAGCGCTGGCTGAATCCCAACTTTGTGGCTTGTACCACGGTCGAGGGGTTGCCGACCCGGGGTTCGGAGATCAGCAGGTGCACGTGCTCCGGCATCACGACGTAACCGATCAGCGCAAAAAGATAACGTTCGCGCATCAACTCGACAGTCTTGAGGAACAGGTCGCGAGCCTCGGGATGGTCGAGGAAAGGCTGGCGGCGGTAGCAACTCCAGGTAATGAAATGCGAGTCGCCCGCGCCGTAGTAACGCTTCAGACCCCAGGGCATGGAAGGAAAATAGAAGGGTTCAGGAGGTCGGGTCTGTGACGGGTGAACAGTTTTGAGGGATTGTGATTGGGATGGTTCCGAAAAGGGAAAGTCAAAAGCCCCACTTCTCGCGCAAAAAACGCGCGAGAAATGGGGCACCCGGCAGCCTGCGGCAGCAGGAACGGCTGTATTAGAGCCGGGTACCCGCGGTCGCCTCATCCCGCAGCCTGCTACTATAGCCGGGATGACCGTGCCGCAGAACATCGAGGCGAAGGGCGATGCACTACGCACTCACCTGCGTACGTTGGGCCGTCTGCTCGTCGCCTATTCGGGCGGCGTCGATTCCGCTTATCTGGCATGGGCTGCTCATCAGGCTCTGGGAGATAACATGCTGGCTGTCATCGCCGACTCTCCCAGCCTGGCTCGCACTCAACTCGCCGACGCGGTCGCCTTTGCCCGCGAGGAGGCGATTCCGCTGGAAGTCATCGCGACTGCCGAACTCGATCGCCCGGAATACGCTCGCAACGATTCCCAGCGGTGCTTCTTCTGCAAAGATGAGCTTTTCAAACTGATGGAAGAGCTGCGCGCGGCGCGCGGTTTCGACTCCATCGCATACGGCGTCAACCGCGATGATCAGGGCGACTTCCGTCCCGGGCAGAAGGCTGCCAGCCTGCACCACGTGGCCGCCCCGCTGTTCGATGCCGGCCTCGGCAAAGACGAGATTCGCGCGCTCGCCCGCCAGGCGGGGTTGCGCATCTGGGACAAGCCCGCGTCCGCTTGCCTGTCATCGCGCGTCGAATATGGCCGTGCGGTTACGCGCGAGGCGCTCGCGGTGGTGGAAAAGGGCGAAGATGCGCTGCGCCAGCTGGGCTTCCGGCAGTTCCGCGTGCGGCATCACGGCGAGATCGTGCGCATCGAAATCGCGCAGGATGAGTTGGGTCGGGCTCTCGATCCGACCATGGCTCGGGAATTCACGCAGCTGTTCAAAGCTCTCGGCTTCAAGTTTGTCACCCTCGATCTGGAGGGCTTCCGCTCGGGATCGATGAATTCCCTGCTGCCGGCCCAGGACTTGTTGAAGCGCGCAGGTTGAGGGGCTAAGTAGTACCGAGTACCGAGTTGCGAGTACCGAGCGGACCGAGGACAGCCGAGGGCGGCTATCCCACCTGGCCTTTCTTGCATTCCCGGGGACAAAGCTCTCAACCACGGAGGGCACAGAGAGCGATGAGCAATGAGCTGTGAGCGAGCGAAATCCCGGTTGCTCATTGCTCATTGCTCCGCTCGCCGTGGTTATTAAACTCCCACAGCGAACAAAGCCGCTCCCCTGCCCCCTTGCTCTTGCTGTGAGATAATCAACCTTCAACTCGTGATGGTGAGGCGGTTTTTAGTGAACCTAATCCGGCGTTCTTTTCTTTTGCTGCTCGTGGTTTGCCTGGGCTGTGTGGCCCAATCTGCTCCGTCTGAACTGGCCAAAAAGATCGAGCGGCAGGTGCGTGGCTATTACAAGATTCCTCCCGAGGTGAAGGTGACGGTGGGCGCACCATCGCCCAGTGCGGAATTCCCCAATTATCAATCCGTAACCGTGACCCTGGAGAGTGGCAAACGCAGACAGGACATGACGTTTCTCGTATCCAAGGATCAGACCTCCCTGGTGAGGACGGTCAAGTTCGACCTCAACAAGGACCCGTTCGCAGAAACCATGAGCAAGATCGACCTGACCGGACGGCCGACACGCGGCGCGAAGACTTCCAAGGTGATGGTGGTGAATTTTGATGATTTCGAGTGCCCGTTCTGTTCGCGCCTGCACCAGGCGTTGTTCCCGCAAATCCTGAAAGAGTATGGCGACCGTGTGACCTTCGTCTACAAGGACTATCCGATGGCGGACATTCATCCCTGGGCGATTCACGCCGCCGTCGACGCCAACTGCCTGGCAGCGCAGAACGGCGATGCCTATTGGGATTTCGCCGACTACATTCACGCCAACCAGAACGAGGTCAGCAACGAAAAGACCCCGGGAGCGCGGCTGGAACAACTGGATAAGATCACCATGCTCCAGGGCCAGAAGCACAATGTGGATGTCGTAAAATTGCAATCCTGCATCAAGGCGCAGGATGAGACCGCCGTGAAGGCGTCGGTCAAAGTGGGGGAAGAGCTTGGCATCGAAGGCACCCCCGCGTTATTTGTGAACGGCGAGGAAATTCCCGGAGGGGCCATCCCCATTAGCGAGGTGCGCGCGGCGCTAGATCGCGCCTTGCAAGACGCCGGTGTGCCGGCGCCGGCGCACGCTGCGACAACTGCGCCGCCGGCATCCAAGTAGTGGGAGACAATTCTTGAACAGAGCCAGGAATCATGCCCGGTATGCGACGCTGCTCGCCGGCGCCTTGTTGCTGGCGGCGCTCGTGGGTTGCAAGTCTCAGGTGAGCGGCGACGTGATGGCCACAGTGGATGGCCGCAAAATCTTCCGCTCCGACGTCGACAAGTACTACGACAACCAGGTAGCCAGCGCGCAGCAGGCGCCGGTGGGCGAGCAGGCGACCATGCTCCGCCTCAACATCCTGCGGCAGCTCATCGACGACGAGATGGTCATGCGCCGCGCCGAAAAACTCGGCTTGCTGGCTACGGAAGAGGAAGTGGACCGCAAGCTCAACGAAATCAAATCCCCGTATACCCAGGAGCAGTTTGATCAAAGGCTGAAGGAGAAGAAGATCACGGTCGAGGATTTCAAGCGCGACATCCGCCGCTCCATCACCGTCGACAAGGTGATGAACAAGGAAGTCTCGTCGAAGATCAACGTCACCGATCAGGATGTAGCCGACTACTTTGCCGCGCACAAGTCGGAATTCAACCTTATCGAGCCGCAATACCATCTGGCGCAGATTTTCGTGACGCCGATGCCCAACCCGCAGGTGCACAACCAGAACAACAAGGCGCAGAACGAGGCCGATGCCCGCAAAAAGGTACAGATGATCGCCAACCGGCTGGATAGCGGCGACGACTTCGCCACGCTGGCCATGAATTATTCCGAGGATCCGGAGACCTCCGGCAATGGCGGCGATCTGGGAACGCTGCCGGAGTCTTCGCTGCGCAATACCGATCCCGCCACCCGCGACGCCGTGTTCAAATTGAAGCCGGGGCAGTATACGCCGATCATTTCGGTGGTAAACCCGGCGACCAAGCAGGCGGTGGGATTCCGCGTTGTGAAGCTGGTGTCGAAGGAACCCGCGGGACAGCGCGATCTGTCGGATCCGCGGGTGCAGCAGGCCATCCGCTCGCAACTGCATGACCGACGCGAACAGTTGCTGAAGGCCGCGTATTACGAAATGCTGCGCGACTCGGCCAAAGTGGAAAATTACTACGCCAAAAGCGTGCTGGATAGCAATGGCCTGGCGAAGTAGGCTTCGGGCTTGGGCCGTTGGGCTTCGGGCGTCGGCTATCCGGCTTCACATCCTCAGGCGTTTCCCCAATCGGGCAACACGCCAGAAACATAAATTTCGTGAAGCCTAAAAGCCGAAGCCCGAAGCTTTTTTTTCACTCCACAATCGCCAGGACCTCGCCGGCGTTTACCGCTGCGCCTTCACTGACCAGAATTTTCTGAACCGTTCCCTTCTTGGGTGATTTGATTTCGTTCTGCATCTTCATGGCTTCGACCACGGCCACGCCGGCGCCAGCCTCGACTTCCGCGCCCGCCGCAACCAGAACCCGTACCACCTTGCCGGGCATGGCCGCGACGATCTTTTTCGGTCCATGATCGTCCGCGGCGCGGGAACGGCTGCGCAACGAGCGGGGATCGCGAACTTCCACGGCAAAGCGGATACTACCCACCCACAGATGGAGTTCGTTGGCCACGCGCTCCGACTTGATCTCGTACGCCTTGTTCCCGATGCGCAGCGAGAGCACATCGGGGAGGGCGAGAACCGCATCGAGATCGACGGGGCGGCCGTCGAGTGTGCACAACCAGCGTCCTTCGGCGTGATTGAGGTCAAGCCGGTAATTCTTGCCGTCGATGGTTACGTCGTAGAGCATGGGAACCAGTTCTCAGTTCTCGGTTCACAGTTCTCAGTTCTCGGTTCTCGGTTCACGGTTCTCAGTTCAGCGC
>Ga0187782_10001481_pt1 | contig 17119 bp, 15 predicted proteins | sample 0715_SJ02_MP15_2_FD_132454 | JGI IMG/M metagenome (GOLD analysis project Ga0187782, IMG submission 132454) | Tropical peat soil microbial communities from peatlands in Department of Meta, Colombia - 0715_SJ02_MP15_20_MG | ecosystem: Environmental > Terrestrial > Soil > Wetlands > Peat | place...
AGGGAGCGCCGACGTGGCGCTCGCGCGGCTCGATCGCCCGCGCTTCTCTGACGGCGGAACGCCTACCGCCGTGCTGCGCGAGAAGATGCAGAGGGCGATGCAGACTCATTGCGCCGTGTATCGCACGGGCGAGGTGCTGGCCGAGGGCGTCGAGCAGATCGAGGCGATCTGGCGCGAGAGCGTGGACGTGAAGGTCACCGACCGCTCGCTCGTCTGGAACTCGGACCTCATCGAGACGCTGGAGCTCGGGAATTTGATCGAGCTGGCCGCAGTGACGATCGTCTCGGCCGAGAACCGCAAGGAGTCGCGTGGCGCGCACGCCCGCGAGGATTACCCGCAGCGCGACGACGCGCGCTGGATGCGGCACACGCTGGCCTCGATCGACGAGGACAAGAAGGTCGTCGCAATCGACTACCGCCCGGTGCATTCCTATACAATGAGCAACGAGGTGGCTTATATTGAGCCGAAGGCTCGCGTCTACTGATGCGAGCAGCCCTGCGCGCAACGCGCGCAACTGTCCCATCGTTTTTACGGCGCCAGCTGAAAATGGTCCACCGCGAGCGCTCAGCCCTCATCAAGAATCGCTTGGCAGTCCTTGCTGCAGTCAAACTCCATGAGCAGCCTTTCGAGTTCCCTCAAATCGGCGGGCTTTCGCAAATGCCGGTCAAAACCGGCATCCTTCGCCCGGCGGCGAGTCTCCTCCTCTCCCCAGCCCGTCAGAGCGATCAATGCCAAGTCACGTCCCGCCGGCAGCTTGCGCATACGCCTCGCCGTTTCGAACCCATCCATCTGCGGCATGCCAATGTCGAGGAAAACCAGCTCCGGCTCGAACTCAGCGCAGGCCGCAAGAGCATGCGCCCCGCTGTAGGCGACGCGAACCCGCGCACCCAAAATTTCGAGCAGCTGCGCAAGGCTGTCGGCGACGTCTTGCGTGTCGTCGACAACGAGCACACGCCGCGGCGGGACCGTCGTGCATGGGGCCGCTTCGGGCGGCGACGCGTGCGCTTGGATGCTCTCCGATAACGGCAAACGCACAACAAAGCGGCTCCCATGCCCTTCACCCTCGCTGTGCGCCTCGACACTGCCGCCGTGCAGTTCGACGAGGCTGCGCACGAGCGAGAGCCCAATGCCCAGACCTCCCTTGGTCCGGCCCAGGGTGCGCTTCACCTGCACGAAAAGATCGAAGACGTGCGGCAGCATGTCCTTCGGAATGCCGACGCCCGTGTCGGCGACGCTCACGACAGCTTCCTCGGCTGCTCGGTGGACTGCAACTTCGATTTGTCCGCCGCTGTCTGTGTATTTCACGGCGTTGCCGAGAAGATTGCCGAAGATTTGCGCGAGCCGGACCGGGTCGGCTTCGACGTGCATCGGCTCATCCGGCAGCTCGACGCGAAGGAGAATCCCGGCCGAGGCAGCTTGTTCGCGCTCCAGATCGACCGTGCGATTGACGAGGGCCCCGAGGTCGAGCCGCTCCTTCCTCAGGTCGATTTTGCCGTGACTGACCCGCGAGACCTCGAGCAAATCGTCGACAAGCCGCACAAGGTGCTCGGCCTGCCGCTCCATCATCTCTCGCGCCCGCTCGGCGGATGGCCCCTGTCCGCCGGTTTTGCGCAGCACCTGCAGCCCATTGCGAATGGGGGCGAGCGGATTGCGCAGCTCATGAGATAACGTCGCAATGAACTCGTTCTTACGACGATCGGCGACGCATAATGCTTCCTCGGCTCGCTTACGATCTGTGATGTCGCGCACGAAGGCGCGCATCCCAATCACTTTGCCGCCCGCGTCTTGCACTGGCCATGCCCTGAGGCTGACCGGAAACACGGAGCCATCCTTACGGATATATTCCTTTTCGTACTCTCTGGAATCTCCTTGTGCAAGGATTCGATCCCGCACGATGGCCTCCTCCATGTCATGCCACCGAGGCGGAGTCATGTCCCCGCACGTAAGAGTCCGCAGATCGTCCATCGTATAGCCCAGCATCGACTGATAGGCCGGATTGGCGTCCTGTATCCGTCCCGAGAGGTCGACCGTAACGATCCCGTCTCGACTGGATTCAAAGAGCAGTCGGTAGCGCGCTTCGCTCTCCTGGAGGCTTTTCACGGCCTCATTACTCAACTGCGTCCTCATTGATTCCAGCAGGGCGTCGGTTAAAGCCCCGCGTTTGCGGGAAATTAAATCCGCCACTACGTTCATTGTCAAACCAAGCAGCGCAAACAACGTCATTCGCGCCAGGCTGCTCGTGTCATCGAGCACAAAAGAACCAATTGGCGGCAGGAAAAAATATTTTGCGCTTATGAGGGATAACAGCGTGGCGAGCAGACCGGGACCCGGACCCCCGAGCACGACAACTGCGAGGGTCGCGAGAAAGAACGGGACGAAGGCTCGCGCGGCTAGGAAGTCGCCGCCGAGAAGCGTCACAGCCGTCGCCCCCATCACGGCAAGAACCGCGACGACGTAATTCCAAGCGGTTCGCCTCACCGCCAAGACCCTGCAAAGCCCAAAGGCCGGCTTATCCGCGCGTTCATGATCGACCAAAGCTTGGCGCCGCTCCCTCTTTTGAGGACGCAAGAGTATCGCCGCCCTCCCAATTACAGCAAGAGGGATGGCGGCGCAGCATGATGGCATTTTGACGGGCGCCGCCTCGTGCGTAAGCAAACCCAGTCATTTTCTCCGAATGAGTAAGATCTCCAACGAGCCACGAGGCGGGCTTGGGCTCTGGTTGACACCGCAACCGCCCGGGAAGCATATAGCCCCTTTCGTCTCGCGGCGGGGCTTCGCGGCCCGCCCTCCAACCCGGACTCAAATGCCCCGCTTGGTCATGAAATTCGGCGGCACCTCCGTCGCCACCGTCGAGCGCATCAAGAATGTCGCGCGTCACGTCAAGCGGGAGGTCGATGCGGGTTACAATGTCGCCGTCGTCGTCTCGGCCATGTCCGGCAAGACCAACGAGCTCGTTGGCTGGTGCAAGGAGGCCGCGCTCTTTTACGACATGCGCGAATATGACGCCGTTGTGGCGTCGGGCGAGCAGGTCACCTCGGGGCTGCTCGCCATCGCGCTCCAAGAGATCGGCGTGCCGGCGCGCTCATGGCAGGGCTGGCAAATCCCCATCCGCACAAACGACGCGCACGGCTCGGCGCGCATCAAGGATATCGATTCCGCCGGGCTGCTCGAAGGCTTCGAACGCGGCGAGGTCGCGGTCGTCTCGGGCTTCCAGGGCCTTTGCCGCGAGACCGGGCGCATCGCCACGCTCGGGCGCGGCGGCTCTGACACCAGCGCCGTCGCCGTCGCCGCGGCGATCAAAGCCGAGCGCTGCGACATCTATACTGACGTCGACGGCGTCTACACCACCGACCCGCGCGTCGTGTCGCGCGCGCGACGCATGGATCGCGTGGCCTTCGAGGAGATGCTCGAGATGGCTTCGCTCGGCGCCAAGGTTTTGCAAGTGCGCTCCGTGGAGCTCGCGCTGAAATACGACGTCCCGACCTACGTGCGCTCGAGCTTCGACGATCCCGCAAATCCGAGCCGCGGCACGCTGATCTGCAAAGAGGAGGACATTGTGGAGAGCCAAGTCGTGACCGGCGTCGCCTTCTCGCGCGACGAGGCGCAGATCACGCTGCGGCGCGTCGCGGACAAGCCCGGCGTCGCAGCGGCCGTGTTCATGCCGCTAGCCGAGGCTGGCATCAATGTTGACATGATCGTGCAGACCGTGTCGGCGGACAACATGACGGACATGACCTTCACGGTCTCCGCCGCCGATTACGACCGCGCCCGCGCGATCCTCGAGAAGGCCAAAGCTTCCATCGGCTATTCGGCGCTCTCGGGCGCGACCGATGTCGCCAAGGTCTCGGCGATTGGCGTCGGCATGCGCAGCCATGCTGGCGTCGCGGCGCGGGCCTTCCGTGCGCTCGCGGAGAGAGGCGTCAATATCCGCGCGATCACGACATCGGAAATCAAATTCTCGGTGCTCATCGACGAGGCTTACACCGAGCTCGCCGTACGTACGCTGCACTCGCTTTACGGGCTGGACGCGCCCTGAGGAGAAAAACTATGGAAGAGTTCATTCAACGCATCGGCGCGGCAGTGGGCGTGGATGAGGCGACCGCAACGGCCGCTGTCGGCCACGTCTTGCACTTCCTGCAGACGGCGCAGCCAGAAGGGCCTGTCGCCGAGCTTCTCGCCAAGATCCCCAATGCGCAGCAGCTGATCGACGAAGCCGCCGCCGCCCACTCGGAAGGTCTCGCCGACGCGGCCCTGAGCGGCCTCGGCGGCCTCCTGGGTGGAACGGCCGGCAACATCATGGGCCTCGTCGGCAAGCTCACGGGCGCAGGCCTCGACATGGGCCAGATGCAGACGCTCGGCCATGAGCTGTTCGCTCATGCCGACGAGCTCATCGGCAAGGAGAACGTCGACAAGATCATCGAGGCGATCCCCGCGCTCGCGCCGTTCCGCTGAGCTTGCGGCGCCGCGGCTGTTGCGTTGAGCAGGCCGCGACGATGGAGGCCCTTGACGGCGACGCCTGAATTCAGTCCCTTTGAGCTAGCAGCCTGCGGCACTTGATTTGACGGGTTGAGATGCGAGCCTCTAGGCTCGCCCGGCAAGACCCCATCAGCTTGGCTGACGAAGGTCGCTAGCCGCGCGCGCCGGGGGAAGGGGGTGGCATGCCTTATTCGATTTTGAGCTTAACGCGCGGACGCGCCGGGGCGTCCAGGCGGGCGCCGTCCTCAAGCACAGGGACGCGCGTTTTTTCCAGCGCTTCCCCGCCAAGGCTTTTGGCCCTTTTGAGCGCCGCCCTCCTCGTTCTCGGCTTCGACGCCGCGCGGGCGCAAAGCTGCTCGATCACGCCGGCGAACGGCAACTACGGCTCGGTCAACGTGCTGAGCGGCGCGGCGGTGACGACGACGGCGCCGTTCACGATCGCCTGCACGGGGACCAAGAATCGCACAGTGCAGCTTTGCGTCGAATTTGGTCCTGGCAACCAGACCAACGCGTCAGGCCACCGCGTCCTCGTCAATGGCGCCAACCAGCTGCTGCAAGAATTCTACACGAGCGCCGCGGAAACGACGGTCTGGGGCTCGTGGGGCGCGTCGGTGCTCGCCTACACCCCCTACCCTTACGGAACGACGGTCAGCCTGCCGCTTGGAAGCACCGGCTCGGCGAGCGTCAATCTCACCGTTTACGGCTCGGTTCTGGCCAATCAGGCGACTGTCGTTCCGGGGTCCTATCTCTGGAACTCGACCGGAACGCCGGGCGTCGAATATGGCTATGCCCCTCTCACCGGGTCGCCCGCGGCCTGTCCCACCGGAACGGCGACGACGAATTCAGGCGGCTCCAACTGGACGGCGACTGTGGTCCCGCAATGCTACGTCACGGCCACGACCTTGAACTTCGGCTCGATCGGCGTCATTTCGGCCAACGTCAACGCGACGAGCACGATATCGGTGCAATGCACCAATACGACTCCCTATACTGTCGCGCTCGGAAATGGCCTCTATGCGAACGGCTCTCAGCGTCAAATGCTCGGCGGAGCGACGAACAGCGAATACGTGAGCTACAATCTTTATTCGAACGCCAGTCTGACCGCGCCGTGGACCAGCGCGTCGACGGTGTCCGGGACGGGCACGGGCGCCGTCGTCAACACGACTCTCTACGGACAGATTCCCTCGGGCCAATCCACGCCGTCGCCCGGAACCTACAACGACACCGTGATCGTCACCGTAAGCTACTGATCGCGAGAGCGCTGATCACCTGCAGACGACGGGGCCGATGACGACCTGGCGGCTCTCCGCCGGTTGGAAGCCGAACTCCGCATGACACTCGCCGACGCCGAGCGCCACGCGCACGCGGTTGGCCGCCGCGAGCCCCTTGATGAACGCGCGGCCGTCGTAGCCGACGACGAACTGCCCGCCTGAGCCCTCGACCTCGCCCTTGAGCCCCGCTTTGAGGTTCTTGCCCTCGGCGTCGGTCAGGATCACGACCGCGCTGTCGCTGACGGTGCGCACGCCGAAGTCGACGCGCACGCCGCTGCGAAAGGCCGGCACGACGACGTCCTTGGTCGTCGCGACGTCCGCGTTGACCGGCAGATTCGTCGTGTCCAGGGACAGCTGGTTGTTTTGATAGGAGCGCAGATAAGGCACGAGCAGGCGCCCGCTCGAGTCGGTTTGGCCGATCAGGCGGTTGTCGTGATAAACGTCGACGTTCGGGCTTCCGGCGTCGACGACGGCGAAGGCGTCGTCGATGCGGTTGGAGAAGAAGACGCCGTTGCCGAGCGTCGCGATCGACCCGTCGGCCTCGAAGGTTCCCGTCGCCGAGCTTCCGACCTGCGTCGCGCCAGCCGCAACGCGCGCATAGGGCGTGCGATAGGATCCGGAAACCTGGCGCAGCCTGTCGGACTGATCCCCCTCGCTGTCGCGCACGCGCCAGCCGTAGGAGCCGATTTCGACGTCCTGCGCTTTTGAAACATCCGTCGTCACGAAGTCGTGGTTGTGTCCGACGGTCGCCCCCGACGAGGCCACGACTCTGTTGCCGAGCGGCACGGTCAATCCGACCATGACGCCGCTTTGCCGCGGCGAGCCGAGGCTGCTGTAAGCGTTCACGAAAAGCGAGGCGTCGAACCATATGTTGCGCGACCAGCCGACGGTTCCGATGAGCTGCTTGGAGTCGTCGGCATTGCGCATCCACGCGACCGACGCGGACAGGGACGACTTGTCAAATACGAGTGGCGCGCTGACGGCGATGCGCTCGAGTTCTTTGGGGGGGCGGGCGGAGATGGCGAAACCGAAAGAGGTGAGCCCGCCATAAGAGGCCACCGATTGGCCGTAGGCGGTCGCGGACGGAAGCGACGCGGTCACCGAGGCGAGGTCGTCATAGGCGCCGAACGTCCGCTGAGTGGCGAGATTGAGCGAGAAGCCGCGGAACTGCGTCTCGAACGAGCCGTAAATCTGTTCGCCGCCGCCGCGCGAGGAAAGGCTTCCCGTGACGGCGCCCGAAACGACGCCGCGGTCGAGCACGCGCACGACGGCGCCGGCGCCGGCGTTGGCGAGGTTCTGCGCGTCCTCGGTATGAGCCTCCACCGTCAGCCAGTCATAGACGCCGCGGCGCAGGCTCGCGCTGCCGACGGGGCGCGTCTCGTAATCGTCGGAGTAGGTCCCGTAGTTTCGACGGGGGAGGCCGACCTCGACGGAATAGTCGGTGAGGCCCGGACGCAATTGCAGGCGGGAAGCGAAGAAGGGCGCATCCTGCTCTATGAGATGACCCGACGAGTCGCGCAGCACGATGTGGGCGGTTCCCTGCCCGGTCACCGGCAGATCCATGACCCGATAAGGGCCCTCCGGCACGTCTTGCGAATAGGTCTTGATGTTGTTCACATAGACGTCGAGCGTCGAGGGAACCGCGGCGTTGCCGGAGACATAGGGCAACGGCAGGGTGACGAGATCCGGACGTATCGTGAAATTGCGCTGCGCCTGCGCGCCGGCGATGCGGATGGGACGCGTCCAGGCCAGTCCTGAAGAAATGACGTCGCCGGCGTCGTAGGTGTCGAGCGTGTCGGGGTTGGAATAGCTGTAGGTCGTGTCGAGCCGCAGCTCCTTATTGGGTGTTTCCGGCGTGGAGCTGACGATGCCGGTCTGGGTGAGCGTGCCATAGGGGCTGAAGGCGCGCAGGTCCAGAGTGACCGAGACGCCCTGGAAATCGGGGCGCAGACGCCGATCCGGCGAGTCCGAGGACGCGAACAGGTCATAGCCGAGCGTCGCGCCGTAGCTGCTGCGCAACCCGAGCTTCCCGCCGTTCCCGCCGCTCGCATGGTATTCGTGGTCGGCGCGCAACGAGTCCGGAATTGCGATGTCGATCGTTTGCTTGGGTTCGTCGTAGCGATAGGAGAGGCCAGGAACGTTCTCTAGAATGACCGTGACGTCGGGTCCGCCGTCGCCCGGCGGCTTGACGCCAATGTCGATGAGTCCGGATCGACGCGCGCTCATGCGTCCGTCGGGGAGCTGCTCGAAGCCGCCGATGACGCCTGTGCGCTTGTGATTGAGGAAAACCTCGAGCTGCAGGCGGCGCCCGGAGGTCGGCGCGCTCGGGGCGGGGAGCGAGGCGGCGCGCGCGTCGACGAAGATCAGCGCGGTGAAGATCGCTATCGCAAGCGCTCGTGGTCCGTGCCTACTTGGTGATGGGGGCCACAGCATCAAGGCGCCCCAGATCGCTGTCTGCCTTGATACTCACGGAACCCGCGCCAAACCCACCGCTCTTGCCGCGCGAAACGAAACGCATGCTCGAATGGCCCAAGACGTAACCGACGAGGCCGTCGCCGAAGGAGGCGACGGCGCCCGACTTGTCCCGCAGCTTCATCGCCGATAGGCGCAAGCGGCGGTCTCCGTCGTTCTTGGCGACGACGGTCACTTGATTCTTCTGGCTCTCCACGCCCCAGCTCAGATGCGGCGGCGCCGCGGCGGGAGCGGTGAAGAACAGCGGGATGGAATAGCGCAGCGTCATGGTGACGGCGCCGTTTTGCATGCGCGCCGCGTCGGGAAGCTCGTCAACGATGACGCGATAGGTTTCTTCAGCCGAGATCGGGGTCTGATCGAGACGTATGACGCGCACCGTGTACTGCTGATGCGGCGTGAGGGTGACGGCGGGCGGGCTGACGACCACCGCGTCCGAGGGCGCAAGCTCCTCGGCGCCCTCCGCTTGCGACCACTGAAAAACCCGTATTTGCGCAGAGATCGGCTGCTCGCCCTCGTTGGTCAGCTGCAGGCTCGTATTGGCGCCGGGAGCGATCACTTGCAACGAGACCGGCGCGACCTGCAGCGACGCGCCCAGCGAGCTTGCAGGGGACGTCAAGGAAGCGACGATAGCGAGCATGGAAGTCGCGAGGATCCGATTCATCTGCGCCCTGACGAGTTAGGTGCACTGAAGCTCTCTTCCGCGCCGCAAGGAGCGGCGGGTGGGCTCCGGTGAGGACTCCGCCCGTTCGAAGCGGGCAGCCTCCAGCTTAAAGATGTGTATACAAACGCGGTAAAGAATCAATTAAGCCTTACGGATCGCACGAGTTTACGGCGCGCGCGGTCGAACTTTCGTCAAGCGCATTGACGAGGCGTTCGGCCGCGCGGGCGCCCAGCGGTCTTTTAGGCCTTTTCAGTAGGTGACGGTGATCGTCACGGTGTCCGAATAAGTGCCGGGCGGCGGGGTCGTTTGCGCGGGCACCTGTCCATAGACGGTGAAACTCTGGGCGGCTCCGGTGCCCGTGCCGCTCTCCCAGACGCCGCTGGCGTTGCCCCAGGGCGTCGAGTAGGCGGAGTCCTGATACAGATTGTAGGCGACGTATTGAGTGGTCGACGCGTTGAGCATTTGTCGTTGCGCGCCCGATGGGTACTGCCCCGCGTTGAGACCGACCGTGTAGGGCGTCGCGTTCGTGCAAGTGACTTGAAAGGTGCTGGTCTGATTGACCGGACCGGAGAGAAGGCCAACCGTTCCGAACGTCAGGTTGTTGGCGTTGGACACAGTGCATTGCGCATTCAGCGTGAGGGTGACGTTGAACGCCCCGGTCGCCGTCGCGGCGTTTGCGGCGTTCGCGCCCAAAAGGAGCGCGGACGCACAAAACAGGATACGCTTCATCATGGAACTCCCGACTTGGACTGGCGCCGAACTCTCGGTCTCACTCCCGGAAAGCGAGTCGATCCGACGCGAACGGGAATACGCTATTTACCCTAATGCGCGATTAATACATTCATCAATTTCATTGAGCATCTTTCTTCGAGCCGGTCTGCGCCGCCGGCGCGGCGGCGCTCAATAGCTGACCGTGATGGTGACCGAGTCCGTGTAATTGGTGCCCGGCGACGGCGTGTTCTGCGCTGGGATCTGGCCGTAGACCGTGAGCGTCTGCGCCGTCCCGTTGCCGGTCCCGCTCACAGTGACGCCGTTGCCCCATGCGGTCGTCATGGTGCTGTTCGAATACAAATTGTAGCTCACATACTCGGTGTCGGTCACGCCGCCCAGCATGCGGCGTTGCGTGCCGCTGGCGTTGCTGCCGTTCCCGAGGGCGACCGTGTAGGGCGTCGTGTTCGTGCAGGTCACGCTGAACGTAGAGCTCGCATTGACCGCCGCGCTGAGCAAGCCGCTGGACCCGAACGCCAGGGTGCTCGCATTGGAGACGAGGCACTGCGAGGTGATGGTGACCGTGACGTTGAAAGTGGTCGTGGAGCTCCCGGCTTCGGCGGCGTGCGGATTCAAGGCAAGCGCAGCGACGGCCGCCGTCGCCGCAAGACGCAAGGGTCTCAAACTCATGTCGAGCTTCATCATGACAACGCCCCACTCCTTGAGAGGCCGGCCGCCAAGATAGCGGCCACGGAGACGAAGCTTGGCCGAAGAATGTTTACAAACGGCTAACCATGAATCGATTTTCCACGCCGAGCGGCGGGCGCGCGTAACGAAATTTGAACTTGCGATCCGACTGGGCCAATTTGTCACACCCGTGCGAGCCGCGGGGCGACATTGTGCAGCTCCCGGTCGGCGCTGTCGAAGAAGCGTCGTAGATTGCGCGCCGCCTGGCGGATGCGCTGCTCGTTCTCGACCAGCGCCAGCCGCAAATAGCCCTCGCCGTGCTCGCCGAAGCCCACGCCCGGCGCTACCGCGACATCCGCTTTCTCGATCAAAAGGCTCGAAAACTCCAGGCTCGTCAGGCCCGCAAAACGCTCCGGCACGGGCGCCCAGGCGAACATCGAGGCGGAGGGCGACGGAATCTCCCAGCCGGCCTGGGCGAAGCTCTCGACCATCACGTCGCGGCGCTTCTTGTAGATCGCGCGCATCTCCTTGATGCAGTCGTCGGAGCCGTTGAGCGCCGCGGTCGCCGCGACCTGTATGGGTGTGAAGGCGCCGTAGTCGAGATAGCTCTTCACGCGCGCGAGCGCCGCGCACAGCCGCTCATTGCCGACCGCAAAGCCGATGCGCCAGCCGGCCATGGAATAGGTCTTCGACATCGAGGTGAACTCGACCGTGACCTCGATCGCGCCGGAAACCTGTAGCACCGACGGCGGCGGATTGTCGTCGAAATAGACCTCGGCGTAGGCGAGATCGGAGAGCACGAAAATCTCGTGCTTCTTCGCGAAGGCCACGAGGTCCTTGTAAAAGTCGAGCGACGCTACCGTCGCCGTCGGATTTGAGGGGTAGCAGACGACGACGCCGATCGGCTTCGGGATGGAGTGCTTGAGCGCGCGCTCGAGCGAATCGAAGAACTGCGGCGTCGGATCGGCGGGCACCGAACGGATCACGCCCCCGGCCATCAAAAAACCGAAAGCGTGGATCGGATAGGACGGGTTCGGCACGAGAATCACGTCGCCCGGCGCCGTGATCGCCTGCGCCATATTGGCGAAGCCTTCCTTTGACCCGAGCGTCGCGACGATCTGCGTTTCCGGGTCGAGCGCGACGCCAAAGCGGCGCTCATAGTAGTTCGCCTGCGCGCGACGGAGCCCGGCGATGCCTTTGGAGGCGGAATAGCGGTCAGTGCGCGGGCGACCCGTCGTCTCGACGAGCTTGTCGATGACGTGCTTGGGCGCTGGCAGGTCGGGATTGCCCATGCCGAGGTCGATGATGTCGGCGCCTTCCGCGCGGGCCTTGGCCTTGAGCCGGTTGACCTGCTCGAACACGTAAGGGGGCAGGCGCTTGATGCGATAAAAATCCGTCATTTGAGCGGTCCGAGTCCGATTTCGTCGATGTTTTAGCGCTCAGCGCGGGCTTAGCGCGCCGGCGCGTCGAGGCTCTTGATGTTGCGCGCGGCGCGCTGGTTGCGCTCGCGCGCTTGGGCGAGGTCGGCGCCCAGCGCGTCGAGCTCCGCCGCGGTCTTCTTCTTCGCCTTTTCGGGCTTGGGCGCGAGCGGCTGGTAGTCGAGGCTGCCCGGCGCCGGCCGCGTGCTCTGGACGAAATCGGCGGGCTCGCGCGGCGTCTCGCGCAGATGCAGCGTTTCGAACGCCTGTCCGACGAATTCGCCGCCGCTGGACGCTTCTTGCGCGCGGGCGCCGCCAGAAAGCGCGCCGAGCAGCGCGAGGGAGAAGAAAGCCGGCGCCAGCACGCCGCGCCTGTCACATGGCCGTGCGACGCCTCCGGCTACGACGGGGTGGAAGTGGCCGCGCCGGCCTCTCGCCGGCGCCGGGAGAACGACGGGGTGCTTGGAGCTCGACATGATGCTAAGGTATCAGACCGAGTCGCGATCCGCCACTGGCGGAGTTTCAAGCGGCGGGGGGATGGAAACACAGATGAAAGCCGATCGCGATCCTTCGCCGGCCGCAAAGCCTAAAAAGACTTCCAGCAAGAAGGCCGCCGCCAAGCCCCCCGCGACCGCGGAAACCAAACCGATTGCGAAGAAGCCCGCTTCCGCGCCCGCTCCAACGCGCGGCCTCGCAAGCGAGTTCGACGCCGCTGCGGAGAATTTCGCCAATTTCGTCGAGCAGGGCCGGCGCGTGCTGGCGGCGGCGGTCAACGCCCCCGATTACAAAGAGACGCAGAGCGAGCTCGCGGTCAATGTCGCCGACGCCACACGCACCTTCGGCGCCGTTGTCGACTATTGGCTCAAGCAGCCCGAGCGCGCCGCATCCGCGCAGGCCAATCTCGTCACCGGCCTGACCGAAATCTGGGGCCAAACGTTGCATCGCTTCGCAGGCGAGAACGTTCCGCCGGTCGTGCCGCCCGATCCGATGGACAAGCGCTTCGCTGCGCCGGAATGGGCGCAAAATCCATTTTTCGACTATTTGCGCCAGACCTACAGCTTTGCCACGCGGTGGGCCTCCGACATGGTCGAGCACGCGGAGGGGCTCGATCCGCAGACGCGCGCCAAGGCCGCCTTTTACACGCGGCTCGTCACGAGCTCGATCTCGCCCTCGAATTTCGTCGCGACCAATCCCGAGCTCTTGCAGGCGACGCTCAAGGCGCGCGGCGCAAATCTGGTGCGCGGCATGGAGATGCTGGCCGAGGATCTTTCGGCCGGCGGCGGCAGGCTCAAGATCCGTCAGACCGATCAGAGCAAGTTCGAGCTCGGCGTCGATCTCGCGACGACGCCGGGCAAGGTGATCTTCCGCAACGAGGTCATGGAACTGATCCAATATTCGCCGACGACCGAGGAGGTCTACGCGCGCCCTCTGCTCATCGTCCCGCCCTGGATCAACAAGTTCTACGTGCTCGATCTCAACCGCGAGAAGAGCTTCGTGCGCTGGGCCGTGGCCCAGGGCCTGACCGTCTTCATGATCTCCTGGGTCAATCCCGACGAGAGCAAGGCGGATTTGAGCTTCGACGACTATATGACGCTTGGGCTGCTCGCCGCGCTCGACGCCATCGAGCAGGCGACGGGCGAGAAGCGCGTGGCGGCGGCGGGCTATTGCGTCGGCGGCACGCTGCTCGCCGCGACGCTCGCCTATATGGCGGCCAGGGACGACAAGCGCATCGACAGCGTGACCTTCTTTGCGACGCAAGTCGACTTCACTGAAGCGGGCGACATGCAGATCTTCGTCGATGAAGCCAAGCTCGCGGCGCTCGAGGATGCGATGGCCAAGACAGGCTATCTCGAAGGCGTGAAGATGGCCAACACCTTCAACATGCTGCGTCCGAACGAGCTGGTGTGGAACTATATCGTCAACAATTACGTGAAGGGAGAAACGCCCTCGGCCTTCGACCTTCTGGCTTGGAACTCCGACAGCACGCGCATCCCGCGCGCAAACCACTCCTTTTATCTGCGAAGCTGCTATCTCGAGAACCGGCTCACGCGCGGCGAGATGGTGCTTTGCGGCCAGAAGCTCGATCTCGGCAAGGTGAAGATGCCGGTCTACGAGATCGCGACCAAGGACGATCACATCGCTCCGGCGCGCTCGGTATTCCGCGGCGCGCAATATTTCGGCGGCGAAGTAACTTACATTCTCGGCGGCGCGGGCCACATCGCCGGCATCATCAACCCGCCGTCGAAGGAGAAATACCAATATTGGGTCGGCGGCCCACCTGTCGGGAGCTACGAGGAATGGGTCAGGAACGCCAGGGAGTTCAAGGGCTCCTGGTGGCCCCGCTGGATCCTCTGGCTGACGAAGCAGGCGCCCCAGAAGGTCAAGGCGCGCGAGGCCGGCGGCGGCAAGCTCGCGCCGATCTGTGACGCGCCGGGAGAATATGTGCGCGTGAAGGCGTGAGGCGCTGAAAGTCTAGGGGTCAGCGCCGCGCGTGGCGGCGGCGGGGGTGATGGGCGCGACCGCTCAAGCCCCAGCTTTGCGAGATGCCGGGGCCGGCCGTGGCGCCAATCAGCGCGCCGCCGACGAGGCCGACCGGGCCGAGCACCACTGCGCCTGCGAGTCCGCCGAGGGCGCCGTCGACGGCCCGCTCCTGCGCCTGGCCGGCCTCGGTGACGAGCATAAGGAAACCGGCGGCGAGAAGGATGCGGCGCATGGCGTCTCCTGCTTGGCGAGTGAGGGACTCGTTTTGTCATCGAGAATTATGGCCGAATTCGTCACTTTCGCGCAGATGCGACGGGAGACCGGGATGTCACGCAAAATCAATCCCCTAGCCTTGGCGGTCGCCGTTGCGTCCGCCGCGCCGGCCCTCGCCGCCGGGGATGCCAAGGATGTCGTGGCCGCGCAAATTCGCCGTCAGGGATTCAGGTGCGATTCGCCCAAAGGCGCCGCGCGCGCCGTCGAGGACTCGAAACCGGTCGCGGCGACGTGGATTCTCGAGTGCCGCAACGCGACTTATCACGTACAGCTCGTCCCGCACATGGCGGCCAGGGTGGAGCTCGTTCCATTGCCGGCGCCCGCGCAGAAAGATCCTGCGTTGCTGGGACAACATGACGGGAAATAAGCGCCCGGTCGGCCGTCGGGCGAAACGGAAGGCCGGCCGCCCTGTTGCCAGAACGCCCGGAAAATCGCGCAGTTGCGACGCTCGGCGATAGCGGCGTCTCTCCCAGGAACGGGCGCCCAAGCATAGGCTCACGCCAAAGCAAATCTCGCAAAAACTGAAAGGCTTTTCGAGCATATTTTGCTCGAATCCATTATTTTACGCAAAATCCTATGGCTCGCGTAATTCCGCATGGTCTGAGAGCGCGCAAGCGACTGCATGGGGACCCGTTAACCATATCAGCGTGTTTATAATAGCGATAAAACTTGCGACAGTTGTATGTTAGTGCGCATTAAACCTTTTTAGCAGATGCCTACTTCTGCGTTAACCCGGCGCATCGCGTCAACACAAGACATCTGCACAGGAGCTTGCAAATGACACATACGTCGTTTGACTATAAGCCTCAACTTTCAGGTGGCATTGAATACAACTATTCGTTTAATGACAACTACAACTTGCCATTTCTGCCTAAAATTGGCATTACTGTAAATGTCATTGCCGCTATTTTTGCGTGCATATTTACTGTAATTGTTACTATAGCGAACCCGCATACAAATATCGATGTAATCGTGATTCTATCAAAATTAATTTTCTGTTTTGTAGCAGGCGCCGTGGTCGCATTTCTGTCTGCTTCTGCCGATTATATAGCGAGAGCGCTATACAAGTTGGAATGTCGAAACGGTCAATCTTTTTGGAAATGTGGGGAGATCGTAGATTTCGCCGCTGTCGCCATGGCGGTTGCGTCCGTGGCGGTCTTCGCCTGGGGCCTCTGGCGCGCTTTCTCCGCGCTCCAAGGTGTGGACCTGCATTTTTAGCTTGGTCGCCTGAAAAGCGTCGCCCAGATGGCGACGCTCAGGCTGGTTCGCTAGCCCGCGCCGTGGCCGCCTCGCCGTATATCCAGGCGTTGGCCATCTCCCAGGCGACGGAGAGCACGATCGGCCCCGCGAACAGCCCTGCAAAGCCGTGAGCGATGATGCCGCCAATGACCCCGACAAAAATGACCAAAGCCGGCGTCGTTAGACCATGCGCGAGGGCGAAGGGCTTCAGCACGGCCTCAACCGCATAGACCGCAGCCATGGCGATCGCAAAGGCGATCGCCCCTAGCGCCGGCAGCGTCATGAAGCCCCAGATCGCGAGCGGCGCGACGACCAGCGCCGGCCCGAGCTGAACGATGCCGAGCACGAGGATGGCGAGCGTCAGAATGCTTGCAAACGGCACGCCCGCAGTCGCCATGGCCGCGCCGCCGATCACCGCCTGCAGCAGCGACACGCCGATGACCCCGCGCGAGACCGAGCGGATCGTCGCGCCGGCGAGCTCGACGAACTGAACGCCGCGCGCCGGATCGACGCGGCGCGCCAGCGTCTTGACCGCGGCGAGCGCCCGCGGCCCCATCGAGAACAAGAACCCCATGATGATCACGGATACGATGAATTTGAGCGTGCCCGAGCCGGCGCTGCTCGCCATCTCCAAGAGCACCTCGCCCGCGGGCTTGAGCTGCGGCAGCACCGGTTCCAGCGCGCTTTGCAGATTGGTCGAGGCGAGTTCCCAGAAATCGTATATCGACTGGCCGACGACCGGCCAGTCCTTCACCGCGGGCGATGGCGGCGGGATCGTCAATTCCTTGTGCTCGATGCGCAGGATCAGCGTGCGCGAGCCCTCGAAGAGGCCGATGCCGAGCCAGCTCGCGGGCCCGAGCATGATCGCGAGGCCCAAGATCGAGATCGCCGCCGCCGAAAGACGCGCGCGACCGCCGAGCCGCAGGCTTAGCCATTCGAACAATGGATAAAGCGCGACGGTCAGGACCACGCTCCAGACGATGATAGGGATGAAGGGCTTGACGATGAAGAAAGCCCAGTAGAGCAGCAGCCCGACCACTGCGAGATGGATCGCGACCTCGACGAAAGTGGCGTTGAGCCGACGCTGCTCCGCTGCTTCGCGTCCGGCGTCGACGAAGACGGCGCCTTCGAGCGAGGCGGACTGTTCCGGCGTCACGGATTTGCGGCTGTCGTCGGTCATGCGCGGTCTTCCCGAAGCTGTGGCGCGGCGCGCGCATGCAGATCGTATCGAAAGATGCGGCGCCGCACAATGTCGAGCCTGCAGTCTGTTCGAAGCGGCGCGCTTTCGGAAAATTGTGTTGACTTCCTTTTTCAGGCCAGGTTTTTATCTCGACCGATGGTTCCCTTCGGGGATCAAAAGGGAATCCGGTGCGCGCAGAATTGCGCAACGCCGGGGCTGCCCCCGCAACTGTAAGCGGCGAGTCTGAGGGCCA
>Ga0187782_10001482_pt1 | contig 17112 bp, 12 predicted proteins | sample 0715_SJ02_MP15_2_FD_132454 | JGI IMG/M metagenome (GOLD analysis project Ga0187782, IMG submission 132454) | Tropical peat soil microbial communities from peatlands in Department of Meta, Colombia - 0715_SJ02_MP15_20_MG | ecosystem: Environmental > Terrestrial > Soil > Wetlands > Peat | place...
CACGTCGAAGCCCACCGTGTGCTCGAACTTCCGCGCAAACGCCAGGGCCACAGGCAAACCCACGTAACCCAGCCCGATCACTGCGATGCGTTCCTTCATGACGACCTGCCTCGTTCACTTCCCATCCTAACGCCTGCTGTTTCTGTGGCGCGGCCGTCCCGAATCATTTTCGGCGGGCACGTCCCGGCCTCCGACCCCCGTCGGACGTTGACCCACGCTGGAGCCCCGCTGCCTCCAGACAGCGCTCCACGTAAGCGTGGAGGCCCTCGGGAATCGTTCGCACCCACTTGGCACTTTGGTGATGGCTGTCGAGACGCGGTCGAACCGTCTTTCCGACCGGGTACAGGAGAAAGCACGTGTTGATCGAATGGATCGCAATTCCTCCCGGACCGTCGGGAAAAATCGTCTCTGCCGTGTGGAGGATCGGCCCGACGTGACACTCGAGCCCGGTTTCTTCGAGTGCTTTGCGGGCCGCGGCCTCCCTGAGCTTTTCCCCCTTGTGGACGCGACCCCCCGGCACCCACCACTGGCCGCGCGCCGGGTCGTCCTTTCGTCGCACGAGGAGCGCGCCGCCCCGGTACACGATCGTCACGTCGACGCAGGCGATGGGCAACCACTCGATGAATCCGCGATAGAGATCGGCGGGTATCCAGCTTTTCATGTCAGAGGCCGCCGAAGAAGCGCTTGCTCTCGAGAGGGAAGATCCGTCGAAGAGGCGGCCTGCGACGATGCAGCCGTCACGCCGTGGCCGCCGTCTTGCGCGCCGACTCGTACCAATCGATCGTTTCTCGTAACCCTTCGTCCAAGGTCGTCGTGGCCTCGAAACCGAATCGCTCCTTGGCGCGCGTCGTGTCCAGACAGCGCCGAGGCTGACCGTCGGGCTTATCCGTCTGCCACCGAATTTCCCCGTTGAATCCGCACAGGTTGCAGACCTTCTCGGTCAGATCCCGGATCGTCACTTCCCGCCCGGACCCGATATTGACCGGCTCGGGCGCGCCGTACAGATCCGTCGCGAGCGCAATGGCTCGGGCAGCGTCGCGTACGAAAAGAAACTCGCGTGACGCCTTGCCGGTTCCCCAGGCTTCGATGTGCGTGAGGCCCTGCTCGCGGGCCTCGATCGCCCTGCGGATGAGCGCTGGAATGACGTGGCTGTAGGCGGGGTCGAAATTGTCGCGCGGGCCGTAGAGGTTCACGGGCAGCAGCGTGATGCCGTTGAAGCCGTACTGCTGGCGATACGCCTGCGCCTGAACGAGGAGCATCTTCTTCGCCAGGCCGTACGGCGCGTTCGTCTCCTCCGGATACCCGTTCCAGAGGTCCTCTTCCTTGAAGGGAACGGGCGTGTGCTTGGGGTACGAACAGATGGTGCCCACCCCGACGAACTTGGCAATGCCGTGCAGCCGCGCCTCTTCGATGAGCTGGATGCCCATGATGGCATTCTCGAAGAAGAACCGCCCGGGATTCGCCTGGTTCGCTCCGATGCCGCCCACCACCGCCGCCAGGTGCACGACGATGTCCGGTCTGGCCACATCGAAGAGCCGCTTTGCGGCAGCCCGATCACGCAAGTCGAACTGAGCGCGGCGTGGGACGAAAATCTCCGCCGGCTCCAATTTCTTCAGCTCTCGGCAGACCGGCTCGCCGAGAAACCCCGAGCCCCCGGTCACGACTACCCGTCTTCCTTTGACGAAGCTCAATCAGGCTCCCCGCACGCTACTTTTATTGCGCGATCGGTCACTGTCAACGAGGCCGTTGCGATTCACGCCGGCCCCAAACCTACTCAGGTGGGTATCGGTGCGCGCGGCTCACAGGCCCCATAGAAATGCCACGGTCAAGCCCGCGAGCCCGGCGGGAGCCGCATGAGTGTCGGCCGCCGCATTGCTCAAGTGCGAAAATTGCGCAAAGCCGCCCTCGACGGATACGTCGAACGCCACCGACTCGGCGAGCATGTGCCGATAGGAGACGCGAAGGCGTGCCGTGACCCCGCCCTCGGTGTACTTGGAGAAGCTCGAGTCAGCGCCCGGGGAATACGCGAGGTACTCGTAGCCGAAGCCGGGGGACACGAGCATCTGGTCGTCGTAGCGGGCATTGAAGGGGAACCGAAGCTCGAGCTCCAGGAGGGACGTCAGCCCGGAAACGGTCTCGACGTCGACGTTCGTCGTGTCGAATCGCTCGTAGCCGACCTCCAAAAGAAGCGCCCCCCGGCTCCCCATCGAGTAGCGGAGCTGGCCACCGACACATTCGGCCCAAGTCTCGCCGTCGCCGAACGACTCGCCGTCGCGAAACCACTTGCGGGCGGCAATGAAAGGCGCGAGCGCCCACCCGCGATCGGCGCGGAGCGACGAGCGAGGCACATCCTCGTCCTCCGTCCTCCGACTCGCCTTGTCGGGTTGGGGTCCCGCCTCGGGCCCGTCCCCGGGCTCGACCAGTCCTGTCAGGGCATTCTCCTTAGGCGGCACGTCGTCATCGACCGGGTGCTGGGGCGCACCGGAGGCGGCGGGGTCCCCCGATGCTCGGGGCCCGCCCGATCCGTCCGAGTCGTTCGACGGTCCCGTGCCGCTCGATCCCTCCGAGCCGCCAGGTCCCCCCGATGCATTCGACCCTTCCGGCGCGCTGCTTGGGACACGCCCGGCAACCTGGTCTTGAAGCTCGTGCAAGCGGCTGCGCACGGCGGCGGCGTCGGTCGCATCGGGCGCCAGCGTCAAGTACATGCGGTAGTCTTCGATGGCCGGATACGGGTGCCCGAGCCGGTCGTGGCACGTGCCGCGGTCGCGGTAGAGCGACGGGTCGCTGCGCTGCTCCTCGAGCGCCTGGTCGAACGCGTCCAGCGCGCCAGCGCAGTCGCCGCTGCTCATGCGGTCGCGGGCCGCCTTGACGAAACCCTTCGCGGCAAGAACTTCCCGCCGGACGATGACGGGCGGAGCCCCGTTCGAGGGGCCGCTCGTCGGTGCGGTTTGCGAACCGCCTTGCCGGTGTCTGCGCGGCGGCGTCTGCGGTTGCGCTGTCTGCTGCGGCGACTGCTGCGTCTCCGACTGTGCCCCCGCCGACGATGCGGCCAGCGCGCTCGCGAGCGCCAGCGGTACGGCACGGACGATGCGCATACGCTCAGCGTAAAGGAGTCCGGTGTCGCTGGACGAATTTTGATGGGGGCATCGCCTCGAAACGTGCGAAGGCGCCTCACACACCCCGCTATGGCGACGCCGACGCGGGCGGCTGGGGAGGCAGATGGGCGTGCAGCGGCCCGCGAAGCAGCGGCGCGGACCGCGTGCCTGCATCACCTTGCGCGGCGGCTAGAGACGCGACGCCGTTCTCGGCCCCCGGCACGGATGCACCGGGCACTGTCCACGTCACGCGCCCGAAGCGCGTGGCCTTGTGAAAGTTGCCCTCACCGAGAATGGGGGACCACGCGACTCCGCCATTTTCCTTCATTGCATAGAAGTTGATGCGCCAGACGTCGCCCGGCTTGGGTGGATGGTTGGCCGCCTTCGTGTACCCCGCCCACGGGATGGCCACCTCGACCGTGTAGCCGCTCACCTTGCCATCCGGCCCCTTCTCGAGCTGGACGGCGCTCTTGAGCTTGGGGTCCCAGTCCTCGTGACCGAACGGCCCGTTCGGGCCGCCCTTGGGCTGCTGGAGCGTATCGAACTGCGATTTGAAGACCTTGTTCTGCGGGTTGATCTGCAGCTCGTAGTAATCGCGGTTGTCGCCGCTCGGACCGGGATCGACCATCATCTCCATCGTGTCTTTCAACCAGAGCTTCGGCTGCCCGGCGGCCGTGAAGTCGTTCGGCTGCGATTTGGCGTCGGTGAAGCCGACGTACGGTTCCTTTTCCTTGACCTCGCAAAGCACGTAGAGGTTCTTGTCGTCCCAGGTCAGCTTCGCCGAGCCGTTGACCGGAAACGTGGAGTTCGGCTTGCCTGTACCGACGTCGACGAAAGCACCGGTGCTCGCGGCGGTTTGCCATTCTTTTTCGCTCGCCTTGCCGTCGATGGTGATTTTCGCGCCCTCGGCCAGCCGCGGGACGAGGAGCGACGGCACCTCGGTTCCCGCCGAATGCTCGCTGGCGGCTTTGGGCGTGACCCCTTCGGCTCTCACCTTTCCGACGATCGCGCAGTTCTCGCCGTCGTTCGGGCCGCTGACGATCCGCAGCCGGGCGTCGCCCTTCCAGATGCCCACCAGAATGCTCACGTCGGGCCCCGACACGTCACCCGGAATGCGGTAGGTCTGCGTGTCCACGTAGATTTTCCCGCGTTCCCAGTGGTCCGGCCCGAGGATCTGGTCGCCGTTCTTCTGCTCGCGAATGGGACCGTCGAAATCGAGATTGCCGAGCTTTCCGCTCCCCTCGTCCTTGGTGTGCGTGAAAAGCAACCATCCGCTGTCGAGCGTGTCGTCACAGCGCCAGTAGTACGTCAGCCTGACCTCCTCGCCGGGCTTCGCCGTCTCAGGCTCGAACTTGTATCCGACGAGGTGAACCTTGTTCTCGAAGTTGACGTCGATCTTCCGCACGTCCGGTGGCACCGAGTCGATGACGTACGGCTTCAGCCGGTCCTTCTCCTCGGTGCTCAGCCCTTTGCTGCCCCCGACGCAGCTTACGGCACCGCTTGCGAGAACCGCGACCAGAGCGGCCGCCCGCGCCCGCGCGAGGAGAAGAGAAGATCGATGCATGGCGGCCTTTTATCAACAAACCGGTCGCGGGGTCGAGTCGAGAGGTGGTGTCCGCGCGACCCGCCTCCACCCCTGGCCGCGGCTTTGCCTGGCGCTCTTTGATCCGAGCGACTACCGTCTTCGGTGTCCGTCGTGTCCTTACAACCCAAGCTGCTCGTCACTGGGGGAGCCGGGTTCATCGGGTCCAATTTCGTCCACCTGGCGATTGCGCGGGGTTTTCGGGTCACGAACCTCGACAAGCTGACGTACGCCGGCAATCCTGAGAACCTGGCAGCGCTCGCCCGGCACCCGGCCTACGTCTTCGTGCGAGGCGACATCGGGGATCGCGAGCTCGTCACTCGACTCCTGGAAGCCGAGCGGCCCCAATCGATCGTCAACTTCGCGGCCGAGTCGCACGTCGATCGATCCATCGACGAGCCCGGAGCCTTCGTCCGGACGAACGTGCTCGGGACCTTCGAGCTGCTCCAGTGCGCGCTCGCCTACTGGAAACGTCTCGAGCCGGAGCTCGGCCGGACGTTTCGCGTGGTGCACGTCTCGACCGACGAGGTGTTCGGCTCGCTCGGACCGACGGGACTGTTCTCCGAGCGCACGCCCTACGCCCCCAATTCGCCCTATGCGGCGTCGAAGGCGTCGGCCGACCATTTCGTTCGCGCCATGCACGCGACGTATGGCCTTCCCACCATCACGACGAACTGCTCGAATAACTACGGGCCGTACCAGTTTCCCGAAAAGCTCATCCCGCTCGTCACCTTGAACGCGCTCGAAGGAAAGCCGCTGCCCGTCTACGGCGACGGTCAGAACGTGCGCGACTGGCTGTACGTCGAGGACCATTGCCGGGCCATCTTCGAGGTTCTCGCGCGCGGCGAGCCTGGAGCGACGTTCAACATCGGCGGACGCAGCGAGCGCAAGAACATCGACATCGTGCGGCGCATTTGCGCTCTGCTCGACGAGCTTGCACCGGCGGCCTCCAATCCCAGCCTTCCTCCGGCAGCCCGATCGCTCGGAAGCTACGCGGATCTCATTGCCTTCGTCAAAGATCGGCCAGGGCACGACCGACGCTATGCGGTCGATCCGAGCGCGATCGAGACAGCGCTCGGCTGGACGCCGGCACACTCCTTCGACGAAGGGATTCGAAAAACCGTGCGCTGGTACCTCGACAACCGCGCCTGGTGCGACCGTGTCTCGTCCGGGGCCTATCGCCGCGAAAGGCTGGGGCTCGGAGGCGGGCCATGAAGGGTCTCGTCCTGGCGGGCGGCTCGGGCACGAGGCTCCGGCCGTTGACCTACACGGGCGCCAAGCAGCTCGTGCCCGTGGCCAATCGGCCGATTCTCTTCTACGTGCTCGACAACCTCGTCGACGCTGGAATTCGCGACATCGCGATCATCATCTCTCCGGAAACCGGCGCCGAGGTGCGCGAGACCGTCGGCGACGGCTCTCGCTGGGGCGCGAAGATCTCTTACATCGTGCAGGATCGGCCTGCCGGCCTCGCGCACGCCGTCAAGACCGCCCGACCTTACCTCGGGGACGCCGACTTCTGCATGTTCCTCGGCGACAACCTGATCGGGACGAAGATCCGTGCTGCGGTCGATTCATTCCGGGCGACACCCTCGATCGCGGCGTCGGTGATGCTCAAGGAGGTCGCCAATCCTTCGCAATTCGGCGTCGCCGAGGTCGATGCGACGGGCAACGTCATCCGCCTCGTCGAAAAGCCCAAGGAGCCACGAAGCAACCTCGCGCTCGTCGGCATCTACATGTTCCGCGCGCAAGTCTTCGGGGCCATCGAGCGCATTCGTCCGTCGGCCCGAGGCGAGCTCGAAATAACGGACGCGATCAGCATGCTCATCGAGCTCGGTCACACGGTCCGATTCGACCGAGTGCAGTCCTGGTGGCTCGACACGGGCAAGAAGGACGACCTGCTCCTGGCGAACGACACGGTGCTCGACGACTGGCTCGTGAGCGACGTCAAGGGCACCATCGACCCGACCAGCCGCCTGTCGGGACGAGTCTGCATCGCCGAGGGAGCCCAGATCATCCGCTCGACGGTGCGGGGGCCCGCGACCATCGGGGCGCGGACACGGCTCGTGGATGCGCACGTCGGTCCGTTCACGAGCATCGGGGAAGACGTCGTCATCGAGCGGGCGAGCGTCGACCATTCGATCATTCTGAGCGCCAGTCACATTCGAGACATCGGGCGGCTCGAAGACTCGCTCATCGGGCGCCGTGTGGTCGTGCAGCCCGGCGAGACCAGGCAGGGCGCCCTCAGCCTCCTCGTGGGGGACGATTGCAGCGTGGAGCTGAGCCGCTCGCGCTGAGAGAAGGACTGACACCATGGCGATCCTGATCTTCGGCGCCGGTTTCCTGGGCAACCGACTCAAGGAAAAACTTCCCGGCGCCGTCCTGTCCACGGCGGACGTGACCGACCGCTCTGCCGTCGCCGGGGAGCTTCGAGCGCACGCCGCCGACGCCGTCATCAACTGCGCAGGCAAAACGGGCAAACCCAACGTCGACTGGTGCGACGCGCACCCGATCGAGACGCAGCGTGCGAACGTCATCGGCCCGCTCGTTCTGGCCGAGGTGTGCGCGCAGGCGGGCGTGTACCTCCTCCACCTCGGCTCCGGATGCATATTCTACGGTGCCTCGCCGCAGCCGGGCGGCTGGCGCGAAGACGACTTCGCCAATCCCTCTTCGTTCTATTCGCGTTCCAAGTACGCCGCCGACCTGGTTCTCGGTCGGCTTCCGAACGTCGGCATCGCCCGCCTGCGCATGCCCATCGACAGCCGTCCCGGGTCGCGAAACCTCATCACCAAGCTCGCAAGTTACCGTCAAGTGATCGACGTGGAGAACTCGGTCACCGTGGTCGACGATCTGATTGGCGTCGCCGCGGCGCTCGTCGAAAAGCGTGCCACGGGCGTGTTCCACGCCACGAATCCAGGCACGATGCGCCACCGAGATCTCCTCGCGCTGTACCGCGAGCTGGTCGATCCGGCGCACCAGTACACGCTCATCGACGAAACCGAGCTGGTGTCGCGCGGTTTGGCGACGCACCCGCGTTCGAACTGCATCCTCGCCAGCCCACGACTCGCTGCGCTCGGGATCACGATGCGGCCGATCGCGACCGCACTGCGCGATGCGATGTCGCAGTATGCAAAGTTTCTTCGATAGCCGCATCGCCCTCCGTTTCTTCTGGGGGGCTCGGGGGGAGCGAGCGGCGCTCCGCTCCATTTACCTGCGGCTCTTGCGTCGGGCGTCCTTTTCCCGCTTGCGCGCGGCCTTGCGCGCGTTCTTCTCGGCGGTGGAAAGCGGTCGCATCCTCGTCATGCTCTCGCCCGAACCACCGCCTCCGGGCGCCATCGCGCCCGGCATCCCCGGAAACCCACCCATCGCGGGCATGCCGGGAAAGCCCCCGAGCCCAGGCATTCCCGGAAACCCGGGCAGGCCCATGCCCGGCATCGCGCCGCCGGCCATCTGTTTTCGCAACTGTTTGGCCATGGCGACGTTCTTCATGCCGGGCACCCGCCCGAGCATGCCCATGTTGGCCCCGATGCCTTCCATCATTTGCTTCATGAAGAGAAACTTCTGAACGAGCTCCTGCACTTGCTTGTCGGGCTGGCCGGAGCCATTCGCGATGCGCGTCACGCGAGACGGCTCTCGGATGAGCGCATACGGATCGCGTCGCTCGAACTTCGTGAACGACTGGATGATCGCCTCGATGCGAACGAGCTCGTGGTCGTCGATGCTCGCGTCCGCGGGCAACATGTCTCCCACGCCAGGCATCTTGGCAATGAGATCCTTGATCGACCCCATCTTCTGGATCATGCGGATTTGCTCGAGGAAGTCGTCGAGGGAAAACTGGCCCTCGAGCATGCGCATCGCCTTCTCGGCGGCTTCCTTCTCGTCGACGACTTCTTGAAAATCCTTCATCAAGCCGACGACATCGCCCATGCCGAGGACCCGGCTCGCCATCCCCTCGGCGCGAAACTCCTCGAACTTGTCGAGGGTCTCGCCGACGCCCGCGAAGCGAACGGGCGCCCCCGTGACCTCCCGGACGCTGAGCGCTGCGCCGCCGCGCGCGTCGCCGTCGAGCTTCGTGAGTACGACTCCCGTGATTCCGAGGCGGTCGTGAAATGTTTTGGAGGTCTTGACGGCGTCCTGGCCGATCATCGCGTCGACGACGAGGAGGATGTTCTGCGGCTCGACGGCCGACTTGATGTCCGAAAGCTCCTTCATCAGTGGTTCGTCGATGGCCAGCCGGCCGGCCGTGTCGTAGACGACCATGTCGTGCTTGCCGGCTCGCGCCTGAGCGAGCGCCTGCGTACAAATCTCGAGCGGCGTGGCGCCCGCAAGGGTGAAGACGGGCACTCCGATCTGCTCTCCGAGAATCTTGAGCTGCTCGACGGCAGCGGGACGCTGCATGTCCGCCGCGACCAGAAGGGGGCGATGACCCTGCTTGTCGAGCCAGCGCGCGAGCTTGGCCGTCGTGGTCGTCTTTCCGGAGCCCTGCAGCCCGACCATCATGATGCCGGTCGGTTGACCCTTCGGCGCCATGGCGACCGGGGGCCCGTCGCCCGGAGCCATGAACGCGACGAGCTCGTCGTGGCAGATCTTGACGAAGACGTCGCTCGCCGATACCCGGACCGCACCTCCGTCTTGACCCTTCGCGCGGGTGCGAACGACCTCTCCGAGCGCCTTGTCCTTGACGCGAGCGAGGAACGACTTGACGACACCGAGCTCGACATCGGCCTCCAGCAAAGAGAGCCGCACTTCGCGGAGCGCGGTGTCGATGTTTTGCTCGGTGAGCTCGGTGAGCCCCGCGAGTCGGTTGCGAGCGGCTTTGAACCCCTTGGCGAGGGCGTCGAACATGGCGAAGTCTCGGGCTTAGCACACGTCCTGCCGCTCGCCTCGGCTCCCGGGCGAGGGCGCGCTCGCCCTGCGGGGCAAGCTCCGTCAGCTCCCGTGCGTCACGCGCAGGTCGGCGAGCCTGCGCTCGCATTCGGTCATCTTTTGGCGTCCCGACTCGAGAAGCCGTGCCGCCTCGTCGAGCTCGCCCGAGAGACCCCGAGCTTCGGGGGACGTCGGGTCGAGGCGGTTGTGCTCGACGTCGGCGACGCGCAGCGCGACCTCATCCTTGAGACGAAGCGCGCGGGTCGTCGGATCGATCGCAGCGAGGCATATGCGCTTCGCGTCGCATACGGGCGCGACGGTGCACTCGACCGCAGCCACCGCCTGCCCCCGGACGAGCTTCGCAGCGTCGTCCGCGACGCGGTACCGATCGACCGCTTCGTACAACGCCGACGTCTCGCGCTTCGCCGCGCCGTCGCACGATGACACGATCGTCGACAGCCCCACCAGCGAAAGAGGCGACACGATGGCAATCAGCGCGGAGCGCGCCGCGGAAAGTGTTCTCGGCCCCCTCTCGGGGAACGCCGTCCTCGTCTTCAGCCCGGATGCCTTCACCGCGCCGGATCATAGACGCGCGACGGCAGACGGAAAGCGACTACTCCCTGCCGCCGATCGCGTCGAAGGGCGACAGCGCCTTGGCCGGAGCATCCGCTTCGGTCTTTGCATCGGCGCCCACTGGGCGCGTCCCGGGCGACGCGGCCTTGGCTGAGGCTTTCGACGTCGCGTGACTCCGCGACGCCGCGGCCTTCCGAGCTGCCGCCGAAGATTTGGAATTGGCGACCGGGAGCGACGTGACGGGCACCGCGGGCGGCGTGTCGACCGGCGCCCCCGCCAACGGTGCTGCAAGGGCGACTCCCGAGACGGAACCGGGGTCCGTGGCGACGTCGAACATCGAGGGAAGGATCGGAGCGACGCTGGCGGGGTCGCTGCTGCGTGCCTCGATCGCCTGGGATCCCGAGCCGCCCGCAGCGCTTGCGGCGGACCACTGCGCTCCCCAGACTCCTGCCCCGGCAGGCGGCGGAGGCGGGGGGACGGCGGCGACTTTGGTCGCTCGAGCGCGCGTTCTCGATCCGACCGAGGCTACGCTCACCGCGCTGAGGAGCCCGAGCGCCGCAATCCCGACGGCTCCGGCGACGACGCGAGCACGCCGGAACAGCGTGCGCGTCGCGCGCGCTCGAGGCGACGCGGCGGACGTCTGGTCGAGGGGCAGCTCGATGGGCATCGGATTCTCCGACGCCTGGGCGCTCGGCAAGCGCTCCGCCTCGGGAACGGTCGTCTCTTCCGCGGACGGCTCGAGCGACGGCAACGGTGCCACGGTCTGCTGCGTGTTCAGGTCGTCGGCCACGGGCATCTTCGCGCCGGAGCTGTGCTCGAACGCGACCAGCTCTTGCGCCCGCAGATGAATTCTCTGGCCCGCGACGATCTCCAGCCATTCGGCCACCTCGAGCACCGATACGGCTCCGACGGCTCGTTCGATGGCGGCCGCCATTTCGCGCGCCGTTGCAAACCGATCGGCGGGATCCCACCGCATTCCCTTGAGGACGATCTGGTCCATTTCGGACGTCACGTCGGACCGGTACTTGCTGGGCGGATCGATCCGGGGATGCTGCGCGCGCACGTAGGCGATGGCGTCGTGCGTACCGGCAAACACCTTGCGACCGACGAGCGTCTCCCAGAGCACCACTGCGGCGGAATAGATATCCGATTCGCGCGTGACGCCGTCGCCCGAGAGCTGCTCGGGCGCCATGTACCCGAGCTTGCCCTTGATATGGCCCTCGCGCGTCAGATGCTGCGCGCGACCTTCGGCCTTGGCGACGCCGAAATCGAGAAGGCGGGCCGTCCCGTCAGTGCCGACCAGAATGTTGTGCGGCGAGACGTCTCGATGCACGAGGTTGAGAGGCATCCCGCGACCGTCGCGCGCCTCGTGAGCCGCGTGAAGCCCGAGCAGCGCACCCGAGACGATGCTCGCCGCGATCCGCAAAGGGATCGGCTCGCTCTGCATCGCCGTAGAACGCAGCAGCTGCGCGAGCGATTCGCCCTGAACGTATTCCATCACGAGGAACGCCTCGCCCTTCGTGGCTACGACATCGAGCGTGGGCACGATGTTGGGGTGGCGCAGACGGGCGGCAAGGCGCGCCTCGTCGAGGAACATCGTCACGAACTCCGGATCCCGCGCAAACTGGGGGAGCAGACGCTTTATCGCCACCGTCCGCGAGAACCCGACCGGGCCGAGGAGGCGCGCGAGATAGACCGTCGCCATTCCGCCCGAGGCGATCTTCCGATAGAGCGCATATCGGCCGACGATAACTTCCGGGGGCGGATTGGAGCCCATCAATCCATTATTCTGTGGGCATACGCTCACTAGGGCAAGCACGTCGATGGGGCGGCACTGAGTGTGCTGTCCACGCAATACGTAAAAGGATTATCTTCGGCGACATGGCAGCAATACGGCTGCGCCGTCGGACATTCGGCGGCGCTGGCACACATTCGGAGGGTGAAGGCTGCCGTGCACTGCATCGGAATCGACGTGGCGCACGACCCGCACGTCGAACCCTGGAACGCCCACCCGTTGCAACGGGGGGCGGGCCCGGTCGGGCCGTGGCCCCCGCTGGACACGGCTTGCAGATTCGCGCAGCACGCCCCGGCTTCGCACTGGTACGCGCCGGTGCACGCCATGAAGTACGACCCGATTTCGCAGCTACCTTCGCAGAGGTCCGCGCCTCCCGAGTAGCAGCACGTGGTCCCCGGCTCGCACGCCGTCCATGGGCAGGGTGGAGACACGTCGGGGAATCCTCCGAATCCGACGTCCGCGGAAGACGAGCCATCCAGCAGATCGCCGGAGCCGTCGGGGCCGGCCGTCGAGCCGTCGGGGACGCCTTGGGCCACGTCGGGAGAGCCGGCCGCGCCATCGAATTCCACGGACGTCCCCACCGCCCCGTCGCCTTCCGGAAAGAGATCGTGATCGCTGAGGCCGAGGATGAGCCCACACCCTCCGAGTGAGGCCGTGAGAGCGGCGAAACCCAGCGCGGAAACGAGCGCCGCTCGGGGCCCGCGCAGTGCGCCCTCCGCCCTCGCCCGACCGGTGGGGCCGTCGCGCAAGGCGCAGCACGGACTAGAGGCGCGCTGCTGCGGCAAAGAAGGTCCCTGGCTCACTGGGGGTCGATGAAAAGCGTGGGGCAATCACGGCAATACGGCAACCGGGCAAAACCGAGCGAACGAGCGCGCAAATGGACGAATCAACGGAAACCGGAAAAAGCCCGATCAAACTATACCCCTTTAAGCCCCTACCGTGTAGAGTTGATATGCATGCGGAAGTTCATTTCGACCGCACGAGAATTCGCGGCGACGGGGGGGGGCCCACTCCCGCTCAGGACCGCGCCCTCCTTCGCATTCGCCTTTCCCTTTGCGCGTTTTTCCGGCTTCGCCCTTCTTTGCGGTGGTTTCGCGGTTTATGCGCCTTGCGCCTACGCCGACGATATTCGCGATACCCCGGACGCCGAGGCGCTTTTTTCGGACGGCAAAATGCTATTCGCTCAGGGGCGCACGTCGGACGCATGCACCAAATTCGCGTCCAGCTACCACATCGATCCGCAAGTGGGCACGCTTCTCTTTCTCGCCACGTGCCACGAGGCCGAGGGAAAAACGGCCAGCGCGTGGAGCGAATTCAACGCGGCCGTCTCCGCGATGCAGATCGCGCACAATGCGCGCCGCGAAACGTACGCCCAGCAGCACCTCGAAGCCTTGAGCGGCAAACTGTCGAGGCTTGTCCTCGCCGCACCGACGGCCCCGAACGGACTCGAAGTGAAGCTCGACGATCAGCGGATCGAGCCGGACGCGCTGGGGATTTCCGTGCCCGTGAACCCCGGCCCTCATACCGTTTCCGCCATCGCTCCGGGCCATCGCCCCTGGTCGACGACGTTCGACGTCGCTCCCGGTCCCTCCGACCTGACCGTGACTGTTCCGCAGCTCGAGCGAGAGCCATCCGGCCCCGCCGCGTCCGCCCCTTCGACGGTCGCCCCATCCGCGCCGTCGCGCTTGCCTCCAGGCCCTCCCGCGGCGGCGGTCGCGCCGTCTTCCGCTTCCGCCGTCCCCGTGCCGGGCGAACGGGCGCCCGGAAGCGCCACCAATGCGGGCGTCTATTTCGCGGGAGGCATCGGCATTGCCGGGCTTGCCGTCGGCGTCGCGACCGGAATCGTCGCGGTGGTGGACAAGACCGATGCCGATTCCGGTTCGTGCGTCGGCAAGTATTGCACGCAGCACGGGCTTGACCTGTATTCGCGGGCGACGACTGCGGCGTGGATCTCGACGGGCGCATTCGCCGCGGGCGCGACCGGCGTCGCCGTGGCGGCAAGCGCGCTGCTCTTCGGACATCGGCCGCAAGGCGATCGAACCCATCTCCAGGTGCTGCCCACGCTCGGGGGACTGCAGCTCTCGGCCGCGTGGTGATTCCGACACGAGCCGCTGAGGCCGCCCCTCAGCCGTGACGGCGATGGCTCTTCGACGGACGCTTGTTCTTCGACGGATGTTTCGTCGGCGTCGAGTGGGTGGGCGTCGAGGCCGCATTCACGGTACGAGCCGCGTCCGGCGGCGATACGGCGGGCGCTTCCGCATCTTCCACTTCGTCGCCCTCGTCGCCCTCCTCGGCCGTCGGGTCCACACCCGGAAGAGCGGTGGGAACGGGCAGCGGCGGCAGCGACGATGCCACGGCCGACGAGACGGCGGACGATACGGCGGTGGCCGCGGAGGAGACGAGGCTCGTCGCGCCCGCAATGTCGCCGCGAAGACGTCTCACGCTGAACCGTCCCGTGGCGATGCCAACCCCGAGGACCCCGATGATCCCCAGTGCCAGCACCATGAGAGCGCCGCCCCCCGCCCCCCGCCCTCGCGGCTCGCGCCGCCCCCACGCCGAGACGGTCCGATTCCTCTCCGCTGTGGCCAGCGGAAGCACGGGCAGCTCGTCGCGGGACGGCGGCCGGTCTCCGGAGGTGAGACCCGTCCGCGCGGAAGCGCCTAGGACGGCCTCGAGGCGCCGCAGCGAAGGCTTGGCACGTTCGGGGGCGAACCGCGCCAGGACGTGGGCGAGATCGACGAGCGAAATCCTTTTGCCCGCATCCTTTTCCAGGCATTCGAGGATGGCGCGCTCGAGCTCGGCCGGGATGCCCGCCCGCAGGCTCGACGGAGGGCGAGGAGGCTCGGACGCGATCATCGCGCACACCTGCGGGACGGTCTCCCCACGAAACGCGGGCTTGCCGGTGACCGCTTCGTAGAGCACGGCGCCGAGCGACCACACGTCTGTTCGGGAATCGACCTCCTTGGTCGACTTGAGCTGCTCGGGTGACATGTACGACGGCGATCCCATGATCGTCGCCGTCGCCGTCAGGGCCGGATCGATGGTGGGCTCTTCGCCGCTCAGTGTCAGCTTCGAGATGCCGAAGTCGAGGAGCTTGACCGCGGGCGCTCCGTCGGCTCGCCGCGTGACGAACAGATTCGACGGCTTGAGGTCGCGGTGAACGATCCCGGCGGCATGCACCTCGCCGAGCGCTTCGCACGCCTGGAGCGCGATCTCGCACGCCTCGTCCAGCGGCAGAGCGCCGCCCTTCGCGATCGTCTGACCGAGGTCGCTCCCGACGAGCTGCTCCATGACGATGTAGGGCACGCCGCCGTCGAGCGTGCCGACGTCGTGCACACGAGCAACGTGTTCGCTGCGGATCATCGCCGCGACACGCGCCTCGCGCTGGAAGCGCTCGACGGCGACTTGGTTTCGCATCGCCTCGGGGAGCAGAAACTTGATGGCCACCGGCTGCTCGAGCCCGAGGTGGACGGCGGCCACGACGATCCCCATTCCGCCCTCGCCCAGGACGCGCTCGATGCGGTACTTCTCGGCGACGACGGCTCCGGCCACCGGCTCGAAACGCGGCGGCTCCGGAGAAGCACGCAGGCCCTCCCTCTTGGTCGGGGGAAGCACGATAGCGCTAGATTAACACGTCGCGGGGAGCGCTCTGACAGTTCGGCTCATTCTTCGTCACTTGCGCGCAGCTTCGCGAGGACACTGAAGTCTTCGAGCGTGGTCGTGTCGCCCTTCGCCTCACCGCCTGCGGCGATCTCCTTCAGGAGCCGGCGCATGATTTTGCCGCTTCGTGTCTTCGGTAGTGCGTCCGTGAACCGAATGGAGTCGGGCCGCGCGAAGCGGCCGATTTCCTTTTCGACGTGAGCATCGAGAGCGCTCTTGAGCTCGCGTCCCGCGGTCTGCCCGGACTTGACCGTGACAAAGACGACGAGCGCCTGTCCCTTGAGATCGTCGGGCCGCCCGACCGCCGCCGCTTCGGCGACCGCAGGATGGCTGACCAGCGCGCTCTCGATCTCCGCGGTCCCGATCCGGTGACCGGCGACGTTCAGAACGTCGTCGATGCGTCCGACGACCCAGAAGTACCCGTCCTCGTCGCGGCGAGCGCCGTCCCCGGTGAAGTACACGGTGGGAACGACATCCCAGTAGGTTTTCACGTACCGCGCGTCGTCGCCCCAGAGCGTTCGGGCCATCGAGGGCCAGGGTCGCCGCACGACAAGCTTGCCGCCCTCGTTCGCCTCGCAAGGCTCGCCGTGATCCTTGACCACGGCGACGTCGGCGCCGAAAAACGGTAGCCCTGTGCTCCCGGGTTTCGTGAAGACGGCCCCCGGCAGGGTGGTCAGGAGAATCGAGCCCGTCTCGGTCTGCCACCACGTGTCGACGATGGGGCAGCGTTCGCCACCGATGACGCGGTGGTACCAGATCCATGCTTCCGGATTGATCGGTTCGCCCACGCTTCCGAGCAATCTCAGGCTGGACAGGTCCGCCGCCCGCGGCCAGTCGTCTCCCGCGCGAATGAACGCCCGGATCGCGGTGGGCGCCGTGTACAGGATGGTCACCCCGTGCCGCTCGACGATCTGCCAGAAGCGCCCCCAGTCCGGGAAACTCGGCGCGCCCTCGTACATCATGCACGTGGCTCCGCACGAGAGCGGGCCGTAGACGATGTAGCTGTGCCCGGTGACCCAGCCGACGTCTGCAGTGCACCAGTACACGTCGTCGTCGCGCAAGTCGAAGATGTACTTGGCGGAAAGATGGCACCCGGCGAGATAGCCGGCGGTCGTGTGCAATACGCCTTTTGGCTTGCCGGTCGAGCCGGACGTGTAGAGAACGAAGAGAGGCTGCTCCGCATCGAACGCTTCCGGCGACCGGGCTCGCTCGCTCGCCTCGCCGCTCGCTCGCCGGCGCATCAGCTCGTGCCACCAGACGTCGCGGCCCTCCTTCATGACGACGTGATTGCCGGCCCGCCGCAGCACGACGACGCTCTGGACGCTCGGGGTCTGGCTCACGGCCTGATCGGCCATCTCCTTCAGCGGGACCACGTGGCCTCGCCGCCATCCGCCGTCCTGCGTGAGCAGCACCTTGGCGCCGCAGTCGTTGATGCGATCCCGGAGCGCGTCGGCGCTGAATCCGCCGAACACGACGGAGTGGGTCGCCCCGATGCGCGCGCATGCCAGCATCGCCACGACGGCCTCGGGGACCATTCCCATGTA
>Ga0187782_10001483_pt1 | contig 17108 bp, 9 predicted proteins | sample 0715_SJ02_MP15_2_FD_132454 | JGI IMG/M metagenome (GOLD analysis project Ga0187782, IMG submission 132454) | Tropical peat soil microbial communities from peatlands in Department of Meta, Colombia - 0715_SJ02_MP15_20_MG | ecosystem: Environmental > Terrestrial > Soil > Wetlands > Peat | place...
CGCAGCAGCTTGACTTGCATGGTGGGGCTGGTCTCCCCGATTTCGTCCAGAAATAAGGTGCCCCCGTGGGCAGATTCGATGATCCCCTTGCGGTTGGCATCGGCTCCGGTAAAGGCCCCCTTGAGATATCCAAACAGTTCGCTTTCCAGCAGGGTTTCGGGAAAAGCTCCGCAGTTGATGGAAACGAAGGGCCTTTCGCGCCGCAAGCTGGCCTCATGAATGGCCCGCGCCACCAACTCTTTGCCTGTCCCACTCTCACCTGTAATCAAAACCGTACTGGTGGCGGGGGCCACGGTCCGCACCATTTCGAGGATGCTCTGAATCTGCCGGCTTTGACCGATAATGTTGTTGTGTGCAAAAACGCGGAGCAATTCCCGGCGCAGGCGTACATTCTCTTCACGTAACGCCAATTCCTGCAGGGCCCGGTTAACGGCGAGTTTCAATTCCTCAACAAGCTTGTCGCTCTTGATCACATACTGATAGGCGCCCAGGTTGAGCGCCTCGATAGCTGTTTCCATGCTGGCATGCGCAGTAATTAAAATAAAAGCGGCGGGGTTCCGGCTTTCGTAGAAAAACTTGAGCAGATCGATGCCCGAGAGGTCGGGCATGCGGATGTCGGAGATGATAAGATCGTAAACCTGGGACTCGAGCTTTCTTTTTGCCGCTTGGCCGCTGGACACCGTCTCGACCAGATGGCCGTCCTTGCGGAAGCCAATCTCCAACATTTGGCATAACGATTTTTCATCGTCCACTATCAGCAGGCGAGCCATCGACCTACCCTAAGGCTGGATTGATTCTCTCACGCCCCTCATCATCGACTGGCAACCACCGACGTGACGGGTGCCTGCCCGGTGGCCACAGAAGTGGGCTGCCTGGGCAACTCAAGGACAAAGCGCGTGCCTTTGCCAGCTTTCGATTCTACCCGGATCGAGCCCCCGAGTCCTTGCATAATCTGATAAACGATTGCCAGGCCGAGGCCCGTGCCACCGTGGAACCCCGGTTGAAAGGGCTCGAAGACTTTCTCGAGTTGCTGCTCCGTAAATCCCACTCCAGTGTCGCTCAAAGTCACCCGAACCGCCTTCTCGGTGGCCTGCTCGACTTGCACCGTGAACTGCCCGCCATCCGGCATCGCCTTGAGCGCGTTGTCTGAAATATTCCAGAACACTTGACGCAACCTGTCGGCATCTGCCCAGACCGTGATTGGCCCGCCAGGAAACCGCTTCTCCACACGCATATTGGCTCCAAAGAGCGGATGGTGCGATAGCAATACCAGCGTCTCTTCGATCACATTCACCAAGTTGACTTCCTTGGGTTCAAACCGCTGGTCCCGGCAATAGAGGAGAAAATCCGACACCAGTTTATTGAGCCGTTCGGACTCATGACTCACAATCGCGATTAACTTGCTTTGGTCGTCATCCAATCGCGATATGGACTGCAAGAGCTTGACGGAGCCAGTAATCGACGCTAACGGATTCCGGATCTCATGCGCGATCCCCGCGGCCATGCGCCCCAATGTTGCCATACGGTCCTTAGTGCGGTACTCGGCCTCCCGGCGTTTTTCTTCCGTCAGGTCTTGGAAATTGTACACAAAACCCACCACGCCGACCGTGGGGACCATTAGCGGAGAAACAGAAACGCCGAGGATGCGGCGTTCGGAGCGTGGATTCACATAAGTCACTTCCTGTCGTGTTGGAAAAGAGCTTGAGGAAGGAGGCGACAGGGTCCCGATCTGCAGGCTGGGAAACAGCGATTGAATCGGTTTGCCGCGCAATTGTCCCGCTCTGAGACCCAGGATGGTGGCACCCGAGCTATTCACCTCACTGATGAATCCCTCCAAATTCGTGCTAACCAGTCCATCGCGCATGCTTTCGAGGATGTTTTCGGTTTTCGCTTGCAGGCTGGCCACCTGCCCGTTCTTGTCGCGCAGTTCTGCACCGACTTTTCGAAGCCTTTCCGCCAGTTGGCTGGAGAGGTAAGCGATGGCGAAGAAACCGAAGAAGCTCGCCCCAATCTTAACCTGGAGGGTTCGCAAGTCTACCGAAAGCGGCGACGAGGTCACGAGATAACCAAAGGCCGGATAATGGGCCACAAAATCCGGGAGAATCACGGGCAGATACGCCAATTCCAGCACTGCGCCCATGCACACGAAACTTACTCCCGCCACCAGGAAGACCCGGCCGCGCGGCAGAAGGGTGCTGGAAAGGATGATCACCACTAGGTAGAGCGAGAGGTAATTGCTATCCAAGTCTCCCGTGAGATGCAATACGGCGGTGATGATGGCAATGTCCGAGAAAATCTGCAAATAAGCCTGCAACAAGAAATCCCGGCTCAACTGATTGTAAATCAGGAAGTACAAGCCGAGGACGTACCAGAGAATAATGGCGATGCCGAAGTATTTGAAAGATGCCGGGTTGGGATTGGCGACGAGGGCCCGGATGGCGAAATCAATGGCGAACACAAAGCTGATGATGACGAACCGGATCTTAGTCACCCAGGGGAGCCATTCCTTCAACTGGTCGGGTAACCGGGCGGGGACGGTGGTCGAATTAAGTGAAGCCTGTTCTTCCATACAAAAGCCTGCCAACGGACAATTTTATGCCCTCTTGTGCAGCCGTCAATCCTTCTTTTGTGCAGGTGCAAGACCGGGCGGCGAGAACTGGGTAGATCAGGGCGGACTTCACCGCCCGGCGCAACTTGATGGCTTTCTCGATGTGCCTGGAGAGCCGCTGGAGAACCCTGTTTCTTGACTTTACTCACAGGCGAGTATAACTTTCACAGGTATGCGACAGGCAACAGAGCCAGCGGAGATTCCTGTGGGCAAATTGCTGTCCCGCTATTACTTAGCGCTCCAGGAGCACTTCGGACCGCAACAGTGGTGGCCTGCCCGGAGCCGCCTGGAAGTCATTCTAGGGGCCATTCTCACCCAAAACACCGCTTGGCATAATGCCACTTTGGCTTTGCGCAATCTTCGCCAATCTGGCTTGTTAAGCTGGCAGGGGCTGCGACGCGCCTCCATTTCCACTCTGGAGGAGTGTGCGCGGCCCGCAGGTTTCTACCGGCAGAAAGCTCGAACTATCCGAGATTTCGTTGACTGGCTCGTGCAGCAACACGCCGGCTCGTTACGTAGGCTCTTATCCCTGCCGGAGGAAGAACTCCGCCGCCAACTGCTGGGCCTTAGGGGGTTGGGGCCGGAGACGGTTGACGCCATCCTCCTCTATGCGGCCAAGCGCCCCTCCTTTGTGGCGGATGCTTATACCCGGCGGGTATTGGCAAGGCATGGCTTCGTCGCTGCTGCCGCGGACTACCATGAGACCCAGGAGTTCCTGCACGCGCACCTGCCGCGCGACGCATGTCTCTTCAACGAATTTCATGCGCTCCTGGTCGAGGTGGGAAAGAAGCACTGCAAGCCGCACAGCCCGAGGTGCGCAGGGTGCCCTCTGGAGGAATACTTGCCGGGTCAACGCCCTGCCCAGAGCTTAGCGGCAGCGGAAAAACAGGAACAAGGGCACGACCCAGCCGTGCCGTCGTGCTGAGCTACGAAAATGGGCGGAAACCCTTACGATCGTCGCAAAATCACCTTGATTTTCTTGCTGGTGCTGGTGCCGGCGCTTTTTTTCCTGGGCTGGAGCCAAGCCTCCCTAAACCTCTCCTTCATCCGTCCGCGCAGCCCCGAGCAGACTCTCCTGCTGCTCTCGCTTTCTGCCATCATCTTTCTGGCGTTCGTCATATTTGCTTTGATTCTTCTGCGCATATTGCTCAAGTTATATGTCGAGCGCAGGCAGCAACGACTGGGCGCCAGGTTCAAGACCACCATGGTGGTTGCCTTCCTTGCACTTTCCCTGGTGCCTGTCTGTTTTCTTTTTGCCATCGCCTATGGATTGCTCAACCGGACCATCGATCGCTGGTTCGGCATTCCCTTTGACTTGATCCGCGCCGACTCGCAAGAAATAGTCCTGCAACTGGAATCGCAGGCACAAAGCCGTTCCTCACACATTACCCACCACTTAACCAGCAGTGGCAGGCTGGGCCGGGCCGTGGCCGCCTCTCACAAGGAAGAAATCTTGCGCCTCCTGGAGCGCGAAGTGGCGGACCTTGACCTCGAATCAGCGATGTGCTTCGATCGCCAGGGGAGACTGCTTGCTCATGCCGGCGACCCATTTCCTAATCCCACCGAGGTCGCCAGGTTGTATCCCCAGTTGTCCAGTGGGCAGGTGCCGCCGGCAGGGCTTTCCGGTAGCTGGCGTTCCGCCGATTTCGAGATGTTCGTCAGTGCGCAGGCGCTGCACGATCCCTCTGGGGGAGCCGTCGGGACGGTGGTTGGCGTTACCCGACTCCCTTTGAAACTGATGTTCATTTCTCAGGAGATTGAGCGGGAAGCACAGAAATACGCCCAGCTCAGCAGTGAGCGCCGTGCCTTCAAACGTACCTACCTTATTATGTTTTGGTTGCTGACCCTATTGGTTCTTTTTATTGCCACGTGGTTCGCGTTATTCCTCGCCAAGCAGGTCACAGTCCCCATCCAGGCCCTGGCCGAAGCAACGGAAGAAGTAGCAAAGGGTAACCTCGGCTTCCAAGTGTCCGCCCGTGCTGACGATGAATTAGGAATCCTCATCCATTCCTTTAATGCTATGACCCGCCAGCTTCAGGAAAACCGGCTCGCCATCGACCAAGCCGCCAAGCAGCTCCAGGCCGCCAACCTCCAGTTGGAGGAGCGCGGTAACACGATTGAAGCCATCCTCGAGAATATCCCTACCGGCGTCATCTCCTTCGACCCCCAAGGCCAGATAACCAGCGTGAACAAGATGGCTAAACGCATGTTTGGCCGGGACGATATGGGATCCTTGCGAACCCTGGCCGATCTTCTCACTCCTGAGGACATCCGCGACGTGGCCCGGCTTTTTCGCCGTGCCACCCGCCAAGGCGTGGCCTCACGTCAACTGGAGCTCGATCTGGGCGGACGCCGCGCCTTTACTTCCCTGACAGTGTCCTCCGTCCGTACTCGTTACGGCAAGATAGGCTCCGTGCTTGTCCTGGAGGATTTGTCCGAGTTGGTGCAGGCCCAGAAGGCTGCGGCTTGGCAGGAGGTTGCGCAGCGCATCGCGCATGAAATCAAGAACCCTCTCACCCCGATTCAACTTTCCACCGAGCGCATTCGACGGCTCGTCGAGCGTGCGGGGGCGCTTCCCCCGGACCTGCTGCGGGTCATCTCAGAAAGCGCCGCGTTAGTCGGCCGCGAAGTGGCTACATTAAAAACGCTGGTGGATGAATTCTCCGCTTTCGCGCGCTTTCCTGTCGCCAAACCTGTCCCCTCCAACCTGAACGAAATTGTCGAGAACGCCTTGAAGATCTTCGATGGCCGCTTGCGCGGGATCGAAATCCATCGGGATTTGCTCCCTGATTTGCCCCTCGCCCAAGTCGATCCTGAGCAGATGAAACGCGCCGTGGCCAACCTGATTGACAATGCTGCCGAGGCCCTCGAAGACGCGCTTCAGAAAGAAATTTGGGTTCGAACAGCGCTTAACGCCGAGCACGATATCGTGGAAATCACCGTGGCCGACAGCGGCCCCGGCATTGCCCCCGAGGACAAGGAAAAGCTGTTTCTTCCCTTTTTCTCCACCAAGCATCGCGGCACAGGCTTGGGCTTGGCCATCGTCAGTCGAATCGTCTCCGAACAAAAGGGGATCATCCGAGTGGAGGAAAACCAACCCACCGGCACCAAATTCATCATCGAACTGCCGGTGGAGCGCACCCCCGCCGCGCAAGAACAGTAGGCAGTTGGCAGAAGGCAGTCGGCAGTACGTCGTGGGCAGTGGCGATTCTCACACCTCAGTGTCATTCCGAGCATTGACAGCCGCGGGGGCTGCCCTTGATAAGCAGAAAGAAAACAAAGGACATACGCGTTTTCTTTCTGCAGAGCGCAGCGAGGAATCTCGCTCTGATTCATTCCTCCGCTAACCACGGCCAGATTCCTCGCTGCGCTCGGAATGACAGCGTCGGCCGGCTAATCCAAAATCTAAAATCCAAAATGACCCTAGTCCCCAGCCCCTAGCCCCTTTTTTCTATAGGAACAATTCTCTATAATTCAAAAGTCGATGGCGCGCTATTCCGTTCTGATTGTCGATGACGAGCCCGGCATTCGCGAGTCGCTCGCAGGCGTCCTGCAAGATGAAGGATACGTTGTGAACGCGGTGGAGAGCGGCGAAGCCTGCCTGGATTTCCTGGCAGACCATAATTGCGATCTGCTGTTGTTGGACATATGGCTGCCGGGCATGGATGGGATCCAGGCGCTCGAGAAAATCCAGGCTCTCGCGAACCCGCCCATCGTGATTATGATTTCCGGCCACGGAACGATTGAAACGGCAGTGCGTTCCACGAAACTGGGCGCTTTTGACTTCATTGAAAAGCCTCTTTCGATTGATAAGACTCTGCTGACGCTGAAGCATGCGGTCGAGCAGCTAACGCTAGCCGCCCAGAACCGAGAGTTGCGCGAGGAATTGCAGGGCAAATACCGCATCATTGGCGAAAGCGTTCCCATGAAGGCCCTCCGCCAGCAGTTGGCTTTGGCGGCTCCCACCAACGGGCGGGTCCTAGTTTATGGGGAAAGCGGGACAGGAAAGGAATTGGTGGCCCACGCCTTGCACCTTCTTAGCCTCCGCGCCCAGCAGCCCTTCGTGGAAGTCAACTGCGCGGCCATCCCCGAGGAACTGATCGAAAGCGAATTGTTCGGTCACGTGAAAGGCTCTTTCACCGGCGCCGTGGAGGACAAGGTGGGCAAGTTCGAGCAGGCTCACGGCGGCACGTTGTTCCTGGACGAAGTCGGTGACATGAGCCTGCGCACTCAATCCAAGGTGTTACGCGTCATTGAGGAGCAGCGGTTCACGCCCGTAGGCTCGGGCAACAATCTTACTGTGGATGTGCGTGTGATCGCCGCCACCAACAAGAATCTGGAGGAGGAGATCCAAAAAGGCAACTTCCGCGAAGACCTCTTTTACCGCCTCAACGTCATTCCGTTTTTCGTGCCCCCGTTGCGCGACCACGCGGAGGATATTCCCGCCCTCGCCAACTACTTTCTGGCGGAGTTCGCGCGCGCCTATGGCCGCCGGCCAAAGCACATCTCGGAAGCGACCCAGGAAGTAATCCTGGGCTATCGCTGGCCGGGCAACGTGCGGGAATTGCGCAACCTGGTCGAGCGGCTGGTCATCATGGTGCCGGGCGAAAGAATTGAGCGCCGGCACTTGCCTCCTTCCCTATCTCACGACCATGCGCCCTCCTCTTCCACCAAAACACCCACGACGGGCTTCTCCTCCTTGCAGGAGGCGCGGGCCGCCTACGAGCGCGATTACATCTTGCGAAAGCTGGAAGAAAACCAGGGCAACGTGACTCGCGCCGCCGAAGCCCTCGGACTCGAGCGCAGCCACCTTTACCGAAAAATGAAATCCCTCGGAATTGCCGCTGGTGGGTAGGCGGGGCCACCTCGTGGAGCAAGGCAAACCCCCAGTGGGGGATATCTACGAATTCATTAGCGGGGGTCAGCATGCCGGTGCGGACGATCATCGAGCCATTCAGGATCAAGACGGTGGAGCCGATACGATGGACGACGCGCGAAGAGCGAGCGCAGTTGCTTCGCGCCGCCCATTACAACCTCTTCCTGCTTCCAGCGGAGGACGTTTTGATTGACCTGCTCACGGACTCAGGCACCGGGGCGATGTCCACCCGTCAGTGGGCGGCACTTATGGAAGGCGACGAGAGTTACGCAGGAAGCAAGAGCTTCGAGCGCTTCCGGCGGTCGGTGCAGGAAATCTTCGGCTACCGTCACGTTATCCCAACCCATCAGGGGCGGGCGGCAGAACGCATCCTCTTCAGTGTAATGTGCAAGAAGGGAGACGTGGTGCCGAATAACACGCATTTTGACACCACGCGCGCGAATGTCGAGTTTGTGGGCGCTGAGGCAGTGGACCTGCCCGCGCAGGAAGGCAGGGAGCCATCCACCTCTCACCCCTTCAAAGGAAACATGGATGTAATGGCGCTCGAGCGCCTGATTGAGCGCGTGGGCCGGGAGCGTATGCCGCTGGTGATGATGACAATTACCAATAACTCCGGCGGCGGTCAACCTGCTTCGCTGGAGAATATTCGCTCCGTGCGCGCGCTGTGTCTCAAGTACGCTATCCCACTCTATTTTGACGCCTGCCGGTTTGCGGAGAATGCCTACTTCATCAAGCTGCGCGAAAACGGCTACGAGTCGAAGACACCGAAGCAGATTGCGCAAGAGATCTTCAGCCTGGGTGATGGCTGCACTATGTCCGCCAAGAAAGACGGCCTGGCCAATATTGGCGGGTTCCTTTGCACCAACGATGACACGCTTGCCCAGCAGGAGAAGAACCTGCTGATTCTTACCGAGGGCTATCCCACTTATGGCGGTCTGGCAGGACGAGACCTCGAGGCGATCGCGGTGGGGGTCGAGGAAGTATTGGACGAGGACTATCTTCGTTATCGGATAGTTTCCACCGCGTATTTGGGCAAGCACATCGCCGAGCAGGGTGTGCCCATCGTCCAACCCCCCGGCGGTCACGCCATCTACCTGGACGCGCGTGCCTTCCTGCCACACATTCCTCTCGAGCAGTTTCCGGGTGTTGCACTCGCCTGCGAACTCTACCTCGAGGGTGGCATCAGGTCAGTGGAAATCGGCACGCTCATGTTTGGCGGCGCCGCCAGAATGGATTTGGTCCGATTGGCGATCCCGCGCCGGGTCTATACGCAGAGCCACATCGATTACGTCATCGAGATTATTTTGGAGGTTTGGAAGAGGCGTGAGGGGATTCGCGGGCTGAAGCTGACCTTCGAAGCGCCCTTCTTGAGGCATTTCACTGCTTGGCTCGAGCCGGTGTAGCGAAATGTTCGAACCACAGAGACACGGAGGCACAGAGAAAGGCTATTACTTTTCAGTTCTCGGTGTCTCTGTGTCTCTGTGGTGAAAGGCGCAATGAACAATCGTCCACTTCAAAACCAAGTCGCCTTGGTCACCGGCGCGGGAAAGCGCATGGGCCGCGCCATCGCGTTGACCCTGGCACGCGCGGGGGCAAATCTTGTTGTGCACTACAACGAATCGATGGAGGGCGCCCAGGCTGTCGTGCGCGAAATTGAGAGTTTGGGGGGCCACGCCATGGCCGCCCGCGCAGACGTTTCCCGGCCCAAACAGGTGGCCGGGTTATTCCGGGCGGTCGAAAAGCGCTTCGGGCGGCTCGATTTGTTGGTTAATAACGCGGGGATTTTCTTTCCCGCCAAGTGGGACCAACTCTCCGAAGATGATTGGGATAAGGTGCTGGGCACAAATCTCAAGGGAGCATTTTTCTGTGCGCAGGCGGCAGCACGAGTCATGCAGCGCCAGGGTCACGGGCGGATTGTTATCATATCTTCGCTTGGGGGGCTTCAGGCCTGGCCGGATTACATCCACTACTGCGCCTCGAAGGCCGGCGTGATTTCGATCGCGCGCTCCCTGGCGAAAGCCCTCGCGCCCCACATCCAGGTGAACAGCATAGCTCCAGGGACGATTCTCTTCCCCGGCGATAAGCACGACGCAAGAATGGAGAGAATAATCAGAGGCACTCCGCTCAAGAAGGCCGGCCGGCCGGAAGACATTGCGGAGATGGTCCTGTTTCTCGCCACCCAGAGCGACTTTATCACGGGGCAGGTCTTCGTCGTGGACGGGGGAAAATCGATCCCGTGAACTTATTCGAGTACGAAGTCCGCCGTGCGTACGGGGGTCACGCCACCCGCAGAATTCCGCGCCCGCACCTCCAGCCGGTATTCTCCTGCTTGAAGTGTATCTACGGGCATTTGCAGCGCGACGGGGATCAGCGGGTCACCGGATCGCGCGAAACTATCTACCAGTATAGTGTTCGAGGAATACACTGGCTGGTTGGTCTTGGAGTTCACGATGTTGAAAAGCACGCCCACACGAGGCACAAATGCTGTTTGCATCTTGGGCTCGAACACTTCAACGTAGAAGGTAACCTTGTCGCCACGCTGGAAATGATTACCCGGCTGGGGGAAAACCTCATTACCCTGGAAGACCAGCGGAGTTTCGTCCTCGAGAAGTTGTGAGTCCAGGCTCGCGACGAGTTGGTTTACTGGGCGAAGATCATCGCTGAGGACAGGTCCACTGAGTGCGAGCTCTTTATTGTCGAAGGTGGGAATGACCAAGGGTTTTTCATACTTTGCAAACTTTTCCCCGCCCCAGCTCAGAACCAGTTTCAGCGTGTACTGGCCGGGAGCAATATTGAAGGTGTTCTGATATTTGAATGGCCCTTTGGCAAATTCCTTCAGGTCTTTCTTTTCCATGTCCAGCTTCACCGTGTCGCTGAATCGAGCGGCCACCCCTCCGTCCGCACGCGCCGCAATACCCAGCACTTGCACGTTGGAATGAAAGTCCTTCTTCTCTTTACCGAAGTCGATGGCCGAAGCCGCGATCTGGAGCGAGATGTAAACACGCGCAACTCCCGGCGAACTGTAGAAGTAAGGAGCACTGAGCAAAACGGGGACTTGTCCCGGCTGAGGACTTGCCGCAAACCCTTCCAGAGTTTTCCCCTCCACCTTTCCCGCGAGCAGGTCGGGAGCTTTCAGGTCGTAGTAACCCATCCGGTGGCGGATCTGAATTCCCGCGCGGGTTACCTTCACTCCGATCTTGTGGTAAGTTCCGTCATGCGCTTGGCTGGGTGGGGCATAAGCCAAAATGTAGTATTGGTCCAATTCATTGACAATCTTATTCAGCCCGGCAAGGAAATCGTTGGTATTGAAAATGGTGAAACCGCCTGTGCCACGCGCCAGGGCGTCGAGCACCTGCTGGTTGGCACTAACGCTTTGGTCGATCAAGTTCTGGAGGCGGTTCTGCATGCAATTAGGATTCGAAGCGGCAAGCATCGGGTCGTTACATTGATAAACGCTGTTGGGCAGGTTCGAAGCATTTGATGGGTTGTAACTGCCGCCACCGCCGCCCTTACCGCCACCACCGCCGGTGCCACCTCCACCCTTGCCTCCGCCACCACCGCCGGTGCCACCACCACCCTTACCCCCGCCACCACCGCCGGTGCCACCACCACCGCCAGTTCCACCGCCGCCGGTGCCACCTCCACCGCCATGTCCACCACCACTTCCTCCACCGCCGCCGGTGCCGCCGCCACCCCCTCCGCCGGTCCCGCCGCCACCCCCACCGCCGCCTCCGCCATGCTGAGGCCACGGGTCAGGCAGGCCCGCCAACGAAGCGAGCAATCCTGGCTCGTGTGGGAAGGGCAAATCGAGAAACGTGGTGGCCGAGAACCCGGGCAATGTCGCCAAACCTCGCGCATCCACGGCGTAGATCGCCACATTGGCTCGATTCGCAGCATCGATTGTGGCATCGAGTTCGGATTGGCGTTCCGCGGTGAGTGGAAAGCCTGCGGAGAAGAGAATCAATGTCTTTCGGCCAGGCACGGTCCGCAAGGTGTTTGCGAGGTTACGGATGGCCAGGAGGAGCGAGCGGGCTCCAAAATCGGCTTCCACCAGAGAAATCCCTGCCATTGATGCCATTGACGGCGGCATTGATCCGGGAAGCGCCATTCCCCCTATGGCCTGAGATTCGGTCATCGGTATGGTTGGGTTCGACGCAACTGCGGAATATTGTACCTTCTCCGTCGCGCTCTTCAGCTTCTCGCCATCCGCGGTGAAATTCTGGACGATTTGGGTCGTTCCTACAAAGTCCACCACCGCCATCAAGCGATCTGGCGAGGCCGTCTTCTCGACAAACTGCTGTGCGGCCCGTCGTGCCAGCATCTGGTCTTGGGTGGTCATGGAAGAGTCGTCGAAGAAGACCACGATGTAGCGAGGTTGGCCTGGCCTTCTAGGACCCTGAATCCCCTCCGGGCGCTGAAAGGCCGTAATCGTTTGAGGGTTATTATCCTCGGAAACCAGGAATTCCTTAACATCCAGGTCGTTGATATATTCCCCTTTCTTGTCCGTCGCCACCACGTCCACCAGAACGAGATTCGCCTCGGCTTTTAGGACTTGAGGGGAAGTAGGGGGTGTCTGGGCTCCCCCGCTCTGAGCAAGCGTGACCGCCAGCCCCACTCCCAGACTTGCGATGGCCGCCGGTAGGAGAACATACAGACCGAATTTGCTTCTTCGACGCATACATCACCTCCTAACAAGATGTTCCCACGGCCCACAGCCACGCTGACCCAGATTGAATCAGACCAGGTCCGCGGTAGTGTGGCTCGAAACCGCAGTTCATTCTTGCTCCAGGGTGCGTTGACTGACCAAGCTAAGTATCCAGCGGGGGCGCCGCAAAGTCAAGGCAATGCGGAGTGCCCTTAATCCGTCGATAACGACGGGTCAGACTGGTATGGGCGCACGGCGATGGCCCCTACGCCCCATCCGGTCTCACCCGGGGGGTGCTGCCTGTAGGGGCGAGGCGGCGCCTCGCCCCTACCTCTTCGTTGCCCAGCCGCACGTTATCGACGGATTGGGGGAGTGCTGTCCTAATTTGAAAGTAGCGCCGCCATCTTGGCGGCTCCGGTGCCGGTTGGAAGCCGGCGCTACAGCCCAAATTAAGGCAGCACGCGATGCCGAGCGGATGGGCTAATAGGGTATTTCCACGGTACGGCTCATCCCCGACAATTGGCCGGCCTCGGAGTCGCGGACGATCTGGCGAACCATGTACGTCCCGGGCTTCAAATCGAATTCCGTCTTCAGTGTTATTCCAGATTGCGTCATCTTCGCGAGTGTCCCGTCACGAAGTCGAAGCAGTAACTTCTTCTCTTTTCCCGTGATGTATTTTCCATCGCGATCGAAGAGGACGGTTATAAAAGTCACGTCGTTCCGATTGCGGTCCTGATCCTTGCGGAAATGGACGGAACTCATATCCAGGTGGGTAAGCACGGCAAGGCGCGCATCGGTTTCATTGACTTTATAAAACTGCGTATGCACGTCTATCGGAAGTTCCCTCAGTTCGTCTTGAGAGTAGACTGCCTCCTCGATTTCTTCCTTTGCCTTGGTGGCCGCATCCTCTGACGCCTTGGGCGCAAAATAGCCGTGTCGCGCCTGAAGGGTGAAGCCTTTGGGGTTTACCAAGCTGACCTTAAGCGCGTGAAAGCGGCCATCAAATTTGAGGTTGCGAGGAGAAAAGGCCAGGACGTAGGAAACCTCCGAGAGTGTGCCAACCTGCCGGAAGCCTTTGTCCAAGTCGTTGCTATTGTGGAAGAACTGCCCACCCGTGTCCGCCGCAAAACTGTACAGAACATCTTCGGCACGGGCGATTCCATTCTGGATGATTTGCTCTTTCCTTCCCACCAAAGCCGAAGTCGAGGGCATAACTCTAACAGCCTGGCTGGCATCACCGCCGGGAATGATGACATAGAGGCCTCGCGGGTCCAGGGTGTTGACGACCACATTGGAGCGCAGCGCGCGGTCCGTGATCCCGGCAATCTGGGACTCCAGGTGGTAGGGGAGAAAACCAGGCGAAATGAAGATGACGTTGCGCTGCCCGGGGAGCACAGCGGTACGGCGCACGACTTGTTCAAGGCCCCGCAGCACGTCTATGTATTGCGCCTCCCACACACTCATTACCCTCGCCGCGTCTCCTTCAACTATCTGCCCGGCTTGGGCCGCACAGCTTTGTAGGGCTTGGCCGGACAAGCCTTGGCAATTGCATTGAATAGCCTCATCAGTGGCGACCTCAATGGCAAAGGGGTCGCGTTGCTCAACGATCAGGTAGGCTTGGTAATCACCGATATCAGGGCAGCTATCACCTCCTTTTGAAACAATAGGTCTCGGCACGAGTTTGAAAAGGGTGTCGTGGAGCGCCCTGCGGTCGTCGGTGAAGTCCAGATTGTCCTGGCCCGAGGAGGTGAAGATGCCTGCCCTACCCCAAGGAGTCAGCGTGGCCGCCAGATATCGGTTCGCTGCATCGCGGGCATGGGCGATATCCTCAAAATTCATTTCAACGTCATCGAAATAAAGTGCCTGGTAATTCCTCGGCGTTGAGTTCGCGGGCCCGTGTTCTGGGCCTATTTCCCCCTCCGACTCTTTTCCGAGGGCTGGGGATGTGAGGACTGGAGTAGGGGGGGTAGACTCGACGGCGAATTGGTCAATCTCCTGCGGTTTGCCGTTGTCAAATAATCGAAAGTCCTCCTTCCGCAGACCGGATACCGGACGACCATTCGAGTCGCGGACGATGGCGCGCACCAAAACCATATTGCGCTGTACCTGCAGCTTGAACGGGGCTTGAACCTCCTGCGTAGCAACTTCCTTATCACCCGAGTTTTGGCCGGCAAGAGCCATCGCTGGGGTCAACACCGCCGTCAACACGGCCAGCAACAGCAGCCATGTGCCACTCGGCGCTTGTTTAAAGGCGAGGAATACCCACTCCCGCAAGCAACCTGAGCCGAAGGAAATTAGGCCCAGTCGGCGGGAGTGGGGCTCAAAATCGCAGTCCATCTTTGCCCCGATGCTTTGGAATAACCAAGCTAAGTATCCGGCGGGCTGACCACAAAGTCAAGGCAGCCACGAATCGGGCACTGATTCAGCTTTCGGCGGCACGGGCATCCCGTCCGTGCACGCTCACGGCCAAGATGGCCGTGCCACGTCAAAGTGAGTCACTACTACTAATCGGGCAACTCCACGGTACGGGTCAGCCCCGATAACCGGCCGGCCTGGGAGTCGCGGACGATCTGGCGAATCAGGTATGTCCCGGGCTTCACATCGAATTCCATCTTTAGGCTTATTCCCGATTGAGTCAGCCTGGCAAGTGTGGCATCACGCAGTCGAAATAGCACCTTTTTCTCTTTTCCCGTGACCAGTTTTCCATCGCGATCGAAGAGGACGGTTACAAAGGTGAGGTCGTTCAAGTTGCGATCCTGCTCCTTCAGGAAACGGACGGCACTGAGATCCAGATGCGTAACTACAGCGAGGCGCACATCCGATTCGTTGACCTTGTAAAACTGCGTGCGCACGTCGATTGGAAGTTCCCTTAATTGGTCTTGAGAGAAAGCTGCGTCAACGATTTCTTCCGAGGCCCTGGCGGCGGCATCTTCGGAAGGTATAGGCGCGAAATAGCTACGTCGCGCTTGCACGGTAAAGCCCTTGGGGTTCACCAAGCTGACCCTGAGCTTGTGAAATTGGCCATCAGGCTTGAGATCGGGGGGAGTAAAGGCCAGGACGTAGAACGCCTCCGAAAGCGTCCCCACTTGGCGAAACCCCTGATCCAAATCGTTGTTATTGTGAAAGAACAGGCCGCCTGTGTCCGACGCAAGACCATAGAGCACGTCTTCGGCAAGGGAGTACCCGTCGCGAATGAGCTGGTCTTTCCACCCCGCCAATGCTGCGTTCGTCGGAATAACTACTGTCTGCTGGCTGGCCACACCGCCGGGTATGGCGACATAGACGCCCCGCGGATCCAGCGTGTTGACGACGACCTTGGAACGAAGCGCGCGCTCCGTGATATCAGCGATCTGGGCCTCGAGGTGGAAAAAGAGAAAACCAGGCGAAACGAAGATCACGCTGCGCTGCCCGGGCAGCAGGGCGATGCGGCGAACGGCTTGTTCAAGGCCTCGCAACACCTCCTCGTTCTGCGCCTCCTGTGAGTTCATCAGCCTTGTTGCATCTTGCAGGACGATTCTCGAGGCTTGCGCTTCACAAGCCTGCTTGGGCAGGGGCGGCAGGCCGCTGCAATTGCAATGATCATACTCATCCATGGCAATGGCAGCAGCATTGGGGTCGCGTTGGTCCGCAATCATATGGGCCTGGTAATCAGTGATATCAGGGCAGGTGTTTGGTTCCCTTGAATAAATGGGCCTCGGCGCGAGTTTGAATAGGGTGTCGTGGAGCCTGCTGCGGTCGTCGGTGAAGTCCAGAGTGGTCTGGCCCGAGGAGCTGAAGATGCCTACCCTGTCGGCAGGAACTAAGGTAGCCGCCAGATAATGATCAGCGGCGTCGCGGGCGTGCGCGATGTCTTCAGAATTCATGTGAACATCATCGAAATAAAGCGCCTGGTAATTCCTCGGCGTAACGTTTGATGACGCACGTTCTGAACCTGCTTCTTCTTTGACGGGAGTTTGCGGGGGGACGGGTGAGGCGGCGTCGGAAGATTCCACGGAGAATTGGTCAATATCCTGCGGCTTGCCGTTGTCGAATAACCGAAAGTCCTCTTTCCGCAGACCGGATACCGGACGGCCATTTGAGTCGCGAACGATAGCTCGCACCAGCACCACGTTGCGCTGTACTTGCAGCTCGAATGGGGATTGAACTTCCTCGGTAGCAATTTCCTGTTCCCCCGGCGCTTGCCCCGCCCTTGCCAGAATGCCGAATATCCCCGCCACCATTAAGGCCAGCATAAGCAGCAGTGCGTTGCCTCCCCTGCTTCTCCCTCGTACGGGTCTACAGGTAGGCAGGGAAGCTGACCCGAATGAAACCATATGACATCCGCGGGAGTAACACTTGAAACCGCAGGCCATTGTTGCCCCGGGGTACCTTGACCCACCAAGCTGAGTATCGGGCGGGTTCTGCGCAAAGTCAAGGTGGGCGCTGAGAAGCGGAGTCGCGTTCAAAGCATCAAAGGATACTACTCTGGTTCGTTCTTGATTTGGCTCCCGCAATCTGTAATGCTTCCTCGACGAACTATTCTTCATTTCCAGTTGAGAGGTCGCTGTGGCTTACAAAGACTTGCAAGAGTTTGTGAAGCGCTTGGAGCGCGAGGGCGAGTTGAAGCGCATCTCCGCTGCCGTGGATGTGGATCTGGAGATCACGGAGATTACTGACCGGGTATCGAAGGCCGGAGGGCCGGCCCTCTTATTCGAGAAGCCGCGTGGGGCAAAGAACAACACGGAATACTCCATGCCACTTCTCATCAACATGCTGGGGTCCAAAAGGAGAATGGAGTTGGCGCTGGAGGTCAGCTCGCTCGAGGACGTGGCCCGGCGCATCGAAGACCTTTTGGACATGAAACCGCCGGAAGGCTTTCTCGATAAAATGCGCCTGCTCCCCAAGCTTTCCGAGCTTGGGTCGTTCTTTCCGAAAAGCGTGAAGTCGGGGATAGCGCAGGAGGTCGTCGAAACGGACAATATGTCGCTGGCGAGCCTCCC
>Ga0187782_10001484_pt1 | contig 17101 bp, 15 predicted proteins | sample 0715_SJ02_MP15_2_FD_132454 | JGI IMG/M metagenome (GOLD analysis project Ga0187782, IMG submission 132454) | Tropical peat soil microbial communities from peatlands in Department of Meta, Colombia - 0715_SJ02_MP15_20_MG | ecosystem: Environmental > Terrestrial > Soil > Wetlands > Peat | place...
CGGGATCAGAAACGCCACCGCCGGGCCGATCTGTACCGTGAGGATCGAGAACAGATACGCGGCCCGTCCCGCGAACCGCAGCCGGCCGGTCGCGTACCCGGCCGGGATCGCCACGAGCAGCGCAAGCGCCGTGGAGAGCACGCTTGTGACCACGGTGGCCGTAACCGCGCGACGAAACTTCGGGTCGCCGAGGAGGTCGGCGTAGTTCTGTCCGGTGGCCGCGGCGAACGACACTCTCGGCGGCACGGCGGTCAGGAGGGCGTAGGGCTGTACGCTCGTGATCGCCATCCACAGCACCGGGAGAAGAAAGAACGTCACGATCGCCGCGAGCGCCAGGTATGCCAGCCCCCGCTCGACCCGCGCGGCTGCAGACGATCGTGCCCGGCGCGTCATGCTCGTTTACCCCGCGTGCCCGGCGAGCCGGTAGTAGCCGAAGGCCACCACAAAGACGACGAACGTGACGAAGTACGCCATCGCGGACCCATATCCGACGTCCAGGTAGCTGAACGCTTGCCGGTAGACGTACATGTACGTCAGCATCGTTTGGTTACCCGGTCCGCCGCCCGTCAGCACGTACACGAGATCGAAGGTCTTCAACGCCCAGGTCGTCTCCAGGATCATCACGGCGAGCAGGACGAACCGCATCGAGGGCAGCGTCACGAACCAGAACCGCTGCGTTCTCGTCGCGCCGTCCATCATCGCGGCCTTCTGCAGGTGCACCGGAACGGTCTGCAAGCCGGCCAGGAACAGCATCGCGGCGAAGGGCGAATCCTTGTAGATCTGGGTCAGCGCCACGAGCGAGAGGGCCACCCACTGGGAGCCGGTGAACCACCACTGGTACTGGTGGATCAGTCCCAGATGGAGCAGCGTGGCGTTGAGGATGCCGTAGTTACCGTCGTAGATCCATTTCCACATCAGCCCCGCCGAGACACGGGGCACCGCCCACGGCACGACGAGCACCGCGATCAGGAACGCCTTGCCCTTGACGTCCTGCCGATCGAGCAGCAGCGCGGTCGCCAGGCCGAGCGCGATCGTCCCCACCACGGCGAACACCGAGTAGTACAGTGTCTTGCCAAGGCTGGCGGTGAAGACGGGGTCGTGGAACATCCGCGCGTAGTTCCCCAGGCCGATGAAGGTCGGCACGCCCGGGATGTTCAGCCGCCACTGCAGCAGGCTGACGAACACCGAATATCCGATGGGGAATACCCCAAACAGCAGGAGCAAGATCAGTGTAGGCGCCACGAGCATGAGGGCAAACGCCGGTTCCGACGATACCGCCCGGCCCACTCGGAGGCGCCACACGGTCCGCAGCCACCCGCCCATGCGTGCTCCCGTTCACGGGCGCGAGGCCGCGTCGCGTTCGCGCACGCGGCCTCGCGCGATTCGGTCCGGCGCCGTCACGACCGCTGCCGGTACTTGGCCACCACGGGCTCGACCTCCGCGGCCGCCGCCGCGAGGGCCGCCTTGGGCGTCTCCTGCCCCCGGATCGCCGCCAGAAGGTGCGGACCGAGCAGGTCCGTGACCTCGTTCGTGTACGCCGCCGCGAACCGGTACGTCGGATACTGCGCCTGCAGCTTGGCGTTCAGAATCATCGGGTTCCCAGCGGAGACCGCCGGGTCGTTGAACGCGCTCCAGCGCACCGGATACCAGCCGGTCCGCCTGCTCATGTCCTTCTGCACGGCCGGGCTAGCGATGAACAGCAGGAAATCGATCGCGGCCTTTTCGTTCTTCGTGAACGCCGAGACCGCGTATGCCTCCGACCCCGTGATCGCCGCGCTGCGAACGTGAATCCCCGGGATCAGCCCCACGCCGACCTCGTTGACGATCGCTGAGATCTTGGGATCGTTCGACATCGAGTAGTCGCCGGCCCAGCTCCATTCCATCGCGCTATGTCCCTGGATCCAGCGCGCCCGCTTCGCCGGACTCTCCCCGAGACCAAACGACGCGGGGTCGACGACCCCCAGCCGGCTCAGCTCGACGTATTTCTCCAGCGCCTCCAGGCCGAGCGCGTTGGTGAACGTGATCCGGTCCTTGCTGTCGAACATCCGGCCCCCGGTCGCCACCAGGTGGTCCTGATAGTCGATCAGCAGGCCGACGTTGGAACCGTACTGGTGCAGCACGCCGTACTGCCCCTTGGCAGGGTTCGTAACCTTCCGGGCCGTCTGCACGTACTCATCCCAGGTTCGCGGCGCCTGTGTCGGGTCGACTCCGGCCTCCTGAAACATCCGCTTGTTGTAGTAGAAACTGCGAATGCTGAAAAACCGAGGCAAACCGTAGATCCGCCCCCGGTAGGACACGGCGTCCATCGCACCGGGCACGAGGTCTTTCACGTCCGTCGCGCCCGAAATCGAGGCCGTCACGTCCTTGAACAGCCCGGCGGGCCCGAACTCTGCAGTATATCCGGCCCAGGTCCAGAAGAGGTCGACCTCGGATGAGCGTGCGACGAGCACCTGCGCGGCCTTCGCGTGCAGGGCGTCCTGGGCGACCTCCGTAAACTCCACCGTCGCCCCGGTCATCTGCTCCCACTGCGGGATGTATGGGCTGGTGATCCGGTACCCCGGGTTTCCGTCCGCGGCCGACAGGATCACCAGGTGAACACCGGCGTAGGACTGCCCCGCTGCCCGCGCCTTCGTCCCCGTTACGTTCGACAATCCGCTCGCCAACCCAAGTGTAACCGCCGCCTTCGTCGCTCCGGCGAGGAGCGTGCGTCGCGTGACCTTCTTGGCCTTCACTGTTCGCGCCATAGATGTCCTCCCCCGTCGAAGTCCCAATGCAGTCGCACCGTCGACCGTGGTCAGGAGCATACAGCGAGGCAACACAGTGGTAGACGTTCGCCCCAGATGCGCTGGAACATGGCGGTGTCGGCTCGTTCCCACAACTGCGTACCGCACCTGCCCTGTTACGCGACCAACGCCAAAACGCCGCAAACGCCGTTCTCAAATAGCGTAGTCACAAGTTTGGGATGCTGCACATCGGGCGAAGAGTGTATTACGCATTGGCCGCGGGAAGCGGCCGCGTGACGCATGGTGAGGCAACGGCAGCGGCGCGCTCCCCGGTTTTATTCGGACGTCACGAAGCGACGTCACGTCGCCGGGATCACGGGTAACGTGATGTGCGACGGGTGGTCGAGGTCGTGCAGCACGGTCTGGAGGGCGGGCCGAAGTTCAGTCTCGGCGGCTATCTCCCGTCCCGTGTTCGGGTTCCGGTCAAAGCGCGGGAAATTGCTGCTCGAGATTCCTATGCGGATTCGATGCCCTCTCCGAAACACGTTGGCCGTGGCTACCAGATCAATCTCGTACTTGTAAGCCTCCCCCGGTTGAATGAGAGATGGTTGGCGAGACTCTCACGATAGCGGGCTCGAATCACACCGTCTGCCAGATTGCGTGCGATACCGCCAGGGAGCCACGTCGACGCACCCTGCGTGGCGGCGTCAGCGGCGTGCTGCGCCGCTGCCCCCAGGCGATTCTCGCCCGCGCCGTTCACGAGCGTGTCCTACGATCATGCCGCGTGAACCACTTCGCCTCCCGCGATGGTCTGCACGACCTCCAACCGCCCCTCCGCCACCGGCCACCTGGCCAACACGATGTCCGCGCGGCTCCCCGGGACGAGCGTGCCGAGGTCGGGCCGGCCCAAAAGCATCGCTGGCTGCCGCGACGCCATCCCGATGGCGTCGGCGATGTCGACCCCCGCACACTTGATGACGTTCGCCACCGCTGTACCGAGATCGAGCACCGATCCCGCGAGGTACTGAGTGCCGACACTACGGACCTTCCGATCCAACGTGAGCTCGACGGGACCGCTGAGAAACTGATAGACTCCGGGAGCTCGGCCTGCCAGCCAGACTGCATCGCTTACGAGCACACAGCGCTGGACGCCCTTTGCCCGCACGAACACTTTCACGACGGAGGGCGGCTCGCCCTTGATCACGCGCTCCCAGCGACCCGACGGCGACCGCTGCTGCCAGGTCGCCGCGAGGGCATCGCGCGCCCGCGTATCGACGAGCCCGCGCCTCCACCCCGCGCCGTGCTCGTCGCGGTCGATGAGCAGCAGGTGTCGGATGGGCGCGAGGCCTTCCTCGTCCCGCGGGCTCGGCCCCAACGTCGGCACACCGAATCCAGCGTACTCATCCTCGCGGTGGCCTATCCCGACCCCAAGGATCACTTGCCCACCGGAAAGGAGTTACAGCATCGCCGCCTCTTCGACCACTCACAGGGGAAGGTACCGGAAGCAACACGACGGGAGTACGTCACGGAGCTACCTGCCCGGGGAGGATATAATCACGGGACTCCCCGAACCACGCGAGAAGCCCCAGAGGAGCACGACAAACGCAATAGCCCCACGTCCCTCAAGCCGCACCGCAACATCGCGCCGGGACGCCTCCCGGAACTTCCGCGGATCGACTTCGATGCTGCGATTTTGATCTTCTCTGACCTTGATCAACAACACGTTCCGTCTTGCGAACTATCCGCGGCCGGCCCGGCATGGCACGCCTTATGCTACGCTGGCACCATGACCTACGAGAAGGCCAAGGAACACGCTCGGACGACCTTCGATCGTCTTGCCGGAAATTACGAGAGCACCATGGAGGGCTGGCATTCTCGCCGAATGAAGGCCGCCGCCCTCCGGTGTCTGGGCAATGCCCTCTGCGGCTCTCTGCTCGACGTCGGATGCGGCCTCGGTCTCGTCCTCGAGACCTTGGCCGAGCGAGATCCCGGGCTGGCCCTTGCAGGGCTGGATATCTCGCCCGAGATGATCCGCATCGCCAAAGAGCGGCTCGGAACGCGCGCCGATCTCAGGCTCGGCGACGCTGAGGCGCTGCCCTGGGAAGACCACCGGTTCGATTACGTCGTCTGTGTCGACTCGTTCCATCACTACCCGCACGCAATACGGGCCCTTGCCGAGATGCACCGGGTCCTCAAGCGCGGCGGACGCCTCACGATCGCCGACCCCACCGCGCCGCCGATCCTACGTCAACTGGCGAACGCGGTCAACCCCCTCCTCCACCGAGGCGATGTGCGAATGTACGATCAGCGCGAGACGGTGCGCATGCTGGAAGCCCAAAGATTCGAAAGAATCCGATGGTCTCGCGCCGGCATCTGGGGGTTTGTCGTCACGGCGCTGGCCCGTTAGGCTCTGCCGCTGCCGCGGGACGTGACGCTGGGTGTACGGTATGCCTCTTGACGCCCCGCAACGATTGCGCCGGGGGTAACGACGCGACCGGCAAGAGACGCCACAGTCTCAGCCGAAGTATCTCCTCGTGGACAGCCAAGCGTTCCCGCTCCGGATCCGGCCCGGCACGGTTCGCGATCTCAAAGTGATTTGGGAGCTGATCCGGGCCCTCGCCGTGTACGAGCGGCGCCAGCACGACGTCAAGGCAACCGTGGAGCGGCTGCGCCGCCATGGATTTGGGCGACGGCGGTACTTCAGGACGCTGATCTGTCTGCGCGGCCGGGAGCCCGTGGGATTCGCACTCTACTTCTTCGCCTACTCCACGTTCCGCGGGCGCCCCGTCTTGTATCTCGAGGACCTGTTCGTCTTGCCCCGCTATCGCCGTTGCGGAGCCGGCAAAGCACTCCTTGCCGCGCTCGCCCGGATTGCGATTCGCGAGGGCTGCGGCCGTATGACATGGAGCGTGCTCCGCTGGAACAAGCCGGCGATAGTCTTCTATCGCCGGCTCGGCGCGACGCACTACGATGCGTGGACGCTCATGTCTCTCGGCGACGACGCGCTGCGCCGCCTCGCGCGGGGCACCGGAGCTCCCCGCCGCGGCGCGCGCCGGGCATGACGCGAGACGCGCAAACCGCCGGCCGCAGCGACCGCGTACCGGTCAGTTGCGCCCGACGAGGGTGCCGCCGAGCATGACCATCGCCGGCCGGCGCAGCACCGCGAGGTCCGCCAGGGGATCGCCCGGCACCGCGATCATGTCGGCCAGTAACCCTTCCCGCAGCGCCCCGGCCTCGCCCCCGATCCCCATCGCCGCGGCCGCACCGGACGTTGCGGCCACGATCGCTTCGAGCGGACTGCAGCCGGACGCGACCAGCAGCTCCATTTCCCGAACGAGCCCGTTGAACGGGGTGAACCGCCACCCGGCGTCGGTTCCCGCGACGTACCGCACCCCCGCCGCGCACATCCGGCGCGCGTTGTCGAGATTCGCGTCGTTCATGCGGCGCCACCGCTCGACCGCGGCGCGTTCATCCGAACTCGCACCCGGCTTGTCCGCGAGGGCCGCGACGATGAAATCTCCCACGCACAGCGTCGACGTGACGGTGGCGCTGCGCGCGACCGCGTCCGCGACATCGGGCTCGAAGCGCTGAATGCCGGCGTCGTCCGTGAGGAATAGCGCGTGCTCGATGTGGTCCGTCCCCGCGGCGACGGCGTTCCGTGTGGCGGCCGCGCAGGTGCAGTGGATCCCCACGCGCCGGTTGAGCCGGTGGGCCTCGTCCACCGCGGCACGCAGCTCCTCCACGGTATAGGAGGGGCGCGACGAAACGGTGCCCACGGTTCCTCCGCCACTCGCCATGATCTTGATGTAGTCCACCCCGGACCGAACGAGCCGCCGCACCATCTGACGCACGCCGTCCGGGCCGTCGGCCTCGCCGCCAAAGTACCAGCAATGCCCGCCCGTCATGGTCATGGGACAGCGACAGAGGTGAAGCCGCGGCAGCACCGCATATCCGAGGCGCTGCGCGCGCCGGAGCTCGAGCGAGGTGTCGCGCATGCTGCCGCAATCGCGCAGCGTGGTGATCCCGGCGCGGAGCGCGGTCTGCGCATTGTGCATGGCCATCGCGGTCAAGGTGCCGTCCGGCTCGCGGACCGTGGTCTCGAACGGGGTACCGTCCCCGGGAAGGCAGAGATGGACGTGAGAGTCGATCAGCCCGGGCAACAATGTGTGGCCCGGTAACTCCAGCACGGGTGACGTCGCCGGCCAGTCGGGGCGCAGCGCTTCGCCGGCGTAGACGCCGTGGATCACACCTCGGTGCACAACGACGGTGGGATGCTCGACCGGCGCAGCGCCTGTCCCGTCAACCAGACGGGACGCACGCACGAGCTGCCATTCCGAGGGAACGATCGACATCACCGGACTCCTCTCCACACCGACCCGTCGCGACCCTGCAGGCGTGCTGCGGATCGTCTAGGATTCGAACGGTATTCCGACTACGCGCCCGCCGACTGCCCGGCCGCCAACGCCGTCTTCCGCCGGACCGCATTGCTCGGGGCCCGGAGCCGCGGATCCTCCGGCTCCTCGCTTCGAGTAGCGTCCGGCGGACACCTCCGATGACGACCACAGGTCGGAGCGACGCGCGACGTGTCGCGCCGATGCAGCCGCAGCGGAGTTGCGAACCGCGGCTCGGCGTGCGGGCATCCGCACGTGCGAAGCGCCACCGCCCGACAGACCCCGGGACGGTGGCACCTGGAAGAGCGAGGCCGGGACTAGTGCGCGTGTGCGAGAGGAATGCGCCCGGATGAGCGTCCTCGGGCGGGCCGGCGCGTGGCCGGGTCGGAATCACGACGGCGATCAGCCCGCTGCGGTCACCCGATGCTCGTGCGCACGCTCTTGAAGGATCCGGACCTCGCGATCGAGCGTGTCCAGCCTTGTCCGAATATCCTCGAGCGAAGGCTGCTGCTCGTGCATCGTCATTCTCAACCGCAGCAACTCCTCGCTCATCACCCGGAGGGTCGCATCCCGGTGGCGAACCTGTCGCTCCAGGATCGCCCGGTCCGCCTGCCCCGCGAGCCATCCCAGGACAAGTGTTACGCCGACCGCTACCAGGAGCAACATGGGCGTCGCGACGAACCCTGGGGTTCCGGGCACCACAAACGGTACCGGCCCCTGCAGGATGCCCAGATTGAGCTGAATGAGCAATACATCCGCCAGGATCAGCACAACAACAACGACGGTCTGTACCATTCGCAGGCACTCCCCTGCAAGGCTCGACGGTCCTCGCATACGACTATTCCCTGCTGGGATTCTATCCTAACCGGACCCCGAGGTTCCAGCGAAGCCCGCCGCCGCTCGGCTCGCGTGCAGCGCCGGGCCACTCATTCCTCGGACTCGAGCAGCGCTCGCAGAGCCTCCGCGTTCCGGGCCATGTTGCCGCGGGCGTGATTGTTGAACATGAGGAACACCTGCTTGGCGTGCCCGCTCAACCGAACGGCGGTTCGCGCCCACTCCTGGAGTTCGTCGCCCCGGTAGTCGTAGTCGTAGCGCTCATCCGTGCTTGCCCCGGCGCGTGCCCAGCCCTCCCGGTTGCGGCCGTGGAGCCGCACCACCGCCCAGTCCGATGTGACCGCCTCGATCGGCGGCATTAACCAGGGAAGATCCGGGAGATCAACCATGACGAATGCGCAGCGCTCGCGCGCGAGCCGCTCCAGAGCCTCAGGATGGCGCGACCAGTCACGGTGGCGAAACTCGACCGCCACACGGTAGCCAGGAAGCTGCTGGGTCCATGCGTGGACCTCGTCCAGTGCCGCCGCCGAGTACCGCGTGCTCGGGGGGAGCTGGAAGAGCACGTAGCCGAGCCGGCCGGCGTCGGCGAGCGGCTCTAGAAACGCCCGGAACTGATCCCAGCACGCGTTCACAAACTCCTCGGGCGCATCGCGAAGCCGGAGTTCCGACGTGCGAACGCGCGGCGGCAGCAGCGAGGCCAGGTCTGCGGGCAGACGGGAGGCCGCCACGGCGTGACCCGTAAACAATCCAAACGCCTTTGCGTGCATGGTGAAACCGGGAGGCGTCTCTTCCGCCCATCTCCGGCTGAAGGTAGGCGACAGGAGCGCAAAGTAGGATGCGTCGATCTCAACCGTCGGGAATCGTGTCGCGTAGTAGCGAAGCCGGTCGGAGGCGCTGCGAACGGTCCGTGGGTAGAAGTCGCTCTTCACAAACGATTTCTCCGCCCAGGAGCAGGTGCCGACATAGATCCGCCCCCGAACCGGTCCGGGCCAGGGCTCGTCGAGGAGCGAGAGCTGGGTGGTGCCCACGGTCAGAGGCCGACCGCGGTTGCCGGCGCCATCACCGGAAGCTCATCGCGGCGGGACGGGAGACTTGCCGCGTCGGGTCCGGCGGAGGCGCACACCGCCTCGAGGGCGCCGACCAGGGCCGCCACGTCGATGCCTTGAAAGGCTGGCGCGTACCCACGCAGCTTGTCAATGGCCTTGCCGGCGAGGGCGCGGGTCCCGCGTCGATTCCCCTTCTCGCAATGATAGCAAGCCGCGGCTGCCTGAATCAGACCGTGGTAGAAGGCTCGGTCCCGGCCCCCGGCGGTTCGCCAGGCGGTTTCCAGATATTCGTGGCACTCGAAGAACAGGCCGGCATTGAATAGGGCTGCGCCGCGCCGGAGCACGTCCGGCATTCCCGCACGCGCCGGCGCCTCGAGCATCCGCACCGCATCGGCCAGGCGGCCCGCGTGCTTGGCGAAGTACGCCGCGTGGGGGGCGTAGGCCCCGGCCAGACCTAGGCGATCCAGCTGCGTGCCGCGTTCGAAGAGACCGGTCTCCACCAGCAGGCTGCAAACGTCGTCCTCGCTGGTTCCCGCCGCAAGCGCAAGCTCGGCGATCGGTACGAAACGCCTCTCCCCGAGGCGCGAATACGCCGCCAGCGCTCGCGCGGTGGGGAAGCGGGCCCCGTCCTCGACCACGGCCAGCGCGATGGCGGAGAGCGCGTGTTTCAGTTTGACGTACCCCCCAAGGCTCAAGGACGGCCGCCGCTACGGTGCCGCGCCTCGACCAAACGAGGTGATCGCGGCCCGCAATTCTTCCGGATTGCCCGCCGGAGGCGCGCAGGCGAACGCGCTGCAAACATAGCTCCTCGGGGACTCGCCCGCGGCCGCCCCGAGCGCTGCCGCGGGCTGAGGGAGCGCTCCGGCAGCAACCCCGGGATGGTAGAGATGCACGATCGTTCCCGGACGATACGCCGTGAGTGCCGCCTCGTGCAGCGCCCGCGTCCCGGGGTCGTTGCCCGGCCCTACGACGACAACGTGCAACGGGGGATCGATGTGCGCGTCGAGCGCGTATGCCATCGTTGCGGCGAACAACCCGTGCTCGAGCGCTCCGGGCGCGCACGCTCGCAGCGCCCGCTCGGCGGCCTCCCGGTACCCCGCGTTTCCCGTCAGCGCCCACAACCGGTCCAGCACGAGGACCGCGACGGCGTTCCCGGCCGGCGTCGGGGTATCCTGCACCGGCACGTATGGAACCTTGAGTCCCTGCGCCCCGGACGCGCCGCCTCCCGCCACATCGTAGAATGCCCCCGCAGGTGTGACGAAACTCCCCATCAGATAGTCCGCGGTCTCCTCCACAATGCCGAGGTAGCGGGGGTGTCCCGTGTGCTCGAACGCATCGAGCAGCGCCCTCGCCATGTGAACCTGATCGTCCAGAAGGCCGCTGACCGCACAGGGACCGCCCGCCACGTGGCGGAAACCCCGTCCGCGATCATACGCGTCGCGCACAATCCGGTCGAGCGCGCGCAGCGCCGCAGCTCGCGGCTCTCGTTCGCCCAGACCGCGAGCCGCGTCCAGGAACGCAGAGATCATCATTCCGTTCCAGCTGGTATAGACCGTCCGGTCCACGAACGGCGCTGCCCGGCGCGCACGCGCCTCCCGGAGGCGCCGGACGGCGCGGGCAAGCTGGTCGCTGACGTCCGCCGGAGAGCGCCCAAGCAACTGCGCGATCGCATCCGTATCCGCGGCCACGAACAACACGTGCCGACGCGGGTCATGCTGCATCTCCCCGGTGCCGCCTAGGTGGTACGCAAGCCGCACGACCTCCATCTCGTTCGGTGGCAGCACGGCCGCTGCTTCGTCGGACGTCCAGGTGTAGTAGTCGCCGTCGTCCTCGGCGGAGACGTCCGCATCCTGGCTGGCGTAGAAACCGCCCTCCGAGGCGTCCATCAAGGTCTCGGAGACGTACCCCAGGATGCCTCGTGCGGTGTGGGCATACGCCTCGGCGCCGGTCGCCTGGTACGCGTGAACGTAGTTGCGCAACAACTCTGCATTGTCATACAGCATCTTCTCGAAATGCGGCACTGTCCACGACGCATCGACCGAGTACCGGTGGAACCCGCCGCCGAGCTGGTCGTAGACGCCGCCTCTGGCCATCTGCTCGAGCGTGCGCGTCACAACCAAGAGCGTACTCGGATCCCGTGTCCGGTCGTAGCGGCGCAGCAGCAGCTCGATCGCACCCGCGTGAGGAAACTTGGGCGCCCCGCCAAAACCGCCATGCCGGCTGTCGAACACATGCTCGGTCGCGGCCGCTGCGGCGTCGACCAGCGCCGCCGACAACGCATCGTCTGAGGAGCGGACGTCCCCGAGGCGCTGGAGCGTCCGCTCAAGCTCGTCGGCATAGGCGTGCGCCTGGTCGCGCTTGGCTCGGTAGAACTCGGCCACGGCCCCCAACACCTGTTTGAACCCTGGCCGGCCCATGGCACCGTCAGGCGGAAAGTAGGTGCCGCCGAAAAAGACTAGGCCGTCGGGCGTCAGAAACGCCGTGAGCGGCCAGCCTCCCTGCCCGCTGATCGCCCCGACGGCCTGCTGGTAACGGACATCCACGTCCGGCCGCTCATCACGGTCGACCTTCACGGGCACGAAATTCGCGTTTATGAGTGCGGCGATCTCCGGGTTATCGTAGGACTCACGGTCGATCACGTGACACCAGTGACACCAGACGGCCCCGATATCGAGCAGGATCGGTCGGTCGTCGGCGCGTGCGCGCTCAAATGCTTCCGCTCCCCACAGATACCACTCGACCGGCTGATGAGCCGCCGATCTCAAGTATGGACTTTGAGCGTCACGGAGGCGATTAGGCATGGATACACCCGATTACGTTTTCCCACGCTTCACTTTCTATTTCACTACTTGGATCTGGATGACCTTGCAGACGGCCCCGAAGCGGGGGAGTCATTCGGCGTGCCCGCGCGTCGATCGGGGAAAAAGTCGGGAGGCGCTCACTCCCCGGCTTATCACCGTCTTCGGCCCCCGCCGCCGGTGCCTACTGCCCGCCAGCCGTCCTCCGGAGTTACCCCCGAAGTACACTTGACCAGCTTTCGGCGTCCACGTACGCGAGCGTTTGAGTCGGCTACCTTGCCGGAGAACTTGCGCCTCCGTTAATCTTCTTATCACAATCCCTGGTCCGCCACAATCCGGAAACTTCGTTCGCAAAAGTTCTGGATAATGTGGATAGCAACATGTGGATAACTTCCGGATAAGGTGCACCGACCCTTCCCTGCCTGCCTCCAGCTAGATCCGTGCCTGCGGCGTGGAACAGAACTTCGATCGCCCCCACGTGAACGCCCGGGATCGCCGCGCACGGTCATCTGGGCAGCGACCGGTCCGGAGCGCACGCGCTATTCGGCTTTCTTGGCACTCTTGTCGACGAAATTGACGCGCAGATTGGTGAGCAGCGTCTCCATCTCGCGGCGCGGAGCCTCCTGGAGCCGGCCTCGCACCAACTCGAACACGGCCGCGTACGCGTCGATCGCAAGCCTCGCGCCGTCGAAATTCTGCTCGGTCTTTCCGGTTCCCATCACGGGAACAAGCCCCATTCCCTCCCATGCCTTGGCGGCAAGCACTCCGAGAAACGAGACCAGCACTTCCTCGGTCCCCAGTGCTCCGAGGGGAATCGCCGCCCTCCCTCCATCCTCGGGCTCGCCGGACGCCGCATCATGGGGAACCTCTGCCTCACCATGCTTCGTCGATGAATCGTCCCGGTTGTCCATCACCCTCACCTCGCCTGCACCCCGTGGGGTCCGCCGGGGAATCCCGGGCGCGCCGCTACAGCGGTTGCGAGCGATCGAGCCGTTCGATGGTGCGGCACAACACCTGAGCCCCGCGCGCCACGTCCTCCCAGCTGGTCTGCTCCCGCGGGGAGTGACTGATGCCACCCATGCTCGGCACGAAGATCATGCCTGCCGGGACCACCGCCTGCAGAACCTTGGCGTCGTGTCCCGCCCAGCTCGACATCGTCACGATGGGCCAGTCCAAATCTCCGGCGGCCGCCAGGATCTCGTCGTGAATACTGCGATTCAACGGCACCGGCGCATCGGAGCGCCAAGCGCGGACCTGCAGGTCCAGCCCGTGCCGGGAGGCGCACATTTGAGCTTCGGACTCGACGCGGCCGCGCAGCGTGTCGAGCAGGCTGGCATCCGGACTACGCAGCTCCACCGAGACCTCGACGCGACCCGGCACGACGTTGGTTGCGCCCGGCGTCACGTGGAGACGCCCGACGGTCCCGACCGCCCGTCCGCCGGTGTCGCGTGCAAGCGCGCGCACCGCGCTCACGAGATCCGCGGCACCCCACAATGCGTCGCGCCGCATCTCCATCGGAGTCGTGCCGGCGTGATTGGCCTCACCGACGAACTCGAGCACGGTCCGGGCGATGCCGACGATCGCGTCCACCGCCCCCAGCGCCATCCCGGCCGCGGCGAGCACCGGTCCCTGCTCGATGTGGAGCTCCAAGTACGCCGCCATCGGCATGGGAACGGGGCGGCGCGGCAACCCCGTATCGAACACGCGAAGGGCGTCCGCGGCGGACCGCCCCGCCGCATCGTGAAGCGCTTCCGGTGCAGGAGCCCGGGACAGGACACCCAAGGAGCCCAGGCACCCGACGCCGTACGACGTCCCTTCCTCTTCGGCAAAGCCCAGGAGCAGCAGGGGGTGCTTCGGCGGGATCCCCGCCTCTCGAAACGCCACCGCGGCCTCAACCGCCGCAAGCACCCCGAGCGCGCCGTCGAAGATGCCGCCGTTAGGCACCGTGTCGAGGTGCGAGCCGGCAGCGATCGGGGGTAGCGTTCCAACTTCGCCCGTCACTATGCCGAACAGGTTGCCCCACGAATCCACGGCCGGCTCCGTGCCGGCCTCGCGCATCCAGCGAGCGACACGACGGACCGCGGCCACGTGCTCGGCTCCATACGAGAACCGGCTCACCCCTCCTTCGGGGGTCCTGCCGACCTCCGACAACTCCATGAGGCGCGCGCGCAGCCGGTCCGCGTCGATCCGCACCGCCACGGCAGGTCTCCTCCACGCTTGAGCAAATCCGCGCGCGACATACCCCGCCGCGCACGGCCACGGATTCATGATACCGGGGCGCGGGCCTCACAGACAAGTCCGGCCGCGCGCCGCCGCGGCGCCGCGTTCCACGGACGGGCGGCTATCGTGTCCGCGGGTCCCAGATCTCGCGAAGGCCGTCGCCGGCCACGTTCAATGCGAACACGGTGACCGCGATGGCGATCCCGGGCCAGAAGGCCAGCCATGGTGCCTGGGTGAGGTACTGCTGGGCGGCGTTGAGCATCGAACCCCAGGACGGCGTCGGCGGCTGCGTGCCGAGGCCGAGGAAGCTCAGTGTCGCTTCGGTGATGATCGCGCCGGCGATATTGAGCGAGCCCTGCACCACGATCGGCGCGAGGCTGTTCGGCAGCAGATGCCGCCAGATGATCCGCCGGTCCCGCGCACCGATCGCGCGCACGGCCTCGACATACTCCCGCTCGCGCTGCTCCAGCACCGCGGCGCGGGCGAGGCGCATGAACACGGGCGCGAGAACGACTGCGATGGCGATGACGGCATGGCCGAGCCCGGGGCCCAACACGGCGGCGACCGCGAGTGCCAGGACGAGCGGCGGAAACGCGAGCATCGCGTCGGTCAATCGCATCAGCACGTCGCCGAGCCGCCCGCTGTAGTATCCCGCCGCCAGGCCGAGCGGCAGCCCGACGGCGATCGCGAGCCCGACCGAGACCACGCCCGCCTCGAGCGACGCTCGGGTGCCGAAGATCACTCGGCTCAGCACGTCGCGGCCCAGCTCGTCGGTCCCCAGAAGGTGACGCGCGCCGGGCGGCTGCAGGTACGCGGTGAAATCGGTCTTGATCGGCGAGAACGGGGCGACCCACGGCGCCAGGATCGCGAGTCCGACGACCACGATCAGCACGACCAGGCCGGCGGCGGCCAGCCGATTGCGCGCAAGCCGGCGCACGAGGCGCCCGAGGCCCCTCGGCGCGGTCCGGCCGCGTCCGGCGTCGCGCAGGGCGTCGACGGCGACGGTCACGACCGCCCCCCGGCGAGCTTGATGCGGGGGTCGATGAGCGAGTAGACGATGTCGACGGCGAGGTTGATCACCAGGATCGCCAGCGCGCTGAACAGGACCACGCCCTCGAGCATCGGGTAGTCCCGCCCGTAGATCGAGTTCACGGCGAGCTGTCCGAGCCCGGGCACCGCAAAGATCGTCTCCGTGATGACGGCCCCGCCGAGAAGGGTCCCCATTTGGATGCCCATCACCGTGATCACGGGGATGACGGCGTTGCGCAGCGCGTGCCGGATCACCACGACGCCTCCCGCAAGACCCTTGGCCTTCGCCGTCCGCACGAAGTCCGCGCTCAGGACCTCCACCATGCTGCTCCGCAGCTGGCGCATCACTACCGCCGCGAGCACCAGCCCGAGCACGGACGCAGGCATGGCGAGCGCCCGGACGTTGCGGACGGGGTCGTGCGTGAGCGACGTCCACCCCGACGCGGGGAGCCAACGCAGGTGAACCGCGAACAGGTAGATGAGCATGATCCCGAGCCAGAAATTGGGGATGCTGAGACCGACGAGCGCGGCGGCGGACGCGCCGTAATCCGTGACCGTGCGCTGCCGCCACGCGGCGAGGGCGCCCGCCGGGATCGCAATCGCCCACGCGACGAGCAGCGACGCCACGGTCAACTCGCCGGTTACGGGAATCTTCTCGAGCACGGTCGCGAGCACGGGCCGGTGATCCTTGAAGGAGTACCCGAAGTCACCGTGGAGCATCCCGCCGACCCATCGCAGGTACTGCACGTAGACCGGTTGGTCGAGTCCGAGCTCGTGGCGCAGTGCGGCCACGGCATCCGGCGGCGCCTCCTCGCCGAGAAACAGCCGGGCCGCGTCGCCCGGGATCAGGTTGATGAGCACAAAGATGATGACGCTGACAAAGAACAGCACCGGGATCATCGCGAGGAACCGGCGGAGAACGAAGCGAGTCACGACGCGCAGCCCCGGCGGCCGGGCGGGAGGACTCCGCCCGGCCGCTCGGCCTTCAGGATGCCAGCCAGACGCTGTGCAACCGGATCATACCGTCCGGCACTTGCACGAACCCGCGCATTTTGGTCGACACAAGCTTGTACTCCTTGAGGCAGTACAGCCACGCGTACGGCATGTCGTCGGCAAGAATCTTTGTCACTTGACTGTAGGCCCGGACACGCTGGGACATGTCCTGCAGAACCCGCGCCGCGTCAAGGAGGTTCTGGACCTGGTCGTTCACGTATCCGGCGTAGTTGAAGTCGGGGATCCCCGACTTGGTCACGAACGGATAGATGTCGAAGTCCGGATCCGGACGTCCGCTCCATCCCACCATGCCGGCCTGGTGCTGGAACTTGCTCATGGTATCCAGAAGCGTTCCGAACTCCAGGACTTGAATCCTCAATTGGATTCCCACTTCACCGACCATCGATTGCACGGCCTGCGCGATCGCCAAGTTGGTTTGTCCCGGCGCCATCATGAACGTGCAGTCGAAACCGCCGGCATGACCGCCAGCCTGCAGCTTCTCCTTGGCGAGTGCGGGGTCTCGCGGCGGGATCTTCCAGCTGGGGTCGTACGCCGGAGTCCCGTTCGGGAAGAACGAGTACGCGGGATAAGCCGCCCCCTGGAGGACGGCGTTCGCAATGGCGGTTCGATCGATCGCGGTACTGAATGCCTGGCGAAGCGCCTTGTTGTCGAACGGCGGTTTGGTCACGTTGAGCCAGATGCCGTTGTACGCAAACGCGCCGTGCTCCAACAGCCTGAAGCCGGCACCAGGTTGTTTCGCATCCTGCGTGATCTGTTTGACCTGCGGCGGCGGCACGATGTTGATGATGTCCAGGTCGCCGGACTTCAGGTTCGCGACGCGCGCGTTGTCGTCGGGGAACGACCGGAAGATCACTTGATCGAGATACGGCAACCCCTTCATCCAGTAGTTGGGATTGCGCCTGAGCGTGACGTGGTCCTGGGGAATCTTCTCCACGAACGAGAACGCTCCGGTCCCTACCGGATGCAGCGCAAAGTCGAGGCCGGCCTTCTGCGCGGCGGCAGGAGAGACCATCATGCCCGCGCGGTCGGTCAAGGTGTAGGCAAGC
>Ga0187782_10001488_pt1 | contig 17073 bp, 14 predicted proteins | sample 0715_SJ02_MP15_2_FD_132454 | JGI IMG/M metagenome (GOLD analysis project Ga0187782, IMG submission 132454) | Tropical peat soil microbial communities from peatlands in Department of Meta, Colombia - 0715_SJ02_MP15_20_MG | ecosystem: Environmental > Terrestrial > Soil > Wetlands > Peat | place...
GGCATCCGGCCACCACTGGTACCGCCTGACGTCGATGGTGAGGTCCTTCCGGAAACGCACACCCTCCCTCGAGAGGTCCCGCCCGTGTCCCGCGCGCCCTCCCTGATACCCTGAGGCAAGACCTCCGGCACGATTCACGACGCGGTGCCACGGAAGGTGTCCGCCGCCCGCGTGCGCGATCCAACCGACCTGTCTGGCGGCACGCGGCCGGCCGGCGAGCAACGCGAGCTGTCCGTACGTGACGACCCGGCCCTTCGGCACATGAGACAAGATCTCCCAGACCCGCTCGCGAAATCCCGACGCCGTACGGTGCGCTCTCGATGTCGACCCGATGAGGTTCGCGATGCGCTGCGAACGCCGCGCCGGCCGATTCATGCCGTCTTTTCCCACATCGATGGGCATGGCACGTGTCCTCCCGGAGCCGATAGGTCGACGGTGACATGCGCCGTTCGGCCGGTACGGTAACGGTTCATGCTCACCGCCGTATACCGCGTGGACTTCCATTCAAGAACTGTGCGGATCCTGCGGCTCGGCGCAGCGAATGCGGCCCACGTGTGATGCGGAAAATCGGCGTGTTAATCGCCGCCAAATGTGAGAATCCCTCTCAACGAACGGACGCGAGCGGGCTCGTCTGAATGAGATCTGGTTATCGGTAGGCATGCCGAATTGTACGGGAACGCATATTCTATAAGGGTTTGAGGGCCCGTCTTGCAACCGAGTAATGCGCCCATGGCTTGGATGATTTCGGGCGAATTCCGCGGCTGCAGGCGGGGGCCTCGTGTTTTCTCAAAATCTTTGCTGATTTCTCGGTTTCCCAGGAGGAAAATAGAAAATAGTGTCGTATCTGCGGTATCGAGGGGCAAAACAGGTCCCCCTGGACACCATAAATCGAAAGGAGGGCCCGTCCGTGGCGACCAAGAAGAAGGCAGCCAAGAAGGGCAAGAAGCGCTAAGTCGCGTTTCGGCCTGATGTGCTCGAAAGGCGCCGCCCGGCCGGGTGGCGCCCTTCGTTTGTCCGGGGTTTTTGGTCTCCGACGCGATAGTCCGCTCGTGGTTTTGTCCGGGCCCGGCGCTGAACGACACAGGAAAAATCCGTCGCCGCCGACAAGGAGGGCGTTGCCTCCGGGCGAAACTCATGTGACCATGACGGATCCACGAGTTGAGAAGCTCGCCCGGGTTCTCGTGCGCTACTCGCTCGGCCTCCAACGCGGACAGTTGGTGCGGATCAGGGGGTCCGCGCTCGCCGGTCCCCATATTCTCGCCATCTATAGGGAGGTGCTTCGCGCCGGCGCCCACCCGCTCGTCCGGGTCGGTGTCGAGGGGCTCGAGGAGACCTACTACCGCACCGCGACCGACGATCAGTTGCGCTATGTCTCGCCGCTGGACTCGCACGAGATCGAGACTCTCGATGCGGAGGTGTCCGTGCTCGGGGCCTACAACACCCGTGCGCTCACGCGCGTGGATCCCGGCCGGATGCGGATCCGGCGCGAGGCGACCCGGGAGCTCAGCCGTCGGTTCATGGAGCGTGCGGGCAGCGGAGCTCTCCGGTGGTGCCTCACGCAGGCGCCCACCCAGGCGGATGCCCAGGAAGCGGAGATGTCGCTGGCCGAGTACGAGGACTTCGTCTACGCGGCGGGTCGCCTCGACGAAGACGATCCCGTGACGGCCTGGGAGCGGGTGGCGCGCGATCAGGACGCCGTATGCGACCGGCTGGGGCGCATCGGCACGCTGCGAATCGTCGCGCCGGACACCGATCTGACCGTGTCCGTTGCCGGACGCCGTTGGATCAGCGCGGCGGGCACGCACAATTTCCCCGACGGCGAGGTGTTCACGGGACCGGTCGAGGACGCCACGTACGGCACCGTGCGTTTCTCGTTCCCGGCGGTCTATGGCGGCAGGGAGGTGACCGACGTCCGCCTCGCGTTCGAGAGAGGACGTGTCGTCTCGGCGGCCGCGGCCAAGGGCGAAGAGTTTCTGCGCGCGATGCTCGACGTGGATGCCGGGGCCAGTGTCCTTGGCGAGTTCGCCTTCGGGTTGAACTACAACATCCAGCAGTTTACCCGCAACATCCTCTTCGACGAGAAGATCGGAGGCACGCTCCACATGGCGCTGGGGGCGGCGTATCCGGAGACCGGCGGGAAGAACAACTCGGGCCTTCACTGGGACATGATCCTCGACCTTCGCGGCAATGGAGCCGAGGTCTACGCCGACGGCGAGATCGTGTACAGAAACGGGCGCTTCCTGACGTAGGACGTCGTTCCCGCAACGCAAGACGAGGGGATCCGTGCGCCTCGGGGTGTCAAGGATCGCGGACGGCCCGGCGATGGCTAGGCGTCGTCGTACGCCCGTTCCACCCGTGCAACAAGATCGGCGAACTCCTGGTGGGTGCGCTCCGCGACCTCATACGCCATTTGGGCATACCAGGGACTCTCCGACGCCTTCGCCTGGACGTTCGAGAGAACTTGTCCTTCCAGTTCTCGGAGGAGCTGGAGCACGTCTTCCTTCGAGAACCGTCCCCATTCGCTGGCGAGGAGCCGGTCGATCAGTTCGTTAAGCGGACGGTACTCGTCCTGGCACACCGTCTCATAGAGCTGCCACAGGCGTTCGTTCACGGCGCACCTCCCACCAGTTCCCAGGCCTCCAACAGGGCGCCCACGCTCCACGCCTGGGCGATGCACCCCCGGGGACTGTGAGGTGAGTCTCCGTCGAAGATCTCGCTCACCGTGCCGAGACCGGCTTCCAGGAGGTGTGCTCGGAACGGGTCGAGCAGCCGGCGCCCCGCGGCGCGATCCCCGGTGAGCCGGACGAGCGCCGTGACGTAGGGACCGAGCCACCACGCCCAGACCGTCCCCTGGTGATACGCCTCGTCCCGGGAGGCCACGCCGCCCTCGTAGCGGCCGTGGTACGCGGACGCATCGGGCGCCAGCGAGCGTAGCCCGAAGGGCGTGAGCAGCCTGGCCGTCACGGTGTCGAACACCGTCCGCGCCGCCGGTCCCTCGAGGAGCGCGTGCGGAAGGGACAGCGCGAGGAGCTGGTTCGGTCGGAGCGACGCGTCCGGTGTGCCGTCTGGCCCGATCACGTCGTAAAGGTACCGGCCCGGCTCGTTGAAGAACCGGCCGATGAACGTGCGGCGCAGGGCGGCGGCGTCACTCGCGTACGTGGATCCATCTTGGCCGAGCGTGCCCGACCATTCTGCCATCAGACACAGCGCCTCGTGCCAGAGGGCGTTGAGGTCCACGGCCTTGCCGATCCGCGGCGTGACGGCCCGTCCACCGTATCGCGCGTCCATCCAGGTGAGCGCGAGCCCCGGCGCGCCGGCCTCCAGCAGCCCATCTGCGGGGTCGACCCGGATGCCGTGGCGCGTCCCGGCCCGGTAGCGTTCCGCGATCTCGCGCAGCGCGGGGAATACGCGCTGGAGCAGTTCGCGGTCCGGGGTACGCGACAAGTAGCGTCCAACGGCGTAGGCGTACCACAGGCCGGAATCCGCGCTCGTGTACTCGGGTGCGCTGCCGTCGTCGAGGAACCGATTGGGCAGCATGCCGTCGCCCACGACACCGGAAAACGAGAGGAGGATCTCCCGCGCGTCGTCGAGCCGGCCCGTCGCCAGTGTCAATCCCGGCAGCGCGATCATCGTGTCGCGCCCCCAGTCACCGAACCAGTGATAGCCGGCGATCACCGACTGACGCGTGGCGCCGCGGACGAGAAACTGATCGGCGGCGAGCACGAGACGCCGAGGGAGGCCGCCGCTCGGGGGGAGCGGGATGGGATCAGGCGGAAGCGCGGCGGCCCGGTGGAGCAGGGCCCGCTGGCGGCGGCGCTCCTCCTCGTGTCCTTGGGGCCGCTCCTCGTCCGGAGCGACGGCGTCGGACGAGGCAATGAATGTCACGTCCCCGCCGGGTTCCAGCCGTGTCTCGAAAGCTCCGGGTACGTAGAGGTCCTCCACGTCATCGAGGCCGCGCTCGCGTTCGGCGCGGTGGAGAAACCTCCAATACCACTCCGGACGCTCGACGAAGGTGGCGCCTCGTGCCGTGAGCGTGTACGGCGTGGCGCCCGGCCATGGTGTCACGCGGATGCCCCCGGCGATCCGGGTCAGATCGAAGCGCCATCCGGGGTCCCCCCGGGTCAGCGCATGATAGTCGCGCTCGGTGAGGTACGGGCGGAACGCGAGGTTGACCGGGCGCGTCCCCCCGAGGGCCCGGTAGCGCACGCACACGGTATTTCGCCCGTGTGGCATCCAGATCGTCTTCTCGATCGTGACGCCGGCGAGCGCGAACGTCCAGACTGGCAGCGTGCCCTCGAGACAAAAGCCCGCGAGATACCGAAATCCCTCCGGCGCGATCGTGCCGTCTTGATACTCGTTGGTGCCGAGTTCGATTGTGCGCCCGTCGATTTCGACGGTCTCGTCGACCTTCGCGACGAGGACGGTGCGGCCGACCGGGGGGGCCAGCGCCGCGACCAGCAGGCCGTGGTAGCGTCGCGTGTTCGCGCCCGCCATAGTCCCCGACGCATACCCGCCGAGGCCGTTCGTGACGAGCCACTCGCGGCGGAGCAGCGCATCGAGGAACCTGAGCAGGGCGGGTGCCAGAACGAGACGGGCGCCCGCGTCAGGAGGATCGGTCACGCTCGCTCCCGTCTCCGGCGAAGCCGGTGGCAATTCGCTAGTGCCCCTCGAGGTAACGTTCCACGTCCAACGCCGCCATGCAGCCCCATGCCGCCGCGGTGACCGCCTGCCGGTAGCGGTGATCGTGGACGTCGCCCGCGGCGAACACCCCGGGGACGTTGGTCATGGTGTGCTTGTGGAGCCGCACGTAGCCCTGCTCGTCGAGATCGATTTGGCCGTGGAACAGCTCGGTGTTCGGGTGATGGCCGATCGCGACGAACATTCCGTCGACGCGGAAGTCCTCGCGCGTGTCGGTCCGGTGATTGTGCAGCCGCAGGCCGGTGACCTGGCTGTCGCCCAGCACATCCTCGACGGTGGTGTTCCAGCGGACCGCGACCTTCTCGTGATGGAGTGCTCGGTCCGCCATGATCTTGCTCGCCCGAAGCTGGTTGCGGCGGTGGATGATCGTGACCCGCGTCGCGAACTTGGTCAGCACCAGCGCCTCTTCCATCGCGGAGTCGCCGCCTCCTACGACTGCGACCTCTTTGCCCCGGAAAAAGAACGCGTCGCACGGCGCGCACGACGAGACCCCGTGGCCAATCAAGCGCTGCTCGTTGGGGAGGTTGAGCCAGTTGGTCGCGGCACCCGTCGCGATGATCACCGCGTCGGCCTGGAGCGTCTGCCCGGCCGCCGTCACCTCGAGCGGCCGCCGCCGGAAATCGACGGCGCTGGCATCGTCGTCGATGAAGTCGACCTCGAACCGCTCAGCCTGGCGTCGCAGCAGTTCCATCAACTCCGGACCCTGGATGCCGTCGGGGAAGCCCGGAAAATTCTCGACCTCGGTGGTCAACGTGAGCTGGCCGCCGCGCTGGGTGCCGGCGACCACGAGCGGACGCAGTTGCGCCCGCGCCGCGTAGATCGCGGCCGTGAGGCCCGCCGAGCCGGAGCCCAGGATGATCACCTTGCGCTTCTCCGCCATTCGACACCTCCAGGCAGATCACACGGATCTGCCCTCCTTTGGAACGTCCCGGGTTCGGTGATTCTTCCCGCGCCGGTCCCGGTCACGACCCCGCAAGCCCGGGACCGCGGCGGCGCCGGCACGCCGGGTGCCGGGCGGAATGCGCGGAACTATCCGACGCCTGCGCGATGGGCTCCCCGAACCCGGTGGTATTGCACGAAGTTTGTTCGCCCGCGCGCGACGATCGGTGCGGACCCGACGATCACCACCGGGTCGCCGGGGCGGGCGAGCTGGCGGCGAGCCAACTCGTGATCGATCACCCGGACCATGGCCTCGGTCGTCCGCTGGAACGGTACCAGGATCGGATGTATCCCCCAGTAGAGGCTGAGAAGTCTCGCGACGCGCTCGTCCTCGGTGCACGCGACGACAGGTGCTCCCGGCCGCAGTTGGGAAAGTGCACAGGCCGTGCGCCCGGTGGTCGTCACGGCGACGATCATCCGCACGCCGAGCTCGTCCGCGAGTCTTTGCGCGGCGCCGCCGATTGCATGAACCACCCGCGGCCGGGGCGGCGTGCTCGATCGACCGAAGCGGGTCGCGGCCTCGATCTCGCGGGCGATGCGGGCCATCACTTGCACCGCTTGAACGGGGTACCGCCCCATCGCCGTCTCGGCGGACAGCATGACCGCGTCTGTACCGTCCAGGATCGCGTTCGCGACGTCGGAGGTCTCCGCGCGCGTCGGACGCTCGTTCCGCACCATCGATTCGAGCATTTGCGTGGCCGTAATTACCGGGACGCCCCGCTCGTTGGCCGCGCGGATGATGCGCTTCTGGAGGAGCGGAACTTCCTCCGGCTGCAGTTCGACACCAAGATCGCCGCGCGCGACCATGACGGCGTCCGATTCCTCCACGATCTCGTCGAGGTGGTCGACCGCCTCAGGCCGTTCCAGCTTGGCGACCAGCGGCACCGATCGCCCGAGCCGCCGCAGGAGGTGCCGCGCGCTCCGAAGATCCGCGGCGCTTCGCACGAAACTCAGCGCGACGTAGTCCACGCCGTACCGGAGGCCCGCCCTGAGGTCGGCCACGTCCTTCGGGGTGAGCGCGGGCCCGCGCAGCCGGACTCCGGGGAGGTTGACACCCTGGTGCTCGTAGAGCGTCCCGCCTTCGACGACGCGGCAGTCGACCTCGCTGCCCCGTCGTTGTACCACGGTGAGCTCGATCGTGCCGTCGCGAAGCAGGATGCGCTGGCCGTGCCGCACGACGCGTGGGAGTCTCGGAAAGGCGACGTGGATCCGCCGCGCGTTGCCGACGATCGCCTTCGTCGTCAGCGTCACGGCCGCACCCGGGAGCAGCCGCACCGGATGGACCAGCCGTCCCACGCGAATCTTCGGCCCTTGCAGGTCCTGGAGAATGGCGAGCGGTGCCCCGGTCCGGTGAGCGAGCCGTCGCAGCCGCTCGATGACGCGGCGGTGGTCCGAGCGGGTGCCGTGCGAGAAGTTGATTCGCGCGACGTCCATCCCCGCCGCGAGCAGGCGCGCGAGCACCGCTTCGTCGCTGCTCGCCGGACCGATCGTCGCGACGATCTTCGTACGGCGGGCGCCGGCGAATCGCGCCGCCGGGGATCGCGGCACCGGCTACGGCCTCCTCGGCGGTGCCGGAGACGGTTCCCCGGGGGGCGCCGGCGAGGCCGCCCGGGCGCCGATGATGCGGCTTTCCACCCGGCGGTACTTGGGGGATCCGCACGTCGGACAGACGTCGAGGGCGTAGAGACAGTCCAGGTAGCACAGCACCGCATGCGCGAACGACGCGTGGCTCCACGTGAGCGGGGACACCGATAGCGGCGTGCCGTCGTGAGGGTGGACCTGCTCCGGCATCACTCCGCTCGGCAGCGCACGGGAGGCGGCCCACCGGATGAGCTCGAGTGGGTGCGCCAGGTGCTCGATCGACTTGGCGCGCGCGACGTACCACTCCGCCAGCCACAGCGTGCAGAGGATCCACGGATTGCCGGGGACCGGGCCGGTCTCCTTGCTGATCTGCTGATAGTAGTCGTCTTCGTATCGGGCGATGCCGCCGACGCCGGTCTGGACGCGCAGCCGGGTCTCGACCGCCTGCATCGTGCTGACCAGTTTCGGATCGTCCGGCTCGAGCATGCCGAACGCGAACAGGCCGTACAGGCTGGCGTCAATCGTGAGGTCGAGCGTCTCGCCCGATGTGCCTGGCACGAGCGTGCGTGCGAACCGGTTTGCCTCGGCGCTCCAGAGGTGGGCGAGCACGCCCGCGCGGACCGCGTCCGCCGCCGTGCGATATCGAGCCGCATGATCGGTCTCGCCGAATGCGGCGGCGAGATCGGCGGCGGCCTCGAGTCCTCCGTACACCGAGCCGCAGGTAAAGGCATGGACACCGTGCCGCTCCTCCCAGAGATCATACGAGGGGCGGGGAAGGCCGGTGGCGGGGTCGCGAAACTCGGCGAGGAAGTCGGCCGCGGCCTTGATCAGCGGCCGGTAGAGCGGCTTGATGAACTCCACGTCGCGGTTCGCGGCGAAGTGCAGCCCCAGCGCCCAGACGACGAGCGCGGTTTCGTCCTCCTGAATGGGGAACTGGCGCGTATTGTTGAGGATCCACGGATGCCACGACGAGCCGACGGATCGGTCGGGGTTGTACTTGTGTAGCAGGAAGCCTTCCCTCGTCATCACCGCTGCGCAGAACCGGTAGAATGGCCGCGTCAGGTCGTTGTACCCGGCCATGTCGAGCGTCTGGGCGACCAGGGCGCCGTCCCGCGGCCACATGTACCCGTACGTGTCTCCGCCAAGCCGCAGGATGTCGGAATCGGTGCTCGCGATGATCGCGCCCCGATTGTCGATTTGCGTGCGCGTGATCAGCAGGCTTTGCTTGAACCGCTCGACCACGTCGGGCGGAAGAGGTCCGAAGTCCCTCGCCTCCTTGTTCACCCACAGCGTCCAGTAGTCGCGCGTGCGCTTGAGGAGGGCTTCCGGTGTGCGGGCCAGCACAAACTGGTTCAGGCCCCGCACCTCTTCGTACGCGTTGCCCACGAGCAGCCAGTGGTAGGCGACCTGTTCGCCGCCGCCGGGTACGGTGAGCGAGATTCCACCCGTGCTGTCCACCGAGCCCTGGGCGATCGGGTTCATGCCCAGCACGCCGTCCTCGGCGTCCCGCCAGGTGCCCTCGCGCTGCTGCCACTCGCTGATCCCGACCGCGTACTGTCCCCATCCGTGACCGGTCGGGCTGAGCACGTTGGCATGGAACCAGCGGAGGCCCTTATAGTGGAAGAGCCCCTTGCTGGTAGGATCGTAGTACGCCGTGTCTCCATATGCTGTGCCGCTGATGTCCAGGTCGTGATGGCAGAAGACACGCACCTCGCGGGGCCCGGGCGCCGTGTTGCCGATCGTGATGCGGCGGACGAACGCGTTGATGTGGAAGTCCACGCACTCTTGCAGCGTGAGACGGATGCCCAGGCCGGCGTGCTCCAGCCTCACGTCCGTGACGAGCGTCTCTGGCAGGTACTTGAAGGTGCCCTGCCAGCCTTCGTCACCGACCCACGCGAAGCGCCCGTCCACCCACAGGCCCAACCGACACTGGTGGCCGACGAGGTGGTTTTCGCCGCCCACGTACGGATAGTACAGATCCACCAGGCGGTGCTGGAGGTCGAAGTTGATCTGCATCGTGCCATTGCCGATGGGCAGATCCCGGGGCATGCGCCACCTCCTGGACGGTACTCTTCGCCGCCGGTCCGTCCGTTTCCGACCCGCGGCCCCGCCGGGAGAGATTCCCTCCGGCAGGCCGGAGGAGGACATGTGGATCGGATGCAATTCTGGAGGGGACGCCGGCGCGACGCCCGTAGCTGTGCGCGGGCCCGGCCGAGGCAGACGTCGGCGACTTCGCGAGGTGGTGGGTATGGCAATCATGGCGATCAGCGTGACGCCGATCGGGACCGGATCCCCGAGCGTCGGCCGTTACGTGGCCGAGGCGATCCGCGTCATCGAGGCGAGCGGTCTCAGGTACGAACTGCGGGCGATGCATACGGAGATGGAGGGCGAGCTCGCGGCGCTTCTCGTCGTAGTTCCGCGGATCCACGAGGCGTGCTTCGCACTGGGCGCGTCCCGCGTCTCCACGGTGATCAAGATCGACGATCGGCGCGACGCTCCCTCGTCCATCGCGAGCAAGGTCCGCTCGGTACAGCAGTGCCGGAGCCGGGCGTAGCACGCGGGTCGCGCTTCTGCGGGCTTGGGGCGATGATGCGGCGTCTCCTCGACTGGTTCGACCGGTGGTTCGTCCGCCGATATCAGATTCGTCCGGTCGGGCAGGGCGGGTTTATTTTCCGGCTCGGCCTGGTGCGGCATCGGGGTCCGCAGATCGTGCTTCAAGACGGCACGGTCGTCAACCCCGGTGATCTTGTCGGCGAGCTGCACATGGACAACCAGCGCGCCGCGGCCCTCCACGACGAGGGCAAGGGCGGGCTGCGGTTCCGTAGGGAGGTGTTCCGGCTGTTGCCCGTGCTTGGCGCTGACCTCGCGGCCCGACCCGAGTACCGGATGGTCAATGCGGTCTGTGGCGCGAGTCTATTCTGGTTCGAGGCGCGGCGGGCCGGGTTCGAGCCCCGGCCTCTGCCCAGGTTCACGCGGTGGTGGCTGGGGTGGTGGGAGCGGTATCTGCTGGCGCAGTATCATCCCGAAGGGAAAAGGCGTCTCGAGAGTGGCACGCGAACCGAGCTGCGACAGGTGTGGATGAGCCGGAAGACCCTGCTCGGCTACGCCGCACGCGCCGCCGCGAAGAGGGGCGACGTGTCCCCCGCAGTTCCACAACTCGAGCCAGCGGACGGTGCCCCCAACTCCGGAGGCGAGAACCTACCGCCCCACGAAACCTGAGGCCTGGACGCGAACCCTCGGGGAACGCCGAGTTCCGTGCACACGGGAATGAAAGTGCGTACCGATCGGACCCGCCGGCGCTCGCGCCGCGGTCGTGGAACGCGCCGGCCAGCAGCCGAACGATCGCGAGAGCGGAGACCCGTTGCCGGTCGGTGAGCACCCCGCCGGCGGTCGAGGCGGCTTTCATGCGAGGACGATCCGCGTGGCGCCGCCTGCCTCACGCGCTTCCGTCGAGGAGCACCCGTAGGGGGACGATTTCGAAGCCGAGCCGGCGGAGACCCGCGATCATCTCGGGGAGCGCCGCCCGGGTCTCGACGGGTGTCGTCGGATGGCCGCCCCGGTCGTGCAGGTTGACGATGGCCCCGGGATGCGCGTGGTGGACGACGTGCACCGCCATTTGTCTCGCCGGCGACGCGGTGCGCCAGCCTTCCGAGCGGACGGACCAGAGAACGCGCACTTCACCGATCCGGGCGGCGTGCACGTACGCAGTCCAGTTGAACGTGCCCCAGGGAGGCCGAAAGTATCGCGGCGCGGTGCCGAGCGCGTCCGCGATCGCGGCCGCGCCTCCGTCGACCTCGGCCACCGAGGCACGGGGCGCCAGCGTCCACAAGTGCCGGTGCCTGTATGTGTGATTGCCGATGTCGTGCCCGGCGTCCGCGGCCCACCGCGCTACGGCCGGATGCGCTTCGACCTGCCGGCCCACCATGAAGAATGTGCCCAGAGCCCCCGCTGCGGCAAGGGTGTCGAGAATCCGCGGCGTGTGTTCCGGGTCGGGTCCGTCATCGAACGTCAGCGCTACCATCGGGCGCCGAGGGCCGCGCTTCACGACCCCCACCTGCAACCCGCCGGCCACTGCCTGCGTTCCGATCGTGTACGCGGCCGCACCGGCGAGCGCGGCCGCGGCGACGCTCAGGCCGACAGACGCGAGGTCACGCACGCTCAGCCTTCGACCAGATCCGAGCGCCAGCGCACAGACGTCCCCGCGGCGATCAGCAGGAGCCCACCGCTGAGGTAGAACGGCGAAGATGGGTTGGCCCACTGCCAGAGGTAGCCGCCGACGAGCGGGCCGATTACGCCGCCCATGCCTTCGATCGTCATCGCGACGCCGAGCCCGGCCCCCCGCACGTCGTCCGGGAGCAGGCGGAGCAGGATGCTGTTCCAAGCCGGGAGGATGAACGCGTATGCCACCCCGATCCCGATGAAGTCCAGCATCAGCAGCCACAACCGGTGGCAGAAGGGAAGCGCGAGCAGGAGCAGTGCGACGGCGCTGAGCCCGACGCTGTAGGTCCGCTGGCGCCCGAGGCGATCGCCCAGGTGGCCGGCGCGCGCCATCAGCGCGAGCGCGGTCCCCGGGCCGAGCAGCAGCAGCAGGAACAGCTCGTGCTCGTCGAGCCCGCGCACGAATTCGAGATACGGGACAATGATCGGAACCAGGACCCCCGCGGCGATGATCTGCGGAATCAGGGTGGTTGCGAGCGCTGCGAGGGCCCGGACCACCGACGGCACGAGCTGTCTCGGCGACACGTGGGGCAGCGGGGTTTCGGTCTCCGTGGTGGGGAGCCGTAACCCCAAAAGCGCGGCCGCGAGTAGCGGGAGGACGAAGACCCCGAGCGAGATCGGATGGGCCGCGCGGCTGATGAGCGTTGCGAGGCCGATGCCGGCGGCACCGCCCATGAACCACGTCGAGAACACCCTCCCGAGGACCCCTCCCACCGCCGGTCCGGCATCCCTGGTCAGTCGGGTCAGCGCGGCCGGCCACAACGGGGATGCCGCCGCGCCCATCAAGGCGAGCGCAACGAATATCTCCCACGTGCTGCGCGCTGTCACGAGGCTGACGAACGCCGCGAAGTACATCCAAAAGCCGTACAGCAGCATCTTGCGAGTCCCGAGCCGGTCCACCATCCAGCCGGCCAGGAGCTTGAGGGCGACTTCCGCAAAGAAATAGGTGGAGATCGCCGCCCCGGTCGTCCCCATGGGCCAGCCGAAGCGCTCGGTGAGTATCGTCGGCAAGAGCACGAACAACAGGGCGCCGTGGACGAACTCTACGAGGGCTATCGAGACGGCCAGCAGCCCGGTTTCGGTCTGGAGCATCAGGGCGTGATGGAAGGGAACACGAGCGGCTTCGCAGCGGCGGCCTGCACCGCCCGGGCGCCGAGCTCGGCCAACTGAGCGACCACGACTTCGACCGCGTCCGGGCGGCCGAGGTCGGCCGCCGCCGCTTTCATCGCTGCGAGACGCTGGGGAGAGGTCAGCAACATCTCGAGCGCCGCGCGGAGCTCGTCCGGACGCTTCGGCGCGAGCGCGGCGCCGTGATCGAGAAGGAACCGCGTGTTGCCTTCTTCCTGGCCGGGAATGGGACGGTAGATCAGCATCGGCATGTGCTTCGCCAGCGCCTCGCTGACGGTGACGCCGCCGGCCTTCGTGATCAGTACGTCGCTGACCGTCATCAACTCTTCGACGTTGTCCACGTAGCCGAAGACATGAAACCGATGGGGAGAGTCGCCGGCGCGCGCACGCACCTGATCTTCGAGCCGACGATCGTAGCCGCATACGACCAGCACCTGGAGCGGGCGGGGAAACCGCGCAAGGACGCGCACGACTTCTCCGACGCCTCCGAGCATCGCGTACGCGCCCGCCATCACGAGGACGACTGGCACGCCCGCTTCGAGCCCGAACTTGGGTGAGAGCGTCGCGCGGTCGAGAGGCCGCGCGAACTTCCGCTCGATCGGAAGACCCGATACGACGATCGACTCCAAGTCGATGCCGCGTTCGATCAGGCCGTCCCGGACGAGCGCGTTCGGAACGCAGTACCGGTCCACCTTCGGATGGATCCACTGGCTGTGTGTCACGTAGTCGGTGATAACGGTGAGACAGGGGACCGTGGTCCGGCCGGCAATCTTAAGATCCGACATCGTCCCCGCAGGTGTGCAGTGCACGCAGCACACGACGTCGGGGCGCTCGGCCGCGAGGTAGCGGTCCAGGCGGTCCATGCCCATGCGGTTGATCGCACGCTGGACGAGGGAGTCCGGGCGGATGTCTCCCGTCAGTTTATAGAACATGCCGTACATCACCGGCGCCCGGCGCACGCTCTGGATGTACGAGAACTTCGTCACCGCGTCGAACACGGGGTGCACGAACCGGACGAAGTAGTCCACCATCTCCGCGCGGCCGCCGGTCCGAGCTTCCCATTCGGTGGCGATCGCTTCGCCGGCACGTTTGTGGCCCCCGCCGTAGTTGCAGGACAGGATGGAGAGACGCATTCGAGTCACCAGCGCGGGCTTCCCTCTCCGGTTCGAACGGGCTCCGCCCGATGGTGCGTCGCGCCGGCCAGGGCCGGTGGAGCCGGATGAATGACCCGGATCCGGCGCGGTAGTAGCGACAGGTTGAACACCTGCGTGGGGCCGAGCAGGCTTCCGTCCACCTGTGCCTCGCGCCGCTGGTCCAGCCGGATCGTCACCTCGTGGCATCGCTGCACGCTGAGTTCAGGGACGGGGAGGCGGCGGAGGAGGCGCGCCGTCTTGCGGAGCCGCCGTCCGCCCAGGTCTTGGAGCAGGTAGAGATCGAGCAGCCCGTCCGAGAGGCTCGGAGCCGGCAGCGCCTGCAGGCGTTCCCCGTACATGCGCCCGTTGGCCGCTGCGATCATGAGCACTTTCCCCCTGAAGACGTGCTCGCCGATCGCGATCTCCGCCGAGAACGGATCGAACCCGGACGACAGCAGCAGCAGCGCCGCGAGGTAGTAGACCGACCGGTTCCGCGCGAGCCGGTAGCGGGCGCGCAGCGTGTTGACCATCTTGACCACCTGTACATCCGCGCCGAGCCCGAAGATGTGGAGAAAGTGGCGGCCGTTCACGACGCCGACGTCGATGGTGTACTCCCGTCCCTGGGACAGGATCCGCACGGCCTTCTCCGGATCCTTGGGGATACCGAGTGATCGCACCACTTCGTTGCCGGTGCCGCACGGAACGATGCCGAGCGGCAGCGTCGACCCGCTGTTCAGGATGCCGTTCACCGCTCCGTTGATTGTGCCGTCGCCCCCCAGCACGACCACGCGATCGAACTTCGACCCGTCGCGCCGGAGAGAAGTGGTCAGCAACTGCGCGGTTGCTTCCGCCGTGGGAGCTATCAAGAGGTCGTATGTCCGTCCGGCACGCCTCAGCGCGCTCGTCACGACCGGGAGCGCGTCGCGGCTCCGTCCGCCGCCGGAGCGGAGGTTCGCGACGATCAGTGTCGCCGGCATCCCATCACTCCTTCGTCGTCCGCGGGGTGATGCGATGTGTGCGGTTGTTGACAAGCGTCCATCGCGACCGTCTCATTATCTCCAGAATGCCCTGAGGTGTCAAACCGCCGTCAGTCTATCTTCCGCGCGGCGCCGCGTAACTCCCCCTTTTGATCCGACGCCGATGCCGGAGGAAACGATGGTACTGCGTAGAACCTCCGAACGGCTGACGGCGTCGCTTCGCGACGTCGCGGGGCGGATGTTGGTGGGGGGTGCAGCTTGGCGTACGCTGGAGGTGCATCGGAATTTGGGCCGCGGCCCGTCGCGATGGGACACCGGGGCATGGTGGCCTCGGCAAATCCGCTGGCCACGCAGGCCGGGCTGAGGATGCTCGCCGCCGGCGGTAATGCCGTGGACGCGGCGATCGCAACCGCGGTGGCCGTCACGGTGGTCGAACCGTACTTCTCCTCGGTCGGTGGCATCGGACTTGCGGTGCTGTCGCTACCGAGTGGAGAGACGCGCACGCTCAACTTCATGGGACGTAGCCCTCGCGCGGCGCGTCCCGACTTGTTCGACGAGCGCACGCAGGATCTCGGAATCCTCGCGCCCATGGTGCCCGGGAATGTCGCCGGGTGGGCGCGGCTCCACGACGAGTACGGGAGCCTGCCGCTCGCGCGCGTGCTCGAGCCTGCAATCGAACTGGCCGAACGTGGCGCGCCCGTCACCCTGTTCGATCACGTCCGCACCACGCAGATGGTGGACCGTCTCGCGCCATATCCGGACGCCGCGCGCACGTTCCTCAAAGACGGCCGGCCGTACCAGCCCGGCGACGTGTTGCGCCAGCCAGGGCTCGCGAGCACGCTTCGCACGCTTGTGGCGGAAGGATGGATGAGCTTCTACCACGGCAGTCTGGCGCACACCATCGCGGCGTATTTCGCCAAGCACGGGGGGCTCGTCACCGCCGAGGATCTCCGGACTTATCCGGAGACGATTCGATGGGAGGAGCCGATCACCGCCGCCTACCGAGGGTACCAGATTCGAACCACTCCTCCACCCAGCAGCGCCGTGCAAGTGCTTCAGACGCTGCGGATCCTCGAAGCGTTCGATCTTCCCGGTCGGGATGCGCTTGGCGCGGACAATCTGGCCGTGATCGCGGAGGCGATCCGCCTCGCGCGGATGGACGCGGCGACCCACGTCGCCGACCCCGCGTTTGTCGACGTGCCGATTGCGTGGATGCTTTCGGACGGGCGCATCGGAGAGTTGCGCGCGGAAGTGGCAAAGCGAATCGAGGCGGCGCGCGGTCGCGCCGGATCCGGCGGTGCGCGGCCGCCCGTCCGCCGTGCGAGGAAGGCGCCCGAGCGCTCGACCACGCACCTCGCGGCGGCCGATGCCAATGGGCTCGCGGTCAATATCACCCAAACCATCGGAAGCGGGTACGGATCGGGCGTCGTGATCGGCGACACGGGGATCACGATGAACAACGGACACCACTGGTGCACACTGATCCCAGGTGATGCGAAGGTCATCGCGCCCGATAAGCGGCGCGAGTCGCCATCCTCGCCCGTGCACGGGTTCGGACTGCATGGCGCGCCGGTTGCGCCCACTCACTCGTTCGGGATCGACCCGCTCGGGCCGGCGCACGCCGCTCGCGGCGGGCGGATCGCGTTCATGATCGGGACGCCAGGCTCCTACGGCATCCCGCAGACGACCGCGCAGGTCATCGTCGGTCTCATCGACTACGGACGCAACATCCAGGACGCTATCGCCGCGCCGCGCTTTCGATGGAAGGACGACGTCGGCGACCCGCTGCCGCCGGAGGTTCTGCTCCTGGAGAGGCGGTTCCCCGCTGCGGCGCGCCGGACCCTGACGTCCCGCGGCTACACGATAGAGACGCTGGAGGACTGGTCGGCGCGAGTCGGCGGCGCCCAGGGCATCGTGTTCCGCGATGACGGCTGGCTGCAGGGCGGAGCCGATCCGCGGCGCAACGGCTACGCGATGGGCTGGTAGGCACGCCGTACGACGATGGGGGGATCACGATGCCCGTAACCAGTTGGGGGCTCTTCGTTCTAGGGATCTATCTGATTATCGTCGGTCTCGAAAGGTATGGGTACTTCTTCGGGCTCGCGCAACTCACGCCGATCCTGGCGCTGGTTGCCGGTATCCTGCTCGTCGTCGAAACCTGGCGGCGCTGACCGGACGGGTCCCGATGCGACCCGGCATCGCCCCCGCTGACGAGGCTTCGGGGTCCGCGGGTGAGGCCCCCCTGTTGTCGCCGCTGCAGGCCTTTTGTATACTTGCGATGCAAGGCGGGCCGGCGTAGCTCAGTGGCAGAGCAGCGCACTCGTAATGCGCAGGTCACCAGTTCAAATCTGGTCGCCGGCTCCAGTGAAATATGGAATTCTGAACACCCGCTCAGCGCC
>Ga0187782_10001490_pt1 | contig 17056 bp, 11 predicted proteins | sample 0715_SJ02_MP15_2_FD_132454 | JGI IMG/M metagenome (GOLD analysis project Ga0187782, IMG submission 132454) | Tropical peat soil microbial communities from peatlands in Department of Meta, Colombia - 0715_SJ02_MP15_20_MG | ecosystem: Environmental > Terrestrial > Soil > Wetlands > Peat | place...
CAGGGATGCTGGCAGACGCGGCCGGTTGAGGCGGGCAAAGGGTTGTCCAGGATGACAGAGACAAATGCATCTTCCAGCCGGCCCTCCTGATACAGGGTGAGGAACCTTGGGATGTTCATGTGCAGCGGACAACTGTTCTCGCAGGGAGAAAAGGTAAGTTCCTGGCAAATGCCGGCGCGACAGCGATGGGCGACGATGTGGTCCTCGTATTCGTCGCGGAAATGGCGCAGAGTAGTAAGCACGGGATTGGGAGCGCTTCCGCCCAGCGCGCAAAGCGAACAGTCGCGAACCATGCGGCAGAGCTCGTCGAGGCGCTCGAGCATGTCCTGGGTTCCGTCGCCGCGCGTGACGGCTTTGAGCGTGCGCAGAGACTTGTCGAGGCCGACCCGGCAAGGGACGCACTTGCCGCACGACTCGGAATGCGTGAACTCGACGAAGTATCGAGCGACATCGACCATGCAGTTGTCGTCGTCCATCACGACCATGCCGCCGGAGCCCATAATGGAGCCAAGCTGGGCGAGATTCTCGTAGTCCACCGGCGTGTCGAGCATGGCAGCGGGAATGCATCCGCCGGAGGGTCCGCCGGTTTGGACAGCTTTTACCTTGCGGCCATTCAGCGGGCCTTCGCCCACGTCGTAAACGAAGCTTTTGAGCGGGGTGCCGAGCGGCATTTCAACCAAGCCGGTGTTGCGGATTTTTCCGACGAGCGAGAAGACCTTTGTGCCGGGGCTTTTGGCACTGCCGGTTTCGGCGAACCAGGCCGGCCCGCGCGTGACAATGGGCGCGATGTTGTACCAGGTTTCGACATTGTTGATGTTGGTGGGCCGGTTGAGCAGTCCCTTTTGCGCCGGATAGGGCGGGCGCGGACGCGGACGCCCGGGGTGGCCTTCGAGCGACGCGATCAGGGCTGTTTCTTCGCCGCAGACAAAGGCTCCGGCTCCTTGCACCAGCTCGATGTCGAAATTGAAACCTCGACCAAGAATGTTTGCGCCCAGCACGCCGTATTCCCTGGCCTGCTCGATAGCACGCTTCAGGCGCGCCACGGCAACCGGGTATTCGGCGCGGACGTAGATGATGCCGTTGGTCGCGCCCATGGCGTAAGCGCCGATCGTCATGCCTTCAAGGAGCGCATGCGGATCGCCCTCGATTTCATTGCGATTCATGTACGCGCCCGGGTCGCCCTCGTCGGCATTGCAGACGATGTACTTGGTTTCGGACTTGGCCTTGGCGAGAAAATCCCATTTGTTGCCGGTGAGGAAGCCGGCGCCGCCGCGCCCGCGAAGCCTAGAGGCTTTTACTTGCTCGATCACAGCGTCAGGGCGGCCATCGATAAGAACTTTATAAAGAGCCTGGTAGCCGCCGATGCCGATGTACTCCTCGATATCGGAGGGATTGATCAGGCCGCAATTGCGAAGCACAATCTTTTTCTGGCCCTTAAAAAACGGAATCGCACTCCACAGCGGAATCTCCGGATAGCCCTGGCCATAGCGAATGTGGCCGGTGACGTGATCCCACTCTTCGATTTTCGAGAAGACCAGGTCGGCAGGCATTACGCCGGTGGAGACAGCTTCAAGAATCCGCGCGGCATCGTTGAACCGAACATGTGAAAGCGCGACCAGCGGGTATCCAGGCAAGCGCACCCCGACCAGCGGCTCCTGAAAGCAGCAGCCGAAGCAGCCGACGGGGGCCAGCATCACTTCCAGGCCAGTGCGATCAACAGCGTCGTGGAGGGCGTGAAACACCTTTTCCGCGTCGTTGCCTTGGCCGCAGGTGCCCATTCCGACGGTGATGCGCGGAATAGCGGGGGTGAGCTTGGCGAGTCCGGCTTCGCGAACCGAGTTAAAGACGCCAATGTCCTGAATGCGCGGCATCACTTCCTCCCTTGGGTGAGGGCCTTGACTTCCCGCTGCAAGGTGCGCTCGTTCACGTGACTCAAAATGTGGTGGTTCACTTCCACCACCGGCGCAAGCGCGCATTGGCCGAAACAGGCGACGGTGCGAATGGTGAATTTGTTGTCGGCGGTGGTCAGGGCCACCTTGTCAGTCTCCTGGGTCTCGCCGGATTCGCGTTCGCTCAACCCGAGGTCCAGGCAGGCCTTCTCCAAGAGCTGGCGCGACCCGCGTGTGTGGCAGGCCGTGCCGCGGCAAACGCAGATAACGTTGTCGCCTTGAGGGTCGAGATTGAAGAGCGAATAAAAGGTCGTGGCGCCGTAGACCGTTGAGGGAGGGATTCCGGTTCGTTCGGAGATGTAACGCAGCGCCGCCATCGAGAGGTACTTATGCGCGTTGGCGGATTGAACTGCTTCAAGGATGCCCAGGAGAGCCCCGGGCTGGTTAGCAAACTTGGCGATTTCGCGGTCGATCTGCAGCTTCTCGCGATCGTCGAGGACGTATGGAGCAGCTTCGTGCGTGGCACTCGGCATCATTCCCTCCTGCGCTTAAACCAAAGTGCGCTCACCGGCCGGCGCACGTTTCCCAAGTGCGGACCCGCACTGGAGAGAGAAAAGGAAGAAAGAAACAATCGCCCAGGAAGCGGTCCCGGGCGGAATTGCGCGAATGTTCGGACCCACACCTACGCCGAGAACTCTCCAGAGTTAATCCGGTTGGAAGTGTGCGCCTTTCATTGTGCTATGGGGTGTGCGTGAGATCACAGGGGTTTGTGATTTGAATCGACAACCAACTCGCGGGCAAAACGCAGAGGGCAGCCTTAGGACCAGCCTCCAGAGACTCTTCGATCGGCGACGAGCCGCCGGTTACACGTCGCGATCGCCTCGCGGTTTCTGTGGCTGCGCGCCTACTGGTTGCGGCTCCCCGATGTTCGCGTGTTCGCGAGAGATCGCCGGACCCAGCAAAATATCGACCCGGTAGCCTGCCGCTTCAGCGGACTCGAGAGCAGCCTTTACGGCATTGCTCAGCTCCTCCAACGCTGCCGCGCTCGGTCCCGCTTCGCCTGCTAGGCGAAGCAGCGAGGGCAAGAGCAGCCACCAGAGGAGCTCCTCATAGCGCTCACGAATGAGATAGAGGTGCCCTTCCGCCTCGTGAACTCCGCAAAGCCAGCGCACGTCCGGATCGAGCCACAGGACAGGCGCGATCGTCAATCGACCGGGCCCTGTTTGCTGCGGATCGGGCAAGCCATCTCTTTTGCGCCCAGCAGAATCCGCAGTCGCAAAGCTCGCCGGGGCCGGAATTGGGGCTTCGGTCGCAACATCGGGTTTCGAAACAGGGCCTGATGGATGAGGGCTGCCGATTCCGGACTCGATAAGGAGCAGCACCTTGATTCGCGCCGCAACTCGCCACGATTCCTCGCCTTCGAATCCCAGAGCCGCCAGGGAATGGGCAAGCGGCGCGCGAAGGCGCAGCCGATCGAAGAGATCGAGAGCCGCGTGCGTGGGCCGTGCAGGATCGATTGACTCGGCAGCCGCTTGAAGCGCGCACCAGCCGAGAACCGGACCCCACATCTCGGTGGTAGCGAACTGGGGGCTGGCGCTGGGCAAAACCCGGCGAGCGGGCGCGGGCCAAGGAGCGGGAAAGAGCGCTTCGATGGCGGGCAGGCGCATGGCCACGCGGAGCCGGCGTGCAAAGGCTTGCGACTGGGTCGCCGGTTCGACCGGCCGACTGACCTGCGCGGGCTGATTTTCCTGCTGCAAACGGGAAGCATAGGCCGATTGGCCGGCACGCAGAAACGCTTCGCCTAGCGCCCAGGTTTCTTTCATGAACTGGTTTCGTTGGTCGTCAATCCCGTCGATTCTCTTCAGAGCCGCTGCACGCGGGTGCTCGGCCAGATCGGCAAAATGGCGCACTACGCCGGTATCGAGAAGATGACGAAAGGCATCGTGGAGGGGCAGAAGCTCCAGGTTAACGAGCTCATCGCCAAGATTGGGAACGCCTCTCCCATTGAGCCAATCCGACAGCCGGTCCCATGGCTCCTGAACCGTTGGTCGAAGTTCTCGAAAATCGAGGAATACATAGGATTGGTAGGCGTGAAGATCGAGGGTCAAGCCTTGATCGAGGAGATGGCCGGCGCGGCGCAGATATTCCAATCCGGTGAGCGAATCGCGCCAGGCGACGACAGCACTTCGGTCTCCGCTCAGGCCCAATCCCTCGGCCAAACGCCTCTGACGAAGCCCTCCCGAGCCCTTATCCGCGTATGCGGCGGAGAAATCAATCGTTCCGTGCGCATTGGCGTAGCGATTGTGATAGACGACCACCGCGCGCTCGCTGCCGGAACGATTTGAGTATGCAAAAACGTCTTCGTTCACCGTGCCGTTAGGATTGAAAAAGTCGTAAAGCAGAAAGTTGGCGCTCTCGGCAAAAAGCCAGCGGCGATGAAGCAGCGGAGCAATCTCACGCTCGTGGCGTTCGACCAGCCAATGATCGGGGTTTTCCTCATATCGGGGCCAGCGGTATTCCATGCCGTACTTCTCGGTGAATCCTTCGATCTGGCCGTGCCCGAACATGGGCAAGCCGGGAAGCGTGGACATCATCACGGCAACGCCGAAACACTTGTCGCCCTTGCCGAATTGATCGATGGCCGTCCGCTCGTCGGGGTTGCTCATAAAGTTGACGTAGCGCTTCATGATGTCGGGATCGAATTCGAGGGTGTTTTTGATGACCGAGCGGTACTTGGCGTTGTCCTCGTCGCGCAGCATGATCATGAACGCGCTGTTGTAAACGCGATGCATGCCTAAGGTTCGAACGAAGTACCCCTCCATAAGCCAGAAGGCCTCGGCCAAGAGCAGCGTGCCGGGAACTTCTTGGGCGACGCGGTCGACCACTTCGCGCCAGAATTCATGCGGCATGGCGCGATCGAAATCGGCTTGGTTCATGCCATATTCGGCGCGCGAGGGAATGGCTCCGCCGGAACCGGGTCCGGGAAACCACAGCCGATGAAAATGCCGTTTGGCCAGCGTCATCGCGGCGTCGAATCGAATGACCGGAAACAGGCGCGCAACGTAGAGAATTGTCTGGATGACCTGCTCGCGAACCGCGGGATTCAGATAATCAAGCTGCGCGGTGTCGTTCCAGGGAAAGCTTGTGCCGTCGTTGCCGTGATAGATGTAGCGGGTTTCGCCGGAGGATTTGTCGCGGCGGCGGAAAACCACCGCGGCATCCGATTGCTCGTAATAGTGGTCCTCGATCTTGAGCTCGACGCGGCCGTCGTGAGAGAGATCGGGACCATTGAAGCTATAAGCGGGATAGGGCGGTTCCGGACGGGACATAAACCATTCGGGATGCTCGATGACCCAGGGCGAGTCGATGCCCATGTGGTTGGGCACCATGTCGCTTGCCAGGCGCAAACCGTGATGGTAGGCGCGGTCGCGCAGATTGATGTAGGCCGGCTCGCCACCCAGATCGTCGGCGATGCGGTAGTCGAATAGCGAGTAGGCCGAGGCCACCGCATCGCGGTTGCCGCAGAGTTGTTTGATGGTCTTTGACGCACGGCTGCGCTCCCAGACTCCGATGAGCCAAAGCGAGTTGATGCCGCGACGAACCAGCGTGGCCAGTTCCTGATTGGGAATTTCGTCGAGGCGCCCGATGTGGCGGCCGTATTGGCGGCTCAACTGCGCCAGCCATACATAGGTACTCTTGGCAATGAGCACCGCGCCCGGCATCCATGCCGTGTCCTGCGAGAATCGCTCGTATTCGTGCTGAAGATTGGTGAAGTCGGGGGGCTCGGGGCTGCCGGCGGGGGAGGGCCACTGTTGCGGACCTCGCCGTGTCCCGGGCGGGTTGAACAGCGTCCAAATGGCCAGCTCTTCTTCGCGGAGAATCTCCCCAGCCATAATTAGAAAACGCTCCAGCATGTCGCCGAGCAGCGGTTTCCATAGTGTGCGAATGACTTCAAGCTGGTCGCTGAGCGAGCGAGGCGAGCGCAACGCCGGAGCACGCAACAGGTCGAATAGGCTTACCGGATTCGCTCCCGGGAGGGGAACGAGCGGGCGCGTAGCGAAATACTCCGGCATTTGCGCCGTGACCTGCCGGTATACGGTCTTTTCGGCAAGCGGCCGATCATCGAAAAGTTCCTCGAAAGGCTTGAAAGCTTCGTTGCGATTGGCCGACCAAAGAAGCAACAGCTCTTCGAGAGCAGCAGCGCGATGCGAAGTGCCGCCAGTCGCTCCGTCCAGCCACTGCGCCGGCGTCTCCTGGCCGCGCATCACGGTCGAGCCGGGAAACTGCTCGACGAATGCGAGCAGCATGGCGTCCACGCTGTCGGCGCCAACGCGCGCACCGAACCAGTCGAGAGCGGAGGTCATGACTTGCGGGTCGTACTGCTCGCGATATTTCGCCATCAGCACGTGGCTGGCTTCGTCGATGAGCCCCATGGCGAAAAGCTGACCGGCATGAACGGCGAGCTCGGGGTGCTTTTCCGTGTCGCGTACCTGATTCATGCGGTGGGCGAACTCGCGGCAGGCAGGAAGATTGGCCAGAATCACGTTGCCGGTGGAAGAGAACAGCGACTCTGCAAAGCCATAGCGCTCTCGCGCCTTCCGCGAAATGTGGAATTCCATCTTCAAGCGGCGCAACCTCCTCGCACCCTATTCGAGTAAACAATCGCCGATTAGCGTTGCCCGGCTGATCGGTCCAGCATTCGCGCAACCTAGGCCGCGGCGCGCGACGCCATAGTTCAAGGTACAACATGAGCGTGGAAGTATCGGAACACTGCGAGCCGTAACTAATTCTCCAATAAAGGAGGAGATGCCCATTCAGGCAATAGGAGGGTTGCCCGAGAAGCCAAAGAATGGCACGGGCTCAAGATCGATCATGACCGATGCGCCTCGCTTCCATTAGAGAATTCTGGGAAAGCTCGACCCTGAAAAAGGGCGTGGCTTCGCGTATATCTGCTAACCCGCCAACTCGCTGCTCCGCTAGTCCACGGCCTTGTGAAAACGCAGGATAGCGATGGTCAGCAGGCTCAGGCCCAACGTGGCCATCGCCGCCATCTGTGGCCACAGAATATCCATCCCTACGCCCTTCAAATAGGTTCCGCGCAGCACGACCAGGAAATAACGCAGCGGACTGAGATAGGTGAAATATTGCAGCCACTTCGGCATGGTAGCGATGGGGAATCCAAATCCGGAGAAGGTAATGGCCGGCATGATGAAGAAAAATGCGGTGACCATGGCCTGCTGCTGCGTAGACGAAACCGTGGAGATCAGAAGCCCGACGCCCAGCATACAAACGAGAAATAATACGGCGCCTGCAAACAGTACGGAAAGATGGCCGCGGAACGGCACTCGGAACCAGAATGTGCCCACGACGGCGATGAGCGAGACATCGAAAAGGCCGATGAGGAAAAACGGCAGCGTTTTGCCAAGGATGAATTCGGCGGGGCGAATGGGCGTGACCATGATTTGCTCAAGCGTGCCGATCTCGCGTTCACGCACTACGGCAAAAGCGGTCAGTGTGATCACTAGAACGAGCGTGAGACTGCCGATGACGCCAGGAACGAAGAACCATCGGCTGCTCAGGTTGGCGTCGTACCAGGGCCGTTGTTCAAGCTCCACCGATGGCATCTGCTGAATCAACTGCGGCGCAATGCTGCCGGCGCGCTCCTGCTGCGCCTCGCGCGCGTAGCCGAGCACGATTTGCGACACGTAGGAGGAGGCAATAAGCGCAGTGTTCGAGTTGGTGGCATCGACGATCACCTGCAGCGGCGCCGTCTGGCCCTTGCGCAGTTTCTGCGCAAACCCGGCATCGATCTCGAGGCCAACAGTGACATCACCGCTGTCGATTAGGCCGCGAAGTTGACGGGCGTCAGTCAATTGACGCTGCACATCGAAGTAAGGGCTCGATGCGAAGCGGGAGACAAGCTCGCGGCTTTCCTGGCTGTGGTCGAGATCGAGCGCAGCCGTGGCCACGTGTCGAATTTCGAAAGTGGCGGCGTAGCCGAAGATGAGCATTTGCACGATCGGCGGAACAATGAGAACGATACGCGTGCGCTTGTCGCGAAACACCTGAATGACCTCTTTGATAAGCAACTGCTTCAGCCGCGCGAGCATCGTCGTCCTCCCCCTACTCCAGCCTTTTGTGGAACGAGTGCGTCGCAACAGCCCCCAGAAGCAGCGTGAACGCCGCAAGCGGAATCAAATCGGCCGCAAGCATGGCCGCAGGTGTGCCTTTGAGAAAAATCTTCTTGAGCACCGAAACGTAGTAGCGTGCGGGCAGGATGCGCGTGATCCATTGAAGGACGACTGGCATTTGATCGATAGCAAAGAGAAAACCGGACAACAAAAATGCCGGAAGGAACGTCGTAAGGAGCGCGATCTGGCTGGCGGCAAATTGGTTCTTCGCCAGAACGGAAATGAAGAAACCCATCGAAAGCACCACGATCATGAACAGCGCCGAGCTGATCGTAAGAGTGACGAGCGATCCGCGAAAAGGGACTTTGAACCACTCGATCGCGATGAGTGCGCAGACTCCGACGTCGAACATGCCGACGACAAAATAAGGAGTCAGCTTGCCCAGCATGATCTCCATGGCGCTCACCGGCGTGGAAATCAACTGCTCCATTGTGCCGCGCTCCCACTCGCGCGCGATAGTAAGCGAAGTGAGGAACGCGCCGATGACGGACATGACCAACGCCAGCACGCCAGGGACGATAAAGGCGCTGCTTTCAAGATTCTCATTGAACCAGGTGCGCGTATCCACGCTGACTGGGGCGGGCTGCACCGATTGGCCGCGCCGCCGCAGCCAGTCAATCTGAATTTGGGACGAGTAGCCCTGGATAACGCCCTGCGCATAGCCAACGAGAACATTGGCTGTGTTATCGTCGGTTGCGTCCACGAGCGCCTGCACCGGCACTGACCCGCCCTCGCTCAGATGTCGCGAAAAGTTCCACGGAATCACGAGCCCCATTTTTGCTTCGCCGCTGTCGAGCGCACGCGTGAGGTCGGAGTACCGATTCACGACTCGCGCAATTTGAAAATACCGGCTGGCTTGGAAGTGCTTGAGCAGGTCCTGACTTTGCTGGCTTCCGTCCTGGTCGAGAACATAGACGGGCAGACCTTTGAGGTCGAGATTGACGCCGTAGCCGAATAGCAGCATCAACGTCACCGGCATAATCATGACAATGAAGAGACTGCGCACGTCGCGCAGAATCTGCAACAGCTCCTTTCTCGCGACCGCAAACAGGCGCGTAAGGCTCATAACGTTCGCGCCTCCTGGGCGCCGCTCGATGTAGTCAGCGCCACAAAAACGTCTTCAAGCGTGGGGCGAATTTTTTCCATCCGCTGCACGGTGATATCCCACGCAGCCAGATACTTCTCGATTTGCGGCATCGCGGAATCCGTATTTTCGACGACTAGATGCAGCGCGCTGCCGAAGACCGCGGCGTCCATCACCTCGGGGGCCGATTGCAGGGCCTCCATAGCCCTGCCCAACGGCTGACATTCGACGAGGAGTAGCTCACCCTTCATCGAATGGCGCTTGAGTTCGCTGGGTGTGCCCAGCGCCACCATTTTGCCGCGAAAGATGAGCGCCAGCCGGTTGCAGTATTCCGCCTCCTCCATGTAGTGCGTGGTGACAAAAACCGTCACGCCCTCCTGCGCCATCCGGTGAATCAGTTCCCAGAACCGGCGCCGCGTGATGGGATCGACGCCGGAGGTTGGTTCGTCGAGAAAGAGGATCGGCGGCCTATGCAGCACCGCGCATCCGAGGGCGAGCCGCTGCTTCCACCCACCGGGCAGCGTGCGCGTGACCAGGTTTTCCTGCCCTTTCAAATTGGCCATTTCCAGCGCCCACTCGATTCGGCCACGGAGCTCTATTTGAGGAACGCTGTACAGCCCCGCGAAGAGGCGTAGATTCTCGATGACTTTCAGATCGTTATAGAGCGAGAATTTCTGCGACATATACCCAATGTGCTGGCGCACCGATTCCGGATCGCGTCCCACATCGAATCCCGCCACTTGCGCGTGGCCTCGAGTAGGTTTGAGCAAACCGCACAACATGCGAATGGTCGTCGATTTGCCAGCCCCATTCGGTCCGAGGAAGCCAAAGACTTCGCCCTTGCGGACTGAAAGATTGAGCCGGTCGACAGCAACAAAACCGCCGAATTGCTTCACCAACCCTTCAATAACGACAGAATCGGTTTCGCCGGAATCATCGGCTCCTTGAACCAGACCTGTAGACTTCGATTGCTCAACCATGGCGGACCGCTCCGCCCTCGACTGCATCGACAAACAGATCCTCGATAGTCGGAGCCACCTGGCGCATTTCGTCGAACGAGATTCGTCCTCTCTCCAGCCGCGCCTTGAACTCGGGAATGCGGCGAATGGCATTGTCGACCACGATGTGTACGCCGTCCCCGGTCAGTACCAAACTTGAGATGCCCTCGGCGTTTTCGAGTTCGGCGCGAAGGCTGCGCGGATCAGAGGAACTGACGGAAACCACATTCTTACCTAACTTCGCCTTCACATTTGCGGGCGTGTCGCAAAAAAGCAACCGGCCCAGATGCATGAGGGCCACACGATGGCATCGCTCGGCCTCATCTAGATAGGCCGTCGAAGTCAGGATCGCGACGCCTTCGGCAATCAGCTCGTAGAGAATTCGCCAGAAATCACGGCGCGAAACGGGATCGACGCCGGTGGTCGGTTCGTCGAGAAGAATGACTTTGGGCCGATGGATCAGTGCGCATACCAAACCGAGCTTTTGCTTCATTCCGCCGGAGAGTTTGCCGGCCAAGCGCGCATGGAATTCGCTCATCCCCGCGGCCTTGAGCAGTTGCGTCGACCGTGCGACCCGCTCGGTCTTTCGCACGCCGAAGAGATCGGCGTAGAAGCGGATATTCTCGGCGACGGTCAGGTCCTCATAGAGCCCGAAACGCTGCGGCATGTAGCTGAGCGCGTGCTTGGCGCGCTCGGGATTACGAACCACGTCGCAGCCAGCAACGGTTGCGGTGCCCGCGTCTGGGGGCATAATGCCGGCGAGGATGCGCAGCGTCGTGGTCTTCCCTGCCCCGTCAGGACCAACCAGACCGAAAATCTCGCCAGGACGCACAGCGAAGCTCAAGCCGTCGACGGCCCGTACGCCGGGAAAGCTCTTCGTGATTGTTTCGGCCAGGATCGCGAGCTGAAGTCGGTCTGTCATTGTTTGGCCGGCACAGCATGGGAAGTGTTCGGCTGGGCGGCGGCCAGTTTGAGGTGCGCGTCTGCCGGCATGCCGGGTTTCAACTCGCGATTGGAATTATCGATATCGATTTTGATGCGGTAAACGAGCGTTACGCGCTCTTCAGTGGTTTGGACGCTTTTGGGCGTGAACTCCGCGTCAGGTGAAATGAACGAAATATGCCCCAGATACTGTTTTCCGGGATACGAATCGGTGGTGATCGCAGCATCCTGTCCCCAATGAATAAGGCCGAGGCCGGTTTCTGCGATATAGGCGCGGAGCCAGATGTGGTCGAGATCGTCCAGGGTGACGACGGGCGAGCCGGGCCCGACAACCTCGCCCAATTCCGCTTCGCGCACCGTTATGACACCGGCTGCGGGTGCGCGCAGAGTGGTGTAGCTTTCGTCGATGCGCGAGAGACCCAGGTCAGCGTTGGCAGCAACCAGATTGGCCCGCGCGATTGCGATATCCTCCTTGCGGCTGCCCTCGACGGCCTCGTTGTAGCGCTGCTGGGCCGCCGAGAATGAGGCCTCAGCACGCTTGAGCGAGGTGGTTGCCAAATCGCGATCCTGCGCCGAAATCTCATCCTTGGCGAAGAGTTGCTGCGCACGGTCATTGTCGAGTTTCTTCTCCTCGAAATCGGCCTGAGCATCGATCATCGCTTGTTGCGACGCGCGCACCTCCTGCTCGCGAGTGCCGGCGAGCGCGAGTGCGAGATTCGATTGCCGCACATCCACGTTGGCTTCGTCGATACGGACCCTTTGAGTGAAGTCGGCGTCTTCCAATCGGGCCAACAAAGCGCCCTGCTGCACTTGCTGGCCCTCCTCGACGGGAAGCTCGATAATTCGGCCTTGCACCTTAAAGCTGACGAGGCTCTCGTGCGCTTCAATATTGCCGGAGAGTGTTAGCTCGTTGGTTGGCGCGGAATTCTTCCCGAATCGCGGATAAAAGTAAATGCAAGCGGCGACCGCCGCAACCAGCACGATCAGAACCATTGTCAATCGCTTCATCGTATTCAACCTCGCAGCGCAACTAGCGGCAATCCGTGAAGGCGGAAAAACTAAGGATGCAATGAGAACTCCAGGATATTTTTCTCTGTATTGCCCAAAGCCTCGGCGAGCGCGAATTTTGCATCCTCGTGGCTCGATACGGCAAGAATGTAGTTTTCCTGGGCTCGCGCCAGCTCGTCCTGCGCCGTGACGACCTCGACATTGTTGGCGGTACCCGCCTTGAAGCGGTCCTGCGCCATGTCGAGCTCACGCTGCGCAAGATTCTGCCCGTCAGAGGCCACGCCGACCTGTTCGGCTGCAGATTCCAAATTCAAGAGCGCTTGACGAATGTCCTGGTCGACGCCGCGCCGTAAATCGGCAATTTGATCGTCGATGCGTTTGAGACGGCTCAAAAGTTGCTGCGCTTCGCCCTCGCGGTCGCGATCGAAAACCGTGAAATCGATCTGGCCTTGAATCAGGCCTGTCGTATCGACTCCGCCGATACTGCGGCCGAGCTCGCCGATGTTGCCGTTGATGCCGATCTTGGGGTAGAACCGTGCGCGATTGGCACGCTGTTGTTCGATCAAACTTTGTCGTTGCCGATCGAGCGAGAGATAGTCTGCACGCGCTTCCAGCGCGGGAAGCAGAAGATCTTCAGGTTGCTTTCCGTTCAAGGCCTGAAAGCGAAGCGGTTCGGCCAAATCCATCGGAGTACACAGGTCGATGCCGAGATTGCGGGCGAGCGTGAGCAGCGATTGCTTGTATCCGTTTTGGGCTTCCAACAAGGCCTGCCGGTCGTTGGCAAGCTGCACCTGGGCGCGCAAAACGTCGACACCCGTAGCCGTTCCGGCGTCGTGCTTGTCCGCGGCCAACTTGAGAAGGACGCTGGAATCCCTGACACGGGTCTGCGCGGCGTCGACGCGCGCCTGTGCCGACTGCGCATTCAGGTAAAGCCCTGCAATCGCGCCGGCAATTCGATCGCGCGCATCCTGCTCGTCGAATCTGGCTGCATCGAGCGACCGCTCGCTGGCTCTGAGCGCGCGGTAGCTCGCGAGATCGACGATATTCTGTTGTGCATAGATACGGAAATCGTAATTCGAGAACGGCCCCACAACGCTGGGAAGCGGGAGCCCGGGGACCGAAATGCCGAAAGCGCGCAGACTGCGGTTCTGATCGTTGGCGTAAGTCTGGGCGTTCACTCGCGGCAGCAATGCGGCCGACGAACTGCGCGTGCGCGCGCCTTCGTTTTCGTCGACGCGCGTGCCGGCAGTGAGCACGCTGAGGTTGGCGCGCAGACCCTGTCGAATGGCATCCTCGAGAGTCAGGCGATACGCCGGCGCGGGCTGCGCCAACCCGCTCGGAACGGCAATTAGGGCGGCATCCAGAGCGGCCAGCAAAATGAGAATGGCGGTTCGAGATTCGAGATTCATCGTTCGTGCTTCTTGCCCGGTCCGGAGATCGATTTCCAAAAGTTTCGAAAGTTGTCGTCAATCCAAATGGCCAGTCTCGGCCTCTCGTGGAGCGACCATAGCAGGACAGTTCCCAGTGCGGTTTGAAAGAACTGCAGTGCGACCTTGTCTTTGTTGAGCCGGCGATCGATTTCGCCCCGCCGCTGGCCTTCCTTCACCATGCTCGCAATAGTTTTACGAAAGCCGTTCATGTTTCGTTTCAGAATTCCGCGGACGTCGTCGCTGGCCAAGAAAGATGAAATAAGTGCGCGCGCGAGCCGTGGGCTGCGTCCAGGCTCCTCGGCGAGGCGTCGGGCAAGCCGCCGTAGAATGGAGCGAATCGATTGCTTGCCGCGAGCGGCTTCCGCCGCTGCTTCGCGCACCTTTCCGAGCTGAATTTCGCCCATCACACCCAAAACATGATCTTTGCCGGGGAAGTAATTGAAGAAAGTTCCTTTACCTACGTCTGCCGCCTCGGTGATGTCCTCCACCGTGACATTGGCCAAACCGCGCTCGCTAATGAGGGCGAGGGCGCAACGGAATAGGCGCACGCGAGTTTGGGCTGCGCGCCACTGGCGCCGGCCCATGGCGGCAGAACGGTGCGCAGCCGCCCTTTTGGCGGTTTGCGCCAAGGCCCGATCACGCTCAATGTGACCTTTATTCATATACGTCTGATATTCATTGTTGACTATTGGTCATATGTTGCACGCAGTCAGGGGTTTTGTCAAGTCGCTCCCCGCTCGAGCTCTCTTGATTTTGACGCCGAAAGATTACTGCGATTTTGCCCTTGGCTAGGATGCCCGCTCAATCGCCGGCTGCAATTGCCCTTTGTTCGTCCCGGGGCAAACTCCATCCGTTCATCGAACGCGTAGACCTCGAAAATCTAGCGGTGCGGCTTGCCTGACGGCAAACAAGGCCCCCCTTACCTCAGACGGCAGAAATCGCCGGTCCCCCCGCCGGAGCCCCTAAGCATTGCGCTCTGAAGCGACCCGTCCTCGGGGAGCGCTTTGCGCCGGGCGAAACATTGTACCCAGCCAATGAGCGCGCCGCCAGCGACAACATGCGCTGCAGAGGATCGAGAAGCTACCGGCTTGAGCGCCGCATAAGTGCGGTTTTATATGATAGTTCACCACAGCACTAGCGAGGTGCACAATGCCGGATGAAAAGCAAGGTGAGAAGAACACAATTGTGAGCAAGGAGACGGCTGACCGCTGGTATGACAGGTTCCAAGACAATCCCTATATCGTACTTGGATTTCTCGGGCTTGCGCTTATCGCATTATGCGGGTGGGCAGCCTACGCGAACAAAGGATGGGCGGTGTGGCAAACCGTTGTGGCCAGCATCGGCTTTGTGTTTTTGGTCCTCTTCCTGGTAATCCGTGCCCGGAGATCCAAAGCAACCTCCGAACCGAGCGGAACCCTTCTATCGATATACCTCGTGTTCGCCACGCTTATGCTGTTGGGGGTGTGCATAGGCTTGTGGGCATTCGGGATGCGCGGGGGGCGCATGCATGACGTCGAGGACGCGATCCTGGGCACGATGGTGCTTGCAAGTTGGGCGGGGCTGATTCCAGTTTATTGGAGCCGTGCGGTGCTGGGGCGCGTTCCGCGGCAGATTACGGCAGTGGCAGACCGGCTGGGAGCTTGCGACAAAGCGATTACCGACAGCTTGGAGGCAGCCAAGAAGGAGCTGAACGAAGCCAAAGAGCGCCTTGTCAGCACGGTGGAAGACGCGACGCGGTCTCAGCTTAGAGGATTCCTCGCCGTCTTCGAAAAGGCCCTTTGGATGATGGAGAACGCGCAGGAGAAGCTGTATTTCATCAACTTCGCCCTAAACTTCGGCGAGCCACATCTTTGCAACGAAAAGTTCAAGGAGGCTTATCGCAAGACCTATAGCAAAGGAGGCCAGGAGCGCAGCTTGGAGACTGACGTCAAGGCATTCTTTAACAAGTTCAAAGCGAAGATCGTTGAAGTACACGATGTACAGATCCTGACCGTCGACGATGACGGGTGCATAAAAAATTTCATGAAACCTCTCTCGGAACGCGAGGGCTATAAGGGCAATTTGAATGTGGAGCAACAGTGCTTCAAAGCGCAGGAAGCCAAAAAGACGATTCTCAGATGTCTTGCGCTTAACCAAGGGGCGGTGTACGCCGAAGCGCGCACGCTTCCGATCCAACTGCTGATCGCGGGCCTTCCCCCGGAGGTTGGGCGCCAGAAGGGACGCGTCGGTTGCCTAGTGTTCATGGTGGGAACCGAAGTTCTAAGGTCAGGGCTTGAGCCGGGCATGGAACCCGCGTTCTATACCGAGCTCGAAGGCATGTCGGAGATGTTCACACGACTTGCGCTGGCGTTGATTCAGTCCGCCAAGAAGACGAAAGAAGAGGACGGTTAGGTAAATGAATCCCGCAGGAGGGTCGCAGCGCGCTAGCCGACGCCCTCCCAGCCGATCTTCTTTATCACGGGTGGCAAGGAGACAGAATCGCTGCTCAACCACCATTTGGCCACGCGCTCTTCCTTAACGCTACAGTGCGACGTGCCGCCGCAAGCTTCCAAATACTCCAAGAGCTTCGGCAACAACCGATCGATTTGCCCGCGCGATCCCTGCACAGTAAAGATTTGTGCTACCCCATAGGGCTTGTTCATATATGCCGAAAAGAACCCCATCCGAGTGAGCGCGTCCAGCAGCCGCCGGTCGGATCTGTTGCGATCGAGGGTAACGTGGATCTCCGTCTCTCGAAAAGACCCCGGTTCGATATTTCCGCTGTCCGCCCGGAAGGGTGCAGCGACCCCTTCTCGATACGGCCGGTCGGGAATGTCGGCGTCGAGGGGTATGAACTCGCCTTCCACATACCCGTCCAGACCCGAGGTCTCTTCCGCCTTGGCAATCACGCGATCGAAGGACTGTTGGAAGGCTACCGAATCGGTCAGCTTTAGGGTCAAATGATTTGGAGCTTCGAAGGCGTCCGCGCCTTCCGGGTGCCCAGCGAAGTCGGTCCGCACAAAACCGTTTTCCAGCAGAAAGCTTTCAAAGGCGGGCTTAAGGGAGGTGGCGTCGACATGAATGTGAAAAAGTGGCATGGTTCTGCTCCGGTTACCAGAATACGACATGTTTTTCGAGATAGGCGATGATGCCGAAAAACGCCAGGCCAGCGGCCGTAATAAACAGCACGCCAGCAAACACTAGAGATGTGTCTAAGTAATAAGACGACGTGGTCAGCAGGTGGCCAATACCGCTTGCGGATCCCGTAAACTCGCCGATTACGGCGCCCACCACAGCCATGGAACTGGCGACCTTCAGCGAAGCAAATACATATGGCAGGCTGTTGGGGATTCGCACCTTTGTAAGTATTTGCCACCAGCGTGCCGACAAAGTGGCCATTAGATCCAATTGCAGCGGGTCGCCGCTGGAAAGCCCCGCGGCCGCATTTACCAGCACTGGGAAGAACGCCACGATCGCGGACATTACAACTTTGGAAAAAATGCCATTGCCGAACCAGAGTGTCAAAAGCGGGGCA
>Ga0187782_10001492_pt1 | contig 17053 bp, 12 predicted proteins | sample 0715_SJ02_MP15_2_FD_132454 | JGI IMG/M metagenome (GOLD analysis project Ga0187782, IMG submission 132454) | Tropical peat soil microbial communities from peatlands in Department of Meta, Colombia - 0715_SJ02_MP15_20_MG | ecosystem: Environmental > Terrestrial > Soil > Wetlands > Peat | place...
GCAAGCACACCTCATCTCAGCCCTCGGCTTCCACTTCAGCTCGCACCTCAGCTCACACCTCGTCGCGGAAGAGCACCTCCCACGGCAAGAAGGGCTCCAAGCAGGCCGCGAAGAAGCGCGGCCAGCAGGTGATTGATTCCGATCGCGCCCGCGAAATTCAGGAAGCGCTCATCCGCGAGCACTACATGCAAGGCGAGCCCACAGGATCGTGGGACGACGCCACACAGGCTGCGATGCAGCGCTATCAGGCGGACCAGGGATGGCAATCGAAGACGACGCCAGATTCCCGAGCGCTGATCAAACTCGGATTAGGCCCGAGCCACGATCACCTGCTCAATCCGGAAAGCGCAATGACGATGACGAAGCCCGTCGCGCCCGCGGCCGACGATCCCAAAGCCGGAGCTCAATCGACTCCAGCCGCAAACAACCTTCCCCAGCATTAGTCGGGCCGCGCAAGTCCAATTTTTTAACTACCCAGAAGGCCCCGCACCACGTGTGCGAAATCCCGATGGCCGCTTAGAGGTTTGATAGAAAATTTCGAACTGCTGTGCCGCCTGTCGGTCGTATATGGGTCTCAATGCCTCGTACGTTACTTCCCCTTTGTTCCAAAGCACTTCTTGCAAGGTGAGAGCGTGAGCATACAACTGCTGGGAAAGGTGCAACAGCGTCTCTAGATCTACGGCATTAGACGGCTGTTTCTTGGCGACCTGACCGCGCGCCGAGCCATTGGATCTAGCCAAGGTGCGATCACCGTTCCCAGGAACACGTCGCGGGAAGGCCTGAACCGATCGCGGGAGGGAACGTCGCTCGGATTTCATGCATGGCTCCTTATGACTCGGCAGGAGTCGTGACGAGCTGGCGATGATCGCAGGATAACGGCGTCGCCGGGAGGAGTCCAACGCATAATTTGCGTTCTTAACATCAGAACTATCGTCGCAGAGATTCCTGAAATCACCGGTATCTCGTAATTCAATTCTCCCTAATCCAGCACCGGCCGCGGGCAGTAAGGGATCGGCATTCCCTTAACTATCGCCCCCGGGTTGCCTTCGACCAGCGCTTCGGCATACTCGCCTCCCACGATTTTTTCTGCCACATAGCGAGCCGCGGAAAGATTCGGGATGCGGCGCTTGGTATCGTGCGCGTCGGAGGCAAGGATATGCACGGCAGAGCGGTCGAGCAGCCAGCGGGCGACGATCTCGGGCCGCTCTCCCCAGAAGCCCGTCAGCGCCGAGGCCGTGACCTGCATCAGACAGCCCTGTTCCGCCCACTCCAGAATGCGCTGCGGCGTTTGCTGCAGGATCGGGTTCCGCTCGGGATGGGTCAGGATCGGCGTAAGCCCGCGATCTCCCAGTCGGGTGAAACACTCGGAAAGCCGCGTCGGGACACTGAAGTTGCTCAGTTCAATCAGGAGATAGTTGGTTTCGCCAATCGTGTAGGTGTGCGGCTGCGCGAGGACGCGTTCCAGGTTTTCGAACGAAAGATGGAAATCACAGCCCAAACTCAATTGCAGCGCGGGACCAACCCTCTCGCGTAGCTGGCCGAGAAGCGCGGAGAGGTATTCTCGATCGTAGGCGTAATGATCGTTGGCGTGCGGGGTAGCGACAGCGTGGGTAATACCGTCGGCTGCCGCCATGCGGCACATTTCGACGGCTGCATCCCAGGACTTGGGGCCGTCGTCGACCTCGGGCAGAATGTGGCAGTGGATGTCGATCACGACACAATCGATTAGAACACATCTCGGATTGATCGGGTCATCGGGTGGTCGGGCCGTCGGGTGATCGAAAAAGCAGAGCCCTCGGGTTTCGATGACCCGGTCGCCGATGACCCGGTAGTGTCCTAAATTGGTTTTCTACCACGGAGGCACGGAGAACCCGTCTCCACGCTTAACGATGTAAGCAACCTGCGGGTAAGAATTCAAAATTTGGGTAGGTACCCCCCCGATCGATGGTGTACGGTCGAGGTATCTTCGCACCGATTGGGGTGCAAGTCTGTGATGGGCGTACGAAAAGAATGTGATGAAAAAAGTTGGGAGGGGCGCAGGACGCGTGCCGTCCCGCCACACGCCGTAGGCCACCAACCTCTGCACCCGCTTGCGCCCCGCCGCCCGCCGCACCCGCCGACTCACTCCATCCAAGAAACACATAGGCAGAGTCGCCCAAGCCCACCGGAGAGCGTATCGCGATTATCGCTTCTGGGCCCGCGGCGCTGGCTGCCAGACACGGTTAGTGCGCCTTTTCCATTGCGATCGCTCGGGGGAAGAGGATGTTGTTCTCCAAGTGTATGTGTTGATGGAGGTCAGCTTCAAAGTCTGCCAGGGCTTTATACAAAGTCTGGAAGCTGATGCAGGCATCGCCCGGAGTCGTATAGCCCGCGCTGGCCTTACGCATCGAGCGCAAGGCTTCGCCTGCGGAATCGTGCTCATGCATCATCATCGCCACCGGGTTCTGCACGCTGCCAAAAGGCGGCGGCAACACCGGTTCCTTCTGCATCACCGACTCTTCCATCCGCACTATGTAAGGGAACAGAACCCTCTCTTCCTTCATCATGTGCATCGTCAATTCCTGCTCCAGTCCCTGAAAACTGGCGAGAATCTGTAGCAGTTCCGGATGGTTTTTCCCGTGCATCGAGCCGACCTTGCCGAACAACGGACCGAGGCGAGCGATCTCTTCGCGCACGTACTTGTGATGAGTACCGACGATGTGCTGAACCAGATCGGCCAGCATCTCCGTTGCCCAGTTGCGGTCTTTTTCGACGGCGCGCCCAGACTGCGCGTCCATTGCAAGCGAGTCCAGCACTTCGTCCACCGGGAGATTCGCCGTGCGGCACGCTTCTTCGAGGGATCTGTTGCCGCCGCAGCAGTAGTCAATGCCCAGCTTCTCAAAAACTCGGGTCGCAGCGGGGTTTTCCAGGGCCAATTCCCTAACGGTTTTTTCAGCGGTAATGCTCATTACATCCTCCTCGCGACCCGGGTCGATGCCTCATGGCCACGCTTCATCTTGAAGGTAGCGGAGTAGGACAGCAGTGCCGATGACTTTTGTCACGCCAGTCACAAAGGCACTCTAGGCGCGGGACACACTGGGGTTACGGGAGAATTCCCGGACACGGCGTTGAGCGAAGCGACCGAATAGGGATCTTTCGACTGCATCCGATCTCCGGCTTCGCCGAAGACCGGATTCCGCTCAAGATGACAGTATTTGTTGTGGCAGAGTTAGTTCAGTCGCTGCAAAGTGTCAATGATGTCAACTTTGGCAGTGATGGCAGGTTTTGCGTCGCACCGGCGTCACAACTGCGGTTGCGTAGTGCCGTCGAGCACAGTGATTGGTTGGAAAGGCAAGCTAATTGACAACGCCCAAGTCGGATAGTAGCGTTTGGCGGTTATAGGGGCGGCACGTAAGCGAATCGGGCGTTTTCACACAGCCCCACCGGAGAGCAAGCCAAAAAAGGAGAATACGGCGATGTTGCGAACTGCGGCGATTTGCCTCTTGGCGCTGCTGCCGCTCGCGGTGTGCGCGCAGGAGGGGGCGGGACAGGCAACGGAGACACTGACACTGGAGCAAGCGGTGGCGGTAGCGCAAGCGAACAACCGCCAGATCAAGATCGCTTACCAGAGTGTCCTGCAGTCAAATGACGAAATTCTGGCGGCGAAGTCGCAGCGGCTGCCGCAATTCAACTTTTACCTCCTGGGATCGGAGCTTTTGACGCCCATCAACTTCGAATTTCGGCAAGGAATACTGGGCACCGTCAATGGACAACCGGTACCTTCCCAGAGTACGAAAATTACGACCGGAAGGACGCCCAGCGAGCTGGTGATTGCGAGCGTGGAGCAGCCGCTTTCGCAACTGTACCGGCTGAACCTGAACGTCCATTTGCAGCAGACCGGGAAAAAGCTGCAAGAAGAGACGCTGCGGCAGCAGCGGCAGCAAATAACCGATTCGGTGAAGACGGCCTATTACAACCTGCTGCAGCTCGAGTCTGGAATTGAAGCCACGGAAGAGAGCGTCAAGTCGTTCCAGGAACTGGACCGCACGACGGTCGAATACGTTTCGCAGAAGACGGCGCTGGAATATCAAAGCCTAGGAGTGAAGACGCAACTGGCGCAGTCGCTGCTGGATCTAGTGACTCTGCAGGATAACTATCAAACACAGAAGGAAAACCTGAACGACCTGCTGGGGCGGGACATCCGGGCGGATTTCCGGGTGAGCGCCGTGCCGTCCGCGCTGCCAGAGGAGATAAACCTGGCGGCGGCGCAAGACCGCGCGCTGAAAAACCGGAGCGAAATCCGGCAGTCGCAATTGAAAAAAGAGCAGGCCGAACTTGCGGAATGGATTCAAAAATCAAAGTACATTCCGGACGTGAGCATGGCGTTCAACTATTACTCGCCGTTTACAAGCTCGAGTTTCGTGCCGAGAAATATCGCCTCAGTCGGGTTTCTGATGACCTGGGACGTGTGGGACTGGGGCTACAAGAAACACGAGCTGGACGAGAAGCGGCGGACGACCGAGCAATCGCGGCTGAACATTACGGAGACGGAAAGCCAGGTGCTGGTGGACGTGGACAACCACTTCCGCAAACTGCGCGAGGCGCGGGCGAAGCTAAGCGTGGCGCAGGCGGGGAAAGACGCAGAGAAGGAAAAGCTGCGAGTGGTCCTCGCACAATGCAAGCAAAAGGCGGCGCTGCTTTCGACCGCGCTGCAGGAGCAGTCGAACTGGTCGCAGGCGGTGACCAATTATCAGCAGGCGCTGGCGGGATTCTGGACGGCGCGGGCGGACTTCGAGAAATCACTGGGCGAGGACTGAATGAACAGGCGCAGACAGGCGGTAGGGGCGCTGGTAATTCTGCTGTGGCTAACAGGGTGCGGGGGAAAAAAGCCGCCGGAGAAAACGCCCGTGCCCGTGACGGTGAGCGTGGCGGAACTCTACTCCGGCGGAACGAATGCCCGGTATTCGGCGAGCATCGTGGCGAACGTGCAAGTATCGCTGGCGTTTAAGTCGGCCGGATACGTGACGGAAGTCTTGCAGGTGCGCAGCCCGGCGGGCGGGACGAGATACGTGGACCAAGGTGACTGGGTGAAAAAAGGGACGGTGCTGGCTACCGTCCGCGAGGATGATTACCGCAACACGCTGCAGCAGGCCGAAGGACAACTGAACCAAGCGCAGGCGGCGACCTTGAACGCGCAACAGAATTTCGCGCGGGCGCAGGCATTGATGGACGCGAATGCTTTGACGCAACCGGATTACGACTCGGCCAAGGCGCAACTGGATTCGACCAGCGGCTCAGTGAAAACGGCGGAGGGCGCGGTGAAGAACGCGAAGCAGGCGCTTACAGATTGCAGGCTGGCGGCTCCGATGGACTCGTGGGTGGCAAACCGGAACGTGGACGTGGGGGACTTTGCGGCGACCGGAACGGTGGGATTCACGCTGGTGGACACACGGCTGGTGAAAGCCGTGTTTGGCGTGCCGGACACGCTGCTTGGGAAAGTGCAACTGGGGCAAAAGCAACGAATGACGACCGGAGCATTGCCGCGGGCGTTCGAAGGGCGTATTACAGCTATTTCGCCTGCGGCGGATCCGAAGAGCCGGTCATTCCAGGTGGAAGTGACGATTCCGAATCCGCGCAATGAATTGAAGTCCGGGATGATCGCGACGCTGGATTTGGGACAGGGCAAGCTGGAGCGCGCCGTGACGGTGGTGCCGCTCAGCGCGATTGTGTCGCCGAGCAACGGGATGAAGACGTTCGCTGTGTACGTAGTGGTGAGCGAGGCGGGGCACGATGTCGCGCGGCAGCGGCTGGTGGAGTTGGGCGACACGTATGGCAATCGCGTTGCTGTCACGCAGGGGGTGACGGTGGGAGAGCGCGTGATTTCGAACGGCGGAACGTATGTGATTGACGGCCAGGCGGTGCAGATCGCTCGTTAAGAAACGGCCTTAATAGCAGGGAGATAGGAGCAGAGGCAGGCGATGGCGCATCGGGGCGACGCAGACCTGATCCAGAACGAGCGCGGTACGGCGCGATTTTGCATCGAGAACCGGCAGATCGCTTGGGTGTTGCTGCTCGGGACGATCGTGGGCGGAATTTACGGCTACACGCGGATGCCCAAGCGGAAGGACCCGGACATTCCGGTGCGAGTGGCGTCTGTGATCACGCGGTGGCCGGGCGGCACGGCCATGCAGGTGGAGCAACTGGTCACGCGGCCGCTGGAGCAGTCGATCGCCACGAACCAGTATATCCATCCGCCGACGGGCGGGGACTATGGCATCAAGTCGCTTTCGATGCCGGGGCTTTCCATCATCAACGTGCAACTGATCGACACGCTGAAGGACACCAAGCGCGAATTCAACGACATGAATTTGAAGTTGAACGCGGTTCAACTGCCGCAGGGGGCCGGGCCCGTGAACTTCAACAGCGATTTCGGCGACACGGCGGCGCTGATGCTGACGGTGGCGAGCCCGCTGGAGGACCGCACGGCGATTGCGGTGCGGGCGCAGGGCATCCGGCGCGCGATCGAAAAGGTGCGCGCCGCGCGGCGCGAGCGCGCCAAAGGAAATCCGCTGACGATCGTCTATTGCTTCCCGCTTAGCATTCAGCCGGAGTTGGTACAAAGGAATTTCAGGCTGGTGGTGCAGTGGGCGGTGGCGAAGGGGTATCTGTCCAGCCCGGAATATCTGGCCGGACCCGGGTTCGTGGGTGTGGACTTTTTCTCGGAGCAAGACGACGCATCCATTCTCGCGCTGGGCCGATCGTTCGTCCAGCAAGCATTGCATGAATCGGAGATTCATCCGGACGCCTGGCCGCCTGTGATTGTCCACGACCCGGCGCAAGCCGAGGATAGGCTGGCGGCGAATCCCGGGAGCAAATACAGCTACCGCCAACTCGACGAGTTCACCGACCTTCTGGGACGGACAATCCAGGGAGCGAACGAAGTCTCCCGCGTGGACCGCAACGGAATCTTGAACGAGCAGGTGTACTTAGATTACTCGCAGGAGCGACTGGCATCGTACGGGCTGCAATTGTCGAATGTGAGCAACGTCCTGAACGCGCGGAACATCACCGCGCCGGGCGGCGTTTTGGACGTGTCGAATAAGAAGAACCTGATCATCGATCCTTCGGGACAGTTCAACAATTTCGAGGAGATCGGCGACGTGGCTGTGGGAACTTCGGATTTTGGGACGGCCGTGTACCTGCGGGATTTGGTGGATATTTCGAGCGGCTACCAAAGCCCGCCGAACTACCTCAATTTTTTCTCCCGGTGGGATGATCACGGCCATTGGCTGCGGACGCGCGCCGTCACGCTGGCAGTGCAGATGCGGCAGGGCGAGCAGGTGGGGCGGTTCTCCGTGAGGGTGAATGAAAAGATCCAGGCCGCGCAGAAGCTTTTGCCCGCGGACCTGCTGATTGACCGCACGTCGGACCAACCGAGGCAAGTGAAAGAAAACGTGGACCTGTTCATGGACGCGCTGTACGAAGCCATCGCGCTGGTGGTGGTGGTTTCGCTGATCGGATTCTGGGAATGGCGTTCAGCGCTGATGATGGCATTTTCCATTCCGATCACGCTGGCGATGACGTTTATGTTCGCGTTCGCGGTGGGAGTGGACATCCAGCAGGTGTCGATCGCGACGCTGATTATCGCACTGGGGCTGCTGGTGGACGATCCGGTGGTGGCGAACGACGCAATCACGCGGTCTCTGGTTGAAGGCCACCCGCCGCTGATATCGGCCTGGCTGGGGCCGACGAAGCTGGCTCACGCGATTATGTTCGCCACGATTACAAATATCGTCGCGTACCTGCCGTTCCTGCTCTTGACCGGGTCAACGGGAGAATTTCTCTTCACCCTGCCGGTGGTGATGACCTGCGCACTGGTGGCTTCGCGAATCGTTTCGATGACGTTTATTCCCCTGCTGGGCTACTACCTGCTGCGACCGGCGAAGAAGGCCGAGCTGACGATAGAGGAGAGGCGGGCGCGTGGTTTTACGGGGCATTATTACCGGCTGGGAAAAACACTGATCGATCATCGCTGGAAGACTTTTGCGTTTTCGCTGCTTTTCCTGGTTCTGGGCGGTTTTGTCGGCCAAAAGTTGAAGTCGCAGTTTTTTCCGGAGGACGTGCAATATCTATCCTACTTGGACGTCTACCTGCCGAATGACGCGCCGCTGATCGCAACGGATCAGGCAGTGCAGCAGGTGGAAGAAGTGGTCCGGCAAACGGTGGAGAAATTCGAGCGCGAGCATCACGGAAAAGGAGGAAAACCCGGGGAAATCCTGAAGACGATTACGAGCTTCGAGGGGGGAGGAGGCCCGCGATTTTGGTTTTCCGTTACGCCGCAGCTCCAGCAATTGAATTACGCCCAGGTGATCATCGAACTGACGGACAAGGACTACACCCCGTTGTTGGTCGGACCGATTCAACGGGCGATCACCAGCCAAGTGCCCGGGACGCGCGTGGACGTGCGGCAGTTGCAGACGAACCCGGTGGAATATCCGGTCGAGCTGCGCGTGACGGGGCTGGCCGATATCAACCCGCTGGAAGAAGAGAAAGATATCCGGACTATGCGTGGCATCGCCCATTCCGTAAAGCAGATTTTGCGCGATACGCCCTACGCCAACCGCGTGAGGGATGACTGGGATTTGGACGGAGTGCAGGTTACGCTGAAGGTGGATCCGGACCGGGCCAACCTTTCCGGCGTGACGAACGCGGATGTGGCGAAGTCGGCAACGGCGGCGATGAGCGGTACGCAGCTTACGACTCTGCGGCGTGGCGACCAGCAGATTCCCGTGGTGGCGCGGCTGACAATGTCGGATCGGGGACAACTCTCCGACATTCAAAATCTGTACGTGTATTCGTCGCAGACGAATAACAAGGTGCGACTGGAGCAGGTTTCCTCGATTGAGAACGAAATCAACACGCTCCGAATCCGGCACCACGAGCAGTTCCGGACGATTTCCGTGCAGTGCTTTCCGGCCACGGGCCATCTCGCATCGGAAGTGTACAAGGCGGCGCTGCCGCGTCTGAATGAATTGCGGAAGATGCTGCCGCCGGGCTATCGGATTGACGTGAGCGGGGAGCAGGCGAAACAGGAGCAGGGATTCCAGAATCTCGTCGTCGTGATGGCCGTCTCGGTTTTCTTGATCTTTCTTGCGCTGGTTTTTCAGTTTAAGAGCGCGGTCAAACCGTTTCTGGTATTTGCCGCGACTCCTTACGGTGTGGTGGGTGCGCTGCTAGCGCTGTGGATTATGGATGTGCCTTTCGGATTCATGGCGTTTCTGGGGGTTGCGAGCCTTGTCGGCGTGATCGTAAGCCACGTGATCGTGCTGTTCGATTTCATCGAGGAAATGCACGAAAAAGGGGAACCGCTCGAGCAGGCGCTGCTCGACGCGGGGATCGTGAGATTGCGGCCGGTGATGATTACAGTGGGCGCAACGGTTCTGGCGCTGTTCCCGCTGGCCCTGCACGGCGGGCCGCTGTGGCAGCCGCTGTGCTACGCGCAGATCGGCGGGCTGGGCGTGGCGACATTCATCACGCTGCTGCTGGTGCCCGTGCTTTACTCAATCTTCGTGCTGGATTTGAAAATCGTGAAATGGGAAAGGATCGAGAGGGAATCCGGGAAGAAGTAAAGATGTGCCGCTCAATAGAGCAAAAGCACCGTGAAAGGCAAAACCGACTCCGCTCAAGTCCATTCGCGGGGCGTGCTGCATTGCAAAAGACTGAACCCAATTGGACTCTGAGATTCACTGTTAGCGGCTGAAATTGAGTTCGAAGAAGACAACTCAACCTCGACCGTTGCTGGGCGGCGGGAACGTGCAAGAACTGAAGACAGCCTGGGCATCGACGTAGCCATTCTTTTGGTTTTGGTCTTCTGATCCAGTTCGGATGATGCAATTCGAAATTCCTTGCTGTGTCATGGATACCAGTAGGAGGTTTCATCGGATCAGTAACGATAGACGCCCTTTTAGTCGTTCATTCCCGTGTAGTCGGCAAACAGGAAGTTCTCCAGAAACGGGCTTCGAGGAATTCAGCGACCGGGTGGTTCCGAGCTGTTTGTTGGCAGCTCGGAGACTGGAAAATGCTCGTAGTTGACGTTAAATCCCGTTGCCGCTCATTAACCTCCTACAGCACCCGTTCCTGCGTATATCCCGCTGCGCTCAGAGCCGAGATAATTTCGGCGATGTGGTCGGGGCCGCGCGTCTCCATGGTGATTTCGATGGCCGTTTCGCCGAGGCCTACACCGTGGTAAGCGCGGTCGTAATCGGTTTCGACGATATTGGCGCGATGCTGCGCGAGAATCGAGGTCAGGCGGTTGAGGGCGCCGGGAAAATCGCCGAGGTGGACGCGCAGGCGCACCAGACGTCCATCCTTGACGAGGCCGCGCTCGATGATACGTGAAAGCAGCGTGACATCGATATTTCCGCCGCAGACGAGGACCGCGACTTTCTTCCCAACGAGCGGCAGTTTGCGATTGACTAGCGCGGCAATGGCCGCCGCGCCCGCTCCCTCAGCCAGAGTTTTTTCGCGCTCCAGCAGCAGCAGAATGGCGTTGGCGATTTCTTCCTCTTCGACGGTAACGATGTCGTCCACGTACTTCTGAACCAGCGGCAGGGTGCGGTCGCCCGCCCGACGCACGGCGATCCCATCGGCGATGGTGGAGGCCGCCATGAGCGTCACCGGCGTTCCTTCAGCGACGGCAACTTTCATCGACGGCAGGCGCGAGGGCTGCACTCCGAAAACTTGAATTTTTGGATTCGATTCTTTCAGCGCGCAAGCCATGCCGCCAATCAGCCCTCCGCCGCCGATGGGGGCGATGACGGCTTCGAGAGCCGGATGCTGCTCCATGAGCTCCAGCCCGATTGTGCCCTGCCCGGCGATGACGTCGTCGTCATCGAAGGCATGCACGAAGGTGAGGTGCTCAGCCTGGCTGCGGCGCACGCACTCTTCGAAGGCTTCGTCGTAGTTGGCGCCGTGCAAAACCACATCGGCGCCGTAGCCGCGCGTCGCCGAGACCTTGATGAGAGGCGTGGTCAGGGGCATGAAAATCTGCGCCCGTATGCCAAGCTTCCCGGCATGGTAGGCCACGCCCTGGGCGTGATTTCCGGCCGAGGCCGCGATCACGCCTTGGGCGCGTTCTTCGGGGCTCAGCAGGAGCAGCTTATTCAGCGCCCCGCGTTCTTTGAATGCGCCGGTTCGCTGCTGGTTTTCGAGTTTCAAATACACGTGGTTGGCGGTGGAGTCAGAAAACGTCTCCGAACGCGCGCACGGCGAAAGGTAGATGAAGTTGCGAATGCGGCCCAGGGCCGCTTGGATGTCGTTGCGAGTGATCATCTTTTGAACTAAGGCTACCAACTTAAGGGATGCCAACATCTTACCCGAACCTAGGTAGAGACGCGGCTGCCCGCGTTTCCCAGACGGGCAAGCTCCGTCTCTACAAAGCGGAAGAGACACGAAGGGAGCAGGGTGCCACGTGCCCAAGTACAGCTAACGTAATGGCACTTTAGGACAGGGGCTAGGCCCTTCGAAACCTATGCAGCCGCGAAACGACGCGCCAGAATGGGCTTTCACAGGAGTTCATTCCCTGAGACTCATGCCTACTTCGACGGTTGCCATTCACCCCCCCTCTCCCACGCATCGCAAGACGGCGGCGCGCGTCGCGCTCTTTGATTTACCCGAGGCGTCTGCCCAGCTGATCACGGACTGTTTCCGTCAATACGGAATCGAAACGGTTCCGATTGCGCGCGAACAGGCTGATCGACTGCAACGCGAAAAGTTCGAGGCCTGCGTTTTGCCCCTTGGAGAAACAGCCGGCAACATCATCGAGATGGCGCGCAGCTCGGCTTCCAACAACCGGATCGTCATTTATGGTCTGGGCGGGACGGCGCAGGATGCCATGCGTTATTCGAAGTTGTGCATCAACGCGGTGTTTCACGAGCCGTTGGAACGCTCCGCGGCGATGAAGCTGGTGCGCTCAACTCGCATGTTGGTGCTGCACGAGTTCCGCCGCTATGTGCGCATCCCCGTCATGACCGAGGTTGTGGTCGTAGTGGAAGAGGGTGACCGCATAACCGCCACCAGCCAGGAGATCAGTTCCGGGGGAATGTCGCTCAAGGGCAATCATGCGCCCAATCAAGGAAGCTTGGTGGAGGTGTCGTTTTCTTTGCTGACGCTGCCGCGCGTCTGGGTGCGCGGGTACGTCACGTGGAAGAAAAGCAGCAAGACCTTCGGAATTCGCTTTGACCCGACCGACGAGCGGCGCCAACGCCTCAAAGAGTGGATCGAGGCCTACCTCGAAGCGTAAGAACCGCTGTCCGCTGGCGGCTCAGTTAAACCTTCCGCCCCGGCTACAATATCCGCGTGAGTTCTTCTTCCGCCGCCGTCGAGCCTGAGCCGCCGCCTGTTTTGGAGACCCTCCGATTCTCGCTCGCACAAAGAATTCTTCTGTGGTTCATCAGCTGGGCAACCTATCTGGCCATTTCGCTGATTGGTCCGACTCTTCGTTATTCCATATCGTGGGAAGAGCCGCCTTCGCCGCCGCATGCGATTTACGAAAAACCCGTGATCTACTCTTTTTGGCACCGGGCAGTTTTCCCGAGCGCCTGGCTGTGGAGAAAGACCGGCATCGCAGTCATGGTAAGCCGCAGCTTCGACGGCGAATACATCGCTCGCACCATTGAAAAACTCGGCTTCGTCGCGGTGCGAGGTTCGAGCAGCCGCGGCGGCGCGAAAGCCCTGCTCGGCTTGCGTAGCCAACTGGGAAAGGGCAACCTGGTGGTGTTTACCATCGACGGTCCACGCGGCCCGAAATACGTGGCCAAGCCGGGCCCGGTGTTGCTGGCGCGCGCCAGCGCGTTTCCGATGGCGGCGTTCTACGTGGCGCTAAGCGATGCCTGGGTGCTGAATACATGGGATGCCCTGATGATCCCCAAGCCATTCTCAAAGGCGCTGGTGCGCTTCAGCGCCAAGATCCGAGTTCCCGCCGAAGCCTCCCTGGCGGAATTGGACGCTCGGACGGTGGAGTTCCACCGCCAATTGCAAGCAGCCCTCGACCGAGTAACCCGCTTCGCCGAGGAGCACGTCAACCAAGTAGGATCGCCGGAGTTTCCTGTCATCAAGAACTAGTGAGTGGAGAGCCGGGCGTCCTCTATTCAGCAATTGACTTCGTATCTCAGTGCCCGGTAGATTTGCTGGGCTGCTGTTTTTGCTCTTTCACAAATTAGGTTCGCGCATGATCGTAGGCCGGCGACACGCTGGCGCTATGGGAAGCGGGTGCAATTCCCGCGCTGCCGCGCAACTGTAAGCGAGGAAGCCGCAACCGGCCACTGGGGTATCCGAAAATGACAACCTGGGAAGGCCGGCTGTAGTAACCGGATGCTGGGCCAAAGCTCGTTAGGTCAAAGCTCATTCGAGCGCAAGCTCACATCCTGACTCGCAAAGCCAGGAGACCGGCGTGAACCGTCCACACAAGCCTTTCGCGTGATAAAGGAGACGTGTATGCGCTGTTCCCGTGTATTTGTCAGTATCTCTTTTCTGTTGGCCATCGGTCTGGTCATCCTGACGTCCATCGCTTCCGCCGAAATCAAAATCAAAGTCGTCGATCCGCAAGAGGCCGCGGTCGCGGGCGCCGAGGTCCAATTGCTTAAGCTGGGGAAGTCCGCTCCCGCTGCCATGGAAAGCACCTCCGCCGAAGGGCTCGCTATTTTTCGCGAAGCGGCATCCACTTCTTATCGTGTCCAGGTGCTGGCTCCAGGCTTCGCGGCCGAAATCGTGACGCTGGACGTTTCCCCAACCACCGAAGTCACTACCATCAAGCTCCACCTGGCAACCGCAGCGGAAACCGTGGTCGTCACCGCGACCCGCACTCCAGTCCCCAGCCAGGCCGCGGGCGCCCAGGTTGACACTCTGAGCAACCAGCAGTTGGAAGTAATGCAGCCCATTGCCGCGGACGATGCCCTGCGCTTCCTGCCGGGAGCGGTCGTGAACACAGCCGGGCAACGCGGCGGAATCTCCTCTCTCTTTGTTCGCGGCGGCGAGTCCACCTACAACAAAGTGATTGTCGACGGGGTGGCCATCGATAACCCGGGCGAAACCTTTGACTTTGGCACTCTGTCCTTGGCGCAAGCCGATCGCGTGGAATTTGTGCGGGGCGCGCAGAGCACTCTGTACGGCTCCGATGCCATGACCAGCGTAGTTCAGGTATGGACGCGCACCGGGAGCACTTCTGTCCCTGAACTCCGCTTCGGTGCCGATGGAGGAAATTTCGGGACGGCCAACGGCTATGCGTCTCTGGCGGACGCCCACCGGCGCTTCGACTATAACTTTTTCGCCAACCAGTTCAACAGCAACGGGCAGGGCGTAAACGACGCGTATTCGGATTCGCTCGAAGGCGCGAATATCGGCGTGGCGATTAGCGATCAAATTGCGCTGCGGGTGCGGGTCCGCCACTCCAACAGCTACACCGGCGTACCCGGAGAGTGGAGTTTTAACGGCGCTCCGCTGCTGCAGCCGGACCCCAGCGAATGGTCGCACCAGAACAATCTTCTCGGAAGCGTGGAACTCACCGTCAACAAGCCCTCCGGCTGGCAACATCGCTTCACTGGTTTCGACTACCTCTACCGCTACACCGACGTCAACTTCAGCAGCAATCCTCTCAACTACGATGACTTTCCGGGTCACACGTATAACGACATCAATCGCGCCGGAGTTGAATACCAGGGCGATTACGCCGAGCGAGCCACCGAGCGAATCTCGACACACTCTACCTTCGGATATCGCGTCGAAAACGAAAACGGATTCGTTGGAAGCTATGGCGCACAAACTCCCGGTCAACGTCTCGAGCAGGATGCCTACCTGCAACAGCAGCTCACGCTCGGCAGGCTGTCCGTTATCGCAGGCGCGCGCTTCGTCCACAACAGCGCATTCGGCGATACGGGCGTACCTCGGGTTGCTCTAACTCTGTTGGCGCTGCGTGGTGGCGAAATTTTTTCCGGAACGCGTTTGCGTTTTTCCTATGCCACAGGGTTCATGGAACCCGCTCTCTATCAGACCTTTGCCAACCTTCCCTACTACACCGCGAACCGTGGTTTGCTACCCGAGCGCACCCGAGCCTTCGAAGCCGGCTTCCAGCAAAATTTGTTTGCCGGCCGCTGGGCCTTGAACGCGACCTACTTCAACAACCTCTTCCATCATCAGATTGAATATGGAACGAATCCGGCAGGCCTGGGCCAGTTTTTCAATGTGCAAGAAGCTCTTGCCCATGGCGCCGAAGTCGAGGTGCAAGGCAGGATTTGGAAAAGATTATCGCTGAACACGGCCTATACCTATCTCTCGACTCAGTATCTGCAAGCGCCGCTCTGCACCCCAGCGAATTTTTGCGATCCGGTATATGACACGGGAAATCCTTTGCTCCGTCGCCCCAAGCAGTCGGCCACCACGCTCCTCGGCTATCTGGGAAAGCGCTGGGGAGCAAATCTGGGAGGAAGCTTCGTCGGCCGCCGCCCGGATTCGGACTTCGATGGCCTCGGCATCAACCACGACGCCGGCTACGCTCGCGTCGATCTGGGCGGTTGGTATGCCATCAATTCCCGAATCACGGCATACGCCAACCTGCAAAACGCGCTCAACGCTCACTACAACGAAGTTGTGGGCTATCCCGCGTTGACGGCGAATTTTCGCGCCGGCATCAGGTTTCGCATCGGAGGGGAGTAGGTCTGGCACTTCGCGGTGGTTCACGGCTTTAGCCGCTGAGGGCGCTGCGGCCGCAGATGGACTTTCACGGCCTCTACCGCCGGCTGTCGGCCGTCTCTTCCGGCTCATTATCGGCCTGCAGGCCAGATTGCAGGCCAGACTGAAGATCGCCCACCTGAAGATTGTCCCCCGCAACCGGCCGCCGCGGCGGCTCCGGCGTTCTTCCGCCTTTGTAGCGGTGGCGCACCTCGTGCAGTTTCTCCACTTCTTTTTCACCCAGCGGTTGCTCGTTGCCGAGCAGGTGCGCGACCAGCGCGATCCTCGCGAAGTGCTCCACGGTTTCCATTTTCATGTAGGCACTCTCGAGCGATGATCCAAAGGTCACCACCCCGTGATTCGCCATCAGTATGGCATCATGCTGCGGAATCAGCGGCGCCAGAGCATCGCTCAGCTCCGGAGTGCCCGGTGTGCCGTAACGGGCCAGCGGGATCGAGCCCAGTCCGACCACGACCTCGCACACCAGCGGCCGGTTCAGATCGTAACCGGAAGCGGCAAACGCCGTGGCCGTCGGTGGGTGCGCGTGGACAATTCCATGCACGTCGGGGCGCAGACGATAAATCAGCAGGTGCATGCCGATCTCGCTCGAAACGGTGCGCGCACCGGCGAGGCGTTTTCCCTCCATATCCACAATCACCAGGTCGGAAGCGCGCATCCTGCCCTTGCTTATGCAGGTGGGAGTCGCCAGCAGGCGTGTTTCGTCGAGACGCACCGACAGGTTTCCGTCCGTGGCTGCAACAAATCGGTTTGCGTGCAGCAGACGACCGAACTGCACAATCGCAAGACGATGCTGGCGCTCGCTGGCCATCTGCTACATGGTACAGCACGCTTCGAAAACCTTACAAGAACCAGCTGGGCAGAATCTGCAAAAGCCAGTGGAGCGCCGGGCGTCGCCGCCCGATAGTCAAAACTATAATCTCCTCGATGCTCGTCTCGGACTTCCAGTATGATCTGCCGCCCGAACGCATTGCGCAGGAACCCTTGTCCGACCGCGCGGCATCGCGCCTGCTGCATCTCAATCGGCTCAATGAAACCTGGCCGGGTCAACGCTGGCAAGATCGGCAGTTTCGCGAATTCTTCGGCCTGCTGCGCCCCGGCGACCTCCTGGTCCTGAACAATACGCGAGTCTTCCCTGCCCGTCTCTACGGCCACCGGAGCGGCCAGCGGGCCCAACCCGTGAGCCCGCACAATCCCGCGGCAAGAGATTTTCTCCGCGGTCGAGTCGAAGTTCTGCTGACCCGCCAGCTGGCAGACGATCCGAATGAGTGGGAATGCCTGGTCCACCCCGGCCGGAAGATCGGGATCGGAGAAAAACTCTACTTTGGCGCCC
>Ga0187782_10001493_pt1 | contig 17044 bp, 16 predicted proteins | sample 0715_SJ02_MP15_2_FD_132454 | JGI IMG/M metagenome (GOLD analysis project Ga0187782, IMG submission 132454) | Tropical peat soil microbial communities from peatlands in Department of Meta, Colombia - 0715_SJ02_MP15_20_MG | ecosystem: Environmental > Terrestrial > Soil > Wetlands > Peat | place...
CCGCTTCGCGCGCGGTCTCGCGCAGCTGCTCGAAATCCGTGAAATGCCTGGCGAGCCGGCGTGCGTTGGTCTCGCCGACATGGCGCACGCCGAGCGCGTAGATGAAGCGGTTGATCGGCACGCTCCGGCGCGCCGCGATCGCGGCGAAGAGGTTCCTGACCGACGTCTCGCCGAAACCCTCGCGGTTCTTGAGCTTCGTCAGGCTCGCCGCGTCCCGCTCCTCGAGCGTGAAGATGTCGGAGGCGGTCTTGATCAGACCCTCTTCGTAAAAATATTCGATCTGCTTGTCGCCGAGCCCTTCAATGTCCATGGCGTTGCGAGAGGCGAAATGCTTCAGGCGCTCGATCGCCTGCGCCGGGCAGACGAGCGAGCCAGTGCAGCGCCGCGCGACCTCCGCCTCGCCGGTCTTCTCATCGATCTCGCGTAGCGCCGCTGAGCCGCAGCGCGGGCAGACATGCGGGAATTCGTAGGGCTTCGAATGGAGCGGGCGCTTCTCCAGCACCACCGCGACGATCTGCGGGATGACGTCGCCAGCGCGCTGCACGATGACCGTGTCGCCGATGCGCACGTCTTTCCGCTCGATTTCGTCCTCATTGTGCAGCGTCGCATTGGCGACGACGACGCCGCCGACGGTGACGGGCTCGAGCCGCGCCACGGGCGTCAGCGTCCCGGTGCGGCCCACCTGGATCTCGATGTCGCGCAGGATCGTCGTCGCGCGCTCGGCGGGAAACTTGTGCGCGACGGCCCAGCGCGGCGCGCGCGAAACGAAGCCGAGGCGGCCTTGCAGCGCGAGGTCGTTGACCTTGTAGACGACGCCGTCGATGTCGTAGTCGAGCGTCGCGCGCTGCGCCTCGATCTCCCGATAGCGCGCGAGCATTTCCTCCGCGCCATGGCAGAGAGCCGTGAGCGGATTGACCGGCAGGCCGTAGCGCGCAAACGCCTCGACGAGCCCGAGCTGCGTCTTCGCCGGCGGCTCGCTTGTCTCTCCGCAGGCATAAGCGAAGAAGCGCAGGGGTCGTGAAGCCGTAATCGAGGAGTCGAGCTGGCGCAGCGAGCCGGCGGCCGCATTGCGCGGATTGGCGAAGACTTTTTCTTGCGCCTCGGCCTGGCGAGCGTTGAGGGCGGCGAAATCGGCATGCGACATGTAGACCTCGCCGCGCACCTCGAGCACTTGCGGCGGCTTGCCCGCGAGCGCGTGCGGGATTTGACGCAGCGTGCGGATGTTGGCGGTTACGTCCTCGCCCTCGAAACCGTCGCCGCGCGTCGCCGCGCTGACGAGGCGGGCGTCCTCGTAACGCAAGGTGCAAGAGAGTCCGTCGATCTTAGGCTCCGAGGTGAAAGCCAGCGAGGCGTCCTCGGCGAGGCCGAGAAAGCGTCGCACGCGCGCCGCGAAGTCATAAACCTCCTCGTCGGTGAACAGGTTGCCGAGCGAGAGCATGGGCACAGCGTGGCGGATCTTCGCGAATTTCTCGGCCGGCGGCGCGCCCACACGACGCGTCAGCGATTCTGGCGTCGCAAGCTCGGGGAATTTGGCCTCCAGGGCCTCGTATCGACGGCGCAACGCGTCATATTCGGCGTCGGAGACAGTCGGCGCGTCTTCCTGATAATAGCGGCGGTTGTGCGCGGCGATCTCCTCGCCAAGCCGAGCATGTTCCTTGCGCGCTTCGGCGAGCGCCCTGCGGGTGGAAGGTTTGTTCATCGCGCGATCGGTTCTGGAGGTCGCTTCAGGGACGCTAGGACAGCGCGACTGTTCGCGCGAAAGCAAGGCGCGCAGCGGAAAAATTTCAGCGTCGGAATCGCTCGCCCGCCAGTCGCAAATTTATCAACAAGAAAAAGGCAGCGTGAATCCAGCGGCTTGTAGCGAAGCGGCGCTTTGCCGCGCCACCTTCGCGCGGTGAGCGCGCAAAAAAACCTTGACACTTGTGCGGCGCAGCATTATACGGAGTGCATCGCAGCGAGATCACTCTTGCTTCGTAGCCCTCCTTGGGCGTTTCCTCCCTTGACTTGGGCCGCTGGTCTTCCGGCGGCCCCTTTTCTTTGCCCATCACGCAATTGCGTGAAAGAACGATCCCGATACGAGGCCCTCTCGCAGCCCGCAAGCGATTTCTGCGCCGCCATGGGCGTCGCGCGCGCGCACAAAACAGCTGCCTTCTTCGCGCAGCGCCGTCGCATAGTGAAACTCATGCCCCTTGATCTCGGCGCCAGCCGGGCCGAGGGGATGCGCTGCGGCCAGTCTGGCGCGGCGATACCCGAGCTGCAGCCTGCGCTGCGCAAAGCTCGACTCGAGCGCCAGCAGACCGGCCATGGCGTGGCCCCGTCCCTCGGCGTCGGTCAGAGAGCGCCCGAGCGTCATGTAGCCCCCGCACTCGCCATGCACGGGCCGACTCTGAGCGAAGCGGCGCAGCCCTGCGAAGAAGCGGCCGGCTGCGGCGATGCGTCCGGCGTGCAGCTCCGGATAGCCCCCCGGGAGCCAGCAGGCGTCGCAATTTTCGGGCGGCGCCTCATCGGCGAGCGGCGAAAAAAACGTCAGTTCCGCCCCCGCTTCGCGCCAGGCGAGCGCGATGTGGGGGTAAAGGAAGGAGAAGGCCGCATCGCGCGCGATTGCGACGCGTTGTCCGGGCGGCCTCAGGCCGCCCGACAGCGAAGGGGAAGCCGGAATCGACGCGGCGCCGGCGCCAGCCAACAGCGCCTCGAGATCGAGATGCGTCTCGACCCGATCGGCGAGGCGCTCGAGCGCCTGCTCCAGGTCCGCCGTTTCGCCGGCCTGAACGAGGCCGAGGTGGCGTTCCGGCAGTGGAACGCCCGCTTCTCGGGGAAGCCCGCCGAATACCGTAACGCCGAGCGCGTTGATCGCGTCGGCGCAGAGCTTGCCGTGCCGCTCCGAGCCGACCCGGTTCAACACCACGCCCGCGAGCCTCACCCGCGGATCATAGGTCGCGGCGCCCTTGACCAGCGCCGCCGCGCTCTGTCCCTGGCCCGAAACGTCGAGCACCAGAACGACCGGCCAGCCCGTCGCCGCGGCGACATCGCTCGCGGCGCCCGTCCCGGATGGCCCGGGAGCGCCGTCAAAGAGCCCCATTGCGCCTTCCGCGATCACAATGTCGGCGCCCTCTCCGGCGCGCGCCGCGAGCCGCGCGAGGAGCGCCGCGTCCATCGCCCATGAATCGAGATTGAAGCTATCGCGCCCAGTCGCCGCAGCGTGGAAGGCGGGATCAATATAGTCAGGCCCGCATTTGGCGGCGCCGACGCGCAGGCCGCGCCGCGCGAGCGCGCGCATGAGCCCGAGCGCCAGCGTCGTCTTGCCGGCGGAAGAACGCAGAGCGCCGATGAGCAGGCCGGGAGTGGTCAGAGTGTTCTCCGTTTCGACCGCCGGTCGACGGCTTGTCGGGAGCCTGGCGGAGGGCCATTCTTAGCCAGCGGCGTCACGCAAAGAAATCAAGGGAGGAAGGAATCATGGAGGAGTTCCAAGGCGGCTTTCTCCGCAATCTCATGTTCGGTTTCCTGCTCGCCCTGGCGGTATCCGTCTATTTCGTCTGGTTTCAGTGAAGCGAAGCCTTGATCCCCGCCGCCCCGCGAGCGATAGGCTAGGCTCGCCCCCTGCAAGGCGGGCGGGCCGCCAGATGAGACCAGGGAAGGCCGATCATGACCTATTGCTGCGGAATTCTCGTCCGCGACGGCCTCGTCATGATCGCGGATACGCGCACCAACGCCGGCCTCGACAACATTTCGACCTTTCGCAAGCTGCACACTTTTGAGGCGCCAGGTCAATATGCGATCATCCTGGCGACGGCCGGGAATCTCTCCGTCACGCAATCCGTCGTCACGCTGCTCAAGGAGGGCGTTCCAAACGCCGAGACCTCGGAGAAAGACCATTTTTCTCACACGCCGGGGATGTTCCAGGCGGCGCAGCTCGTGGGACGCGCGGTTCGCGTCTCGCGCTCGCTCGCCGGCGACGCCGCGGCGCAGGCCGGCGACGTGAATTTCGAGGTCTCGCTCCTGCTTGGGGGACAGATCGGCCACGAGCCGCCGCGCCTTTTCATGATCTACACCCCCGGCAACTTCATCGAATGCACATCCGACGCGCCCTATTTCCAGATCGGCGAGCACAAATACGGCAAGCCGATTCTCGACCGCGCCGTGACCTACGACATCGATCTCTACGACGCGCTGAAGATCGGGCTGATCTCGATGGATTCGACGATCCGCTCCAATCTCTCCGTCGGCCTGCCGATTGATCTGGCCGTGCTGCGGCGCGACGCGCTCAAGATCGAGACGACGGCGCGCATCGAACAGGACGACGCCTATTTCCACGATCTTCGAGACAGCTGGTCGAGGGCCCTGCGCGCCGCGCATATCGCAATTCCGAGACCGCCTTACGGGCGATGATCGGCGCCGGCGCTCGCTGGCTTGGGGCTTGCATGACAAGGACGTTGGGCTGTGCGAACACCGTCCCGTCAAGGAATTACACGCTGATTGCCGGTCGCTGAGCTCTAGCTTCGGGATGCATGAATGAGCGGAGAGACGGTTCAGTTTGACGAGATGCACGGCGTCGGCGCCGCCGCGCGCGCGCCGTATGAGAGACTTGCGGCCTGGCTCGCACAAACTCCTCCGAGCCTGCTCGCCTCGCGCCGCGAGCAGGCCGAGCTCATGTTCCGACGCATCGGCATCACCTTCGCGGTCTATGGCGCTCAAGAAGCTTCCGAGCGCCTCATCCCATTCGACATTCTGCCCCGCATCCTCTCGCGCAGCGAGTGGGCGATCCTCGAAAAAGGCCTCATCCAGCGCGTGAAGGCGCTGAACCTGTTTCTTTCCGACCTGTACGGCCCCGGAGAGATCCTGCGCGCCGGGATCGTCCCGGAAGAGCTCGTGTACCGCAATCCGGGCTTCTGCCCCGAGATGTTTCATCGGCGCGTTCCGCACGACATCTTCGTCCACATCGCCGGCGTCGACATCGTGCGCACGAGCGACGAGGGCTTCTTTGTGCTGGAGGACAATCTGCGCACGCCCTCAGGCGTCTCCTATATGCTGGAGAATCGCGAGGTCATGATGCGGCTGTTTCCGGAGCTCTTCGCCGCGCACAAGGTCGCGCCGGTCGAGGACTACCCGGACAAGCTCCTGGCGACGCTTCGTTCCGTCGCCCCGCCGCGGGCGGCCTCCGATCCGACGGTCGTGCTTCTGACCCCCGGCCAGTACAACTCGGCCTTCTACGAGCACTCATTTCTGGCCGACAAGCTCGGCGTCGAGCTTGTCGAGGGCCGCGACCTCTTCGTGCGTGACGACGTGGTCTATATGCGGGCGACCGAAGGTCCACGCCGCGTCGACGTCATCTATCGCCGCATCGACGACGACTTCCTCGATCCCCTGGCCTTCCGTCCGGACTCGGCGCTTGGCGTAGCCGGGCTCATGAGCGCCTATCACGCCGGCAACGTCACGCTCGCCAACGCCGTCGGCGCCGGAGTAGCCGACGACAAGGCCATGTATACCTACGTCCCGGACATCATTCGCTTCTATCTCGGCGAGGAGCCGCTGCTCAAGAACGTGCCGACCTGGCGCTGTCGCGAGGCCGAAGCGCTCGCCTATGTGCGTGACCATCTGAGCGAGCTCGTCGTCAAGGAGGTCAACGGCTCCGGCGGCTATGGGATGCTTGTCGGGCCGCATGCGACGAACGCGCAGATCTCGGAATTCGCAGCCAAGCTGGCGGCCAACCCTGACAATTTCATCGCCCAACCGACGCTCGCGCTCTCCACCTGCCCGATTAGCGTCGCAGAAGGCCTCAGTCCTCGCCACGTGGATCTGCGGCCTTTCGTGCTCCAGGGCGCGAATGGCGCATGCGTCGTGCCCGGAGGCTTGACGCGCGTCGCGATGACGGAGAAATCCCTCGTCGTCAATTCGAGTCAGGGCGGGGGCACGAAGGACACCTGGGTCGTCGACGACGCGCCCGGCGGCTGGGCTTAGGGCCTTTTCTGGGGCGGCGAGCGATGCTTTCGCGCACGGCGGACAATCTCTATTGGCTTGCGCGCTACATGGAGCGTGCGGACTTTCTGGCCCGCGTGCTGCAGGCGTCGAAACGGCTGGCGGCGCTGCCCAAGGCCTATGGCGGCGCCGAGAGCGAGTGGGAGAGCGTTCTGCTCGCCTCCGGCGCGGCCTCGAGCTTCGAGGCCTCCGGACGCGCGCTCGACGAGGCCAACGTCACAGAATTCCTGACCTTCGCCAAGGATAATCCGTGCTCCATCCGCAACTGCCTGGAGCTCGCGCGCAACAACGCGCGCGCCGTGCGCACGGCTCTGACCACCGAAATGTGGGAGGGCGTCAACTCCGGCTATCTTGAGATGCGCGCGACCGAGAATCGCGGCTCCCTGCCCGTCGAGGACCTCACGCGCTTTCTCGACTTCGTGAAGCAGATGTCGCTCGCCTATGACGGCGGCGCCTATCGCACGATGCTGCGGAACGACGCCTATTATTTCTCGCGCGTCGGTCTTTTCGTCGAGCGCGCCGACAACACTGCGCGGCTGCTCGACGTGAAATACCACGTGCTTCTGCCCGAGAAGGAAGTCGTCGGCGGCACGCTCGACTATTTCCAATGGACGACGATTCTGCGCTCCGTTTCCGCGCACACGGCCTATCACTGGGTGTATCGCCAGAGCCTCAAGCCCTGGCTCGTCGCGGACCTGCTGATCCTGCGCCCGGAAATGCCGCGCTCGCTGATCTCCTGTTACGAGAGCGCCGTGCGCAATCTCGATTCGCTCGCCAGGACTCACGGCCGTCAGGGCCCGGCGCAGCGACATGCGCGCGCCGTGCACGCCCGACTCGAGGGGCTTTCGATGGAGACGGTGTTCCAGAACGGGCTGCACGAGTTCATCCAGGGCTTCATCGTCGACAACAACCGGCTCGGAGCCCTGGTCTCCGAGCAATATCTGTTTTGAGGGAGTGGCGATCGTCATGCGAATTCGCATCAGTCGCCGTTCGACTTATCGCTACGAGATTCCGGCGCGCGGCGGCGTGCAGCAGCTTCGCCTCACGCCGCGACCTTGTGACAGCCAGCGCATCGCAAGCTGGCGCATCGAGGTCGATCGCGACTGCCGACTCTTCTCGAGCGAAGACGCTTTCGGCAATATTCTGCACCGATTTTCCGTCGCGGGGCCGTTTGATAGCCTGACGATCCTCGTCGAAGGCGAAGTGGAGACCTTCGACACCGCGGGCGTGCTGCGTGGCGCGATCGAGCGCTTCCCGCCGTCCTTCTATATGCGCGAAACGGCGTTGACGCGCCCGAACGCCGCCTTGCGCGCGTTCGCGCAGGAGGCTGCAAGGGCAAGCAACGACGCGCTTTCACGTCTGCACGCGCTGCTTGCCGCGACCTTCGAGGCCATGACCTGCGAAGAAACCATTCGTCCGGGTACGGAAGCGGCGGAAGCCTTCGCGCGCCGGAGCGGCTCCTGCGAAGACGCAGCCCACGTCCTCATCGCCGGAGTCCGCGCGCTGGAGCTTCCGGCGCGCTACGTCAGCGGCTTCCTTTGGCGCGCCGATCGTCCGGAGAAGCAGGCGCTGGACCACGCCTGGGTCGAGGCTCACGTCGAAGGTCTCGGATGGGTCGGATTCGATCCGAGCCGCTGCCTGTCGCCAAATGACGCCTATGTGCGGGTCGCCATCGGCCTGGATGCGCTCGGCGCGGCGCCCATTCGCGGCGCGCACATGGGTGGGGCGGGCGAAATTCTCGAGGTGAACCTGCGCGTTCAGAACGCGCAGTCTCAAACCCAATCCTGATTTTGAAAATTTGAACTTCGACCGCTTCTTTGTTGAGGACGGAACTCTCCGGCGGCTTGCGAGACGGAACGAAGGGGGCTGGCGCCCACAAGAAAGGCGCCGCAAAGATCGCATTCGCGGCTAAAGTGCCGCCCGCGGCGGCACGCCGACCTCCAGCCCGAAACAGGGAGCCCAAACATGAAGATATCCGCGCGCAACGCCCTCCCCGGCAAGGTCGTGGAGATCAAGAAGGGCGCGACCACGGCCCATGTCATCATCGATGTGAACGGCGCCACCCTGACGGCGTCGATCACCAATGAGTCGGTCGACGAGCTCGACCTCAAGGTCGGACAGGCGGTTCATGCGGTGATCAAGTCGTCGGACGTCATGGTCGCCGTCGACTGATGAAGGGGCTTGGCGCTTTCGGAGGCCGTGAGATGTTTCGCATGCTCAAGCTGGCGCTCGGCGCCGCCATGTTCTTCGCGCCGCTCGCGCTCGCAAAGGCGCCGACGCCCGCCACTCCCCTGGAGACGAGCGCCGCGACCATCACTGTCTTCGCTGCGGCGAGCCTCAAGAACAGCCTCGACGACATCGCGGCGCTCTGGAAGGCGAAGACCGGCGGCGAGGCGCGCCTCAGCTATGCCGCGTCGATGACGCTCGCAAAGCAGATCGAGGGCGGCGCCCCCGCCGACCTCTTTCTCTCCGCCGATCGCGATTCGATGGACTATCTCACCGGCCGCGGACTCGTGGACACGAGGACAAGGGTCGACCTGCTCGGCAACACGCTCGTCGTGGTCGCGCCGCAAAGCGCGCCGGTGCAGAAGCTCGCCTTTGAGGCGAGCGCGTTCGAGCAGGCGCTCGACGGCGGGCGCATCGCCCTCGGCGAGCCGTCTTCCGTCCCCGCCGGCAGATATGCGAAGGAGGCTTTCGCTGCGCTCCGGTTATGGGGCTTCGTCGAACCGCGCGCCGCCTACGCCGACAATGTGCGGGGCGCACTGATGTTCGTCGCGCGCGGCGAGGCGCCGCTCGGCGTCGTCTATGCGACCGACGCCGCAATGGAGCCCAAGGTCAAGACGGTCGCGACATTTCCTGAGAGCACGCATGCGCCGATCGTCTACCCGGTCGCGCTGACGAAATCCGCGAGCGGCTCAGCGCCGCAAGCTTTCCTGAATTTCCTGCGCGGCCCTGAGGCCGGGCGGATCTTCACGAAATACGGATTCAAGCTGCTACCGACGCCTTGACCAGCGAATCGCGCCGGCCGCCGCCAGAACGATGACGGCGCCGGCGGCCGCGAAACCTTTCTCGACGGACGCGACGGCGACGCCTCGGCTCTCCCAGAGAGCGTCGCTCGCGCAGAGCTCGCCCGCGACCCATCCGAGCACGCCTGCGCCGCCCCACATCAGGATCGGCAACCGTTCGAAGAGCGCGAGCAGAGCGCCGGCGCCGAACATGATGATCGGCACGGAGAGCGCGAGCCCGAAAATGATGAGCTGCGTCGAGCCATGCGCCGCCGCGGCGATGGCGATCACATTATCGAGCGACATGATCGCGTCGGCGGCGACGATCGTCGCGACGGCCGACCAGAGATCCGGCCTGGCCTCGACAGCGGCGTGGTCTGCGTGCTGGTTCGGCAGTCGGATGGCGACGTAAAGCAGCAGCGCGGCTCCCGCCAGCTTCACGTACGGCAGGCGCAAGACGCCGACGACGACGAGCGTGAATGCGATGCGCAAAGCGACGCCGCCCAAGGCGCCAAGCACGACGCCGAGCCTGCGCTGATGTTGTGGCAGGCGGCGGCAAGCGAGCGCGATGAGCACGGCGTTGTCGCCCGAAAGCAAAATATTGATCCAGACAATCTCCAGCGCTTCCCAAAGAAGCGCGACGTTGACGGACATCTTCTTGCGATCCCGGGCGAGCGCCGCGCGCTCCTTGGCGACTCGTTAGCGGAAACCGCCCCCCGACGAAAGCTATACTTTGCGCGGCACGAGGATCGCCCGGAAATCATTGACGTTTGTGCGCGTCGGGCCCGTGACGACGAGATCGCCGAGCTTTTCGAAGGCCGAATAGGCGTCGTTGTTGGCGAAGAGGGCCTTGAGGTCGACGCCGGACTTTTGCGCGCGCGCGAAACTGTCGGCGGTCATGATCGCGCCCGCGTTGTCCTCGCTGCCGTCGATCCCGTCCGTGTCGCAGGCGATGGCCGCGACGCCGCCGAAACCTTCCAGCGCGAGCGTGAGCGCGAGCAGAAACTCGGCGTCGCGCCCGCCCTTTCCGTTGCCGCGCACGGTCACGGTCGTCTCCCCCCCGGAGATGACCGCGCAGGGCGGCGCGAAGGGCTGACCATGCAGCGCGATCTGCTTGGCTACTCCCGCATGCACGAGCGCCACGTCGCGGGATTCGCCTTCGAGGTCGCCGAGAATGCAGGGAGTGAAGCCCGCCTGGCGCGCCACCGCAGCGGCCGCGTCGAGCGATCCTTGCGGCGTAGCGATGAGGACGTTCTCGACTCTGGAGAAGATGGGGTCGCCGGGCTTCGGCGTCTCGCAGTCCGGGCTATTGAGATGCGCCAGAACGGCCGCCGGCGCATCGATCTTATATTTGGCTATGACTTCGAGCGCGTCCTGCCGCGTCGTCGCGTCCGGGACCGTCGGGCCGGAGGCGATGACCGAAAGATCGTCCCCGGGCACGTCGGAGATCATGAGCGCGACGACGCGCGCTGGCGCCGCCGCCCGAGCGAGCCGTCCGCCCTTGATTGCGGAGAGGTGCTTGCGCACCGAATTCATCTCGGAAATCGTGGCGCCGCTCCTGAGCAGCGCCTTGTTGACGACCTGTTTTTCCTCGAGCGATACGCCCGGCGCGGGCAGAGCCAGCAGCGCCGAGCCGCCGCCGGAAATCAACGCCAGCACGAGGTCGTCCGCGGTCAGCCCCTGCACCTTGGCGAGCACGCGCGCCGCGGCTTCGCGCCCGGCGGCGTCGGGCACCGGATGCGACGCCTCGACGACCTCGATGCGGCTCGTCGGCGCCCCATGTCCGTAGCGCGTCACGACGAGCCCTTCGAGCGCCCCCGCATAGTGCTGCTCCACCGCAGCGGCCATGGCGGCGGCGGCCTTGCCCCCGCCGACGACGATCGTCCGGCCCTTCGGCGGCGACGGCAGATGTTTCGGCACGCATTGCGCCGGAGAGGCCGCGCCCACGGCGGCGTCGAACATGTCGCGCAGGAGTTGTCGATAATCTTCGGACATTCTTTCGGTCTTTCAAGCGGGCGCGCTCGGCGCTTCGCCCGAGCCTTCGCATAGAGCCCCGCCGCCTGACAACCCGTCAAGGCGACGCGGGAGGCGCGTGCCCCAACTCCGTAAGACGCCGCAGTTCACAAAGCCGCCGTTCTCGATTAGGGTCGCGCGCGCCGGCGCGGCGCCGAAAATTTCGCGGCGGCGCGCCCCACACAAGGAACCCCATGGCCAAGGAAGAACTGCTGGAATTTCCCGGCGTGGTCACCGAGTTGCTGCCGAGCGCGATGTTTCGCGTGAAGCTCGAAAACGACCACGAGATCATCGCCCATACGGCCGGCAAGATGCGCAAGAATCGCATTCGCGTGCTCGAAGGCGACAAGGTGCTCGTCGAAATGACGCCCTATGATTTGACCAAGGGTCGAATCACTTACCGATTCCGCTGATTGCCACGACGGCGGAGCGCTCCCGTTGACAGCCACACCCGCTCCCGCGCGCCCCAAGCTCGTTCTCGCTTCGGGCTCGCCGCGCCGCCTCGCGCTGCTGCAGCAGGCGGGCCTGGAGGTGGACGCCCTCCTCCCCGCGGACGTTGACGAGACCCCCCACCGAGGCGAAGCGCCGCGGGCGCTGGCGACGCGGCTCGCAAGCGAGAAGGCCGCCGTCGCGCAGAAAATCAGGACCGCCAATCCCCAGCTTGTCGACGCCTATCTCATCGCCGCCGACACGGTGGTGGCGGTGGGGCGACGCGTGCTGCCGAAATGCGAGACCAGCGAAGAAGCCGAGGACTGTCTGCTGCTGCTGTCGGGGCGGCAGCATCGGGTCTACACGGCGGTGAGCGTCGTGACGCCCAAGGGCGTCGAGCGACGTCGCCTCGTCGAGGCGAGGCTGCGCTTCAAGCGCCTGACGAGCGCCGAGATCGACGCCTATATCGCGACCGGCGAGTGGCGCGGCAAGGCCGGCGGCTACGCGATCCAAGGGCTCGCCGGCGCCTTCGTCGTCACGCTCGTCGGCTCTTACACCGCGGTTGTGGGGCTGCCGCTCTACGAGACCTTTAACCTTCTCGTCGGAGAAGGCTTTCCGACGTTGGACTTCTGGAAAGCGCGCGCCTGAGACGCCCGCCTCAGTATTTCGCGACGACTGGCGCGAGCCTGGTCAGGCCGCCGAATTTCCAGTTGAGGCCGAGCCTTCCGACATTCGCGCCAAATCGGCTCGTTGTGAAGGATCCGAGGACGGGCGCGATCGCCACGCCATAGGCCGGGCCGCTGACGCCGCCGAACTCGATGTAGAGATATTCGGCCTTCAATGAAAGGTTCTCATTCAGAGCATATTCTGCGCCGGCGCCGACCGCCCAGCCGACTTTCGACTGCGTCTGCGAGCCGGAGAAAAGCCCGCCCGAGACTTGCAGCCCGCGTGCGAACACGTCGCCATAAGCGACGCCGCCCGTGACATAGGCGAGGGTCGAGCCTGCCGCCCAGCCGAGACGCGCGCGCGTCGTGCCGAACCAGTCGAGGCCGTTGCTCACATCGGTCAGCACATAGAGGGGCCCGGTCGTCGCCTGATGCGAGGCTCGATCGTTGCTCCACTGCGCGTCGGTTTCGACGCCCGCGACGACATGATTGGCGAATTGAAAATTATATCCCGCCTGTCCGCCGAAGAGGAAGCCCGAGCTGTAGTTCTGGGTGCTCGTCGAGCTCGCCAGCGGCAGGGACGAAGCGAGGTCGACGGTCGCGTCGAGCGTCTCGCCGGCATAGCCGCCGTTGGCGCCGACGTAGAAGCCCGCCCAGTCGACGGTCGGCGGCTCGAAGAGCATGCCGAGCAGGTCGCCCGTGGCGGGCCAGCCGAAGCGATCGAACTTCCAGTTCAGGCCGGTGCGAAGAATATGCGCGCCGAAATTGCCCGTCGAGAATGAGCCGACGAGCGGCGTCCCCGAAACCGTGACGCCGGCAGCGGGGCCGGTCGCGTTTGCGATCTGTATGTAAAGATACTCGGCCCTCGCCGAGAGATTGTCGGTCAACGCGTAGTCGAGGCCGGCGCCAGCCGACCAGCCAACATTGGTCTTGTCGGCGGAGCCGCCGATCAGCGCCCCGGAGACGATCTGGGCCCCGCCGGCAAAGGTCTCGCCATAGGCGACGCCGCCGGTAACGTAAGGCAACAGGCGCCCGAACGCGAAACCCACACGCGCGCGCGTCGTGCCGAACCAGTCGAGCGTATTGTGAATGTCTGTGCCGCCGGCCCCGAGAACGCTGCTCGCGGTGAAGCTCGTGGCCTGATGCGACATGCGGATGTCGCTCCACTGCAGATCGGTCTCGAGACCGAGAACGAGCCCGTTCGAAAGTTGAATCTGATAGCCGGCCTCGCCACCCGCCATGAATCCGTAGGCGCGGTTCGTGGTCTGAGTTCCGAGCGCTCCGAGGGGGCTCGCCAAGCCCACGTTGGCGTCGAGCACGCCGCCGCCGAATCCGTGATTGAAGCCGACATAAACGCCGCTCCAGCTGAATACGGGCGGCGGAGCCACAGGGGGCGCCTTGCGCGAGGGCAGATCGGCGGCGAGAGCCGCTGGAGGGGCGAGCGCCGACGCGAGCGCGACGCCGAACGAAACCGCTAACCTGGACATGAACGAAGTCCCCCCGAGTGAGAAGAAACACGCCTGCGCGAGCTCGCTGGGGCGCCCGGAGGAGCCAGTAGCGTTTTCTCGAATTGAGGTGTCCAAGACGTTAAGGTCAAGCGACGGCGGACGCGTTCCTTGTGCGCAGCGGCGTTTTCTTTGCTCCTGTGTCGAATTTGCAACAACCAAGGCGCGGACATGCCAAAGCCCGTCCCGCCGAGCGTGGCGCTTAACCTCAGGTTAAGATTTCGCGGAAACGCGATTGCCCTGGACGCCGTCTCATCATTGAGCTTGACGAATTCGTCGGGCGCGCTCATCTTTATGAGTGGAATCACTCTTCACGCGGGAGAGACCGGCTTCGTGCCGGAGCCGAAGGCGCAACCGCCCCGGAAACGCTCAGGCAAAAGAACCGCGCGAAAAGACCACACTCTGGAAAGCGGCGTCGCCAGGCGCCCGCCGACGGGCGAAACCCGCAAGCTGCGGGGAATCTCTCAGGCATCCCGGACAGAGGGGGCGCGCTTATGGAGCTCTCCATGAGCGCATCCTGACGAATCCGGGAGCGCCGCGTGGATCAGCTCGTTTCTCTCCGCAAAACACCCCTCTACGATTTTCATCGGCGGCTCGGCGCGCGCATGACCGCCTTCGCCGGCTATGAACTGCCGCTGCATTACGAGCGCGGGCTTGTCGCAGAGCATCTGCACACACGCGCCCATGCCGGACTTTTCGACGTGTCGCACATGGGCCAGGCGATTGTCGCCGGCCCCGGCGCCGCCAGGCTGCTGGAGACGCTCGCGCCGGCCGACCTGCTGGGGCTGCGGGCGCAACGCACGCGCTACACGCAGCTCCTCAACGACGAGGGCGGCATTCTCGACGACCTCATGGTCACGCGGCTGCCCGGACGCGACGAACGATTCTTCCTCGTTGTCAACGCCGCGACCAAGGCGCAGGACTTCGCGCTTATCGAGCAAAAGCTGCCTGAGCTGTCGCTCCACGCCCAGGAGCGCCGGGCGCTGCTTGCGCTGCAAGGACCTGCCTCGGCTGCGGCGCTGGCGGCGCTGTCGCCGGAGGTCGAAACGCTCGGCTTCATGGACTGGCGCGCCTTCGACTATGAAGGCGCGGGCGTCTATGTCACGCGTTCCGGCTACACCGGCGAGGACGGCTTTGAGATCTCGCTGCCGGCAGACATCGCCGAGCGCTTCGCCGAACGCCTCCTCGAAAATCCCGAAGTTGCGCCGATCGGCCTCGGGGCGCGCGACTCGCTGCGGCTCGAGGCCGGCGTCTGCCTCTACGGCCACGACATCGACTCCTCCACTGATCCCGTTGAAGCGGAACTGACCTTCACGATCGGTCGGCGTCGGCGCGTCGAGGGCGGATTTCCGGGCTTCGACCGCATCGCCCGAGCGCTTCGCGAGGGGCCGACGCGCCGGCGCGTCGGTCTTCTGCCGCAAGACAAGGCTCCCGTACGTGAGGGCGCGCCGCTTCTCGCCGCAGACGGCGCGGTCGTCGGCCGAGTGACCTCGGGCGGCTTCTCGCCAAGTCTGCAGCGCCCCATCGCCATGGGCTATGTGGCGGCGAACCATGTCGAATCGCGCAAGCCGCTGTTCACGGATTTGCGCGGACGACGCGTCGAGCTCGCCATCGCCGCGCTCCCCTTCGTCCCGCACCGCTACGTTCGTCAGAACAAGGAGACCGCATGAGCACGACCTATTTCACGAAGGATCACGAATATCTGCGCGTCGACGGCGACGTGGCGGTCGTCGGCGTCACCGACTACGCGCAGGCGCAGCTCGGCGACGTCGTCTTCGTCGAGCTGCCGCCTTCGGGCAAGGAGATCGCCAAGGGCGGGACGCTTGCAACCGTCGAGAGCGTCAAGGCGGCAAGCGAAGTCTATGCGCCGGTCTCGGGCGAGGTCATCGAGGTCAATGCGGCGCTCGAGGAAGCGCCGGGGACCGTGAACGAGGACGCGCAGGGCGCGGGCTGGTTCGTGAAGCTGCGCCTCGCCTCCGAAGACGAGCTGGCCGGCCTGCTCGACGCAGCGGCCTACGAAGCATTCCTCAAGACGCTATGACCAAGGCATCGGAGCTTCCATCATGCGCTATCACCCTCTGACCGGAGCCGACCGCGAGGCCATGCTCGCCATTATCGGCGCTCGGGACTTCGATGAGCTTTTCACCGCGGCGACAGGCGCGGCGCCCCTCGAAGGGGACTTCGGCCTGCCGCGGGCCAAAAGCGAGATCGCGGTCGAGCGCCATCTCTCGCGACTCGCCGAGAAGAACCTGTCGGCGGCGCGCGCGCCCTGCTTCCTCGGCGCCGGCGCCTATCGCCATCACGTGCCAGCGAGCGTCGATCATCTGATCCAGCGCTCCGAGTTCCTGACGAGCTATACGCCCTATCAGCCCGAAATCTCGCAGGGCACGCTCCAGCATCTGTTCGAGTTCCAGACGCAAGTGGCGCTGCTGACCGGCATGGAGATCGCCAACGCCTCGATGTATGACGGCTCGACCGCCTGCGCGGAGGCGATGCTCATGGCGCATCGCATCACCAAGCGACGCAGGGCGCTGGTCTCGGGCGCGCTGCACCCTCATTACGCCGCGGTCGCCAAGACCGCCGCGCGCATGGCCGGCGACGAGATCGTGCAGCTCCCGCCCGACGTGACCGCCAGCGAGGACCTTCTCGGGCGGATCGACGACAGCCTTTCCTGCGTCATCGTGCAAACGCCCGACTTCTTCGGCAATCTGCGCGACCTCTCCGAGCTGTCCGACGCCTGCCATCGTCACGGCGCGCTGCTCGTCGCGGTCTTCACCGAGGCGGTTTCGCTCGGCGCCGTCAAGGCGCCCGGCGACATGGGCGCCGACATCGTCGTCGGCGAGGGCCAGTCGATCGGCAATGCGCTCAATTTCGGCGGCCCGTACGTGGGGCTCTTTGCGACGCGCGAAATATACCTGCGGCAGACGCCAGGGCGGCTCTGCGGCGAGACGGTCGACCTTCAGGGGCGTCGCGCTTTCGTGCTCACCCTCTCGACGCGCGAGCAGCACATCCGCCGTGACAAGGCGACGTCGAACATCTGCACCAACTCGGGCCTCTGCGCGCTCGCCTTCAGCATCCATCTCTCCCTGTTGGGCGAATTGGGCCTGCGCAGGCTCGCACACGCGAACCACGCCAACGCCGCGCGCCTCAGGGACGAGCTTAAGGGGCTCGCGGGCGTGGAAGTGCTCAACGAGACGTTCTTCAACGAGTTCACGGTGCGAACGCCGGGCGACGCCTCGAAGATCGTCGAAGCGCTCGCGCGACGCGGCGTGCTCGCGGGGGTTCCAGTCTCCCGGCTGCTGCCGGGAGAAGGATTGGACGACCTGCTGCTCGTCGCCAGCACCGAGCTCAACACCAGCGAAGACCGAGCCGCGCTCGTCGCGGGATTGAAGGAGCTGCTTTGATGCTCGACAAAGTTCACGATGCGCCTCGAGAGGCGTTGCAGGGGCCCGTC
>Ga0187782_10001494_pt1 | contig 17041 bp, 22 predicted proteins | sample 0715_SJ02_MP15_2_FD_132454 | JGI IMG/M metagenome (GOLD analysis project Ga0187782, IMG submission 132454) | Tropical peat soil microbial communities from peatlands in Department of Meta, Colombia - 0715_SJ02_MP15_20_MG | ecosystem: Environmental > Terrestrial > Soil > Wetlands > Peat | place...
CGACAGCATTCATAGCGGGAAATTGGTCGCGCAACTGAAACAAAATATACCTGTCGTCAACTCCTGGCGAGGCGCTTTTTTATTCCCCTATGGGTTCATGACCTATAACTGTGCCAATTGGGCTGTCCAAAGGTTTTAAATTTTTCTTCCGATTTTTCAAAAGTACTCGGCGCGCCCAATAACCTGGAGGCCTTCAACTCAGATTACGGGTGTTGAGGAAGGTAGAGCTTTCGCAAAGGCGAAGATGGGCAATACTCCTTCGCCGTGGCGCCATGATAGGCGCTCCGAGGGTTCGACGGAGCCGCTGCGACTACGCCGCCCTGTCCGCGAGCAATCGCCGCATGATTTCGGGATCGCGCTCGATGGCCAGCAACAGTGCGCGGGCCGGCGCGTCTGGGGTGCTTCGGTGCTGCTCCCAATCACGCAGCGTCGTGATGGGCAGGTGGAAGGCTTCGGCAAATTGCGCTTGCGTCATGCCGAGACGCTGTCGGAGCGCCTTGACGCGCGAGACGCGGCGCATCTTCGCCAATTGCTCGGCGGTGAGCGGTTGCGCATCGGGGTCGGACCTTGCGGCGGCCACGACTTCCTCGTCAGTCATGGCGTCGAGCCGCGCCCAATCGGTGTCCCCTCGTGGCGGCGCCTCACCAGGTTTCACGGTCACCCGTGTGGTAGCAGTCTTGCTCATGTCGTGTGGCCTTTCGGGCCGATATGATTCTGCATGTGTCCTCGCCGGGGAGCGCCACGACCACGGACAGCACCTTGCCGCGAGCCATCCCGATGACCTGAAATCCGCTCCTCGTCGTAGACGAATCGGGTGTCGATCTCTTCGACGCGGTTCGTGTCCTCGAGGGCCGCGATGGCGTCGGCAAAATCCACACCGTGCTTGCGAAGATTCGCGGCGGCCTTGCCGTTATCCCATTCGTATCGCACGCAGAACATACTACCGGATATCGGTAGTGGCGGCAAGGCGTGACGTCGTCTGGCGAAGTGTCGCCGCGCGGATTGGCGCGATGTTGGATAACGCCGACGACCGCGGCGTGCTCTGGCGCAAGTGGCGAGCCGCGCTCGATGAAGATGGGACTTCAGAGACAGGATACGAATTGCGCAAATACGAGGAGCCCTGCGCGAAAAGACTTTGCTCGCGTGACGTCTTCGCCATAGCGCCGCGCATCGCCGCATCTTGCGCGGCGCGTTTTTCGGCGGGCGCCGAGTCGCGAATGGGCTATAATCCAGTCTTCTCGCGCCGGTCGACCTCTTCCTCGAGAACGAAACGATGCCCCACTCTCTCTTCCCCGACGCCGACGCCTTGGCCTCGCTCTGCCGACGCCATCGGATTCGGCGACTCTCGCTTTTCGGCTCCACGCAACGCGGCGCCGCGCGCCCCGAGAGCGACGTGGACCTCCTGGTGGAGTTCGAGCCCGGCGGCAAGCCCGGCCTCATCGCATTGGCGGACATCGAGCTCGAATTGTCTTCCCTTTTGGGAGGGCGCAAGGTGGACCTGCGAACAGCGGAAGATTTGAGCCGCTACTTTAGAGAGGAGATCGTCCGCACGGCGGACGTCCAATATGCGGCGTGACGACGCCATCCGCATCCGCCACATGATCGAAGCGGCCGAGGCCGCCCAGCGTTTTCTCTCCGGGCGACAACGCGACGATCTCGACGCCGACGAAGCGCTGCGGTTCGCGCTGGTCCGCGCCGTCGAACTCATTGGCGAAGCGGCTTCCAAGGTGAGCCTCGAGACGCGCGCGGCTCTGCCCTCGATCGATGGCGCGCCATGGTCCTAATGCGGAACCGGTTGATTCATGCATACTTCGACATCGACCACGATGTTTTGTGGAAAACGGCGGCCGAAGAAGTCCCTTCGCTTCTGTCGTTGCTGCGAACGATTTCTCTCGACGATTGACGCGGGCGGGTAGGAACTGCGTATCATGGGCCACAAAAGCCCATTGCTTCGCATGCTGGTCACCTCGGCAAGCGCGCAAACGGCGGGAATCAGCGTGCCCAGTTTTGTTCCGAAATGGCGACCCCGGCAGGATTCGAACCTGCGACCTACTGCTTCGAAGGCAGTTGCTCTATCCAGCTGAGCTACGGAGTCTTGAGGCGGAGTCTACGGCTTGGCGCGCGTGGGTCAATAGGCTCGTGGCGATGTTGACGCCGGGGCGCCGGCGCCAGGCATTCGCGGTCGCGCCCGGCAAAAATATCCCGTAATGGTTGTGCAACAAAAAGTTTCGCGCGAAGAAGCGCGCCCGACGCATGAGGCTCTGCGAAGCAGGCCATATCCTGTTTTCAGAGGGGGCAGTCCAGTAGTAACGACGCTGATGTCCCGTCCGTTTGGCTTGGCTGTCAAGATGTGGACTGGAACATGGATTAGGCATGCGCTACAGTTGGCTTATGATTATCCACCTCAATGGCTGGCCTGGTGCAGGAAAAAAGACCATAGGAGCCATACTGGCATCCAATCTCGGCGCTCGCTTTATTCATAATCATCTTTTGCACGATGTCGCGATAGTCGTCGCCGGATTCAACAGCCCCGACAGGTGGGTTCTTTATGAAGAGGTTCGTGCCGCAGCTTACGCGAGCCTAGGCAAGCGTCCTCCCCATGAGGTGTTTGTCATGACGAACGCCCTCTGCAAGAATGCGCCGCGCGAGGTGGCGGCGTGGGCACATGTTGTCGATCTTGCCATCATTCGCGACGTCCCTCTTGTGCCGATCGTCCTGGAAGTCGCGCCCGATGAAAACGTCAGACGGGTACAGAGTGCGGAACGCGTCGGGCGAAAGTTGACCGACGCTGATGAACTTCAGAGTTACTTCAGAACGGACGTGCTTCAATATCCGGCTGTGCCAGAGCCGCTGGCTCTTGACACCACTCGGCTTAAACCCGAGGAGGCCGCTGCCCGCATAGAAACACACATCGCTGCAATCCGGGACTCGCTCAAACCCGCCACCCAAGCGCACCTACGTTTTGGCTAGTGTTCAAGCGAATGTTGCAAATATCAACAATTTCGACACGCGCGGAATAGCCCGGGAAATGAGGAAAAAATCGGGTTTTTTCCGCGCGCGGAGCGGATTCGCGGAAGCGGCAGTTATGGAACGTGCAAAGGCGGCGTTCGCGCCCGCGCGATCCATCCAGTGCGTCCGCCCGTTTTGGGGTCTTCCGCCCGGTGTTCCAATATTTCGAACCCCGCTCGCGCGAGCAACATCTGGAATTCCGTCGGGGCGAGGCTGGCGTGATAAAGCGGCTCGCCTCGATATTCGCCCATCACTTCGCCGTGCAAGGGACCGGCGTTGAACATCAAAACGGAAGGCTTGGCGGCGTGTGCCGCGAAGACATCAAACATGCGCCGCTGGTCGTCGGGTCTGAGAAAGAAGAAGCTGTCCCAAGCGAGGATTCCGTCGAACTGCCTATTCAGCGCGACTGTCCGCATGTCCGACACAATCCATTCTTGGTCCGGCATCCGGTTGCGGCAAAGGGAGATCATCGTCGGCGACACATCGACGCCGGTCACTTGAAGCCCATGACGTACCAAATTTTGCGCGACTGGCCTTCCAGAGCCACACCCCAAATCGAGGACGGTCGATCCAGGAACGAGGCATTCCACGAAGCGATCATGCCAGTGCTTGTCGTTCCAGACGGCGCTGTTGCGGTCGCCGTCCCATTCAACGGCGAAACGCTCGTATATCGCCGCAATCCGGTCGGCGGGATGGTCGCTCATAGCCATATCAAAACGCAATATTCGGAACCGTCAAGCGTCCCTTGATCTGATTCGGTTGCCACGCGTCTCGTAATTCAAAACTTTCGCACCAAAATCAGGTTGCTGATTTCAAAGGGCTTTCATGTCTCAAAAGTCCGGTGTAAAATGGGGCCTGTTTTCCCGCGCCGCAGGGGGCGGGTTCGTGGCATCATTGGCAGCACCCGGAGATTGCGAACATGGCGACCCAAACCAACAACGATCCGATCCTCTCCCGCTTCCGCGCGGCGCTCGGCGAGGTTTACGGCGAGCGCCTTGAGCGCGTCGTCCTCTATGGCTCCCGCGCGCGTGGCGACGCGCGAGCGGACTCCGATTACGACATTGCCGTGTTTCTGCGGCAGCCGGACAGTCTTTGGCAGGAGAGCGGGCGCTTGGCCGAGATCGAGACGGATATCCTTTACGACACGGGGGCCGTCATCAACGCCCTGCCCTTTTCCGCCGGGGAATACGAGGCGCGGACGCCCTTGATGCACGAACTCCGGCGCGATGGCCTCGATCTATGAAGCGACCAGAAGCCGCCGCTTATATCACCAAGGCGCGTCAGGCGCTCAAAGAGGCACGGATCGTCGCGGCTAGCGAGCTTTCCCAAGCCGCAGGCCGCGCGGCCTATCTGGCCGCCTACCATGCCGCGCAAGCCTTCGTGTTCGACAACACTGGCAAGGCCGCCAAGACGCATAGCGGGGTTCGCAGCGAGTTTTCCCGGCTTGCGAAGGACGATCCACGCATCGAGCGAGAGTTTCCGACTTTCCTTGCCCGCGCCTACACTTTCAAGGAAACCGCCGATTACGCCATTGGCCACGAGGCGGGCGTCAGCATTGCCGAAGCCGAACAGGCGATCGAGATCGCAACGCGCTTCGTCGAGAGCATGGCGCACTTGCTTTCGGAAGGCGAAGGATGATTTACCGCTACGCGCGAGTCCCGACCGACGGTCGGAGCGTTGACGCGCAGGTGGAGGCCTTGCGCGCCGCCGGGGCCGAGCGGGTGTTTCGGGAGACGGCGAGCGGCGCAAAGACCGACCGAGGGTAGGATGAATTCCGGGAATTTTTTTGGATTCCGCCGATCTGGTGCGGGGTCGGAACCCTTGGCGTGCAGTTTTGAACCGATCGTTCAATCTCCCCCCACCTCCTGCTTCGAAGGCAGTTGCTCTATCCAGCTGAGCTACGGAGTCCTGAGACGGAGTCTACGGCTTGGCGCGCGTGGGTCAATAGGCTCGTGGCGATGTTGACGCCGGGGCGCCGGCGCCTCGCGCCGGACCGTGCTCAACGCCAGGCATTCCTCGTCGTGCCAGGCGAAGATCAAAGCGTTCAAAACCTCGACGAGCTTCTCGTCGCTCTGCGCCAGGAGCGAATCGGCCGCGGCGAGCTTTACGCGCAGTTCCTCCTCGTCGGCGCAGTCAGCGAAGCGCTCCTCCCTCAGCAGCACGCTGCGCATGTGCTCGCGAAACACGGCTTCGACGCCATTGCGCTCGGCCCGCGCCTTGAGTCGCGCGCGCCAGCGGGCCTGCCGCTCGCTGTTGCTCATCGCCATCTTGCGCCTCGACTGCCGCCAACGCTCGCCACGGCGTCATTCGTAACAGAAATCCGCGCCGACGGCCGGCAAGAGTGGCGACCCCAGCAGGATTCGAACCTGCGACCTACTGCTTAGAAGGCAGTTGCTCTATCCGGCTGAGCTATGGAGTCGAGATCCTCAGTGCGTCCAGGGCCCGATGCGCGTGGTCTTGAAATTGTCGGCGTAGGAGACCAGCCGACGCGACGCGAGCGCCGGCTTCGGCTCCTCGACGCGATACGCGACGCCCTGGCGCTCGGCGTAGGCGATCGCCTCTTCCTTGGTGGCGAATTTCAGCCCGATCTGCGCCTTCATGTCGGACGAAGAGGTCCAGCCCATGAGCGGATCCAGCGTGCGCGGCGAAGCCGGGTCGTAGCGTAGCACCCAGGTCTTGCCCTCGCCGGGCGCCGATTGCGTCGCCCTTGGCGCAGGACAGAATATTTTTGCGCTCATGAGATCTTCCGCCGTCCCAGCTCCTCGAAGGGCGCCGCCCCAATGGATATGGTCGGGGCAGCAGGATTTGAACCTGCGACCTGAAGTACCCAAAACTTCCGCGCTACCAGGCTGCGCTATACCCCGGCATGAAGAAGGCTCGGCGCAGGTCCGAGCCCTCTGCTCGCGGCCTTCGCTAACACGCCGTCACCCCGCTCACAAGCGGCGAGACGCTGCAGCCGGCCATTTGAGTGAAATTCGATCCCGGGTCGGGACGGCGCGTCAATGCGACGCGGGTCCCTTGCCCTCCAGCGAGCGCACTTCCGCGGCCATGAGGCCTTTCGGGCCGTCTCCATAGCGCACCAGCACGCTGTCGCCCGGCTTGAGCTCGGCAAGTCCGTAGCGGCGCACCGTCTCCATGTGCAGGAAGATGTCGGCCGTCCCCTCGCCGCGCGTGAGAAATCCGAACCCCTTCACGCGGTTGAACCACTTCACGATGGCGATCTCATAGCCGCCGGTCGGCGTGACCTGCACATGCGTTCGCCCTGCCGCGGATTGAGACGGATGGACCGCCGTCGACTCGTCCATCGCGATCACGCGAAAGGCTTGCATCCCCTTGGCGCGCCGATGCGCCTCGCAGACGATGCGCGCGCCCTCCTGAGCGGAGTGGAAACCGCTGCGACGGAGCGTGGTGACGTGCAACAGCACGTCCGCCGCGCCGTCATCCGGAACGACGAAGCCATAGCCCTTGGCGACGTCGAACCATTTTATGACTCCGGAGACCTCGACCAGCTCGAGTTCGACCTTGTCTTCCTCCAGAGCGGCGGAAGACGCGCCCAAGTCTCCTTGAAAATTCGACTTCGCTTCCAACTGACCGCTCCCGTGGGTATATCCTTTGCAAGACGCTCTGTCCGCGCGCCGCCGCATGCCCTTCGAACTCTCGGCGGAACCAACGAATCATTGAAGTTAGGATAGCATTAGCCGCGATTCGTCCAACCTCGTTTTTGTACGAGACACGGCTTTGTTGTGGAAAGACGCCACGCGCCCGTCGCGCTCGCTTGGATGGACGATGCCCATGGCGCTTCGCCGCTCCCAAAAACGCTCGACCGCTCGCCCCTTATCCGCTAGATCAAGAGCGACGCATGCGCTTTTCTGTGGCCGGCGCCGCGACATCACGCCGCAAACGACGGAAAGTTAACGACTAAGCCTGCAGCTGGGCCGAGGACCCGAGGCCTTTGGAGGCTCCGGAGCGAAAGCTGCGCCGCGTTCGACGAAACGACCTCATGCCGGAAAATGCGATGACCATCACCCGCGACGCTGTTACGCCGACGCAGATTTCAGCGGGAACGAGCAGTTCGAGCGCCGACGACCGCTATGATCTGGCGGCGCTTGCGGAGCGCCGCGACGGCGATCGCTACGCGCTGCACAGCAAGCACCTCAATGAGATGATGGTGCGCATGCTCAGGACGATCGGCTATGACGTCGGCTTCACAAGAGGGGTCGGCCCCTATCTCTTCGATCGCGCGGGAGACAAATATCTCGACCTGCTGAGCGGCTGGGGCGTGTTCGCGCTCGGGCGCAATCATCCGAAGATCCGACAGGCGCTCGTCTCCGTTCTCATGAGCGACAGCGCCAACCTCGTGCAGTTCGACGTCTCGGTCCTTGCCGGCGTGCTCGCCGAACGCCTTTTGAAGCTCGTCCCCTTCGTCGACAAGGCCTTCTTCGCCAATTCCGGCGCGGAAGCGGTGGAGGCCGCGATCAAATTCGCGCGTTGCGCCACGGGCCGACCGGCCATCGTCCACTGCGCGCACGCCTTCCACGGCCTGACCTATGGCGCGTTGTCGATGAACGGCGACGCCATCTTCAAGAAGGGTTTCGAGCCGCATCTCCCGGAGGCGCGCGAGGTTCCCTTCGACGATCTCGCATCGCTCGAGATCGCCTTGCGGCGCCGCGACGTCGCAGCGTTTTTCGTCGAGCCCATTCAAGGCAAGGGCGTCAACATCCCGGGCGAGGGATATCTGCGCGGCGCGGCGGACTTGTGCAAGAAATACGGAACGCTGTTCGTCGCCGACGAGATCCAGACGGGCGTCGGGCGCACCGGCCGGTTCCTCGCGCTCGAGCATTGGGGGGTCGAGGCCGACATGGTCCTGCTCGCCAAGGCGCTCTCCGGCGGCCACGCGCCGATCGGCGTGACGCTCGCCAAGAAGTGGATCTTCGACAAGGTGTTCGACCGCATGGACCGCGCGGTCGTGCACGGGTCGACGTTCTCGAAGAACGACCTGGCGATGGCGGCCGGCGTCGCGACGCTCAACGTGCTCGAGGACGAGCGCGTGATCGAGAACGCCGCCGTCAAGGGCGCGAGGCTGATCGACGCTTTCAAGACCATGGCCGAAGGCTATGAATTCGTGCACGACGTCCGTGGCAAGGGTCTCATGATCGGCGTCGAGTTCGGGCCGCCGAAATCGCTCAAGCTCAAAGCCGCGTGGAGCTTGCTCGAGACCGTCAACGTGGGCCTCTTCTGCCAGCTCATCAGCATCCCGCTGTTTCGCGACCACAAGGTGCTGACGCAGGTCGCGGGACACGGCAATCACACGATCAAGCTCCTGCCGCCGCTCAATCTCGACGACTCCGACTGCGACTGGGCGCTCGGTTCGTTCGACGCCGTGATCAAGGACGCGCATGACGCGCCGTCCGCCGTCTGGTCGCTCGGCAAGACGCTGGCCGAGCACGCCGTAAAAGCGCGGCTCGGCGCCTGACCTCTCCTTCAGCCCTCAAAAAAAAGCCGCCGCCTCTGAAGGAGCCACGGGCGCGGCCCCCCTTTTGCCCTAATTCGTCAAGACGGGGACGAAGCGTCCCGAATTCGTGCGGATTGCGCCCGGCTGAGCCGGGTGTGGTTCAAAACGAGACGAGAGGGCGGGCACATGCGACAATTTCTTCGGCTTCGAACCGCCGCGACGGCCCTCCTGGCGCTCGCCGCCGCGACGACGGCGGGCGACGCGCTGGCGTGGGGAAGCCGGGGCGGAGGCTTTTCCTCGGGCGTGAGGCCTTCCGCGCCGCTTCCTCTTCTGCCTCAGCACTTCCGGAACGGCGCGCGCCATCACGGCGGCTACAACGGAGGCGGCGCCGACAACACGGGCGGCCGCTGGGAGGGGGGCAGCGGCTTTGGCCCCGGCCTCGGTCAGCACTGGGTTCCCGATCGCGGAAGTCTGGGATACGGCGGCTTCGAGGGCGGTTCTGGCGGCTATGGCGGCGAGCGTAACGACTATGGCTTCGGCTACAGCGGCCATGGGGGATACTATCATCCCTGGCCCAATCTCCGTCGTGAGGGCCGCTTCGCCCGTCGGCGCGGTTGCGAGTACGGCGGGTGCAACAACGGCAATGGCGGCTACTGGGGCGGCGGCGGCGTCTATTATCCCGATTCCGGCTACGACTACGGCGACGGCTCCGACTATGCCCAAGGGAGGCCGGCGGTCTACGACGGGTTTACCGGCTATCCGCCGGCGCTCAACCTCGCGCCGCCGTCCGCCTATGAGCGCCTGCCGATTCCGTTGCAGCGGGTTCCGACGGTCGCCTATCAGCCCACGATCATCAACGTGGCCGCGCCATCAGCAGACGATCCGCATGTGATCTATGTCGATGGCGCTCGAAATGGAGGGGTTCACCCGCGGCCCGGCTCCTCGCGCTGCGCGAGGGATTGTCGCTAAGCGGTGAATACGCGCGCGCCGTGAGAAAGCGTTCAGAGTAGCACGGCGCGCGCGAAATCCTCGATCAGGTCGCGCGAGATCGTTCCGGGCGCGAATGTGTAGGGACCGACCTCGCGCACCGGCGTCACTTCGGCGCCCGTGCCGCAGATGAAGCACTCGGTCATCTGCGCCATCTCCTCGGGCATGATGCGGCGCTCGATCACGTCGAGCCCCCGCCGCCGCGCCAGATCGATGACAGTGCGGCGCGTGATGCCGTCGAGGAAACAGTCCGCGATCGGCGTGTGCAGCGCGCCGTCCCTGACGAAGAAGACGTTCGCGCCGGTGCATTCCGCGACGCGCCCGAGCCAGTCATACATGAGCGCGTCGGCATAGCCGCGACGCTCGGCCCGGTGCTTCGAGATCGTGCAGATCATGTAAAGGCCGGCGGCCTTGGCGAGAGCGGGCGCCGTCCGGGGGTCGGGGCGGCGATATTCGGCGATGTCGAGCCTGATCCCCTTCATCTTGGTTTCGACGTCGAACATGCTGGGCCAGTCCCAGCAGGCGATCGCCACATGGATCGTCGAGTTCTGAGCCGCGACCGCCATCATCTCGCTGCCCCGCCAGGCGACTGGCCGCACGTAGCAGTTCTCGAAGCCATTGGCTTTGACCACGGCGTCCTTGGCCGCGTCGATCTCCTCGAGGCTATAGGGGATCTCGAAGTCCAGGATTTGCGCCGAGCGGCGGAAGCGCTCGCTGTGCTCGCGCGACTTGAAGATTTTGCCGCCGTAGGCGCGCTCGCCCTCAAAAACGCAAGAAGCGTAATGGAGGCCATGCGAGAGAACATGCGTCTTCGCCTCGCGCCAGGGGACAAGCGCGCCGTCGAGCCAAATATGGCCATCGCGCTGGTCGAAGGGCGGCAAGGACATCGGCGTTTCTCCGGAAAAGCGCCGAATTCTCGCGTTCGACGTCGGCGGCAAGCACTAGCCAGCGGTCAAAAGCCTGTCAATATCGCCGCGCGGGGGCGCAGGGCGATCGGGCTCCTTATCCTGAGGAGCCCCGTGAGCCGAGCGTCTCGAAGGATGCGCTCCTCCGCAGCGGAGAGGATTCGCCCTTGGCTCATGCTTCGAGATGCGCCTTCCCGGCGCTCCTCAGCATGAAGGCGCCGCGTCCTCGCCTCGCGACGCTTGTGCTCAAGGCGCGTAGAGATAGCTCAGCAACGTGCGGCCCACGGCCTCGAGGCTCGAGGGCGCGCATCTGTCGATCGTGTCCTGGGTCGTGTTGAACCAGGGGTCATATTGAAAGCCGATGACGAGGATGCTCGGCGCCCCCGCCTGGCTCAGGGCCACCTGATCGTCGAAGATTCCCCCCGTCGCGGTCGAGGAGAATTTCGTCGGCGCGATCTTGCCGCCGATCTCCCAAAACTTGCGCGTCTCCTGCGGCGCGAAGCGCAGCGAATGCGCCTCCGGACGCAGGACCATGCCGCTATAGCAGACCATGTCGAAGACGACGCCCTTGGCCGGCTTGCCCTGCGGATAGAAGTCGCCGAGGCGGGCGGCAAAATAAGGCGAGCCCAGCGCGCGCCAGTTCGGATCGCCCGCGCCGAGCGCGAGCGGCCCCTCCTCGCCGTCGAAGAAGACGAAATCGACCCCGACGGGCGGACGCGCCGCTGCGGCGTGCAGGCTGCGCGCGGTCTCGAGCAGCAGCGCCACGCCCGAGGCGGAATTGTTCGCGCCCGGCATTTCGCCTTGCGGATCCTTCGTGTCCGCGTAGGCGCGAATGATGCTGTCGTAATGCGTGCCGACGATGACCCGATTTGGATTGTCGGGATCGAAACGCCCGACGATATTGACGATGGGCTGCGGCGCGCCCCCTGCCCCCGGGACTTCGCCTTCCTGCAGCAGCACCGTCGCGCCGAGCCGCGAGAGCTCGGCCTTGATGAAATCGATTTCCTTGCCATGACCGGGCGCGTTCAGCGCGCGCGTCCCAAAGGAGAGCTGGGTCGCAATGTCCTTCATGGCGCGCGCGCCGCTGAAAGACTTTTGCGGCGCTTCGCGGCCGCTCGTCTCCGCGAGCGCCGGGACCGTCGCGAAGAGAAGCGCGAGAGCGCCGGCCGCGGCGCGTCGAAGCGCGCGGCGCTCGGGATAGAGTTTCATGCGCGCGCCTCCGTTTCGGTTGGCGTGAACAGCAGCGACAGGGCGCAGACGAGCAGGAGGCCAGCGAAGAGATAGGTGATCGCGCGCGACCCGAACGCAGGGATGAGGGCGAAGGTCGTGAACAGCGTGCCGAAGATGCTGCCGAGCGTGGAGATCCCGTAAACCGCGCCGGCGACGCGTCCGCTCTCATGCATCGAGCGGATCAGCAGCCTGATCGCGATCGGCGAGAACATGCCGAGCGCCGATAGCGGGACGAGCAGCAGCGCGGCGGAAGCGACGAGGATCGGCAGCGGACCGTCGCCATAGCTCGTCTCGATGAAGGCGATCGTCGGGTCGGCGCCTAGCGGCAGGCCGGACAGATAGAGCGCAGCAAGGCCCGTTGCGATGGCCGTGATCTTCGACGACGGATGGCGGTCGATGAGGACGCCGCCAAGAAAGTAGCCGATCGTCAAGGCGCCGAGCACCGTCGAGATGAGGCCCGCCCAGGTCCCGATTCCGCCGCCGAAATAGGGGTAGAGGTAGCGGCTCGAAAGCATCTCGAAGCCCATGACGATGGCCCCGAGGATGAAGGCGTTGCCGTAGATGATCGAGAGCGCGAAGGGCTTGCTCAAGGCTCGGCCCACTTGCGGTTTCGCTTCTCGATCGCCTTCAGCGTCTCGACCGGCGCGAAATCGTCGGTCAGGATCTTGGCGCTCCTGTCCACGGCTTCGGAAGAGTCGAGCGGCTGGCGATGCGCCAGCATCTCGACGAGATCATAGCGCAGCGCATAGTCCTTCTGCCGCAGGCTCGCCTTCTCCTCGAGAGATTTGCGCGTCGCGGACTCGCCGTCATAGGCGACCATCACGACGTTTCCCTCGGAAAGATAGAGGTCCTCGTGCGCGAAGACCGCGCCGATTGTCGCGGCCGCCGAATCGAACAGCATCGTCGACGGCTCGATGTTCTGCACGAGCACGCCGCCCGGCGCGAGCCGGCTCTTCAACAGATCGTAGAACTCCTTGGTCAGCAGATGGAACGGCACAAAGGGCCCGCGATAGGCGTCGACCATGATGACGTCGTAAGTCTGCGTCGACTTCTTCAGATAAAGCCGCCCGTCGCTCGTCGCGACGCTGAAGTTGGGCTCGTCCTTGACGCCGAAATATTTTTTGGCGAGCGCAAGCACGTCGGGGTCGAGCTCGACCGACGTCACCTGCGAGTTCGGCAGAAAGCGGTGCAGATACCAGGCGGTTCGCCCGCCTCCGAAGCCGATCTCCAGGATGTGGTCGGCGTTGCGCGCATAGGCGAGGCCCACCGTCATGAAGCGCGTGTAGGGCACCGGCAGCTCGCGGTCGTCGAGGGCGTTGTAGATGCTCTCGGTGTAGAGACGCTTGTTGTGTCCGAAGGTCAAATAGACCAGATTATCCGCCTGATAGATGTAAATGTTGTTGTAGAGCGACTCTTTGGACTCGAGCAGCGAGCGCCCCGGCTGCGCAACCGCTGCGACGGAAAGGCACAGCGCGATTGCAATCGCCGCCGGTAGGGATTTGAGATTAAGGATCTTTGCGCGCATGTCTTTTCGCCGCCCGGCCGGGAAAGGTTCCGCCGACCCTTCTATGGGGCGCGCCGGGGTTGCGCAAGGGCGTCGCCAAGAGCTAGATTCCGCGCCCGGGTGAGTTCCCATTCGCGGCGCGCACTCCGGATGAATGAAACGGCCGGGCGCGGAGTCGAGACGGCTTTTCGGGAGGACATGTCGACCCCCACCCCGGCCCTCCCCCTTGCAGGGGGAGGGAGGACTGAGGCGCCGCGGCTATCCTCTTCGGAGGATGAGCCCGAGCGGCTGACGCCCCCTCCCCCTGCAAGGGGGAGGGCCGGGGTGGGGGTCCCTCTCGCCCGTGGCCGCGTGAGTTTCTTGATAAGCGCGCCGCCCCGGGGGGCGAACGAGAGGATCCATGACGGAGGCGAGCCTGCCCGCGGAGGATGCGCCCCATCTCCTCGTCGTGGACGACGACAGGCGCATCCGCAATCTGCTGTCGCGCTTCCTGACCGGCGAGGGCTATCGGGTCAGCGCAGTGGCGGACGCCGCAGAAGCCGAGGCGCGTCTCGGCGATTTCGTCTTCGACCTCGTCGTGCTCGACGTCATGATGCCGCGGGAGAGCGGCCTTGCTTTCGCCGCGCGGCTGCGCGCGAGCGGCGCGGCGGCGTCCGGGGTCCCGATCCTCATGCTCACGGCGCGATCCGAGACCAAGGCGCGCGTCGAAGGGCTTGAAACCGGGGCCGACGACTATCTCGGCAAGCCGTTCGAACCGCGTGAGCTCTCGCTGCGCATCGCGAGCATCCTCAGGCGGACGCGGCAGGCGGCGCGCGACCTCGCGCGCAGCGCGACCTGCTTCGGAGCCTTCAGCTTCGACATGGCGCATGGGGTGCTGATGCTGCGCGGCGAGCCGGTGCATCTCACCTCGCGCGAGCGCGACCTGCTGCGCATTCTCGCGCAGGAGAACGGCGTCGTCTCGCGTCAGCGCCTGGCGTTGCGGGTGGGCTCGGAGCTCAGCGAGCGCAGCGTTGACGTGGAGATCGCGCGGCTGCGCCGCAAGCTTCCGGGCGCCGCGCACTGCCTGCAGACCGTGCGCGGACGGGGCTACCGCCTCGTCGCGACGGGGGAGATCCAGCCGGGGGGCGCGCCATGAACGTCGACGTGATCCATGCCATCGCCGCGCCGCGGCGCGTGTGGCGCGCTTTCGCCGGCTGGCTGCACGACCGGATGCCCAAGGGGCTCTACGCGCGCGCGCTGCTCATCGTCATCCTGCCGATCGTCCTGCTGCAGTCGGCGGTCGCCTATGTCTACATGCAGCGCCACTGGGAGGCGATCACCGACCGCCTCTCCGCCGCCGTGGCGCGCGACGTGGCCGCCGTCTCCGACCTCTATGTGCGCTTCCCGCAGGATCGCGAGACCCTGACGCTCGTCGCCGGCGTCGACCTCAACATGCAGCTCGTCGCGCTGCCGAAGGGGCCGCTGCCGGAGCCTATGGAGCGATCCTTCTTCTCGCTGCTCGACCACGTGCTGACGCGCGAGCTCGCGCAACGCGTGCGCCGCCCCTTCTGGATCAACACGACCAAGGGCAATTTCGTCGAGATCCGCATCGCGCTTGACGATGCGACGCTGCAGTTCGTCACCACGCGCACCCAGGCCTACGCCTCCAATTCCCACATCTTCTTCATCTGGACGACCGTCGCCTCGATCGTGATCATCGGCGTCGCGACATCGTTCCTGCGCAACCAGATCCGCCCGATCCTGCGGCTCGCGCGCGCCGCCGAGGAGTTCGGCAAGGGCCGGGACGTGTCGCTGCGCCCGAGCGGCGCGACCGAAGTGCGCCGCGCCGGCGCGGCGTTCCTGGAGATGAAGCAGCGCGTCGAGCGCGCGATCGAGCAGCGCACGACCATGCTGACCGGCGTCTCGCACGATCTGCGCACGATCATCACGCGCTTCAAGCTCTCGCTCGCGCTGCTGCCGCAGGGGGCGGAGACCGAGGAGCTGCGCAAGGACGTGCATGAGATGGAGCGCATGGTCGAGGCCTATCTCGCCTTCGCGCGCGGCGACGGCGGCGAGGCCCCCGCCCCGACCGACATCGGCGCCATTCTCAAGGACTTGCAGATCGACACCGCGAAGCTCGGCATCGACGCGCGTCTGAGCCTGACCGGCGAGCCGACGATCGTGACGCGCCCGGCCGCGGTCAAGCGCCTGCTCGCCAATCTCGTCGGCAACGCCCAGCGCTATGGCAAGCGCATTGACCTTTCCGCGGAGAACGACGGGAAGATCATGACGATCCACATCGACGACGACGGTCCCGGCATCCCGGTCGAGCGGCTGGAGGACGCGTTCCGGCCCTTCTATCGCCTCGACGAGTCGCGCAACCAGGATCACGGCAACTCGGGATTAGGCCTCGCGATCGCGCGCGACATCGCCCGGGCGCATGGCGGTGATCTGACGCTGGAGAGGAGCGCGCGCGGAGGGTTGCGGGCGACCGTGACCCTGCCGGTGTGATGCAAGCGGACCTGCAACCGGGTGGCGAGGAGCATGAAGGGGCGTGCCTGTGCGGGGCGGTCGCTTTCCGCGTCGCGGGCCCGCTGCCGCCGCCCGACGCCTGTCACTGCTCCATGTGCAGGAAAGTGTCGGGCCACTACTGGGCCTCAACCGACATCCCCAAGAATGCGCTCGCCATCCATGGGGAGGAAAATCTGCGGTGGTTCCGCTCGTCCGAAAGGGTGCGCCGAGGGTTCTGCGCGATTTGCGGCTCTTCCCTGTTCTTTGACCCGATCTACAAGGACTGGATCGCCGTTGCGATGGGCGCCTTCAACGGAGCGAGCCTGACGAGGCTCCGCCTGCATATCCATGTCGCCAGCAAGGGAGACTATTACGAAATTTGCGACGGCCTGCCCCAGAATGCTGAATGAGGATTCCTTCGACTGATCGCGAGCACGCAAAGGCCACGAAGATATCGCGAAGAAGCGTTGTAAGGGGGGAGAATCTGATGGCGAAGCTCGTTCCCTGTCTCTGGTATAGCGAGAAAGCCGAGGAGGCCGCGGACTTCTATGCCGCCCTGCTCCCCGACTCGCGCGTCGTGCGCGTCAACGGGCTGCCGGCGGACAGCCCAAGCGGACCGGCGGGCTCGGTGAAGGTCGTCGAGTTCGTGCTGATCGGGCGGCCCTTCATCGCCCTGAGCGCCGGACCGCTCGACGCCTTCAACCATTCGATCTCGCTGATGGTCCATTGTGACACGCAGGAGGAGATCGACCGGCTATGGATCGGGCTCTCGCAAGGCGGGGCGACGGACCGCTGCGGCTGGCTCAAGGACCGCTACGGGCTCTACTGGCAGATCGTGCCGAGCACTCTCGGCGAGATGCTGGCCGATAAAGATCCGGCCCGCGCGAAGCGCGTGGCGGAGGCGATGCTGAAGATGGGGAAGTTGGAGATTGCGGGGTTGGAGGCCGCCTATCGGGAACCGGCATCGTGAGAGCGGCTATTTTGGATTGCGCCCCGCCGCCAGTTTCAGGCAAGTCACGTCGCGATGTCGGTTTCCGAGAAATCGTCGCCCTTGAACAACAGCCGTGTTTTATGGAATCGAGGGCATGCGTTAGCGAAGCAGTCCCCAAAGTTCAATCGGGCTGGATGGCCCACGGTTTTTCCGTACTTCATGGCCGCTTCGGGTGCGAGGCGGCCAATTTCGCCCCGCAATTCTATCTCATGGATGTCCAAGGCAGCCGTAAACTCGCGCACCGCGGACAGCGCGCTCCAGCTCAGCCGGCGTATTCTTGCGTGCCGTCTTGCCAATTCTCGCCCGCGCCAGACCCGTCGCAGCCTCAAAAATCGTAAGCGACGAGACCAGCAGCTCTTCCTTTGCGCCATCGATAGAATGTTTGAATTTTCGCCAATCCGATTCCTGGTTAAGTATCGCAATGATCACCGACGCGTCGATATACATCACTCCCCCCACATTTCATCCATGAA
>Ga0187782_10001495_pt1 | contig 17040 bp, 16 predicted proteins | sample 0715_SJ02_MP15_2_FD_132454 | JGI IMG/M metagenome (GOLD analysis project Ga0187782, IMG submission 132454) | Tropical peat soil microbial communities from peatlands in Department of Meta, Colombia - 0715_SJ02_MP15_20_MG | ecosystem: Environmental > Terrestrial > Soil > Wetlands > Peat | place...
CGCCTTGGCCGACTATCAGCGCGTCCTGACGACACTGCGCACGGCTGCGGGGCTGCTGAACAGCTCCGAAGAACAGGTCATCGAGGCCCTAGAGCGCCAAATTGATCACGTCAGAGCGCTCGAAAAGCAGTTGGACGCTCAAAAGCGCAAGGCTGCCGGCTCCCAAGCCCAAGGGCTGCTTGACGAAGCCCGCGAGGTCAAAGGCGTCCGCGTCCTGGCCGCCCAAATCCCCGGCTTGGATCGCCAGGCTCTCCGTACTCTTTCGGATTCTCTTCGCCAGAAACTCGGCTCTGGTGTCGTCGTCCTTGCCTCTTCGGAAGACGGCAAAGTTGCTCTAATTACAGCAGTTACGAAGGACCTAACCTCCAGGCTCCACGCCGGCAAGATCGTCCAGGAGCTGGCCAAGCTGGTGGGTGGTTCCGGCGGCGGAAAAGCCGATTTGGGGGAGGCTGGCGGAAAAGACACATCCGCCATAGAAAAGGCCCTCGGACAGGTATACCCCCTCCTAGAGCGGTTGCTATAATTCCCATTGCGCCAGAATGTTACGCCGCCAGAGGTCTGTCTCGGCGGTATGAAGGGCTGTTCAGAAACTCAATTTGTGTTCGTGAGTAAGAGGCCTTCCCCGAAAGGCTGGAAGCGAGCGGAATGAGCCATGATTACAACCAGAGTTGCCGTAGCAATCCTGGGTGCCGTTAGTTGGCTGTCTCTGCCCTCTCCCTCCAGCGCCCAAATCACAACCGACACGAACACCAGCGGCAGGATGGTGTTTGTAAACTCGGATTCCCGCGCAAGGCGCGCTGGGAGTACTATTAGTTCTCCAGCGCCCTCGCAGGACGCCGTCGAGGCTCCCAAGCCGTCGCCTCGCTGGCCGACTTTGCCGCCGCCCTCGGCGCCGCAAGGAATCGTGGCAGTGGACGGCGCGGCCCCAGCGGCGTTACCGGTACAGGCGGCGCCACCCGTGCCGAGCGATGATCGGCTTGATCGCATCGTCCGCGCCGCGGCCGAACGCAACAAGGTCGATCCCGCGCTGGTCAAGGCCGTGATCAGCACGGAGTCGGGCTGGAACGCGCACGCGATCTCGCCCAAGGGAGCCGTCGGCTTGATGCAGCTCGAGCCGTCAACGGCACAGCGCTACGGGGTGTATAACTCGTTCGACCCTGCTCAGAACGTGGAGGGTGGGACGAAATACCTGAGGTCGCTGCTGGATCGGTACAACGGCGATCTGACGAAATCGCTCGCCGCATACAACGCGGGGGAACGTACAGTCGATCTCAATGATGGTGTTCCAGCGATTCCGGAAACACAGAAGTACGTACGAAAGGTAACTGACAAATATTTCCAGCCCGGCTCGGGTCGCAACCCGGATCTCTGGAGTCCGCCAAGATCTCCGGTGCGACGGGAGGTCGATTCGAATGGCCGGGTCGTTTTCACGAACGAATGAGACCATCTGCTTTTCTGGGGGCGCAATCCGCTGCGAGGTTCCTCGCTTCGGCGGGGACCGCGGTCGCCCTGGTAGTTTGCCTCGCCCTTCCTTCCCGCGCTGATAGAAAATCTGACGCCCGCGATCAATTCGAGCGTGCCGTCCGGATGCGTACCACGCTCGAAGGTCTTCTCGAAAAGGATCGCTCTCTCGCCGATTACAAGCAGACGATCGCTGCCTACCACAGGGTTTATTTGATTTCCGTAACGGCAGATGAGGTCACTCCGTCGCTTGTGGCGGAAGCGGAACTGTACGAAGAGATGGGCCGCCTCTACGATCCCAAGTATTTCCAGTCTGCGATCGGCACTTACAATTTCTTGCAAAAGCAGTATCCCGGCAGCCGCTACCGCGGCGCAGCGCTGCTTTCTGTCGCCAGAATTCAAAAGGACGATCTAAACGAACCGGACGACGCTGCCGCAAGCTACAAGGACTATTTGAAGCAGTTCCCCCGGTCGCAAAATGCCGCTGAGGCACGCGCGGGTCTAAAGGAAATTGCGGCTGAGCAAGCTCAGGCCGCCGATCAGCACGCAGAGGCTCCGTCGGCGGATCTTCATGTTCAGCCGGTCGCGGCAGATCAGCCGCCGGTCGAAAACGGGCAGCGCGTCGAGCCTCGCGTGAGCGACAAAGGCACGGCGGGCGTGAGCGATGTCCGCACGTGGAACGCGCAGGACTCCACGCGCATCGTGGTCGCGCTGGACGACACGATCCAATACGACGCCGCGCGCATCGCGTCGCCCGACCGCATCTATTTCGATCTCTATAAAGCTAGGCTCAGCCCCAAGGTCTCTAGGAACCCGCTTGACGTGCAAACTGGTCTACTCAAGTCGGCCCGAATCGCCCCGAATAGGCCCGGCGTTGTCCGCCTTGTTCTGGATGTCGATGGAGCAAAAGACTACTCCGCCTACTTACTCTCGAATCCCTATCGCCTCGTGATAGACGTTCATGCGCGAGGCACGACCGCCGCGAAGAATTTATCTGGCTCCACGCCTGCCACCGCTGATCCGCCAAAGCCCGCTGACAACAAGAATGCGGAACATCCAGCCACAAACGTGAGCGAGACCGTTGCGGTGAATGCGCCGGCGAGCTCGCCCACACCGGTCAAGGCTGTTCCGAACACTCCCCCGAATGCCGCTGATGGAATGTCTGGTGCCGCCGCCAAGGCCGCTGCGAAATCAGCGGCGCTGTCCGCCAAGAAGGCCTCAACGAGCAAGTCTGCGGCGCTCGAACCCCCGTCCGAACCAAAACCGACGCGCGACGGTGATCGCTCGTTGACGCGGGAACTGGGCCTGAAGATTAGCCGCATCGTGATCGATGCCGGCCACGGCGGACAGGACACGGGCACGATCGGTCCGCACGGTCTCCTGGAGAAAGATATCTGCCTCGACGTCGCGTTGCGCCTCGGTACCCTGATCGAGCAAAAGCTCCCCGGCGCCGAGGTCGTTTACACGCGCAAAGATGACACGTTTATCCCGCTCGAAGATCGAACGAAGATCGCCAACGATGCCAAGGCCGATCTCTTCATTTCGATCCATGCGAATTCGAGCCACGATCCAGCGGCACGAGGCGTCGAGACTTACTACTTGAATTTCGCAACTTCACCCGAGTCGATGGACGTAGCCGCGCGCGAAAACGCCAATTCGCAAGAGTCGCTGCATGACCTGCAGGACCTGATCCAAAAGATCGCTCGCAACGAAAAAATCGAAGAATCCAAAGAACTCGCCGGCGACATTCAGGATACGCTCTCGCAGCGTCTCCAATCCGTGAGCCATAACGAGCGGAACCGTGGCGTCAAGAAGGCTCCGTTCATCGTGCTGATTGGCGCGAACATGCCCTCAGTGCTCTCCGAAATCTCCTTCGTCAGCAATCCCTATGACGAACGCCTGCTGCGCAAGGCTGACCAGCGCCAGCGCATCGCCGACGGGCTCTACCGGGGCATCGCAAGCTATCTCGATAATCTGAATAGCCTCGAGCCTAACAGGCGGCGTCTCGTGTCCGAATATCATCCCCTGCCCGGCCATCTCGAACCCGCAGCTGTGGCATCCGACGGGAACCCCAAGTAGAATTAAGGCATCTAATCGAAGAGACTGATGCGCCGCCTTCTGCTCTGTGCCCTATTCCTGACGTCGTTCGCCCGCTGCGCGGCTGCACAGCGCCTGCTGCCGTCGTCCCTTGCAAACTGGGCGGCCTCCGGTAATCCCGCACCCGCTCAGACCATGCCCGATGCCCAGCTCGCGGCTTTCCGTGAGTACGGCTACGTATCAAGCGAAAGTCAGTCCTATCGCAGCGGCGACGCCACGATCGATGTCACTGTCCAATCTTTCAAGGATCCCAGCGGCGCCTACGGCGCCTACTCGTACCAACTCACTCCCGATCTGAAGCGGGCGGAGATCACCGAACACTCGTCGATTTCTCCGGGCCGCGCGGTGGTTCTCGTCGGAAATCTGATCCTCGACGTTCGCGGAAACGATATTGCGGCGCATCAAGCCGATCTGAAAGCATTGGTCGCAGCCCTCCAAGCGCACGCGCAATCAGGTCCGCTTCCCGATCTCTGGCGGCATCTTCCGATGAAGGGGTTTGTGGAACGATCGGACCGCTATATCCTCGGTCCGCAAACGTTGAACCAGCTCTTTCCCGTAGGTCTCGGCGACGCGCTCGGATTCTCAAAGGGAGCCGAAGCGGAACTTGGTCGCTACAAAATTGCAGCACATGATGCCACCATCCTCATCGCCGACTTCCCTACTCCCGGCATCGCGACGCAGCAACTCGCCGAGCTGCAAAGGCAATTCAACGTGAATGGCTCGCGGCCTAGCAGCGCCATGCCGCCGCTTTTCGCGAAGCGCACGCTCACGCTTGTCGCCATCGTCTCCGGAGCGTCGAGTCAGTCCGATGCCAACGCCCTCCTCGATCAGGTTCAGTCCGGCACTCAGTTGACTTGGGACGAGCCTACATTCCAGTTCAAGGAACCTAGCATCGAGATGATGGTTGCCGGCGCGATCGTTGGAACCGGCATCATCTGCGGTTTTGCGTTGGTGGCGGGCTTGGCCTTCGGCGGATTCCGGGTCTTCATCAAGCGCCTGCTGCCCGGTAAGGTCTTCGATCGCGGTACCCAGCTCGAGGTCCTTCAGCTCGGCCTAGCCAGTAAGCCTATCAAAGCAGAGGACTTCTACGGTTCCATCGGCACCACCCCCGGGGGTACCTCCGTGGACAAGAATCTGCCCGACCGCATCGCCCTCCGCATATTCCGCTGAAAAAAAGTCACTTACGTCGGCGACAGAAATTGCCTTTCTCGCTTGACTTCGCTAGTACTGCCCACTAGACTGCGGTCGAGGAAAGGGTTCTGTGGCCATCCGCGCATTGGCCGTAGGGCTTTCTCCCCTTGAAGGCCCCCGACATGTCGGGGGCCTTCTGTTTTTCGGCTAAATCCAGTCCAGCGTTAGCCAACTGCTCACGTCCGCGCCGGAAAGTCTTGGAACTCGGGCTACGCTTCTCGGAAACTATTAGTTCAGTCAGAACTTCTCAGGAAACTCGCGCGAGCAGGTGATCGCTCTAGGCGATTCACCCGGGGGAAATCTGGTCAACGTGAGACACTGGCTTCGGCGCTTGTCTGGACCTACTGGCAGCGCCGTCGCGCTCGCCGCTCTTTTGTTCGCCCATCCGGTTCAGGCGCAGCAGCAACCGGCTGGCGAACAAAAGTCAGATGAGTCCTCAGCTAAACCGGCTACGCAGAACGGCGATCAGAACAAAGAAAAACCGCAAACCCAGCAGAGCGGCGTATCGAATGATCGCCTCTTCTGGACCCTTCCGAATTACCTCACTCTGGAGAATGCGGGGCAGGTTCCGCCGCTAACCGTCGGACAAAAGTTCAAACTCGAGGCCAAGTCTGCGTTCGACTACGTCGAATTTCCCTGGATCGGCCTTCTCGCTGGCATCAGCCAGGCGGAAAACAGCGAACCAAGCTACGGTCAGGGCGCTGAAGGCTACGGAAAGCGTTACGCCACCGCCTTCGCCGATGGCACGATCGAAAACTTCATGACCAGCGCTGTCCTGCCGTCGATGCTCCACCAGGATCCCCGCTACTATCAACTGGGCAAGGGTGGATTCTGGCATCGCACGGGATACGCAGTGGAACGAATTTTCGTCACGCGCACCGATTCCGGGGACGAGCAGTTCAACTATTCGGAAATCATCGGCAGTTCGACGTCGGCTTTCATCTCTACCTACAGCTACCATCCGCAAGACGACCGCAACGTGTCGAATGCGATGAGCGTCTGGGGCACCCAAGTCGGCATTGATACGCTCACCTTCGTCGTAAAGGAATTCTGGCCCGACATCAAACACAAATTCAGCCATAAGCGTCCACCGGAATAAGCGCGACGCAAGCGAAGCCGCCCCGCACTTCGCCTCCGGAATCTCCAACACCTACCACCCGAAGGACGAGCGCACGCTAACGAACACCGCGAGCGTCTGGAGCACCGACATCATGTGGGACACGTCTCCAACGTGGCCCAGGAATTCTGGCCCGACGTCCACCGCAATCGCCACGCATCGGCATCCGTCCGAATGAGCGGGAATTGAGCTAGCCGGCGTGGTATCCCTCGCTGTCATAGAAGCCGCGACTATATGACGGTCCATGACGCTGCGATGACTTCGAAACAACCGACACTATCGAGGTAAATCATGTAGTGGTGCATTTCCCATTTATCGCGAAAGTGCTTGTCCATATCGGACCGAATCTCATCGACCCATGGGGAGGCTTCGACTTCGACTAGAGTGTCGTAGGCCTCGATGTGCCACGCCGTGCAGCAGCGTTCGGCCCGTTTTCTCATTGCGCATACATCGTCGAACTTGATCCCGCTAAGAATTGGCCTGCCGTCCTTGTTGTATCCGAAGCGAATCGCCGGAGAACTGCCTTTCCCGTCCCAATACGCCTCAGTAGTGAAGTTCGTCGAAGGGACCGGTATTTTGAACAAGGGGCGTTTCGAGCTCATCTTACTCCTGCTCAGGCAGAATCGGGATTTCCGGCGCTTCTTGGGGCGCCTCTTGGGCGGCCCCTTTAGGCGTTACCTCTGAGGTGCCCTCGCTCGTAAGGCCGTTTCCCTCGAGCTGTTTCGTGAGACGCGCCTCAGCCGCCACGTCACCTGTCATGTTCACCATGTTCCACTGCGATGGCGGAATGCCTGCTTGTGTCAGAGCCTGGGCTGAGCGTGTGTTTAGGACCAGGACATTCCCATCTCGGATGATATATTGGATTGGGACGTCCGCAGGGCTCATGTCGCCATCTCTCAATGCTTGGGCGACCTCGGCGACGCTCTTGCCTGCAAACGTGCCCTCGTCGCTGAAGTTCAGGCTAAACGTGCGTTGAGCATATTTGGGACCTATTGCTGCACCAATTGCTTGATTCATGTATAGCGTATATAGTGTGCTTTGTTGAAGCCGTTTCATGAGGCCCCAAGACTTGGCCTCATTGGCCATGTAGTCGCTGCGCCACCTCAGTTCAGAGACCGCTTGAGCGTATTCCTTGTTGCTCGTCCAAACGCCATACCGGAGGTAGTTGCATAGCGCCTCCGCCCAGCTCCAGCAGTGGCCGTCAACGTCGGCGAAAGTTTCGGGGTTGTCGTGGACCATCGCATACAGGTTCAGCGTCTGAGGGTTAGTTAGATCCGCATAGGGCACTGGCTCTGGCACCGCAGACCAATCGGCAGAGAGCCAGCGGCCGAAGCGATTCGAGTAGTAGCGAGCGCCGAAATCGTCGTTGCCCGTTTCGGTGTCGCGTTCCTTGCTCTCGAATTTGTAATTCTGCGAGCAGGTGCTGACGACATCCCGCTCGCCGCCGAAGGGATAGAAATCGGCGTCATAGCAAACGCCAGTCTGGCCCGCTTGAACCATCGTCCGCGAACTGCCGAGCATATCTTCGGGGTAGTAGTAGATCGTTCCACTGGAAACGCTGCGCATGGCGATGCGCTTTCCGCCGAAGAAGACGTCGTGCTGTGCATCTGGCGTCAGTCGCTAAGATGAGGGCGCGTCATTTGCCGACGGCGACGGTGGGGCGTACCGAATTGAGGACCTTCTCGTAGTAGGCTTCGTATTGAGGAATGATGTCGTTGGAGCAGTAGCGGCGGCGGGCGTTGACGCGCGCCATCTCACCCATCATGCGGCCCCGATCCGGGAGCGCGAGAATTTCGAGAGCGTATCTCGCCGCAGTGGCAACGTCGCGCGGCTCGAAGAGATAGCCGTCGACTCCGTGCGCGACCACTTCCGGGACGCCTCCAACCTTCGTCGCGATCACCGGAACCTCGCACGCCATCGCTTCCAGCGCCGCGAGGCCGAACGACTCCTCGTCGCTTGGCAAGAGAAACACATCCGCCAGCCCGAGCTTGTCGTGCACGGTAAGCTGCTTGCCCAGGAAGAACACATCCTTTGAGAGCCGCTTCTTCCGCACAATGTACTCGGCCGCTCCGCGGTCCGGACCGTCGCCAATCATGACGAGTTTGGCCGGCATCTTCTCTCGGATGAGCGCGAAGATTTCGATCGCGTCCGTGACCCGCTTCACCGGACGGAAATTCGACAGGTGCATCAGGATCGGCTCGCCGTTCGGAGCGAATTTCGCGCGCGCCTTCGCGTCGTGCGAGCGCATGTAGAGATCGCAATTGACGAAATTCGGAATCACATCGATTGGCCGCTTGATCTCGAACTCTTTTAGCGTGCGCTCACGCAAGTAATTCGAAATCGCTGTCACGCCGTCACTTTGTTCGATGGAAAAGCGTGTGATGGGCAGATAGCTGCGGTCGTTGCCGACGAGCGTGATGTCGGTCCCGTGCAGCGTCGTGATGAACGGCAGCTTGCGCGGCGCGGCCATCATCCGTGCGAGCAGCGCACTCACCGAATGCGGGATCGCGTAGTGGACGTGCAGCAAGTCAAGCGACGCGCTTTCAGCCACTTCCGTCATCTTCGTGGCGAGCGCCAGCGCGTACGGCGGGTGGTCGAACAGCGGATACGTGGTGACTTCGACTTCGTGAAACGAGATCCGCTCGCTTGCATTATTCAAGCGGATCGGCATCGCGTAGCTGATGAAATGGATTTCGTGGCCGCGCGCGGCCAGCTCGATGCCCAGCTCGGTAGCCACCACGCCCGAGCCGCCGTAGGTTGGGTAACAGGTGATTCCGATTCGCATGGTGGTTGCGGGCGGCGTCTCGTTAGTCTCGGTTATTACGCCGCGTCACCTGAAGTTTGGCACGGAGCGGCCGCTACTGGCCGTTCGTGCCGCCCTGAGAGGCTTCCTCGCCGTCTTTGTAGAGATATCGAATGCAGTGCTTGTAGATGAGCAGATTCGGACTGCCATAACGCGTGAGCTTGATGCAATCCCGGTCGTACCATTCCACGGTGCCGCGAAGCACTTCCCCATCGTCCAGCACGACGGCGACGGGCGTTCGCGACTGCATCTGCTTCACGTAGTAAAAGTTCTCGGCGAACGTCTGTTCGGGTGGCGCAGGTTTCTTTCGGGGCGCCGGAGCGGGCTGCGGCGCTGCTTGTGAGGGTCTGGCAACGTAAGAGTCTTTCGGTTCTGCCAAGGTAGGGCGAAAGAGTTTGCGATTTACCATGATTGCTCCTCAGTTTGCTACTTCTTATGACTGCGAGAGAAGGGGTTCGGTTGCAACTTTTTGCAAACTATCTAGGGCGAGCCTGATGCCTCAATGAACGCTCAGTGAAGCCAGGAGAGCATCCAGACCCAATTGGCGGCCAATATTGCGACGCAGCCGGCCTTCGAGTTGGTCCAGGCCGCGCGTAGCATGCAGAATCCAGTCCCCATCGATCTTCTTGCCTAGGGTCTCGATTTCCCGCCGCAGGTCGGGGTTGCGAGGGAAACTGCTCTTCGGACCCTGAGAGGATTCCAGCAAGTCCGTGAAAACACTATAAAGCACGTCCAGGACATTTTCAAACGATTCCTGTTCCTGCTTGGCAAGCTGAGCGGTCACCGCAAAGATTTCGCCTTGTCTTTCCCCCGTAACAGCGCGCTCAAGTAGGTGTAAAACGCTCTTCCGCAGGCGAATCGAATCCTCAAGGTTGAGCGAAAGCGCCGCTCCCGGGCTGCCGCCGGAGAGCTGCGCCGCGAGCTTCCGGTCCGCCGGCTTGCCGTGGTGATGCTCCGCAAGAAAGGTTTCGATCTGCTCGGCTGGAACGGGCGCAAAGTGGAACTGCAGGCAGCGCGAGCGAATCGTTGGCAGCAACGAGTCGGGCGTCGGCGCGAGCAGAATCAGCGTGGCCGATTCGGGAGGCTCTTCGAGAATCTTGAGGAACACATCGGCATCAGTCCAGCGCATGGTATCGGCGCCGTCCAGAATGAAAACTCGCCGGCGGCCCTGCGGCTGGAAATAGGCCGCGCGCTGGACGGCTCGCAACTGCCCCACGCGAATCATTGGCCGCGCGACGGGCGTCCGCAATCGCACCGGATCGGGAACGATCACCCAAACGTCGGCATGCGTCTCCAAGATCAGCGGCATGCGCTCGACCGTGGACGCGTCGGCGCTCTCGCCGCGCTCCGTGAGCCCAGCTTCGATCAGCGGCGCCAGGTTCGCGAGCGGTGCGATGCGGCGACAGGAGTTGCATTCGCCGCAGAAGTCGTCCTTTAGGCGCTCGCAATTCGCAGCCTGCGCGAACATCCGAGCGAGAGTGTATTTGCCGATGCCGCGAGGGCCGGTGAAAAGCAGCGCGCTCGGCACACGCTCGCGACGCAACATGCCGCGCAGCGCGCTGACAATGCGCTCGTTGCCGAGGAATTCACCGAAGCCCATCGCACTAGCCTTTCGCCCCGAGCGCGGAGGACATGCGCGCGTCAACTGCTGCGAGAATTTCTTCGTGGATCTCGGCTGGAGGCCGGAGCGCACCCGCCCCGGCATCAAAGCATTCGACGCGAAGCCAGTTTGGTTGCCGCGCGAGTTCGTCGTACACGTCTGCGGCCGCTTCGAGATGCGCGACATCCGCCTCGTGTAAATCGTGGCGGCGGTTCGTGTAATCTCGCGTGCCCTTTTGCCCGATCAAGCGATGCGCCTCCGCGACCGGCACGCGAAGATAGATCACCAAATCCTCTGCCGGGAGAGCGTACACCTCGTATTCCAATTGCTTCAGCCATGCTAGAAAGTTCCCCCGTTTTTCGCGCGGCACGCGCGCGCCCTGATGCGCCAGATTCGAGCCGACGTAGCGGTCCGAAAGCAGCACCTTGCCCGAAGCGAGCGCCGCTTCGATCATTGGCTTCGATTCGAGACGGTCACCCGCGTAGAGCAGCGCCGAGAAGTGCGGATCGACCGCGGCGAGCGGTCCGAATTCGCCGTTGAGATACCGCGCGACCAACTTGCCAAAGAATCCGTTGTAATTGGGAAAGCCGATCTGCGAGAAGGCAACTCCCCTGCGAGCAAAGGCGAGCGCTAGCGCGTCGAGCTGCGTGCGCTTTCCGGAGCCGTCGATCCCTTCGAGAACGATGAACTTGCCGCGCGCGGACATCGAAGTGGCAGCCAGTTTAGCACGGCGAACCAGGACGGAAGCGCGTACGAGCGGCTGAAGCCGTTGGCCACTTTTTTGGCGATTAGGATGGGTCGCCATTCTTTGTTTGCAGCGACTTAGGAGGCGCTCTACTTTCGAAATTTGGCGATTAGAAACGCATGAGCCGGATTCTTGGCTGCCAATCCGGCGGGACAAGGCGCACTGGTACCGGCCCGCGGCTGCGGGGTCGGCCGTTCGTCCTGCGTGTGCGCGAGTGTGGCGCATCATCTCCACGCTAGCAGAGGGAAGAATCGTGTCAAGCACACATCCCTGTGGACTGCATGAGCGCCACCCGGTCGGGCAGCGTTCTTGCGCGTGCTAGAATCGCGGCGATGGCGACGCAAACCAGCTCGATTGCCGAGAATCTGGAGCGTGTGCGCGAGCGAGTCGCGCGGGCAGCGGAGCGTGTGGGACGCCGAGCCGATGAAATCACGATCGTCGCCGTATCGAAGACGTTTCCGCCGGACGCAATCCGCGCGGCGCATGACGCGGGCCTGCGTCATTTTGGCGAGAATCGCGTGCAGGAATTCGAGGACAAACACGAGAAACTCTCGGATCTCGGCGATGTGGTCTGGCACTTCATCGGGCACTTGCAGAGCAACAAGGCCCACCGTGCCGTGCGGTTGTTCGATCGCATCGACTGCGTGGACAGCCTTTCGCTGGCGCACAAGCTCGAAGCTGCCGCGGCGACGGAGCGCAAGCACCTGCCTGTCTTGATCGAAGTGCACCTCAGCCGCGAAGCGACGAAGAGCGGCGTCGCTGAAAAGGATTTGCCGGAGCTCGCGGCAGGGCTTTCGCAATTGCCGCAACTGGAATTGCGTGGCTTGATGACGATTCCGCCCTACTCCGACGATCCCGAAGCTGCGCGGCCCTATTTCCGCAAGCTGCGCGAGTTACGCGACAACCTGCGCTCCGCGAGTGGCCTCGCATTGCCCGTGCTGTCAATGGGAATGAGCCACGATTTCGAGGTCGCCATCGAAGAGGGCGCGACGGAGATTCGCGTGGGCACAGCGCTATTTGGAGCACGAACAAACGCCTGATCCCGGAGGACGGGAGTAAAGCAGATCCCTCGTCGTCCGCCAAACAACGGCGAACTCGCTCGGGATGACAATCAAAGGCTGCGGCCTACCTCTACGAATATCGCAGCCAGCGCAGCATCTCCGGCACGGTCGGCCGTTTGCCGTACATGAGCACGCCAATGCGATAGACCTTTGCCGACGCCCAGACTGCGCCGAAAACCGTCACAAGCAGCAAGAACATCGAGAGGGCGATCTGCCAGACGGGCGGCGTCTGAATCGAAATGCGCAACGGCATCAGCACGGGAGCGAGGAACGGAATCTCGGAAAGCACCAGAGACGGCGTGGACGTCGAATCGATCATCACCAGCCAGTAGAATGACATTGCGAAGACGAGGGGCCCCATCGCCAGCCACTGCAGTTGTCCGGCGTCCTGCTCGTTCGAGCATGCCGAACCAATCGCAGCAAACATCGAGGAGTACAAGAAATATCCCCCGACGAAATAACAGATCACCCATACCAGCAATGACGCGGGAATGTGGATCGCGGGAAACGAGCCGCCGCCAAATATCGCAGCCATGAACGCCCCGTACGTTAGCAGCAGTGCGAGCGAGGCAATCCAGATCAGAAATTGCGTGAACGCCACGCCAGCAACGCCCAAGATCTTTCCAGCCAGAAGCTGAATCGGTTGCACCGAAGAGACCAACACTTCCATCGTGCGTGTCGTCTTCTCCTCCAGCACCGATCGCATGGTCAGGATGCCGTACATCAGCAAGGACATGTACAGCAAGAGGACGAGACCGATGGCGATGCCAAACGTCTGGCCGCGTTCCACTGATTCTCCCGACTCGCTGACCTTGATCACCTGCAGGTCTGCGGCGCGAACGATCTCGCTGACGTTGTCCACGTTGATGCCGCGGGCGCGCAATCGCGCTTCGATTGACGCCTGGTTCACGGCAGCCGTTACCGGCGCCATGGCCGCGAAATTACCGGTATTCTTCATGTGCAATTCGAAGGGATGGCTCAAATCGCTCGGAATCACGAGGTAGGCGTCCAGCTTCCCGATGTTTATGCTAGCTCGTAACTGCTGTTCGATGCCCTTGGAATCGGCCGGCCGGTCGAGCGTCTCAGAAATGGTAAACTGATGCGCCCCGTTTGCCATCACCGCGCTGAGATTCTGGACGATGGACGCCGCCGAACTGCCGGCATTATCCACGATCGCAAGCCGAAGGCTTTGATTCGACCCGTGCTTGGAAACAAAGGCGACCAGTACGACCGAAATGATTCCGAGCAGCGGGACAAGCAGCGTCATCACCACGAAAGCTTTCCGTTTGACTCCGTTGATGTACTCGCGCTTTACGATCAGCCAAATCTTATGCATGGCCAGTCTTCTCGATGAAGATTTCATTGAGGGAAGGTTCGAGTAGCTCGAACCGCGTAATTTGCGCACCCGATTGCAGCGCGGCTTTCAAGATCTCCTGCGGATTGCCGCCCGGATTCAGTTTCACCTCCGCGCCGCTGCCAAGGCGGTTCACGCTCGCGACCGCCGGATGACTCAGAAAAGCGTCGGAACCCGTGAACTCGATCTGCACAGTATTCTTGCCGTAGGACTGCTTGATTGCGCGCAGCTCGCCATCGAGAACATTGCGGCCCTTGTCGATGAGGCAAATCGAATCGCACATTCTCTCGACCTGCTCCATCCGGTGCGTCGAGAGAACGACCGTCGTGCCGCGATCACGCATTTCCAGCATCACATCCTTCACCGTCGTGGCGTTCACCGGATCGAGACCGGAGAAAGGCTCATCGAGTATCACAAGGCGCGGCTCGTGCAGCACAGCCGCGATGAATTGCACTTTCTGCTGCATGCCCTTCGAGAGATCGCGCACTTCCTTGTCCGCCCAGTCCTTCAGCTCGAATCGTTCAAGCCACTCGTCCGCCCGGCGGCGGGCTTCGGCTTCCGGCATCCCACGCAGCGAGGCGAGGAATACAATGACAGCGCGAACCTGCATACGAGGATAGAGGCCGCGCTCCTCGGGCAAATAACCGATGGCCTCGCGGATCTTGTCGCTAATGGGCTCGCCAAATACGTGAATCGAGCCCTCGTCCGGCGCCAGGATATTCATCACCATGCGGATCGTGCTGGTCTTGCCTGCGCCGTTCGGCCCCAACAAGCCCAGAATGGCTCCCTGGCGCACCCGCAGGCTAACGCCGTTGACCGCCGTCACGCCGTCATACGACTTGGTTACGTTTTCGAGCGAAATGGCGTCCACAAAGTGCCTCTTAGGATCGGCTAAACAAATGCTCTCTTCCGCTAACTACGCTCGGGCTGAACGGGATATTACGCGAGCGCCACAATTAGTTTCATTAGCACAGTGTTGGGCTCTCCGCGGTAGCGTCAGTCCGGCAAAGGCTGGCCGGTGGTTTCAAGGCCAAACGGAATGAGCAGCAGGCCCAACAGAAAGGCGATTGCCGTCAGCGACACAGGGATGCCGATCGTGTGGAAATGCGCGACGCCTGCGCCCACCAGAAACGTGAAGCCGGCGCCGACAAAGCGGCCGACGGACGTCGCGAATGCGAATGCACTGCCCCGGCAGCGCGTGGGATACTGCTCCGGCAGCCAGAGTGTGTACACCGCAAAGTTCGCGCCGCCGATGCCGAGGAAGAAAAGCCCAATGAAGAACCATTTGATCGCGTCTTGCGGCAAATAGAAGGCGTGGCCGAAGCTGTAGCCGATGGAGGCCGCCATGAGAACGAAGTACGCTCCGAGCGTTCTGCGGCGGCCGATACGCTCGGCAACCCACGCAATCGGCAGGCAACCGAGAATCGTTCCCAGTGAAATGATCATCGTGGCATAGGTGCTCAGATGTGGGCCCTGCGCTGCGGGCAAATGCTGCCGGCCGACGATTTCTGTCACGGCCGTGGGAACGTACACCGTGCCCGCCCACAGCCCGATGATCGAAATCAGCACGTAGGACGAGTTGAGCAGCGTCCGACGGCGAAATTCCGGCTGGAAGATCGTGGCAAAAGGGCTGGAGACGCGTTGCACGTGCGCCTTCCAGCGGTCGGATTCACGTACGCCGTAGAGAATGAAGCCGACGAGCAGCGCGGGCGCTCCGCCGAGCATGAACATCGGGCGCCAGCCGTGTGTCTCACCGACGAAATGGTTCGCCAGCGCTGCGAGGAAGAATCCGAAGTAGTAGCCCGTGTGCATCAGGGCCGCGCCCACCTTGCGGCGCTGCTCGGGCCATTCCTCCGCGACGAAGGTGCCGCCCATGGCCCATTCGCCGCCGATCCCGACGCCTGCAAGCAGGCGGCAGGCGGCGACCTCCCAAACGTTCTGCCCGAAGCCCGCGAGAAAAGTGAAGAGCGAGTAGCACAGGATCGTCAGCATCAGCGTGCGAACGCGACCGAATCTATCCGCCAGCGGTCCCCAGATAAGGGCCATCCCCCACCCTATTAGAAAGAGCGCGAAGAGAAGCCCACCGTAGAAGCCGACGTTGCCCGGCGTCGCCGGGATGCCGGATTTGGGCAGAAGTTCGCGCAGTGCGGGCACGAGAACGAGCGCGTAGATGAACGAATCCATGCCGTCGAGAGCCCACCCGCCCCACGAGGCCCAGAAGCCGCGGACTTGGTTGGGCGTAAGGCGGACTTTGGTTGTTGGTGGCACGGATGACATGAAGGATGGCCGCAGGGCGAGGCATTGTACGAACAGCGCGAGTCCGTTGCAAGCGAATCCGGCGAACATTTTGGTCAGGCGATGCACGCGCGAATGATATGTTTTGAATGGGGCGGCAACTTCGACATGGAAATCCAAGAACGCGAAGGCAAGCTTGTTTTCGACGTGCGCGTGGCGCCGCGATCGAGCCGCGATGCGATCGAAGGCGAGTACAACGGCGCGCTGAAGGTGCGGCTGACCGCGCCGCCCGTCGACGACCGCGCCAACGAAGCTCTTCGACGCCTGCTGGCCGAGCGTTTGAACGTGCCTGTATCGGCTGTTAGAATCGTCTCGGGCGAAAAGAGCCGGACGAAACGCGTTGCAATCGCAGGCGTCACACACGCGCAAGTCCTCGCACTCCTGAACACGAAATAGCACCACACAATCACCGACATGCCCGACATCAAGGCCATCCAAGCCGAGTTGCGCGCCAGTAAGATCGACGGCTGGCTCTTCTGCGACCATCATCACCGTGACCCGATTGCCGGAAACATCCTGGGCCTGGGAGAAAACGGAATGGCCACGCGGCGGTGGTTCTATTTCGTTCCGTCGCGTGGCGGGCCGCGCAAGCTGGTTCACCGGATCGAGGAAGGTGCTCTCGATTCGCTTGCGGGCCGCAAGCAGGTCTATTCGGGCTGGCAGGAGTTGCACAAGGCGCTCGGAAAATTGCTGACGGGCAGCCGGAAAATTGCGATGCAGTATTCGCCGGAGAACAACATTCCCTACATCGGTCTCGTGGATGCGGGCACCGTCGAGCTGGTGCGAAAGCTGAACAAGAAAGTGGTCACATCCGCCGACCTCGTGCAGAAATTCGAGGCCGCGTGGACGCCCGAGCAGCTCGTCTCGCATCTGGAGGCGGGCAAGATTATCGACCGCATCAGGCAGGAGGCGTTCGAGCTTGCCGCATCGCGCGTGCGCGAGAGCCAGCCGATCACGGAATTCGAGCTGCAGCAATGGATTCTCGAGAAATTCCGGGCGAGCAGGCTTACCACCGCTGAGCCGCCCATTGCCGCCGTGCAGCCGAACAACGGGAACCCCCATTACGAGCCGACCGCGCGCGCGTCGCGGCCGATTCGCGCGGGTGATTTGCTGCTGCTCGACATGTGGGCGAAATTCGACCGGCCGCGCAGCGTCTACTATGACATTACGTGGACGGGTTACCTCGGCGCGCGCGTCCCCGATTCCTACGCGAAGATTTTCCGCATTGTGCGCGAAGCGAGGGACCGAGCGATCGAGTTCGTCGGAGACGCTGTTACGCGCGGCTGCGCGATTCATGGCTGGGAAGTGGACCGCGC
>Ga0187782_10001496_pt1 | contig 17038 bp, 14 predicted proteins | sample 0715_SJ02_MP15_2_FD_132454 | JGI IMG/M metagenome (GOLD analysis project Ga0187782, IMG submission 132454) | Tropical peat soil microbial communities from peatlands in Department of Meta, Colombia - 0715_SJ02_MP15_20_MG | ecosystem: Environmental > Terrestrial > Soil > Wetlands > Peat | place...
AACGGTGCCTGGAGATCGACCCGGCGAAGCGATGCGGCATCGCGGACATACGCGAGCGGCTAGAACCGGGAGCGGAGCTCGCGAAAATACGGAAAGCCGTACCTCGCTTTGCGGCTGAGCCCAGTGAGAAATCTTCGTCGAAGTGGCCTTATGCCGCGGGGCTAGTGGTGGCGATCGCAATTGTTGTGTTTCTGCTCCGGTCGCACTCGACTGAGCCAAATCGGCCACAAACTCCCGTACCCGCGACGGCCGCGACCCAAAATGCACCTGTTGAGGCTCCGCCCGAGCAGTCATCGCGGCCTTCACCGTTGGGTTCGAAAGCTGCCGAGAGCGGGAATGCTGCTGAAGCGTCAAAGGATGACGTTGTTGAACGGGCTACGCCTGAAGTTACACCAAGCGCGCGCCGGACGATTCAGGGAAGGATCAAGGTGCGGGTGAGAGTAAACGTGGATTCGGCCGGCAATGTGACGACCGCGACATTGAAAGAGGCTGGCCCGAGCAAATATTTTGCGCGCGTTGCCGAGGAGGCAGCGAAGCGCTGGAAGTTCGCTCCGGCGCAGGATCAAGGCCAGAACGAGAGCCGGTCGTGGACATTACTGTTTGTGTTCAGCCGAGGAGGAACGGAGATGTCGGCAACGAAAGTTCGATAAACATTATCTGATGCCGTCTCCCCGTCGGCTTCAATTTTGCTTGCCAGCATCGACCATCGGGATCAGCGAAGAGAGCTGGAGGTTGATCAGGAGGTCGATGCGCCGATCGATCTGATACCACAATGCAGTCTTCTTGGGTGAAATGACCTTCTCAAACAACGGAACGTATTTGATACGCAAGGCAATGAGTTCCTGCTCAACGGCCGTCGATCTCTTGATGTAATCCTGCGCCTGTGCGTCGGTCATGCTGTTGTAGTTTGCCGCATAGTCTTTAATAAGCGCCCAGCGTTCGTCATTGGTTTTGATAGCTTCTTTTCGGTAGTCTTCATAGATAGGCCAGAACTTGGTTGCTTCATCGGCGGTCAGGGTCATGTTTTGTGCGGTAATCTGCTTCCTCTGCGCGCGGAGATCTGACCGTAGCATTTCGATGTCTTGATCCGTAATACTGTTCGATTGCTGGTCTGTGTCTGAAGAAATTTGCGGTGCCAATTTCTGGGATGACTGGGCTAGCGTAGATAGATGGAATCCGAACAATATGATAAGTCCGACTAGAAGTGCTTGGAATTTTTGTTTCTGCATTTTTGTTCCTCCAATTTTTGGCGGCATTCCGGGCGGATCAATTCTCTTCTAATCTCTGCTAAAAAGCGATCTCCTTGGCGGGGAACTTTGACTCAAGAACTTTGGTCTGAAAACAGGGCTCCGCTACGATTTTGCGTTCATCTGACGCCGAGCTTCTTCGCAGGCCTGGACGGGATCGCGTCCGGTGACCTCTTTGTACCAGGCTGGGTGAAAGGTCCAGGCCCAGGCTTCGCTAACGGCGCCGCGGATCATCGCTTGGAACGTGCCGGGCTCGCCGAAGGTGCTTTGGTAGATATGGATGAAAATGCCGCCGAGCATGATGAGGGCGGAGATGTCGTGCAATACGTAGCTGACAGCGACGGCAATTCTTCCGAAGGTTCTTGCTCCGGCCCAAAGAATGGTGCCCGTGATGAGGTAGACGACGCAGCCGACGACGATCTCCCAGAACATAACCTTCTGTCCCGCGTTGAAGAATCCAGTTTGGGGCGGGTCCATTTTTTCTTCGTTCGAGACGATCTTGTGAACGTTGCGCATCCAATTCGTGTCGCCGGGGGCCCAGAGCATAGGCTTGAGCCAGTTCAGGACTTGCAGGGAGAAGAAGAAGACGAAGCCCAGGCCGAACCAGGGATGCATTTCGCGGCTCAGCGGGCCCCCGCCAAAAATGGGCGTGAACCAGCGGAACAGCCACGGGAGATAAATGCCAAAGCCGGTGAAGAGCGCGAGGAAGAAAAAGAGCGCGACGGTCCAATGCAGGACGCGCGTATAGACGGGATGGCGGAGGAGTTCTCCGCGATAGACAGTGGTCTGGCCGAGCGATTCAAATTGGCGGCGAGCTTCGTCGTCGAAGCGATCGAGGGCTCCGCTAGCCATGGGTTTCCTCTTTCTTCGGAGGCTCGGGCTGCGGGAGCCGCGGGCCGGCAGTGATGTAGTGCGCGATGACGCCCAAGAATCCAAACAGCGCAAACGTGCCAAGAACCGGCTTGAACAGCCACTTCCAGATGGTATAACTCCACGGGATGGTGGGGTTTTTGGGCAGACCACCATAGCGCTCGGGATCGGTAGCGTCGTGCAAAACGTAGATGACGTGTGTACCACCGATGGATTGAGGATCGTAGACTCCCGCGTTTTCGAATCCGAAATTTTCTTTGAGTTGCCGGGCCCGTTCGTTGGCGATGAACTTCATATCGTCTTTGCTGCCGAATTTCAGGCAGCCGGTAGGGCAAGCCTTGATGCACGCCGGTTCTAACCCTTGGCCCACGCGATCCGAGCAAAGCGTGCACTTGTAGACCTTCTTGGTCGTCGGGTTAAAACGCGGAATTTCGAATGGACATCCCGAGACGCAGAATTCGCAGCCGATGCAGTTTTCCTGATTGAAGTCGACAATGCCATTGGCGTATTTGACGATGGCGCCGTCGGCCGGGCAGGCGGCGAGGCAGCCTGGCTCGGCACAGTGCATGCACTGGTCTTTGCGCATGAGCCATTGGATCGTGCCATCGGGATTCTGGTGCTCATTGAACTTGATGAGGTTCCAGAAGTGATAGCTGGTCTGCGGCATCGTCTGATAGGTGTTGTCGAAGGTGGTCGGCGTAAACGGCATGTCGTTCCACTCGACACAGGCGACTTCGCAGGCTTTGCAACCGATGCAAGTAGTGGTGTCAATCAGCTTGCAGACTTCGAACTCGCGCTGCATGCCGCGGCCCGGACCGGCTCCAGAGTGCCCAGAGATCTGCTCGGCTTGTAGTGTTCTGCGTTCAGCCATAAAGAAATTCTCAGTTGTCAGTTCTCAGAAAAACCTACAAACCGGCATCGGGATTCAATCACTCTGCGTTTCCCGTGTTCTCGTCGCTCTGCAAGCCCCCACTGAGAACTGAGAACTGGGAACTGGGAACTGCCTCACACTTTCTCGATCTTCACCAAAAATCCCTTGAACTCCGGCGTAAATGCGTTCGGATCGATGACGGTTGGCGTCAGTTGATTCGTTAATGTCTTTGCCGTCTTGCCTTCATCTTCGGCGATACCTCGGAAACCCCAGTGGATCGGAATGCCGACCTGAAATGTCTCCTTGCCGTCAATTTTCATGGGGCGAATCCGGCGCGTGACCATAGCTTTTGCGATGTAGCTGGCGCGAATGCTGGAGACTTTGATCCTTTCTCCTCCGCGGATGCCCATACGGTCGGCCAGTTCAGCGGGGATTTCGACGAATGGCTCAGGCACGAGTTGCACATTCATTGGATTGTTCTTCGTCCAGTAGTGGTAGTGCTCGGTGAGGCGATAGGTGGTGCAGATGACGTCGTAACCCTGGCCGGGCTGGGCGTATTTATCCAAGTCGGTTTTGTATCTTCGGACGACTGGATTGTGCGACTGATTGGGATGCAACGGGTTGGCGATCGGACTTTCGATCGGCTCATAGTACTCGGGGAACGGACCGTCGGCCATGGCGCCAAGCGGAACAAAGATTCGTCCGACGCCTTCAGGATTCATGATGAACGGACCGAGGTGATCTTTGGGAGGCGAGTCGGGTTTGAAATCGGGAACGTCGTTGCCGACCCAAATTTGTTTGGCTTCGTCCCACCACACTTGGCGGCGCGAGGCATCCCATGGTTTGCCGTCGAGATCGCACGAGGCTCGGTTATAAAGCACGCGGCGATTCGCCGGCCATGACCATGCCCAATTTTGGTAGATACCCAGCCCCGAAGGGTCATCGGTGCCGCGGCGCTGAATCATAGCGCCAGCTTCGGTCCACGAGCCGGAATAGATCCAATTGCCGCAGGATGTTGTGCCATCATCTTTGAGCCAGGCAAAACCGGGGAGTTGTTGACCAGTCTTGATGGTCGTGTTGGTTTTGGGGTCGGTAAGATCAGCAAGCGCTTTGCCATTGACCTCTCTCGCAACTTCCGCGAGCGACGGGCTGGCAGGATTTGTATAGGCCCAGGTCGCGTGCAGAATTGGATCAGGGAATTTGCCGCCCTCTTTCTTGTAAAGCTCGCGAACTCCTAAGAAGATTCTGGCGAGAATGTCCTGATCGAGCTGGGCCTGGCCGGGCGGCGGGACAGCGATGTTTTTCCATTGCAGCCAGCGGGCCGAATTGGTGAATGAGCCGTCTTTTTCCGCGAAGCCTGCGCCGGGAAGGCGATAGACGGTGGTATTGATTTTCTTCTGCTCGTCGGCCGTGATGCCCGGTGCGCGCCAGAATTCGCTGGTCTCGTCGGGATAGATTTCGCAGACGACCAGCCAGTCAGCCTTTTTTAATGCTTCAATGTTTTTGTTGGAATCGGGACCGATCATCACTCCATTCATGCCGAAGGCGAAAATGCCTTTGATCTTGCCCTCGTACATGTCATTCCAGATGTTGACCCACGAGTAGTTGCGGTCGACTTTGGGCAGGTAATTGAAGGCGAAATCGTTTTCTTTCGTCGCCGCCTGCCCATAGAACGCCTTAAGAAGAGAGACCGCGAACTTTGGCGTATTCGACCAATAATTAAAGGAATCCCACGGATCGGGCTTCGAGACGGTGGGAGTAATGCGCTTCAAGTATGCCGCCAGATCTGTGTCTGCAGGAGCAGGCACCTTCAAATACCCGGGCAGGTTATCGAAGATGCCAGCCATATCCGTGGCGCCCTGAATGTTGGAGTGCCCGCGCAGGGCGTTGACGCCTCCGCCAGCGCGGCCAACATTGCCCATGAGCAATTGCGCCATGGCAGCTGTCCGGATGATTTGCGTACCGAAGCTATGCTGCGTCCAACCGACGGCATAGATGATGGTGGCGACCTTTTTCATGTCGCCATCTTTGCGGATTGACGTAAACAGATCGTACGCTTTCAGGAACTTGTCTTGCGGAATTCCCGTAATGCGCTCGACCATCTCCGGCGTGTAGCGGCTGTACTGTTGCTTCAACAACTGGAAGACGCAGCGCGGGTGTTGCAGCGAAAGATCAAAGGCCGCCTTGCCGGGTAGCGCTGGTGCAGGGGGAGGGCTGCCCGGCGTCGAGGGTAAGGCGGCCTTTTCTGGCGGCGAACCGGTGACCGGCTTGCTGGTCAGGTCGCCACCTTCTTCATAATTCCAGGTCTTTTTGTCGTAGACCTGTTTTTCCGGATCGAATCCCGAATAAAGGCCATCTTCAGGGAGTTTGAATCCGTCTTTAACGATGAAGGCAGCGTTCGTGTAGTTGACCAGATAATCATGCGCGATCCGATTGTTCTGGATGGCGTAAGTGATGAGTCCACCCAGAAACGCGATATCCGACCCCGCGCGGATTTGTAAGTACATGTCCGCGTTGGCGGCGGTGCGAGTGAGCCGAGGATCAACGACGATTGTCTTCGCATTTCGATGTACCTTTGCTTCAATCGCCCACTTGAAGCCGCAAGGGTGGTTTTCCGCTGGATTACCACCCATGATCAACATCAAGTCGGTGTTCTTGATGTCGATCCAGCCATTGGTCATTGCGCCGCGTCCGAAGGTGGGCCCCAAACTGGAGACCGTGGGTCCGTGTCAAACCCGGGCCTGGTTTTCCAGGTAGCAGACCCCCAGGCTGCGCATACTCTTTACGACCAGATAATTAAATTCGTTCGTGTCGGTGCAGCCGCCGGTGAATGCGATCCCCTCGCAGCGGTTGACCGTGTGCCCGTTGACGTCGGTCTCGACGAAAGTCTCGTCGCGCGTCTTCTTCACCTTGGCCGCGATCTCGGCATAGGCCTGTTCCCAGGAGATATCTTCCCAATCGGTGCCACCGGGGCGACGTACTTGCGGCTTGAGCAGACGGCGATCGTTCAGAATGTCCTGCTCAAGCGAAGATCCCTTAGGGCACAACGTGCCGCGATTGATGGGGTGGTCAGGGTCTCCCTCGACGTGGAGCACTTGGGGGATAGCATTCTTTGCCTTATCGCCGAGGGTGTAAATAATGACACCGCAACTCACTGAACAATAGGGACAGGTGCTGCGCGTCTCGCTGGCGCGCGAGATCTTGAGGCTAGCAGTTTGCGCGTGAAGAGGTGTAAGGTCGAATCCCAGAGCGGAAAACCCGGCTCCGCCTAGAACCGTTCCCTTAATGAAGGTACGGCGTGAAAGCTCCATATACTCCTCCGTGCTGCTTTTGGGGAACTACGGAGTTAACGTTTCGGACACCCACCTGTCCTGCCTTGCGTCGCACGTCACTTGCGAATGGGCGTACTATAGACCGCTTTTAGGTTCAGCGTCAATTGGGCGAAACACTTACGATACACAAGCCGCTGACTTATATGACGATCAGTCACGCTGAGACTCTAGAGGTTTTGGCCGACGGATGTTGGTGCTCGTTTGTTGATGTGCCTACGATCTCCCGTACGGCGCGGTGCGCCTGATCGATGGCAGCATCGGTATAGGCGTGGCCGCTAGCATCCGCGTTCGCGATCTTAATGCGACTGAAGGGCTGGCGGCCGATCACGCAAGGGCGTTCGGATTCAGCCCGGTTTAGTGGCTCGAACAAGCGGTTGTATTCATAGGTGTAGCCGTGGGGCCAGCGATTGACGGTGATGGCCTCGATGTCGCGAGCAGGATCAAAACCTCCAGCAGCGAGCATGCGACCTAACTCCTCGCGCACCTCGCGCTCGAAGGTTTCGAAGGGAGTGTTGACGAGCTCCCACCGACCAGCCCGGTATTGATCCTTGCAGGGGTGTCCTGGGTCGCACGGCGTGCGCAGGAGGTGCAATAGACAGGATTGATCGGGCGAACTCGGGAAATGGTAGTCGCCCATGGAAACCGGAAAATCAAGCGTGACGTGGCTGAAGTATGCTCCTGGAGCGTAAATGCTGCTCAAACCAAGTTTCTGGAAAGCCTTCCAGTTGGCGATCTGCACATTGGTGTAAACGAGTGGGGATCTCACGCAATACGAAAGAGCCTCTTTTTGTTTTTCCGACATTTCCGGACAGATGAGTGGAATCATCGCGTTGTAGGAAGCGAGGATGCAATGTGCCGAGCGGACTTTGCGCGCCTCGCCTCCGCGAACATAGGTGACTTCGACCTCCTTCGCGCTGGCTGGATCGCCAACGTGACGGGCGCTTACGGCAGTGCTGTTTAGACGAATGTGAACTGGAGATGAAGCATCGTCAAGCCGTGCATAGTTGACCCGCGCCAGAACGACATCTTCCATCGTGTGCCCGGGCAGAGAGGCCGGAATGAGCGAGCGCACCAGCATGCGGGCGATGGACGCGTTGCCATCGGGAAAATGGAAGATGTATGGCTCGTCAAGTTCAGGATTCTGTTCGTGGCTTTTGGAAAGATTCATTCCCTGAAATCCGGGGTAGCCCTCGCGGGCACAATCGGCTGCGGAGACGGCATCAATGCCTACGACATATAGATCGTGCGTCGACGCTTGGAAGACTTTGACCACGTCGGGATGGACTTTGGCGTAATTGAGTAAGAAATCCTTGTAGCTGGTTTTGATCAACTTCAACTGCTTCTGCTCGGGAGTGAGACCGGGCAAGTAGTCGATGCTCGCGTGCTGCAGGCGGAGAATATCCTGGCGAGCTGCCTCAGCGATCGGGTATTGGGAGACATTCTCTAAGGCGTACTCCATGCGGTAATAGCGGAAGTTTTTTTCGGGTACAAGACGGTCGACACCAAAGGTTTCCTTGTCGAAGAAGATGGCTTCGATGAGACGGTCTGAGTTGTACAGTTTCTGGTCGTAGTACTTGTAGAACCGCTTCGGTTCGATGCCGAGTTCTTTAATCAGCCCGATCGATATCTTGCTGTAGTTGCCAGGGGCTTCGATCGATTGCGTGCCACCGTAGCCTAAGAGCAGGCGGCCATTACTCTGGAACTCGTTGCGTTTGCAATGTCCACCGAAGTCATCGTGGTTGTCGAGAAGGAGGATTCTGGCTCGCTTGCCGGCGAACTTCCGATAAAAATAAGCGGCGGCAAGTCCGCTGATGCCGGCTCCGACGATAATGAGATCGTGGAATTCGCTGTCTACGATTGGCTCGGTCCATGTCTTGCCGTCGCGGAGATCGTGGGCAATCTCCCAAGAACCATCATGGTCGCCGCGCATGCCGGTTTTGGCTGGAGGGTAGTATTTGGGATCTTTCTCCGGGGCAAACGGCGGTTGAGGAACGCCAAAGGCTTCGAGCCATTGGGAACTCGCAGGAACGAGCGAGGCTCCAAGGGCCATGCTGACGCCGTTCAAAAAATCGCGACGCGTGATGCGAGCAAGCATACCCAGTTCATGATCGCGATCCTTGTGGCCCATGGTTTTCCCCAGATTGACTCCCTTAGATTCGGTTCGGAAGGTGTCTTTGTTGGCGACTGATATTGTATGCCTGATAATCGGGCCATGGGTATCGGCATGAATATCGAAGCCTGGCAACGGAGGATCGCGCGTGCCGAGGAACTCGAAGCGCGATACACATTTGCGGCGGAAATTCTGAGGTTTTACGCGGCCGTGGCGCGTTTCCAGGCGAAATTCTACGGGGAGATCGAAGACTCGAAATCAATTCGAGAGGTTGTAACGGATACAAATCCCTTTAGCCAGGATTTCGATCTCCGGGTCATGAAGAGCTTTCGCCAGTTTGTATCCATTGTGGAAAAGACTGCCCCAGACAAACTACGGGGAGCGGCACGGGGGTGGACCGAACGCGACGAGAACTCGTACTTCGAGATGCTGGCGAGTTTCTGGCATGGGAACCAGAGACAAGACTTGGATCATGACGCAGACGACTTTTTCGCGCGTGCTTTTCTTCAGCCTTATGCCGCAGCGGTGCGCGAACGGGCGAAGCTAACTTGGACCGGGCCAACCGCGTATGTTTGTCCGTTTTGCAAGCGCAAGCCTGGAGTGGGAGTGTTACGGCCGCTAGGCGAGGGTGGACAGCGATTATTGATCTGCTCGTTTTGTTTGGGCGAGTGGGAGTTTCGACGGATATTGTGTCCGGGCTGCGGCGAGGGCGATCCGGCGAAGCTGCCGGTCTATACGGCGGACGAGCTGCAGCATGTGCGGGTAGAGGGTTGCGACAGCTGCATGAGCTATATCAAGACCGTCGATTTCACAAAAAGTGCGCTTGGAGAGGCAGTAGTAGACGAGATTGCATCAGTCCCGCTGGATCTTTGGGCACAAGGCCAGGGATATCGTAAAGTGCAGATAAATCTAATGATGCTGTAATGAGGGTCCACGGTTCTATGCACGAATCGAGCCGCGAAGCGGTGCAAGAGTTTAGCCCACGGCGCAAGCCAAAGGTACAGATCTATAAGCGCTTACCTCGGCCTTGCGCTATCGCTCACCTGTTTTGCGGTCATTGCCAGAAAATCTTCATTCGATTGGGTCGGGTCCGCGCTGAATACCTGTCTCAACCATGATGCGAGTGGCTGATGGTTTCTAAATGCGCATTTGCCGAAAGAGCGCGAGCCCGTCGGTTGCTCTTGCGGCAAGTGAGCAACGCGCAGGTTTATGGGTGGGCCATCATAGCTTTGGTTTGATCGTTACGGCTCTCCGTGAAACTGGGCTTCTTTTTCGAGCTCTTCAACCACTCTTCCGCCCGGCTTTCTCCCTCCGCGATCTGCTCGAGCGACAAAGATTGCATAAGATTCCTTTTCCCCTCTTCGACACGCGCAAGCAAAGGCGCGGCCGTCTTTTCGGCAAGCAAATACCACATATAAGCAGAAACGGCGTCTTGTTGACGACCTCCGGATACCATGACGCGACTGAAATGCTCGGCCAACAGTAGCTGCGCGGAAGGGCTCCCGGATTCGGCGGCATCAACGGCAGAGGAGATGCCTGCGTTCGCGTCGGCAGCGGCGGGCGGCCGCTGACTGTTCATTGTGAGATAGAGCAATTCGGTGCGGGTGGAGACGCCGAGCTTATCGAAGATGCGGAAAAGATAATTCTTGACCGTGTGAGGGCTAAGCTTGAGAGCCTTTGCGATCTCGCGATTGGTCATGCCGGCGGCGAGGTATTGGACAACCTGGCGTTCGCGTGCCGAGAGCAGATCAAGTCCACTGTGGTTCGCAGTTCGCATTAGTGGGGAGTTGGCCAACGTGCCGAGGACATGATCAAGTTCAGCGCTACTTGCCCAGATTTGCCCCTCGTGCACGCAACGAATGCAGCGGCAGAGGCTCTCCACCTTCTCGTGTTTCGAGAAAATGCCTTTGGCCCCGGCGCCAAAAGATTCGAGAACGTCCTGGGGTCTCGAGGATTCGAGCAGGATCACTCCCTTGATCTGGGGGCGAAGAGACCGCATCTCGCGCAGAAGCTCAGGACCGCGCCCTGCGCGGTCGTCGAGACCAAAGCTGACAACGGCAACATCAACGGGCACGCGCTCAACCGCGGCGAGTAACTCCCGGGAACTCGAGGTCGACGCGACAACTTGTATTCCAGAGTCACTACGCATGGCATCGGCGAGCAGTTGGGTGTGAATCCGGGTGTTATCGGCAACGGCAATACTGATGAAGTCCGTGCCTCGATCCGTCAAGGATGGCATCGGGCCTCCTCGTTATTGAAGTAAGGAACTTAACAGCGAGCGCTTGGGGAAAAACGCTCTGCAGGCTAACAACACTTGGGCGTCGCAGGGGAGGATGAATCGGTAGGAGGACGCTGTCGAGTACCAGCCTACAACTGAGAGAGTATCATCGAAATCTGCGCCTCGCAAGGAACAACTGTGCAACCTATGCAAGAAAATGCATAGCTAGAACCGCAGTAGCCGAGTATCGGGCGCTACAATCGAAGTCGCACGGAGATGCAATACGAAGTTGGTGCTAGTAGTCTACATTTTCGACGTCAATTACATTAGCTAACCTAAACTTAATCATTGAGTTAGGCGTTCAGTGGCGATCGAAACCTAGCCTTTAGAAATGCGTGGGTGGAAGGAAGCGATGGGGTAACCACACATTCGGGCCAAGGAAATACGCCTCTAAGCCGACTGTCAGGTTGAATAAGAAATTCGGCCTCGACTTGAATAGGGTCAAGGAGGCTCGGGTCTTTGTACCACTTGCACGTCCTTGCAAAGCGCCCTACTCTACCCTTGCGCACTACAATTGCATCATTGATAGTCCCCCCCGATGCAATTCTTCCCCTAAAGAGTGATTCGTTTGTAGAACCTTATGGAACCAGTCAATGGGACCCAGAGGGCGAAGCTATGAGCACTTTTGGACAAGTCATTCAATCTAATCCCGGTGTTCTCCCAAAAGAGTCCGAAAAGGTCCTCTGGTATGCGTTGCACACGCGCTCCCGGCACGAGAGAGTGGTCGAGCATCGGCTTCGCGAGTCCGGCTTAGAAGTGTATCTACCAATGGTGCAAGAGGTGCACCGGTGGAGCGATCGTAAGAAGAAGGTTGAAGTTCCACTGTTCAGTTGCTACGTTTTTCTGCGTTGCAGTTTGACGCCAGAGAACCGGAATCGTGTGTATTGGATCGATAGCGTACTGGGCTTTGTGGGAGGCGGAGCCGCAGGAATGGCAATTCCGGATGATGAAATCGAAAATGTGCGCATGCTCCTGTCGCAGACCGCCCCATGGCGGACGCATCCCTTTCTTAAAGCAGGTCAGAGAGTCCGTGTTCGCGGTGGAGCGCTGGATGGAGTCGAAGGCATTTTCCTCTCCGAAAATGGTGATCAAAGCCTGATTATTTCCGTGAATGCGATCCAAAGATCGCTGGCTGTGCGTATTGACGGCTACGACCTCGTGCCGGTCTAGGATTCGATCTTCCCTCTTTTCTGTTCTCTGTTTGTTCTGCTGTCACTGCTGTTCTGTTTCCGAACAGGTAAGCCCATGAATCAAGTCGAAATTGAGCAGTTCGGTGAAGAACTGTACTTCATCGCCGCCAGTCCGGCATCGCGCCGGCTGCGTACGCAAGCCGAGTTGCTTTCAAAAACTGACGTTCCCCTATTGATCACTGGAGAGCCGGGGGCCGGTAAAGCTACCGCTGCGCGGTTGATTCACTCGCTCTCGATTCGATCGAGTTTCCCCTTCGTTCAGGTCAACTGCAAGGCTCTGACTGCAGATCTGCTCGAAAGCGAACTATTCGGGTACGAGCACTTAGGAATCAACGGGCGCGTTGAAACGAAGATCGCCAAAGTAGAACAGGCGGCCAAGGGAACCATCCTTTTGCAGAACTTCGATGCGATACCAATCTCAGTACAGTCTCGACTTTTGAGGCTCCTGCAAACCCGTGAATTCGTACGCTTTGGTGGGCAGAGCCACATCCGCGCTGACGTACGAATTATGGCGACGTCACAAGGGAACCTTGAACAGGCGGTCGCGGAGGGCAAGCTAAATGACGAATTGTATTACCATCTGAGCGCCTTCGAGCTCAGTGTTCCTGCACTGCGAGAACGCCGTGAAGAAATTCCTCTCTTTGTGGGTCATTTTATGAGCCGCCTGACGCGTCGGTATGGGGTTTCGGCACCGGCCTACTCGAGCACATTCTTAGAGATGTGCAAGCAATATTCATGGCTCGGAAACCTTCGGCAACTGGAAGTTTTTGTGAAGCGCTTCCTGGCATTCGGCGACGAGGCGACGGCTCTTGAAGAGCTCAAATCACAGCCTCATGACCAGAATAATGACTTCCACAACGGGGACTCCTGGCAGGTACAAAGTGACGGCCATGGGGGGGACGAAAAAGCGTCGTTGAAGGTTTTGGTGCGCCATGCCAAAGGAGAGGCAGAACGCAGTGCGATTGCACAAGCGCTGGAGGAGACTCATTGGAATCGAAAAGCGGCGGCGCGTGCACTCAGTATTAGCTATCGGGCTTTGCTGTATAAGATTCAGGAGTATCAATTGGTTCCGCAAGAGAGCTTTTCGATTCGCAGTACGCGAAACGGATTCGGAAACGGGAGCTAATGGAATGACCCAGGAGCATAGCTAATGGCGAAGGGTCGGAAATATCGCTTTCGTATTTTGCACGTGCTGACGCTAGGCATGGCTGTTTCGGTAATTGCAGGAGCGCAATCGAGTGCTTCATCAGGCGATAAGGCTGACAGGGGTGCCACGGGAAGTGCGGCGTATGGCACGCAAGGGCAACACTCAGACGATATATACGTGATCGGTCCTAACGACGTCTTGTCAGTCAATGTGTGGAAGGAGCCGGAGATTTCGAGGTCGATCCCAGTTCGCTCGGACGGGAAGATTTCTTTGCCGTTGGTCGGTGAGTTGCAGGCGAGCGGGCTGACACCGCGGCAGCTGGAACAAGAGATCGCCAAGCGCCTGCAGAGTTATATCTCCGAACCTGACGTCACGGTGATCGTCACTGAGAGCAAGAGTCAGAAGGTGAACATCTTGGGAATGGTGGTGAGACCCGGCGCCTATTTGTTGACGACCTCGACCACCGTGCTGGATGCGATCGCGTTGGCCGGAGGCTTCAAAGACTTCGCAAAACAGAAATCGATCTATGTTCTACGACAAGCTCCGGACGGAACGCAGAAACGGATACCGTTCAACTACAAAGACGTGATCAAAGGTAAGAATCCGGATCAGAACATCCGTCTGCAAGCCGGCGATACCGTGGTGGTTCCGTAATCGTGGTGATAAGCATTCGACGCTATTTGATATTCGGTTGGATGTTGAGTGGGCTGCAGATCCTTTCGGTGGGGCAGAACCCGCCCGCGCAGGACCAGCCGGCCCAAAGTACCGTCGACGATAGCTCTAGAACGGCTCCAGCGGCCGCACTTTCGGCCATGGCAGGAATTGAAACAGAAGACGGAACAGAGGACACCAGCAGTGATCCGCCGCGTATACCAACCCTGCTTGGGGGAAGTGGGACATCGTCGGCCTTCATCTCCGAGTTAGAAAAGTCGAATTACCTCCGAGGCGGGGTGAATGTAGGGGCGGTCTATGATACCAATCCTCTGCTGCTTTCGAGCGGGACGGAAACCAATACGAGCGAATCAATCTTCGGCAACATCAAGATTGCGGAATCGTCGTCGCGAATACGCTGGACGCTTGGATACGCGGGCGGGTTGACTGTGAATCAGAAAATTACGAACCAGGACCAGGGATCGCACAACCTGAATTTCGATTCCCAGTACCGGCTAAGTCCGCACGTGAATCTACGAGTGGCCGAAAATTTTTCCATAACCACTGGATTCTTTGACTCGGGCAATGGCGCCGAAGTCATCGCCGTCTCGGGCGGCCCGAATGTCAGTCTGATTGCTCCGTTGTCTACGCAGAGATCCAGTTTAACGACGGTTGAGACGAACTATCACTTTGCCTTGAACGATCTGATTGGGGCCAGTGGGTCATTCTATGATTTACATTTCACTAACGTCCCTGCGGATACTCCGCTGACGAATTCCCAAACCGTGTCTGGTTCTGCCTTCTGGCTGCACCGGATCATAGGCCCAGATTGGGGCGGCGCAAGTTACCGTTTCGACCGGATCACCTTCGACGTTGGTGGCGGCGAAACCCAGGTCCACAGCTTTTTCGTAATGAACACGGTGAGCTTTTCGAAACGATTCACGCTGGTCGGCTTTATTGGTCCGCAGTACTCGCAGAACCAGGGATTAATTCCGCTTGCACAGCAGCCTACGCAGTCGAACGATTGGTCGGTTGCTGGTGGGGCGGAAGGCAGCTGGAAGAATCAGCACACCAGCGTGTCCGCCGGATATTCTCGAATCATCAGCGACGGCGGCGGTATCTTAGGTTCTGTGCTTTTGCACACCGTTCAGGCTAACTTCCGCCGCCAGCTGACTCCGGGATGGGCGGCTGCTCTTACCGCGAGTCACGGCACGAACCAGTCTCTGATCGTGCCCTTGGCGACGAGCGCGAGTTCGGTGAATCTCACGTCTGCAGGCATCTCACTTGAGCGTAACGTAGGTAAAAGCTTTGGCCTCCGGATGGGCTACTCCCATGATTTTCAACAGCAATTCGGAGTGCCAGGTCCAACCCCGACTAGTCCACTGCAGACGCTCGATGCGAGTCGAAATCGATTTTTTGTGACGCTTTCGTATCAGTGGGCGAAACCTCTAGGAATGTAGGCATGGAACAAGAAGAAACAGGCACGCCGATAAATTTTACCGAGATCAAGGGTATGGTCCGCCGCAGGCGGTGGCAATTTCTGCTGCCATTTTTCTTCGGCTGGGCGTTGGTGTGGGGAGCCAGCTGGTTGATTCCGTCGACCTATCGGTCGGGCACGCTCATTCTGGTCGAGCAACCCTCGGTACCCGAGAAATATGTTGTATCGAACATTGATACCGATATTCAGCAGCAATTGGACAGTATCACGCAGCAAATACTGAGCCGCACCCGCCTCGTCCGTATCATCGACACTCTTGGTCTGTACCCCGAGGAGAGAAAACATGCGAGCTCAGACGACCTAGTGGAGAAGATGAGGAAGGACATCGAGATCGAACTGTCGCGTACCGACGACAGAAAACTATCGGCTTTCAACATCTATTACGTGAATCGAGATCCGAAGATGGCTCAGGCGGCTACGGCCGAGCTCGCGAATCTCTTCATCACGGAGAATCTAGAACAGCGGCAACAGCATTCCGAAAACACGACCAGGTTCCTCGAAGATCAACTCGACCAGGCACGCGCGAAGCTCGAGGCGCAAGAAGCGAAATTGCGCGTCTTCAAAGATCAGCACCTGGGAGAACTGCCAAGTCAAACCCAAAGCAACCTGCAGATCCTGGCTGGTCTTCAGAATCAGGTGCAAGCGAACGAAGATTCTCTGAACCGGGCCAAGCAGCAAGGCACGTATCTGGAATCACTGATCAATCAATATCGCGCCATGGACAACGGTTCGAAATCAGCTGAAGACGGGCCGACGGATCTGGCCGAGATTGATAAGAAGCTGGATCAACTCAAGGCTCAATTGGCGGATTTGACTTCTCACTATACCGATAAGCATCCCGACGTTCGCAAGACTAGGGAGCAGATCGCCCTGACCGAGCAGATGCGCCAACGGATCGTCGCGGACACGAGCAGTCGGGCGAATGCTCCCAATCCGGCGTCTTCTCCGGCCAAGCCACTTGATCCGAAAACCGGACCGGTCGTGGAACTGGAAAGTCAGTTGAAGGCTAATCACGTCGAAATCGCGGACCGGGAGGCGGAAATCAAAGAGGAGCAAAACAAAATCAATGAATACCAGGCTCGGCTCAATCTGGCCCCGGTAATGGAACAGCAGTTCGCGGATATCACACGCGACTATGATCAATCGAAAGCCGATTATGAGTCGCTCCTTGCTAAGAAGAACCAGTCGGAGATGTCGACCGACCTGGAGAAAACGCAACAGGGAGAGCATTTTCGCATGTTGGATCCGCCGAATCTTCCGGTAAGGCCTTATAAGCCGAACCGTTTGATGTTATGCGGCGTCGGATTAGCGGTGGGTATTGTCCTTGGCGGAGGCCTCTCTTTCGCCCTGGAAAACTTGAAAGGCAAGATCTACAGCGAGCGTGAGATCAAGAAGCTTGTGCCCTTCGAAGTGATCGCTGAAATTCCGCCGATCGAAAACCTGGCGGAGCAGTCATCTCGCCGGCGGGGGGCCTGGATCGCAAGTGTGGCTGCGGTGGTGATCATCGGTTTCATATTGTTAGGATCGGCAGTAACGTATTTGTACGGCTAGAGTCATGTACAAGAGCTTCTACAACCTGCGGCGAAACCCATTCGAGATCACGCCCGACCCGTCGTTTTTATTTCCCACGACTTTGCATAATGAAGCGCTTGCATCCTTGTACTACGGAGTAACAGCGCATCGGGGATGTGTTGTTTTGACGGGCGAGGTGGGCACCGGAAAGACACTCATTCTGCGCTCGTTATTGGGCTTGTTGCAGCGCCGCGATATGGCTTTCGCTTTGATATTCAATCCGACACTTTCACCGGTGGAATTCATGCGCTATATTGCCCGCGATTTCGGAT
>Ga0187782_10001497_pt1 | contig 17035 bp, 18 predicted proteins | sample 0715_SJ02_MP15_2_FD_132454 | JGI IMG/M metagenome (GOLD analysis project Ga0187782, IMG submission 132454) | Tropical peat soil microbial communities from peatlands in Department of Meta, Colombia - 0715_SJ02_MP15_20_MG | ecosystem: Environmental > Terrestrial > Soil > Wetlands > Peat | place...
AAGGTGAAATAGGGATTGGACGCATCCTTCCCGGCCTTGAGGTGATTGGCGCCGTCATAGCCGTAGCGCACCTCGCGCAAGCCCACCGCGCCCGCCACGTCCTGCAATTCGCAATTGCCGTTGGCCGAGCAGGTCAGGCAGTCGAGCGGATGGTCGGAGATATAGAGCTCCATCACGTTGCGGCGGAGCTGGTGCAGGCGCCGGTTCTGCGTCGTCACCACCATTCCCTCGGCGACGGGCGTGGTGCAGGAGGCGGGCGTGCCGGGCCGGCCCTCGATCTCGACGAGGCACAAGCGGCAGGAGCCGAAGGCCTCGACCATGTCGTAGGCGCAGAGCTTCGGCACCTTGATCCCGGCTTCCATCGCCGCCCGCAGGATCGAGGTGCCTTCGGGCACGGTCACGGCGAAGCCGTCGATGGCGAGCGTGACGGTCTTCTCCGCCTTGGAGCGGGGGGTGCCGTAATCGATTTCGCTGACGAGGGGCATGAACGCCTCCTAGGCTGCGCTGGCCGCGCCGGCGCGGGCGAGACCGAAATCCTCGGGGAAATAGGTGAGCGCGCTCATCACGGGATAGGGGACGAAGCCGCCCAAGGCGCAGAGCGAGCCGAACTTCATGGTGTCGCACAGCTCCGCCAGCAGGGCGGCGTTGGCGTCGCGCCGCTCGCCCTTGACGATGCGGTCGATCACCTCGACGCCGCGCACCGAGCCGATGCGGCAGGGCGTGCATTTGCCGCAGGATTCGATCGCGCAGAACTCCATGGCAAAGCGCGCCTGGCGCGCCAGGTCGACGGTATCGTCGAAGACGACGACGCCGCCATGGCCGATCAAGCCGTTCCTGGCGGCAAAAGCCTCGTAGTCGAAAGGCGTGTCGAAGAGCGCGCGCGGGAAATAGGCGCCGAGCGGGCCGCCGACCTGGACGGCCCGCACCGGCCGGCCGGTCGCCGTGCCGCCGCCGATCTCGTCCACCAGCTCGCCCAGCGTCATGCCGAACGCCGCTTCGAAGAGGCCGCGATGCCGGACGTTGCCGGCTAGCTGGATCGGCATGGTGCCGCGCGAGCGGCCGAGCCCCAGCGCGCGATAGGCCTCGGCGCCCTCGGCGAGGATCACCGGCACGGAGGCGAGCGAGATGACGTTGTTGACCACGGTCGGCCGGCCGAAGAGGCCGCGATGGGCCGGCAGCGGCGGCTTCGCGCGCACCTGGCCGCGCTTGCCCTCGAGGCTTTCGAGCAGCGCCGTCTCCTCGCCGCAGACATAGGCGCCGGCGCCGACGCGAATCTCCATGTCGAAATCGCAGGCCGAGCCGGCGATGGCGCGGCCGAGACAGCGCTCGCGCCGCGCAATCTCGATGGCGCGGCCCAGGATCTCGATCGCATGCGGATATTCGGAGCGGATATAGACATAGCCCTTGGTCGCGCCGACCGCGAGGCCGGCGATCGCCATGCCCTCGATCAGGACGAAGGGATCGCCCTCCATGATCATGCGGTCGGCGAAAGTGCCGGAATCGCCTTCATCGGCGTTGCAGACGATGTATTTCCGCCCCGCCGCCGCCTGCGCCGCCGTGCGCCATTTGACGCCGGTCGGAAACCCCGCGCCGCCGCGGCCGCGCAAGCCGGACTTGACCACTTCCTCGACCACCGCCTCCGGCGCCAGCGCGAGCGCGCGCTCGAGCCCGCGCCAGCCGCCATGGGCGCGGTAATCGGCCGAGGACAGCCGGTCGACGACGCCGCAGCGCGCGAAGGTGAGCCGCGTCTGGCGCTTCAGGAAGGGAATCTCCTCCGGCCGGCCGAGGCGCAGGGGATGCATGCCGCCCTCGAGCCAGCCGGCATCGAACAACGCCTCGACATCGCCGGGGCGCACGGGGCCATAGGCGATGCGGCCTTCGGGCGTCGCCACCTCGATCATCGGCTCGAGCCAATAGAGGCCGCGCGAGCCGGTGCGCACGATCTCGAGGGCGAGGCCGCGGCGGCGCTCGGCCACGACGATCGCCCGCTCCACCTCGTCGGCGCCGAGCGCCAGCGCGCCGGCGTCGCGCGGCACGAAGACGCGGCCCGCGGTCACGGCGCCCTCGCCTGGTCGATGAGAGCGCCGAGCCGGGCAGGATCGAGGCCGCCGATCACCTTGCCGTCGAGCATCGCCGCCGGCGCGCAGGCGCAAAGCCCGAGGCAGAACACCGCCTCCAAGGTCACCCGCCCGTCATCGCTGGTCCCGCCCCAGCCGACCCGCAGCCGCTCGCGCGCTGCGGCGCCGAGCGCGTCGGCCCCCATCGACTGACAGGCTTCGGCGCGGCAGAGCCTGAGCACGTGGCGGCCGGGCGGCGCGCGGCGGAAGTCGTGATAGAAGCTGACGATCCCGTGCACTTCCGCACGCGACAGGTTGAGCGCAGCGGCCACCAGCGGCACCGTCTCGCCGGGCACGAAGCCGAATTCCTCTTGCAAGGCGCGCAACATCGGCAGCGCCGCGCCTTCGGCCGCGCGATGCGCCGCGATGATCTCCTCGGCCCGTTCCCGGCTCCAGGACGCCATGTCCGTCAGCTTGGCAATCTCGGCGGCGCAATCAATAGAGCGCTTCCGTCTGGCGATAGATAATTTCTATCAATAGACGAATAAACAAGTAATATCAATTGTTTATATCGATAGCCAGCCGCCTGGCCTCGGCCACGAGCGCGGCGGTCAGCGGGGTCATCGGCTCGCGGTGCGGAACGACGAGGCCGATGGTGGGATAGGGCTCCGGCCCCTCGATCGGGATGGCGCGGATGGTATCCACGAGACCGAGGGTCTCGGCGAGCTTTGCCGGCATGACGCTCGCCCAGCGCCCGGTGCGGACATGGGAGAACAGCACGATCATCGAATCCGATTCCAGAGTCGGCGCGGGCTCGCAGCCGGCGCCGCGCAGATAGCGGTCGATGATCCGGCGGTTCTGCATGTCGGGCGTCAGCAGGCAGAGCGGGATCCGCCCGACCTCGGCCCAGCTCACCGTCTCGCGGTCGCCGAGCGGGCTGTCGGCGGCGGTGATCAGGCGATAGCGCTCGCGATAGAGCGGCACGACGCGCACGCGGCCGACCGGCTCGTTGTCGAGATAGGTGAGGCCGGCATCGGTCTCCAGATTCTCCAGAAGCGCCAGGATCTCGATGGAATTGCGCGACCAGACGGTGAAGGACACGCCGGGATGGCGGGCGCGCAAGGGCGTCGTGAGCTGCGCCACGATGGCGAGCGCCGTGGGCACGGCGGCGATCTTGACGTGCCCGACGAGCCCTTTCTTGAGCGCGCGAATCTCCTGCTGCATGGTGCGCGAATCGCCGACGATGCGGCGCGCCCAGTCGAGGACGCGCTCGCCCTCGGCGGTGAAGCTGTGAAAGCGCGAGCCGCGCTGGACGAGCAGCACGCCGAGCGTGTCTTCGAGCTGCTTGATGCCGGCCGAGAAGGTCGGCTGGGTCACGCCGCAGGCCTCGGCGGCGCGGCCGAAATGCTGCTCGTTGGCGAGCGCGATGAGATATTCGAGCTTGTCGATCATGCCCGGCGCGAAGGCTAGTCGCTGGCGCGCGGCGCCACAAGCCGGCTCGGCCGGGAGCGGATCGCCGCGTGCCGGAGCGCGGCGTCAGCGGATCCGGGTCAGGCGCATCAGCATGGTGCAGGCGCCAAACTCGTAATCGCCGTCGAAGGCGTCGCCGCCGAACCTGCCCCTGGCGTCCCAGCGGCCGACCGTGCCCCGGAAAGCGCCGTCGGCGGCGACGGTGCCGTCGATGGGAAATCGGCCGGCGGGCATGGCCGATCCCTCGGCGATGACCTCCTCGCCGGTCACGCGCTCGCCGTCGACCGCAAAAGCGGCGGCGGTCCTGGTGTCGCAGCCCGCGCCCATGCTGCCTTGCGACGCGCCCTGCCAAGTCCCGTCATAAGGCCCCGTCGCGCCGGCGGCGAGCAGCGGCAGCGCCGCGGCGATGATCGCGGCATTTCTCGCGCGGCGGGCGAGCGCGTCTTGCGCCCGCCGCACCGCCCGCGCCGGCCGGGACATGCTGAGCTGCGCCATGACGCGCCACTTTGTACGCGCGCCTGGCGATTGTCCATGGCGCCGATACGTGCCGCCGGCGCGGCCGGGATCGACATTTCGATCCACAGGCGGCTGTGATAGCGTGCCGCATGCCGTCAGCGGACCAGTTCGAGCCACCGCAATACCTGTCGAGCCTCACGGCCGCGATCAATGACGGCGGCAAGTCGGTGCAAGCCGGCGCGTTCGCCTTCACGGTGATCGGCCTCTATCTCATCGCCACCGCCTTCTCCGCCACCGACGAGGACCTGCTGCTCGATCACACCACGCCGGTGGCGCAGCTCGGCGTGCAGCTTCCGGTGACGTTCTCGTTTGCCGTGGCGCCGCTCGTGTTCGTCCTGCTGCATTTCTACACGCTCATCCGCTACGACATGCTGGCGGCGAATTTGCGCCAATTCCGCGTCGACCTGCGCGCGGCGGTGCCGATCGAGGCCGACCGGGAGCGATGCCGGCAGCTTCTGGCGAATGTGGAGTTCGTCCAGGCCGTCGCGATCCCCGCGGAATCGACGCTGCACAGCCGGCTCTATCGCGTCGCGGTCTGGGTCATGACCGCGGCCTTCCCCGTGCTCGCCCTGTTTCTCGTGCAGGTCAGCGCCCTGCGCTATCAGAACGAGGCCGTCACCGCCGTACAGCGGCTCCTGCTCGGCGCGGATCTCGTCGGCTTGCTGTGGTTCTTCCACCGCATGAGCCGATGGCGGTCGGACGAGGAGAGGCCGGGCGCGCGGCCCTCGGCACCCTACAAACGGGCGGCGCTTGCGACGCTGATCTGGGGCCTGAACATCGCCTATCTCAACGTCCCGGGACCGGATGCCGAGACGGTCGGCGCGGGGCAGAGCCTCGGCTGGCGGGATGCCGCCGCGGCGCCGCTCGATTTCCTGTGCGGGGAGCTGGGGCTAGGCTGCCGCTATCTCGACGTCAGCCACCGCCCGCTGTTCGGCCGCGTCTGGGACAACCACGCCCTCGTCGAATTGCGGCAAGGCAAATTCCGCTCCGATGCGAGAGCCGCGCTCGAGGGGGCGTATCTGCGCGGGCGGAGCCTGCGCTTCGCCAACCTCAGCGAGAGCGATCTCTTCGGCGCCGATCTGCGCGACGCCGATCTCGCCCATGCCGACCTCTCGCATGCACGCCTGCAAAGCGCCGATCTGAACTCGGCCGATCTGCGCCTCGCCGACCTCCAATCCGCGAGACTGCAAGGCGCGCAGCTCTATCATGCCCGGCTGCAATCGGCGAACCTCTCCTACGCGCAATTGGACGGCGCCGATTTGGGCCGGGCCCGGCTGCAAGGGGCCCTGCTGTCCTATGCGGAGCTGCAAGGCGCGAGCCTCAGGGACGCGCAGCTCTGGGGCGCGGAGCTGGTCGGGGCGCAGCTCCAAGGCGCGGATCTGCGGGGAGCGGAGCTGGAGATGGCCGGCCTCGCCGGCACGCAGCTCGTGGGCGCGCAGCTCCAATGCTCCCGGCCGGTCGGCGCGCAGTTCCAAGGCGCCATGGTGCTCGGCGGCGCGTTGAGCGCGGAGCAACTGGAAGCGGTCAAGCCGTTTCTGGCCACGAAGGACCAGTGCACCCGCCTCTGGCACGTGCTGGTCAATTCGAACACGAATTTCAGCCTGGCGAATCTCAAAGGCGCCGATTTCGACACGCCCCTGGAGCGATCCAAGAGGATCGAGACGGGGCTGGCGGTGGTCGACGCGGTGCACGCGCCCGCCGCGGAAATCGAGATCGTGCTGCGGGCTCGCCTCGACGGGCGCATCGAGGACAATTTCGCGCTGAGCCTCGCGCCCGCCTTCCGGCCGTCGCCGGGCCACGCCCTGGTCGACAGCCCGGCGCCGAAGGCGCTCTCCGACGTCAATCAGCACTTCCTGACGGCGGACGACATCGATTACTGGACGGAGCTTGCGGCCTGGCTGCTCGATCGCCCCGCCGACCGGAACGAGCCGGCCGTTTCGCAGAGACTTATCGACATATTCGTGACGGAGAGCCGCCGCCAAGCGAAATCCCGGCCGGAGGCGCCGGCCGCGCTCGTCGAGGTGGCGTGCCGCTTCCTGCGCGCGGCGCGGGCGGGAACGCTCGCGCTTGACGAGCCGGGACTCAGCGGCTTGAGCCGGGTCGCCGAGAAATGCCAGGCCGACGGCGCCGCCGCCCGCGGCGGCTGACGCGCCTGGCGCGGCCGGAGCGGCGCATCCGGCGGCGGCCCGACCAACCCGCGCTTCGGCCGCGCGCCCGATCGCGGCTCACAAGAGCGTGACGCCGGGAAAGCGGGCATTCGTCTATCATCGACGGGCGCTTTCGCGGCATCCGCCTTGCCGATATCGGGTCGGCGTCGCGGGAGCCGGCCCGGCAAGATATTCGCCCCCGTCGACCCCTGCGGTATCATCCTCCGTGGCCCTTGTCGAAGGGATGGAAATGGGTTGGCTCACGCGACGCAAAGCCCCTCGCCGCGCCAGCTTCCCGATCGGCGTCTACCGGCTCGACAGCCCCGTCGAGGGGCTCGCGGGCCTGGTCGAGTTCACGCCAACGGAATACGCGCAGCTTGCCCATCGTTACGAGGGCGAAAAGAACTACAACGCGCCGCCGGTGCTCTTCCTGGGCCATTCCTGGCGCGCGATGCTGCAAACCGCCTACGACCAAATCTGCAAGATCACCCTTTACATGGAAGTGCCGGAAAAGCCGGAAGCCTATGCGATCGCGACGGAGACCCTGCACTTCTGCACCGGGCACTTGGGCAAGCCGGCCGACCGGAAAGCGGGGCTCGTCGTCTGGGACACGACCAATGGAAACGTCGTTCTCCAGACCGGAGAAACCGAAAAGGGCCTGAGCATCGGCCTCTTCCTCACCTCGCGCTCGGTGCGCAGCTACAAGAAGCCGTGAGGCCGACCGGCGGGCGAGATGAGCAGCGGACCGGCTTCGCTTCGCCGAGGGCAGGCAGGCCCGCCATCAATGCTCCGTGACCTGGCCGATCCGCTTCGCGGCGCACCCTCCGCGGTGCCTCTCGCGGGCAATTGCCCCGCCTTGCGCCCGGCCAACCGGGAGCTGCCATGGGCGCCGCGGCCGGCGCGCGGCGCGGGCTCAAACGGCGAGGCCGAGCTTCTTCAAGAAGGTGTCGATCTCGCCGTTGAGCCGCGTCGCCTGCTGCGACAGCGCGCCCGAGGCGTCCAGCACCTGGCTCGCCGTCGTGCCGGTCTCGCGCGAGGCTTCGGCGACGGCGGCGACGCTGGTGCTGACCTCGCGGTTGCCGGCGGCGGCCTGCTGGATGTTGCGGGCGATCTCCTTGGTCGCCGCGCTTTGCTCCTCGACCGCGGCGGCGATCGAGCCGGCGATCTCGTTCATCTCCGTCACCGTCTTGGCGATCGACTGGATCGCCTTCACCGCGCCGCCGGTCGAGCCCTGGATGGCGTCGATCTTGCCGCGGATCTCGTCGGTGGCCTTGCCGGTCTGGTTGGCGAGCTGCTTCACCTCGCCGGCGACGACGGCGAAGCCCTTGCCGGCATCGCCGGCGCGCGCCGCCTCGATGGTGGCGTTGAGCGCCAGCAAATTGGTCTTCTCGGCGATCGACTGGATGAGCTTCAGCACGTCGCCGATCTGCGCCGCGGTGGCGGAGAGGCCGTGGACGATCTCGCCGGTGTGCCTCGCCTCGTCGACCGCCTGCTGCGCGATGTGCCGGGACTGCGTCACTTGCCGGCCGATCTCGCCGACCGAGCTCGACAGCTCCTCCACCGCGGTGGCGACCGTCGCCACGTTGGCGGTGGTCTGCTCCGTCGTCGCCGCGACGCCGGTCGCCTGCTCGCCGAGCCCGGCGGCCGTCCGGGTCATGGCGGCGGCGCTGGCGTTCATCCTGGCCGCCGCCTCGGCGACGCCGCTCACGACCTCGTGCACATTGGTCCGGGCGAAGCGGGCGAAATCGCCGACCTTCTCCTCCATGGCCGAGGTGGTGGCGTTCATCGTCTCCGCCGCCAGATGGAACGAGCCGGGCAGCCCGCGCAGCAGCACCTTGCGGTAATAGCGGCTCTGCCCCACCGCCTGCATCGAGCCGCGCGCCTCGCGCACGAAGGCGTCGGTGACGTCGAGCAGATGATTGATCGAGCGCTGGAGCGAGCCGACCAGGCCGGGCTCGGGGATCTCCAGGATGCGGCCCTCGAGGTCGCCCTTCGCGGCGCCGTTGCAGACCGCGGCGGCGCGGGCGAGCGCGCGCTCGAGCCGCAAGAGGCCGGCCGCCGCGGCGCCCGCGCCCGCCAGCGCCAGCGCGTGTCCGATGAGGAGGGCGGGAGTTCCCGCGCCCAACAGCAGCGCCGCCGCCTCGGCGACGAGCACCGCGCCGGCGGCGGCGCCGAACAGCTTGGCCAGCGCCAGCGACGAGCGCTCAGATCGAGAAAGCAAACTGGTCATAGCTCACTCCTTTCGCCTGGAGATCGGCGACGAAACTGTCATAGGTGCGGTTCATGCCGATCTTGCGATCGGGCGCGGCGCGCTCCTCTCCGAGCAGCGCGCGATAGATCGGCGCGATCTTGGCGACCTGGGCGGCGGTGGGTTTGCGGCGGTTGGAATGATAGCCGATGATCTTGCCGGCGGCGTCGAAGCTCGGCGTGACATGGGCGAAGGCCCAATAATGGTCGCCGTTCGACGCCATGTTGAGGACATAGGCGAAGATCTCGCCGCCGGCCTCGATCGTCTCCCACAGCAGCTTGAAGATCGCGCGCGGCATGTCGGGATGCCGGATGAGGCTGTGCGGCTGGCCGAGGACGTCCTTGGCGCCGTAGCGCGAGACGCGCAGGAAGACGTCGTTGGCATAGGTGATCCGACCTTTGAGGTCGGTCTTGGTGACGATGATCTCCTCATCCTCGAAAGGGCTTTCGCGCCCGGTGGGGCGTACCGATCTCGCCGACATCGCAAAACCTCCATATCCGCGCTCGCGCGCCGTGGCGTCTTCATTCAAGCGCCGTGCCAGGCGCGGAAACCGCGGATTTCCGCGCCCGAGGCGCGGCGGCGCCGGATTGCCCCGTGCAATTTGCCCGGGCAAACTGCGGTCAACCCGGATTTTTCGCGGCGATGACGCCTGTTGGAGAACCATCGGCGAGGCGTCGGGGACCTTGCCAAGAGGCGAGCGCTCGCCGAAAACGGCAGGCGGCGGCTCGATCTACACCGGCCGCACGCCCGCGCGCGGCGAGCGAGGCGCAGCAAAGGACCATCCGATGACGATCCCTTCCGAGCCCGAGAAAGGCTTCAGCTTCAAGCTGATGCTGCCCACCCTCGCCTTCGACGTGGCGATGCCGGTCGTCGCGTTCAATGTGCTCACCCGCGCCGGCGTTTCGACGCTCCTGGCCCTGGTCGCGGGCGGCATCTTTCCGGCGATCAACAATCTCCGCGTCTGGGCAAGCTCGCGCCGGCTCGAGCCGCTGGGGCTCATCGTGATGAGCTTTCTCGCGATCGGCACGGCGACCTCGCTGATTTCGGGCAGCGTGTTCTTCGCGCTGATCAAGGACTCGTTCCTGACCGCGGCCTTCGGCCTCCTTTGCCTCGGCTCGCTCTTCGCCGAGCGGCCGCTGATGTTCTACGTCATCCGGCAGTTCGCCGCCGGCAATGATCCCGCCCGGCTCCTCTGGTGGAACGGGCTTTGGCAGCTTGCCGACTTTCGCGCAGCCCAGCGCCTTGTGACCCTGGTGTGGGGAGCGGCCTATCTGGTCGAGGCGCTTCTCAGGGTCGGCTTCGCGCTCACGCTCTCGCCGGCGGAGGTGGTGGCGATCTCGCCGGTGATGGCCTTCGGCGCGCTGATCGCGCTCATCGCGTGGACGCGGCGATATCTGGGGGCGCTGCGCGAGCGGCGGCTGCGCGCGCAGCACGGCGGCCAAGCGGGCTTAGCCCGCCGGCGACGGCGGCTTCGATCGAGCGCGGCGGCCGGCCCAGGGCCAAACCGGCGAGCGGCAACAAGCTCGGAAATCCTATTTGTCGCTCCGGCCGCCGCCCATGTTCCAGCGCAAGCCAATACCGATTGGGGGGATCGGCGCCGGCGCCGGCGCCTCCGGCTGCAGCGCCGCCGGCGTTGCCAGCGGGGACGACGGAGACAGCGCAACCCAGCGCCAGTTTAGGGTGCACTTGGCAACGTCCGGGTAATAGCCGGGCGGATCGTCGCAATAAGCCGAGTATCGCGGCACCTGGTAGGACGCCGTCGCCGCGACCGGGCGCCAGTCGAGGCTGCACGACGAGACAATTCCGTAATAGCCCGCGGGATTATCGCAATAGAAATTCCACCAATATTGCTTCTGCGCCGCCTGATCGTTGGCCGGCGGTTGCGGCTGCGCCACGGGTTGAGGCGCAGGAACAGCGGCGGCGACGGACGCCGCCGGCGCCGCCGGCGGCTGCACACTCGCGGGCGTGGTTGAACCGCAGGTTTTTTCGCACTTCGCCTTTTCCGCTTCGAGCTGCGCCTTCTGCTCCTTCAGCTCGGCGATCCGGCCTTCGTCCTGCGCGATCGCGTTCTGGATTGCCGGATTGCCGAGATCGGCGTTTTGGCGAAGGCTCGCATTCGACCGCTCGAGATTGGCGATCCTGCTGTTGACGTACCAGAGCCGCCCTTCGAATTGCTGGCAGGGCTGGCAGACCGCGGGCGCGGATGGCGGCTGGGCGACCGACTGAGGGGGCGGCGGCGGTTGCGGCGGCGGCGGTTGCGGCGGCGGTGGCTGCGGGACGTAAGCCGGGTCGTAGAGCCCGGCCAAGCGAGCGCGATCCGCGTCCGAAAGATTGGCCGGCGGGCTGGAGGTCTCGACCCGCGGCAAGGTCGGGTGGTTCAGGTCCGGCTCCGATTGGACCATCTCCACATCGGGATATGGCGGTGCGCCAACGCACGCGCCCAAGCCAAGCGCCAGAGCGCCGAGAAGCGAGACGAGGGCCGCAGGCGCAACCACGCGCCCGGCCGGCCGGAGCAGGAACCGATGTGCAGCCGTCATCTGCTGGTCCTTCGCGGGCGGGAGGCTGCCGGTCCGCAAGGCAAAGGATAGCGTATTGCAAGCTCGAGATAAACGGCGATGCGCGTCACCGCGGGATCGAGCCGGGACGGCGCGCTGTCAGCCGCGCGTAAGCGGAAAGCGCTAAGCTCCGGTTTGTCGACCGGTATGATAGCGAAGCGCTGCCGATGCCCTCCCGGCGCGTTGGCGCGCCTTCAACCACCCATAGAGACGGGGGTCAATCATGTCGTGGAAACTGAAAATCATCGGGGCCGCCGCCGCGATCCTCGCCATGGCGGCGCTGGCGGGAACCGCGCTTGCCGCGGACAGCGACCAGAGCCTCGCCGCCGGCGAGGCGCATGCCAAGCGGCTGCTGATGCTGATGGACAAGGACAAGAACGGCAAGGTGTCCAGGCAGGAGTTCATGAACTTCATGTCGGAGGAATTCAACCGGCTGGACATCAACAAGGACGGCGAGCTCGACGTCAGCGAACTGAGCCAGGCGCAAATCCGCGGATTCAGCGGCAAGAAGACAGGCGGGCGCTGAGCCGGCTCGAGGAACCGCAACGGCGCGGCGCGGAGGCGGGAAGGCCGCCTCCGCGCCTCCTTCCCTCAATGTCGATCGAAGCGCGTCAGGCGCGGGTAGTGCCTCAGCTCGAATTGTAACCGTCGATCACCTATGAATGAGGCTTAAATCGATCGATGATCCTTGCGATGATCGTTGCTACTGGCGGGCCGCCGATGGCTACGACCACGATGGCAACGGCAACGACCGTGTTCCAATAAGCGACACCTGCGGCGATCAACATGCCCAGGATGCTCATCTTGAATGCATTGGACTGGGCGGTGTTCAAACGGTTTTCACTGCCGTGCGTCGTTAGCGTTTCCAACCCCTGCCGATGCCGCGTTTGGTCCTTGATCCACTCTACGACTTGGTCGCCCATTCCGGCCTTATAGTCGTCATATGCTTTGAGCATATCCGGAGACGGAAGCGGGCTCCGCGAGACAATGATCGAATCTGCAAGCATGGCGACAGCTTCTTCCGGAACCCCGGCTTTGCGAAGGGCCTCGGCGGCTTCAGGCGGAAGAATTTCAGGAAGAGGCGGCTGTCCCGCTTGCGGTGGGGGCGGCGCTTTTTCAGACGGCTTCTCGCCCGCGTCCTCGCGTTTTCTTCTCGGCGGCGGCGCTGCGTCGTCCCCAGAAATGATGCACCTCTGACGGAGGCTCTCCCTGGTGCGACAGCTTAGAAGCTACCTCGTACCCGTCAAGCAACAGCGCCTGATAGTCAAGCACGAAGGCTTCCACATCAGATCCGGCGAACGTCTTGCGATAGCAACGGGGAATGGGATCGTATCCGAGCGCCACTCCCTCAATGCAATCTCTGAGGCGCGGAGACAGATAGGCGATCAGCGCCTTGCTAAATTCCTTCATGTCTTCGCTCCCTCAGGCTTTCGGGGCAAGTGTACGGGCTCTGCGGGGTGGCCTGTCAATGCGGCCATTCGCTTATCGCATCTTCGGCATTAGCACCCCGTAAAGGTAGTGGTTTCGTCAATCCGTAAAGGCGGCAAGTTTCCGCACTGTCGCATCACAGTTCCGCCATCAGCGAAGAGAGCACTCAAAGAGTGCCACGATTCTCCAGTAGAATCAACAGCTTACTATAGCTCATTGATTTGGTTCGTCCGAATTCGATGCCACCCGGCTCACCCTACCAAGAGCGAGTCATCTTCCATTGCTTCGTTTCGCTCGATAAGCGCGACGATATCCTCCACGGACCAGAGCAATAGGGCATCGCGCGCGGCCGGCATCGGCGCAAGCGCGACGCGGGCTTCCACCGGCGCGTCTTCGCCGACCGCGAAGAGCCAGGGCTGGGTATCGTGCGGATTGGCGGCCAGGATCGCGGCGCGCAACGGCCGCTTGACGCCATCGGCGGCATCGCCCGCCCAGTCGCTCCAGGGCGCGTAGGCCGGACCTTCGCCGCCCGACCACAGGCCGCGGTCCCAAGCGCGCCAGCCGAGACCGCCGAGCGCCAGTGCGGCGCCCCCGGCCAACAACGCCCGCCGTGTCCGCATCACCGTCTCCGCCTTGGCCGAGCGCTCGAGGCCGGCCCCTCGCCGCCGCCGATGGCGCCAAAACCTAGCCGACGCTGCCCGCCGCGTCAGCTTCGGCCGGCGCGGGAATCCCGCCTTTGCCGCTTTGCCTTCGCCCGATCCGTCGAGCGCGGCGGCAAAGCGGCGTGCTGCCGACGCCGGCCGGCTTGCGGCGGCAGCAGGTGGTCCAAGGGAAGCGGCGCTCCGGCTTTCAGAGTCCGCAGCGCGATGGTGCTGCGCACCTCCTTGACGATCGGGAGATCGAGCAGCTTGTCGAGAAGAAAGCGCTCATAGTGCTCGAGGTCGCAGGCGACGATCTCAAGCAGATAGTCGACCTCGCCCGAGACCATGTGGCAGGCGACGACTTCGGGGAAAGCGACAACCGCCGCCTCGAAGGCGGTGGCGCGATCGTCGGCATGGCCGTCGATTTTCACGCCGACGAAGACGGTGAGGCCGAGCCCGATCCGCTTGCGCCCAAGCATGGCGCGATAGGCTTCGATGTAGCCTTCGCGCCGCAGCCGATGGACGCGCCTGAGGCAAGGCGACGGCGACAAGCCGACGCGCTGGGCGAGGTCGGCGTTGCTCAACCGGCCGTCGGCCTGGAGCGCGGCGATGATCCCGCGGTCAATGGCATCGAGCGGCGTTTCTGGCATATTCGTCCAATTCTAGCGCCGAAAAAAGCATATTCGTGCAAAGACTACGGGATTTTTGGCTCGATTCGCAAGGACATGCCGCGGCGCACCGTGCGATGCTCGGCGATGGAGAGGCGCGGAGGTCCGCGCCGGAGGAGGCAGGACATGCCGAGCACCACGACGCCGGAAGAGGAAAGCGAGAGCTTTGCCGCGCCGGAGGCGATTGCCGCGACGCTTCAGATCTATATCGACGCGGCACGCGCGGGAGAAGGCAGCCTCATGCGGCGCGCCTTCGCCGAGGGCGCGCGGATCCGCGGCAGCTATGGCGGCAAGCCCGTCGATTGGACGCTGGAGGAATTCTGCGACATCATCGACCAGGGCGGCCCCGCCGCCGCTCTTGAGGCGCGCATCGTCGCCATCGATCTCGCGGGAAACATCGCCATGGCCCGGCTCGAGGCGCGGAATTGGCGGGGAACGCGCTACACGGATTTCTTCCACCTGATCAAGCAGGCTGGCGGCTGGCAGATCGCCGGCAAGCTGTTCTTCGCCCATTCGCGGGCATAGAGGAGATCCCGCCCATTCGCCGTCATGCGACGGCGCGCGGCAAGAGCAGCATCGGGCCGTAGCGCAGCACGAAGCCGGCGAAGGCGGCAACCCAGAGACCGGCCGAAACCACGAGCAGCGGCAACGTCCAGGCGCCGGCGAAGACGGCGACGACGCGCGCGAGCGCGGCGAGGCCGACCAGGACATAGATCAGGCTGGTGGCGCGATCGGCCGACAGCGCGCGTCCGGTGTGGCCGCGCGCGACGCGCGTCATCACCGCCAGGACCATCGTGCCGATCGCCCCGGCCGTGAGCGCGTGGATGGCGGCGCTTGGCGGCAGATCGGCATCGAGCTCGGCCATGCCGAGCAGGCCCGCGCCCAATGCCAGCCAGGCATAGCCGACATGGAGCACCAGAAGCAGCGGCTCCTCGGCGGTGGCGCCGCCGCGCCAGCGCAGCAGGCGCCAGAGATTGAGCGCCGCGCCCAGCAACAACAACCAGCCCAAGGCGCGCTCCGCCGGAAAGAACGCCCAGCCGACGAGGCCGGCATGCAGCGTGCCGAGCGCCGCGCGGTCGATCGCGCCATGGACCGCCGGAAGATCGGGATCGCCGCGCTTGGCGAGCCAATTCCGCGTAAAGCTCGGCACGATCCGTCCCGCCACCACCGAGATCAGCACGATGACGGCGGCAAGCGCGAGACGCCAGCCGAGCCCCGGCGGCACGGAAGCGCCCACCGCCTCCAGATGCATCAGCAGATCGGCAACGGCGAGAACGGTCACCGGCGCAACCATCGGCAGGTTGCGCCAATTCCTTCCGGCGACGATCTCGCGCGCGACGACGGCGAGCAGGACCGCCGGAAAGGACAGATCCGCGGCGATCGCAAGCGAGGACGGGAGCAGCGCCGAGACGAGGCAAGCGGCGCGGCCCAAAAGCCACAGCCCCAGCAGCAGGGCGAGCGGCGCGCCGCTCACCGGCAGCCGCCGCGTCCAGTTCGGAATCGCGGTGAGCAGGAAGCCGGCGACCGCCGCCATGACGAAGCCGAAGAGCATCTCGTGAATGTGCCAGGCGAGCGGATCGAAGCGGCTCGGCAGGGCGGCGCCGGCGGCGAAGAGGACGATCCAGAGCGCCAGCGCCGCCGCCGACCAGACGCCGGCGGCGAGAAAGAACGGCCGGAAGCCCTGGGCGAGAAAGCCCGCCACGAGACAACCCTCCGCGCCGCCGCGGCGGCGCCCATCGCCGATATCACTCGATACCAGACGCGATGCTTATCATCACCTTCCGGCGGCGGCGATGCGACGATCCGCCGCCGCGACAAGACCGCCGGCAGCCGCGGCGCGCTCAGAAGCCGCCGAGATAATCCCGCTTGCCGATGTCGAGGCCGTTATGGCGCAGGATGTCGTAGGCCGTCGTCACGTGAAAAAAGAAATTGGGCAAAGCGAAGGCGAGCAGATAGCTCTGACCGGAAAAGGTGGCGTCCTGGCCGCGCAGCTTGAAGGTGATCACCCGCTCCTCGCTGCCGTCGATCTGCGCCGGAGGCAGGCCCTGCAAGAACGCCACCGTCTTGGCGATGCGCTCCTTGAACTCGGGAAAGCCGGCCTCGGTGTCGGGAAAGCTCGGCACCTCGACGCCGGCGAGCCGCGCGCCGCAGGATTTCGCGGCGTCGCTCGCGGCCTGCACCTGGCGGCCGAGCGCGAACATGTCGGGCGCGAGCCGCGCATTGATGAACACCGCGGGATCGATCTTGCGCGCCGCGGCATGGGCGGCCGCCTTGTCGAGCAGCGCCGAGAGAATGCCGAGCGCGCGGGTGAAGACCGGGATCGAGGCCTGGTACATGGAGAGGGACATGGATCTGCTCCGCAGAGGTGAAGGGAAAGGCCCGGCGCGGGATCAGGCGGCGCCGGCGGCGATGCGCTCGAGCGGGCCCAGCGCCCGCTCGAGCAGCGGGCGAACCTCGCCGGCAAAGCGCTCGATGGAGCGCAGCGCCAGGGATTGCGGGGAATCGCCGGCCTGGAACTGCAGAAGATAATGGCAGGGCCGCGCCCGCCGGATCTCCTCCGCCATGCGCTCGGCGATGGTCTCGGCGCTGCCCACCAGCATGTGGCGGGCCATCTCCTCGAGGCTCGCCTCGCCTTGCCAGGGCTGCTCCACCAGCATGCCGCCCTCGATCTCCTGGCGGCGCTGGCGCAGGCTCTGCGACAGGCGGATCTGATGGCGCACATTGTCGAGAAACGCGCGCGCCTCGGCGCCGCTGTCGGTGACGCAGAGATGGCGCAGCACGGCAAAGCGCAGCCGCTCGGGCGCGCGGGCCTCGCCGCGCCAGACCTCCTCGAAGCGCCGGCGCGCGGCCGCCAGCATCTCGGCGGTGAAATGCCGCGGCGTGACCATCACGGCGTAGCCCTTGGCGGCGGCGAGCCGGTGCAGGCGCGGATTGTCGCCGGCGACCCAGATCTCGGGCATGCCGCGGCCGCTGCGCGCCGCGATGTGGGTTTGCGGCAGGCGGAAATACCGTCCCTCGTGGCTGACGCTCTCCTCGGTCAGCGCGCGCTCCAGCAGGTCCATGAACTCCAGCAGCTTGTCGACGGAGGCGCCGAGATCCTCGCCGAAGCGCTCGAACTCGTAAGGCTGATAGCCGCTGCCGACGCCGAGCACGAGGCGGCCATGGGCCAGCGCGTCGACCATGCCGATCTCGGAGATCAGCCGGACCGGGTGATAGAGCGGCACGACGACGACGCCGCTGGCGAGCTTGATGCGGCGGGTCTCGCCGGCAAGACGCGCGATCATCATCAGCGGCGAGGGGCAGAC
>Ga0187782_10001498_pt1 | contig 17035 bp, 16 predicted proteins | sample 0715_SJ02_MP15_2_FD_132454 | JGI IMG/M metagenome (GOLD analysis project Ga0187782, IMG submission 132454) | Tropical peat soil microbial communities from peatlands in Department of Meta, Colombia - 0715_SJ02_MP15_20_MG | ecosystem: Environmental > Terrestrial > Soil > Wetlands > Peat | place...
GCGCCGGGCGGCAGCGCGCCGTTCTGATACTTGCCAGTCAAATATCCTTGCGCGAGCGGCGAATAGGCGAGCAGTCCGACCTGTTCGCGAAAGGCGAATTCGGCGAGTCCCATCTCGAAGCAACGGTTCAAGAGATTGTATGCGTTCTGGATAGAGGCCATGCGCGGGCCAATCCCGCGTCCGGATGCGCTCAGAAATTGCGCGACGCCCCAGGGCGTCTCGTTGGAAAGGCCGACGTGGCGGACCTTTCCAGCTTTGACGAGCGCATCGAGCGCCGCAAGCGTCTCCTCGATCGGGACCTCGTCGCGGCGGCTGGGGTCCCGCCAGCGCGTTCCGCTCGCGCCCCAGAGCGGGACGGACCGGTCCGGCCAATGCAGCTGATAGAGGTCGACGTAGTCGGTGCGCAGCCGCTTGAGCGAGCCCTCGATCGCCTCCGCGACGCTCCTTGCGTCGAGCTTCGTGCCGCGCTCGTCAGCGCGTAGCCAGTTTGCGTCGCCACGACCCGCGACCTTCGTCGCGATGATCACCTTGTCGCGGTTCTTTCGTGAGGCGAGCCACGAGCCGATGATCCGCTCCGTCGACCCTTGCGTTTCGGGCCGTGGCGGGATCGAGTAGATCTCCGCCGTGTCGATGAAGTTTATGCCGCGCTCAAACGCAAAGTCGAGCTGTGCGTGACCCTCGGCTTCGGTGTTCTGCTGGCCAAACGTCATCGTCCCGAGACAGAGCGCCGAAACCTTGAGCTCCGAGCGGCCGAGCGTGCGATAATCCATGGTTCACATTCCTGCGTTGCGTTCAGGGTCGGCCCGAGAACAGGCTCGACTCCATTTCGAGGCGCAGCTCGAAGCTTTTGAACTGAGTGAATATCGGCAAGATCCACGCCTTGAGCGCGGCGCGGACGACGATCGACATGGATGCCGGAGGCGCGGTCAGGAAATCGGAGAAGGACAGGGCGCGGTCCGACAGCGTCTTGGCGACGGCGCCGTTGAGCTCGCCGATGACGAATTTTCCCTGCCCCGGATAATGCGCCAATATTTCGCGCGCGTCTGGGCCGAGTTGCGCGGCGCCCTCGTTGTGGACCAGGATGAAGCGCAAGTCGGGCCAGGACCGGACCAGGTCGCGCGCCCCGGCCAGCGCCGTTTCGCTCGCGTCGGCGTGATAGAGCAGAACCGGGTCGATCCCACGCCCGACTGCCTCCTCCATGAAGCCGATGTCGCGAACGGTGTCGAAGAAGCGACGGTAGGAACGGTTCCACACGTCGACGATTCTCGGTGTTTGGTCTGGCGTGAGGAGCCGGTCGAACAATGAGATCTGTCCGCGCACGTTGCTTGCGTCGACGATTCTGACCAGGCTCGGAAAAAAATCCGCGTAGCAAGGCTCATGCGGATCCGTGTCGAAGCCCTCGACCGGCGCGCCCTGGAGCAGCAGATAGTCGGTCAGCAGGCGCGCCGTTGTCGACACGCCGGTTCGAGCATCCGGCGAGCAGCAGATGAAGACGAGGGCGCGGCGGTTCATATTCTCGTCAGGCGCGCCGCGCTCCATCCCCGGTTATTTTGTCGCCTTGCCAGGGGTCTTCGCGCCACGCGGAGCCAGCATGTTCAGCAGGCCCACGCGGTCGAATTCTTCCGCCAGCTTGTGAAGCCAGGTGCGGACGTAGCCACGCAGCACGAAGGAATGGCCGGCCGGATCGCCCTCCGCGGTCCTGTCGGCGACAAAGGTGGAGAAAGGCGTGCCGGCGATCTCGACCTGCTCATAGGCCATCTCGTTCAGCTTGGGGATCACGATCTCTCCCGCGCATTCCACCTTCTCGAAATATTTGCGGTGCGTCAGCGGATCCCACTCGAAGAAAGTCGTGTCGTTGACGTGATTCTTGACCAAAAAGTAATAACCGTCCTGGACATAGGGCGCGATCTCTTCGATCTCCTCCAGCGAGGCGATCGACGAACCGAGCACGTGGAAGATCAGCAAGTCGAATTCGCCGGCGTTGACGGCGTCGAGAAATCCCGTATCTTCCAATGCTTGCATCGCAAGCAGCAGCCCCCCTGCGCGCACGTCGATCACGCTGACCTTGACTTGCGCCGTGTTGAGCGTGTCGAGAATGCGCATCTGATCCGATGTCGACGCCAGGTCGACGATGCTGGTTTCGTGCGGGTGGAAACGGTGCAGCGTGCCGCGCGGGAATTCAGTGTCGAACGCGCGTGTAATGATGTTGTTCGTCGACAGGTAGTCCAGGACTGCGCGCGCAATCGTCGTCTTGCCGACGCCGCCCTTGTCCGCGCCGACGAGAATGACTGAGGGTTTCATATTTCTTTCCGCTCCTTGAGCCGGCGCCTTGACGGCCGGCGATTCCCGCGCTTCGTCGGCGTCCTTCGGGACCGCCGGCTTCTGGTCAGATACGACTGAAGTCAGGTCTTTAGTGGGTTTCCGCTTCATAAAGCGATCCTATAGCATTCGAGGGTCCCCGGCGCACCGCCGGTTTAACAAAATCTAACCGAACTTGACAACAAAGCCGCCACAATGCTCCATATTGAAATGGGACTGCGCCTATTCAACAGCATTATTCTGTGGTTAACGCGCGAATTGCGAGATGTAGATGTGAATTGACACGCAGCCTGATTTCGCTAAGGAAAGAGCCGGGCGGCGCCGCCGGCGCGCGATGCGTCCTTTGAGCCTAAGCGGCTGCGGCGCTCCTCGAGGGTCATGAAATGTCGAACGCGGCCGTCGCGGCGGAGCCGTCGCGCACGCTCCATGTCGAGGATCGTGACGGGGTGGTCCATGCGGTCGAACCGGTCGAGGGATGGCGGCTCATGGAGATCCTGCGCGACTACGGCTTCGGTATGGAGAACAGCTGCGGCGGAGCGCTCGCATGCGCCGAGTGTCATGTTCTGCTCGATCCGGCGTGGGTCGACAAAGTTCCGCCTCCGCGGGAGGACGAACTCGAAAAACTCGACGAACTGCCCCTGATTTTTGAGAACTCGCGGCTATCTTGCCAGATCATCTGGGCGGATGAGCTGGACGGGCTGAGGCTCACGATCGCAAAGGCCACCTGATGGCGCAAGCTACGCACCCGCAAATCCTCTTCGCATCCGACTTGCGGCGCGGGGAGACTTTGCTCCTGGGCGAATCGGGCTGGGTTCGCGATCCGCGCCGCGCGCTGGTCGCGCGCGACGCCGCTTCCGGCGCGGATCTCCTGCGGCGCGGCGAAGCCGACCTTGCAAAAAATCGCGTGGTCGACGTTTATCTGGCGGACGTCGAAGTCGGGGAGGACGGCGTTCCGTCGCCGCTGCACTATCGGGAGAAGAGGCGACTCGCGGGGCCGAGCGTCAGACCCGACCTGTTCGCCGACCCCGAGGAGCCCTCGCGATGAACGTTCATGATCCGCAGTTCGTCGACCGACGTAACGAACCGGCGATCTCCTATCGCTACGACCAGCACGACCTGGCGTTCGTGCGCTCGCGCGTCGCCGAATTCCGCGAGCAAGTGCGCCGTCGCCTTGCCGGCGCGCTGACGGAAGAAGAGTTTCGACCGTTCCGCCTCATGAACGGCCTCTATCTGCAATTGCACGCCTACATGCTGCGCGTCGCGATTCCCTATGGCGTGCTGACCTCGCGCCAGATGCGGCGACTCGCAGACATCGCAGATCGGTATGACCGCGGCTACGGCCATTTCACGACAAGGCAGAATCTCCAGTTCAACTGGCCGAAGCTCGTGGAGACGCCCGATATTCTCGAAGCGCTCGCCGAAGTCGAGATGCATGCGATCCAGACGTCGGGCAATTGCGTGCGCAACGTGACATCCGACCAATTCGCCGGCGTTGCGCCCGACGAGATCGAAGACCCGCGCCCGACCGCGGAATTTTTGCGGCAGTGGTCGAGCCTGCATCCCGAATTCAGCTTCCTGCCGCGCAAGTTCAAGATCGCGGTGAGCGGCGCTGCGAATGATCGCGCGGCGACGCGGGTCCACGACATCGGCCTGCGAATCGTCGAAGGCGAAGGCGGCGCGCGCGGTTATGAAGTCGCCGTCGGCGGCGGGCTCGGCCGCACGCCCTTCATCGGGAAGGTCTTGCGCCCGTTCCTGCCGCGCGAGGATCTGCTCGCGTACATCGAAGCGATTCTGCGCGTCTACAACCGCTTCGGGCGGCGCGACAACAAATTCAAGGCGCGCATCAAGATCCTCGTTCACGAGCTCGGCGCCGAGGAAGTGATCCGCCTCGTCGAGGAGGAATTCGCGGCGATCGATCGCGAGCCCTTCGCCTATGACGCCGAGGAGTTCGCGCGCATCGAGTCTTTCTTCGCCTCGCCGCCCTATGAGGCGCCGCCGGCGCGCTCCGAGACGCTTGAGGCCGCGAAGCAAGCGGATGCCGCCTTTGCGACCTTCGCCGCCGTCAATGTCGCGCGGCACAAGGTCGATGGCTACGCGATCGTGACGGTCTCCCTGAAGCCCATTGGCGGCATTCCGGGCGACGCCTCTTCTGCGCAGATGCGCGCGCTCGCCGATGCGGCCGACGCTTTCGGCTTCGGCGAGCTGCGCGTCACCCACACGCAGAACATCGTGCTGCCGCACGTCAAGCAGGACGATCTCTTCGCGCTCTGGCGCAAGCTGGACGCGGTGGGGCTCGCGACCGCCAACGCCGGCCTCATCACCGACATCATCTCCTGTCCGGGGCTCGACTATTGCGCGCTGGCGACGGCGCGTTCGATCCCGATCGCGCAGGCGATCTCCAAGCGCTTCGCCTCGATCGAGCGGCAGCGCGCTATCGGCGAGCTCGGCATAAAGATCTCTGGCTGCATCAACGCCTGCGGGCATCACCATGTCGGCGCCATCGGCATTCTCGGGCTGGAGAAGAAGGGCCAGGAGTCGTATCAGATCACGATTGGCGGCGATCCGACGCTTGAGGCCTCGATCGGCGAAGCGCTCGGGCCCGGCGTCACGGCCGAGGAAGTCCCGGACGTGATCGAAAATCTCGTCGACTTCTATCTCTCCAGGCGGATCGAGGGAGAGCGCTTCATCGACACGTGGCGTCGGCTTGGCCATGCGCGTTTCAAGGAAGCCTGGCGCAAGGAGGGTGTGGATGGCGTTGATATCTGAAGGCGCCTTTATCGAGGACTCCTGGCGCCATTTGACCAACGAAGAGGATCTCCCCAAGAGCGGCAAATACATCGTGCCGCTGGCGCGGCTGGCGGAGGCCTTGCAGCGTTTGCCGGATGGCGCTCTCCTCGGTGTTCGGGTCGACAACACCGCAGACCCCGCGCAACTCGCCCCCTGCTTCGGCCGTCTCTCTTTGATCGCGATCGCGTTTCCGGCCTTCTCGGACGGTCGCGGCTTCTCGCTCGCGCGCCTCTTGCGTCGCGCCGGCTTCAAGGGCGAGCTGCGCGCCAGCGGACGGCTGCTCGCCGATCAGATCACGCATGCGCTGCGCTGCGGATTCGATACGATCGAGGTCGCAAGCGACATCGCCGCGCGGCAGCACGAAGCGCAGTGGCGCGACGCGCTTGCGGCCTATGGCGCCTTTTATCAGTCGGGTTATGGCGGACGGCGGCGCATATTGGAAGAACGTCGAAAGGCGGCTTCGTGAAACCATCGCTCAAGGACATCCTGCTGCCGCGCCTCGAACCGCTCGACCTCGACCATCGGCTGGAGCTCGTGCGCGGGCTCGCGCCGGGACGCATCGTCTTCACGACGAGCTTCGGGCTCGAAGACCAGCTCATCACGCACGCAATCTTCACGCGCGGGCTCGACATCGAGGTCGCGACGCTCGACACCGGCCGGCTGTTTCCGCAGACCTATGAACTGTGGGAACGAACCGAAGCGCGCTATGCGCATCGGATCGGGGCCGTATACCCGCAGCCGGAGCCCCTGCAGGCTTTCGTGCGCGTGCGTGGCGTCAACGGCTTTTATCAGTCCGTGGCCAATCGCCTCGAGTGTTGCCGGCTGCGCAAGGTCGAGCCGCTGGCGCGGCTGCTCGCCGGCGCCTCGGTCTGGGTTACCGGTCTGCGACGCGATCAGTCCAGCGAGCGCGCCGATCTCGAGCTCGTCGAGATCGACCCCGTGCACAAGCTGCTGAAAGTCAACCCTCTGCTCGACTATAGCCGCGACGCTGTGTTGAAGGCGACCCGAGACTTCGACGTGCCGATCAGCGAACTGCACGCTGCAGGCTTTCTCTCCATCGGTTGTGCTCCATGCACACGCGCGGTCGAGCCCGGTGAGGACGAGCGGGCCGGCCGCTGGTGGTGGGAGAGCGAACAGCAGAAGGAATGCGGCTTGCATCTGGACGAAAATGGAGTGTTGCGTCGAGGCGTTCACGCGTGACGCAGGAGAAATTTTGATGCACGGCTACTCAGCCGAAGCGCTTTCGTCGCGCCACGACCGCGCCGCCGAAGTTCCGCTGCTGCGTTTCATCACTTGCGGGTCGGTCGACGACGGCAAGTCGACGCTGATCGGCCGCTTGCTTTACGACGCGGGTCTCGCTCCCGACGACCTCATCGCGACGCTCGAGCGGGACTCCAAGAAGCACGGCACGCAGGGCGAGGATCTCGACTTCGCGCTGCTCGTCGACGGACTTGCCGCCGAGCGAGAGCAGGGGATCACGATCGACGTCGCCTATCGCTATTTCGCGACATCGCAGCGCAAATTCATCGTCGCCGACACCCCCGGCCACGAGCAATACACGCGCAACATGGCGACCGGCGCGTCGACTGCTGACCTCGCCGTGCTGCTCGTCGACGCGCGCAAGGGCATTCTGCCGCAGACGCAACGCCACAGCGTCATCGTTTCGATGCTCGGCGTCCGTCACGTGGTGGTAGCCGTCAACAAGATGGATCTCGTCGGCTATAGCGAGGACGTCTTCCGCAAGATCGAAGCGGGCTTCGCTGAGTTCGGCAAGAACCTGCGCTTTCTCTCGATCTATGTCGTTCCGCTCGTCGCCAAGGACGGCGACAATATCGTGCGCGGCTCGGCGGGAATGCCGTGGCACAAAGGACCGCCGCTGCTTTCCTACCTCAACGAGGTCGCGCTCGAGGACGCCTCGATCACGGCGCCCTTCCGCTATCCGGTGCAGTGGGTCAATCGTCCGAGCCACGATTTCCGCGGATTTTCGGGCGTCGTCTGCGGCGGCAATGTGCAGCCCGGAGATATTCTGCGCATCCTGCCGCTCGGGCGGGACACGCGCGTCGCACGCATCGTCACGGCCGACGGCGATCTCGAGAGCGCCGTCGCCGGCCAATCCGTGACGCTCACTCTGACCGAAGAGATCGACATTTCGCGCGGCGACGTGCTGTGCTCGCCGGTCGCGCCAGCGAAGGTCGGCGACAGCCTGAAAGCGAAGCTGTTGTGGCTTGTCCGCGAGCCCCTCGTGCTCGACAAGAGCTATCTGTTGAAGATTGGAGCCAAGACGACGCCGGCGACGGTGCAAGCCGTCGCCTCGCACATCGAGATCGAAACGGGTCTCGCGGTTCCTTTGGCCTCGGGCGAGACGCTCGCCTTCAATGTGATCGGCGAGGCGGAACTGCGTCTCGAATCCGTCGTCGTCTGCGACGCCTACGTCGAGAACCGCGATACCGGCGGCTTCATTCTGATCGACCGCGTGACGAACGAGACTGTGGCGGTTGGCCTCGTGACCGAAGCGAGCGCAGCGCCGCGCGGCGCGACGGCGCTGCTCGAAGCGAGCTACGCCTCGATGGAGGGTCTCGAAGCCGGCAGGACGCGCAAGCCGTGGTTGACCCGCGACCTCGCGAAAGCGTTGTCGTGGCGGGCGCTGGGGTCGGGGGCTACCTTCGCAATCGTCTACGGGTTCACCAGCGACCTGGGCCTGGCGGCGAAAGTCGTCGCAGTGGAGGCGGCGTTGAAGTTTGCGCTCTTTTTCGCGCATGAGCGGGCGTGGGCGCGACGCCCCGCCGAGACGCGCGGAGGGCAGGGGGACGCTTCATCCTTCGACCCGGGGCTGTAAACGAGCGCCTGCGCCCCTCCGAGCGGCGCTATGCGCCCGCGGCGGAGGCTGGGGCTCACCGCCGTGGCGCTTCCGACAGGCGCACCGGCAGACTCTCGCCGTTGACCATGATTTGGCGCTTTGCATCGCCGCGGAGTATCGTGACGACCTGCCACGCTCGCGAACCCTGGGCCGCCAAGAGCTTGGTTGCGTCATAGGTTGGGTCGTCGCCCGCACATTCGAAGCTGAGCTGCACGAGGACCCCCTCGTCGTTTGTCGGGTCTTCGCCCACCTGCTCGACCCTGCTGTTGCAGGAGGCCCCGTTGTTGGCGCGCATCTCCACGCGGTTGCCGACGAATTTGCCGATCTCCCGCTCGAGCGCGCCCGGCCGCGAGAGGTCCATTCCCACGCGCTCGCCGCCGCTCTTCTGAAACATCTGCTCGACGTCGCTCGCCAATATGCTGATATCGACGACATAGCGACGGTCGTCGTTCGCGACGATTTTCGCCGAGGATATGTTGGACTGAATGAACGTGTTCGGTTCGAGGGATTGCCCAGATGCTGATTTGGCGGACGTCGCCACGAGCATGGCGAACAGGAAGATGCCAACGCGACGGCGGCTCACTGAACCTCCCCGAAATCAGTGACTTGGCGAATGCGCAGATTTGTTATAATTATCTTACCCGCGCGGCCCGTGTCAATCGGAGCTTCAGCCCCCAAGATTGCGCTGCATACGAGCCGGACTCGGATACGGTTCGTCTAGCGTCCCTGTCGCCGTCTTGCTGGAAACGGTATCTTATGGATGATCGGCGGGATGGCTGACGGCGACCTGGAGAAGAACGTCGAGTTGACGCCGCGCACCCTGCGTCGGAGCGAGCTCGGACGCAGAATTTTTCTGCGCATCCATCAAGTCATCGGCCTTTTCGTGGGCGCGATCGTCGTCTTGATGGGCCTCAGCGGCGGCGTTCTCGCCTTTCGGGAGGACATCGACGAATGGCTGAACGCCTCGATCATGCGCGTCGAAATTCCGACGCCGCCTTCCCAACGCCCGCTCGATGAAATCCTCGCGGCCGCCATAGCCTCAATGCCGCAGGACGCGAGAGCGGGGCGACTGACGACGCCGCGCCATCCGGCGGCGGCCGCGGCGATAACCTATATGGTCGAGACGGACGACCTCGACAGCTATTTTTACGAGATGTTCGTCGATCCGTACACGGCGAAGGTCAAAGGGCGGCGACTCGCTTTGCACGGGGACAGGACGCTTTCGCAGCCTCTCATTCAGATCCTCATGGCTTTCCACTGGACGCTGCTGCTCGGGGTCAACAACGCTTACATCGTCGGAGCCTTGGGCATTCTTGCTTTCTTCTCCGTCCTCGTCGGTCTCTATCTCTGGTGGTCCGTCAACGGCGACTGGCGATTGGGCCTGAAGGTCAAATGGGGCGCGAGTCCCGAGAGGATCGTCTATGACGTGCACAGGAGCGTGGGAATCTACTCGGCCGCCTTTTTATTGGTGATGCTGTTCACGGGAACGGCGATGATCTTCAAGCCGGCGACGCGCGCGGCGACGACCCTGTTTTCCGAGGTGCGCGGGGACCCGGATTTCGGAAAATCCAAGCCGATTCCCGGCCGCGCGCCGATCGGCGTCGACGAGGCGATCGCCGTCGCGGACAAGGTCTTCCCGGACGGCAGGCTCCACTGGGTTCTGCTTCCGACCACGCCGACCGCCGTCTATGTCGTGGGCAAGCAGTCCGGCGACGAGCCGAATCGAACCAAGACGCTCAGAAATGTCGGCGTCGATCAATATAGCGGCCAAGTCCTGCATGTGCAGGACCGCCAGAGTTTTACGGGAGGAGAGAGATTCCTGGAATGGCTGTTCCCGCTGCATAGCGGCGAAGCGTTTGGCGAAGTCGGCCGTCCGTTGACCCTGCTTCTTGGCCTGACGCCCCTTGTCCTTTACGTGACCGGCTTCCTGAGATGGCGGCAGAAGCGCCGGGCGCGAAGGCGTCCGTCGACCTGAAAGACCAGAAACGCCCGCTCACCGCCCGGATTGTCGAAATGGACGGTCATTGCCCGACCAATATTGGCATGTCGATCATGTCCTCCTTGCTTTTCGCCTCGCCAAACGCCAGCCTGAGGACATACTTCCCTTTGTGGGCGACCGTCGCGTCCACGGACAACATTCCGCTGGGATAGCGGGCTGGGGGCAGAGAGCTGAGCTCCTTGAGAGCTCCGGCGGAGTCCGCTTGATAGAATGAAAGCGCGACGGGATCGCCCCGCACTTCCTTTTCCATGAGCGTAATGGCGAAAATGACCCTTCCCGTTCCCGGCACCCGGTCGCAATACTCGTCATATTGGCGCAAGTCGTCCACCGCCCCTCCGGCGCTTTCGTCGGAATCGGCCAGGAAGTAAGTGGTAAGCCGCACCGAATAAAAGTCGCTCACCTTGAGACAGTCCGCCATGGTTCTGTCGCCCGCCTTGACGGCGGGCTTGGGAAATTTCTGGTTCCAATAATCGGTCCAATAGACGGTGAAGGCCGGTCCCCAATATTTGTAGGAAAACGCCGCGAGGTTGCCCCCAAGAATCAGAGTCAGTGCGGCGAACAGCATCAAGTTGAGGCGTGTCGTCGGCGTCATCTTTTTTCTTCCCCTCCTCTGGGGCGCATCCCAGTCGCTGAGGACGCCTGCAAAACCGTCGGCGGCGACGGCGACGCCCAACCGGCGGCTCTCTGCTCTAAGGGAGCACCTCAAACTCCCAGGCGCCGCTGACAAGATGGCCGTCAGCCGACAGCGCGCGGTAGCGCACCGTGTATTTGCCCGGGGTCAGCGGATTGACGCTTACCGACACGTGAGCCGGATCGGCGCTGTCGATCGCGGCGTCACGCTTGTCGACACGGTCGCCAGAAGCGCTGACGACCGCCAGCGCGGCAAAGGCGTCTCTTATGCCCGCATCGTACCACACGTCGACTTTGCCAATGTCCGCCGCGCCAACGCCTCCCTGCGCGGGGGAGGTGCGGACGACGATCGCGTGCGCGAGGAGCATTCTGGGGTTTTGCGCCTTGGAAGGCTGCAAGGGAGCGCGAGGTCCAAGCGCAGGAAAATCGCCGAGCGGACGGACGAGCCCCCTCGCCCCGGGCTCGAAGCTATATCCGTAAGCCAGCGCATTCTCGGGCGCCTGACCGACCATGAGCGTGGCGACGACGAAGGAGAGAGCGCATGATCGGGGGTTGACGGCGCTTGCCTGCGCAAACAAAACCGCGGCCGCGCCTCCTCGACGGATCGCCCGATCGAGCGCCGCGGCGCGTTCACTGTCCTTCAGTTCGACTCTCAGCAAGACCTCAGGCTCTCCCCTGGTGCTTTTGCAAGTTTAGCGGCTTCCTCCGCACGCTTTCAACACGGCTCGGCATCGTGCAGGTCGTCGTGTTTGCGGCGGGCCGGCCCTCTTCTCGCAGACGCGGCGGGACTTGACCTGATCTTCCCACCTTAGGTATGCGCTTTGTGGATATAGTGCATACGTCGCGCTTCGCGCTGCGTCAACGGAGCTGGCCCGGATGACAGGGTTGCGGACAAAGGCGCTTGTTGTCGCCATGGCGTTTTTTGCATTCGGGACCGCGGCAAGCGCGCATTCGCCTGACATCTCCAGCAGCCGCATCGTGCCTGAAGGGGACAGACGCTATCGCGTTGATGTGGGTTTTCTGGGAACCGACATCGAGCGCATGTTCGCCGAGAACAAATCGGAGCTTGGCGGCGTCGATCTTACCGAGCCGGGCGTGATCGAAGGGATGATCGGCAAATTCATTCAGCAGCGCGTCGATCTGCAGAACGAAGAAGGTCAGACCTGTCCCAGCACGATCGTCACGGTGGGCGAAGACCCGACCAATCCTTATGACTCGAAAGCCGTTCTGCAAATGGATTGCAGCGGCGTTCCTGGCCAGATCTTTTACAACCCGTTCAGGCTCCTAAAAGCGCAGGGACCGCGCGCGAAACATCTCGTCAGCATTGGCGAGAAGAGCGACGAGTCCAAGCTGACCGAGGCGCAGCGCATGGGGCGGGAGCCGGCGCCCGGCCAGGTGATGATCTTCCCCGGCGACGGGCCCATCGATCTCTCGAAGCCCTTGCTGACGCCTTGGGAGCTTGCTCCCAAATTCCTCGCCGCCGGCGTCGAGCACATCATGACCGGTTACGACCATTTGTGCTTTCTGTTGGCCGTCGTGCTGTGGGCGTCGCGCGCCTGGCCGGTCGTCAAGATCGTGACCGCCTTCACCGTCTCGCATTCGATCACCCTGACGCTGGCGGCGCTGCAAATCGTGAACCTGCCGAGCGCCTGGACCGAGATCGCCATAGCGCTATCGATCATCTATGTCGCGATCGAAAATTTCTTCACGCGCAAGGTCGACGGACGCTGGCGCGACACGTTCATATTCGGCTTCATTCATGGCTTTGGCTTCGCCAGCGGCCTCATCGAGCTCGGCGTGCCGCAACGCGCCATCGTGCCGGCGCTGGCGAGCTTCAACATCGGCGTCGAGATCGGCCAGATCGGCGTCGTGCTCGTGGTGATCCCGCTGCTCGTTCTCATCGACAAGATTTTCTTCAAGGGCGAGCGCAATCCCTGGCTCGTGCGGCTCTGTTCTGCGATCATCGCTTGCTTTGGCGCCTATTGGCTGTTCATACGCGTCTCCGAGGTGGTTTGACGGCGAAGCTCGCGGGCCAGCCGCTTTTCTGATCACGCGCTACTCGGCTGCAATAGTCGCCGCAGAGATCGACCTTTCAAGGCGTTCGCTCGCGCTCGTGGGCTCACGCGGGCGGGCGGTTTTCGCCCACCCGCCGTGGCGGTCACGGTCCCGCGGTTTGAAAGAAGTCTCCGTTGTTGCAATCTCCCGAGGGCTGGTTCTGGATCTCGTTTCCGCAATCCACCGGATTGTCCGTTGTGACGGAAAGGGTCGGGCAAGCGCCATTGACGCCTTGAGTTACGTGCAAAGTGACATGGCACACCGCCGGATTGACGACTTTCCCGGAGCTGCTGTAGCTGACCGTCGCAGTCCAAGCCCCGTTGGCGTTTGTCGTGGCGAAATTTATGTATAGTGGCTCCCCGGTCCAGGGAGCTTCGATCTGAGGCGGGCAACTCATCGTCGGCGAGCAGGACGTTGTGGTGAAGAGATCGACACCCGAAGGGTGATATCGGGGCGTAAGGAATACTCCCACGATCGAGTAGGTCTGGGCGCTGGCTGCGCCGGCGCAGAGCACGCTGCACGTCGCGAGAGTTGCGACAGATGCGCGTATGAGACTTGCTTTCGTCATGTCGGCCTCCTCTTGAATCAAGACGCTTTGCGCCGCGCCGCTTCGACTCACGAATATCAGGTACGCGACGGCAAAAGCCGCGCGTCTCTTGATCAGAAAGCGGATACCTGTTGACCGGTCACTGCTCATCCCGACCGCTGCCGCACAGCCGCCGAAAATTCGCTAGGTCCGATCGAAAAGTGAAGACGGACGCAACAGCAAGATGATCCAACCACGGTTCTTGACAACTGTCGAGTCTGTTGAGAAAGTCTCCGTCGCGCCAACCGCGCCCCCCGTTCCAAAACTACTTCGCCCGGGAGTTCATTGTCGTCGTCTGTTTTGACGACCACGGCTAATGCGCCTCATCCCAGTTCTTCGCCGCGCGCGCCTCGACCAGCAGCGGCACGGAGAGCGCGACAGCAGGCAGGGGCGCCTTCTCCATCACGCGCTTCGCCACCGCGATCGTCGCCTCGGCTTCGGCCTCTCGAGCCTCGAAGACGAGTTCGTCATGCACCTGCAGCAGCATCTGCGCCGACACTCCGGCGTCGGCCAGCGCCGCGTCCATGCGGACCATCGCGCGCCGGATGATGTCGGCGGCCGCGCCCTGGATCGGCGCGTTGATCGCCGCGCGTTCGAAGAAGGCGCGCTCGGAGGCGTTGGCCGAGCCGATGCGCGGAAAGTGGCACTTTCGCCCAAAGAGCGTCGTCACGACGCCCTTCTCGCGCGCGGTCTTGCGCATGGCGTCCATATAGTCGCGGATGCCGGGGAAGCGCTCGAAGTATTTCTTGATGTAGGCGCCGGCCTCCTCGCGCGCGATGCCGAGCTGGTTGGCGAGCCCGAAGGCCGAGATGCCGTAGATGATGCCGAAATTGATCGCCTTGGCGCGCCGCCGCACCTCGCCCGGCATGCCCGCGATCGGCACGCCGAACATTTCGGAAGCCGTCATCGCGTGAATGTCGAGGCCCTCGGCGAAGGCCTTTTTCAGCTGCGGGATGTCGGCGACATGAGCGAGTAGCCGCAGCTCGATCTGCGAATAGTCGGCCGAGATCAGCACGCGCCCGGTCGGCGCGACGAAGGCTGTGCGGATCTTGCGCCCGAGCTCGTTGCGCACGGGGATGTTCTGGAGATTGGGCTCGGACGAAGAAAGGCGCCCCGTCGAAGTCGCGGCGAGCGCGAAGGAAGTGTGCACGCGGCCTGTCTTGGGATTGACGTGGTTCGGAAGCGTGTCGGCGTAGGTCGATTTGAGCTTCGAGAGCTGCCGCCATTCCAGGATCATGGAGGCGAAGCGATTGCCTTCCTCGGCGAGGTCGTCGAGCACGGAAGCCGAGGTGGACCAGGCGCCGGTCGCAGTCTTCTTCGCGCCGGGCAGACCCATCTTGCCGAAGAGGATGTCGCCGAGCTGCTTCGGCGATCCGAGATTGAACTTCTCTCCCGCCTCCTCGTGGATTTCATCCTCCAGTCGCGCCATCGCCTGCGCGAATTCGCCCGAGAGCCGCGAGAGAATCGTGCGGTCGATCGCGACGCCGCGCCGCTCCATGGCCGCGAGCGTCGCGACCATAGGTCGCTCCAGCGTTTCATACACGCAGGTCGAGGCCTCGGCGGCGAGGCGGGGCTTGAGCGCGCGCCACAGCCGGAGGGCGACGTCCGCGTCCTCGGCGGCGTATTCGGTCGCGCGATCGAGCTGCACGCGCGCGAAGCCAATAAAATTCTTGCCGGAGCCCGCGACTTCGCTGAAGGCGATATTCTTGTGGCCAAGATGCTTTTGCGCGAGCTCGTCGAGGCCGTGATTGTTGCGTCCACTATCGAGCGCATAGGAGATCAGCATCGTGTCTTCGATCGGCGCGACGCGGACGCCGTAGCATTGCAGCACGTTGAGATCATATTTCATGTTGTGGGCGATCTTGAGCACGCTCTCGTCTTCGAGCAGCGGCTTCAGGCGCTCGATCGCTTCATTCAACGGTATTTGCCCTGCGACGCGTTCGCCGCCGCCGAAGAGATCGCTTACCCCCTCGCAATGGCCGAGCGGGATGTAGCAGGCGCGGTCCGGCGAGAGCGCCAGCGACACGCCGACGAGCTCGCAGCTCATCGGATCGAGCGAGGTCGTCTCCGTGTCCAGAGCGACGCGACCCCCGTCAAAGGCCTCGGCGATCCATTCGTCGAGCCGCGCGATCGAGCGGATCGTCTCATACTTGCTTCGGTCGATCGGCGCAGCGAGCGCCTCTTTGGCGCGCGCTTCGGCGAGCGCCTGTGGGCCCGAGGCGACGCTTGCCGCTTTGGTCTTCTCGGGGGGCGGCGCCAGCGCCCGCTCCGCGACTTCGCCGTCGCGGGCGCGCCATCCCGCAGGTCCGACGAAGTCCGGATCGGCGGCGATTTTTGCCGGGTCAAGGCCGTAAATCTCGGCGACGCGACGCGTGAGCGTCGAGAACTCCATCGCCTGCAGAAAGGCGACGGCCTTTTCCGCGTTCGGCTCATGCAGCCCCAAGTCTTCGAGCGGCGTCTCGACCGCCACATCGTCGACGAGCTTCACAAGCTCCTTGGAGATTCGAATGAGGCGCACGTTCTCCGGCGCGGTCAGCGCCTCCCGGCGCTTCGGCTGCCTGATCTCTCCCGCGCGCGCCAGAAGATGCTCGAGGTCGCCGTATTCGTTGATGAGCTGCGCCGCGGTCTTGACGCCGACGCCCTTCGCGCCCGGCACGTTGTCCGTCGAATCGCCGGCGAGCGCCTGCACGTCGACGACCTTCGCCGGAGGCACGCCGAAATATGCGACGACTTCGCTCTCGCCAATGAAGCGCTCGCCGCGATCGCCCGACGCCGGGTCGTACATCGACACGCCCTCGCCGATGAGCTGCATGAGGTCCTTGTCGGCGGAGACGATGAGGACCTTTGCGCCTTTCTCGCGCGCTTGGCGCGCGTAAGTGGCGATGAGGTCGTCAGCCTCGTATCGATCCTGCTCGATCGGCTTCAGCCCGAATGCGCGCACGGCGGCGCGCATGAGCGGAAACTGGGGAACGAGGTCCTCGGGCGGATCAGGCCTGTGCGCCTTGTAGTCCGGATACATCTCCTGGCGAAACGAGCGCTCGGACTTGTCGAAGATGATCGCGAGATGTGTCGGCGTCACGCCGGCGGCTCCTTCGCGGATGAACTGCAGAAGCTTTGTGCAGAAGAGCCGCACCGCGCCGGTCGGCAGGCGATCCGCGCGATAGTTGTATTTGGCGTCCTGTCGGATCGACTGGAAATAGGCGCGGAACACGAAGGAGGAGCCGTCGACGAGAAACACATTCGAATTCGGGCCGAGCGGCTTGTGCGCGCTGGTCATTGTCCCTCTCTCAGCTTCAGGCCGCCGCCAATGCCCGCTGCGCCGCTGCTCGCTCCGCTCGTTCCGCCGCCCGCCGCGCCGCCGCTGGCGCCCGCGACATTGCCGCCGCCCGCGCCGCCGCGACACTGCCCCTGCTTGCGACAGCGCCAGCGATCGATTGCGTCATTGGATTGCAGCACGGCGCGGGTCGTCTCCGCCTCGAGGCAGGCGCGATATTCGAACACGCTCGCGACGTAGGCGCGCATGATCTCGTCGCACGCCTGCTTTTCATCAGCCGTGCGCGCCTCCTCGATGCAGGCTGGCGACGTCGGCGGCGCGCAAAAATTGAAGCCGGAAGCGCTCGACTGCGCATGCGCCTCGAAGCAGATCAGGCAGCAGGCGACCGAGCAAACGCCGGCGCCCGCCGTCACCATGCGCGCGCCCTCGTCCTGACGGCGAGCGCGCGAGTGGAGAAGAGCGAATGGGTGCGCCAGCGCGGCCAACAGTCGAAGTCGCGGCCCTTGAAGCTGCATCGATAACCCCTTA
>Ga0187782_10001499_pt1 | contig 17033 bp, 17 predicted proteins | sample 0715_SJ02_MP15_2_FD_132454 | JGI IMG/M metagenome (GOLD analysis project Ga0187782, IMG submission 132454) | Tropical peat soil microbial communities from peatlands in Department of Meta, Colombia - 0715_SJ02_MP15_20_MG | ecosystem: Environmental > Terrestrial > Soil > Wetlands > Peat | place...
ATTGACCAGCGGGACGATCGGTTGTCCCTCGAGCTTGAATTCCTTGAGCACGCCAACTGGCAGGACAACCAGCGTCTTTGCTTTCTGGGCAGCGGACACAAGTACCTGCACGAATTTGAGTGACAGAGCAAAAGGGGGCGGGACATCAAAGAGGACCGGAATGGGCATGGAAAAAGTCCGAGCGCTTCTCCCAGTCACTACCCCTTGCTTATCAAAGGTAAGGAAGGGTGGCTTCTGACCTATATCCACAGAGGTGGAAATGAACTCGCGGCCGTGGATACCGTCGCGCGTCGGGCGCACGATTTCTGACATGTCCGTCCACATTCCGTCCCAGCCTTCGCCGCCGAACCGGCCACGGTAGCCGGCGCCTTTTACAGGCACTCTCCCGGTTCGCGCTTCGTAGCAGACCGTGTCCACATGCCCCGGTGTAAAGTACGAGTCACCGAGGCTCAGATGTTCGGGATTGAGGCAAACCTGCACCATTTCGGGATACTCAACAGTGCACCGCAGGCATGCCACGCAGGAGTCGCTCCGGGGCGCGAATCCACCTACGGGTCCTGAGAAGACACCATATAGGCAGGGCCGGCTGAGTGCAACTGCGCGGTTTCCTCGGTAGCGTATCAGTTCTTTAATTAGGTGCGTGGCCAGGCCCCGCTTTTGGACCTTTACCCGAGTGCGATTGGGGAAAGGGGCGATCTCAGGCGTGGAAATGGTTTCAAGGTGGTAGCGCTGATACATGTTAAATCCTGCCATGGGACGAAACTGCTGCGTATCTGGTTTCCTCCGCTTTGAGCCAGCGTACAGCGAGGGACGGAAGCTGAAGGCCGGATGAAATCCAATCGAAGACCTCACCCGATAAGATGGCGATCCGGGTCTGCGAGGCTCGACAGTTTATTGCAACGCGGGGCTGAAAGCAAGTTCGTTTCGAGTGGCCAGTGGTGCATCTGTACCTTGAGTCCCCATAAGATTTTCTATAGCATAAAGCTGCGCGTGCTAAACTCTGGGCGTGGCCGCCCCGACCCTAGTGCGACTTTCGACAAGTCAAAATAGGACGGCATGGCTTTCGCTGGAAGGTGGCTGTGCATGGCTGGACTCTCGGAGCGTTCAAGAATACGAGTCGCTTGGCTATTGGGCACTGCGTTAGCCTTCTCAATTGCAGTCGAGTTTTGGCCGCACCCAAGCACCGTTCCGGCGGTTCAGGCGCAGGGCGGCACGAGAACGCTAATAATTGACCGGCTCTATCGGACTGACCCTATCGAAATTGTGAAGGTCTTGAGCGCAGGCAACGAGGCCGAGGTAAATACCCGTGCTGAGGACGACACCCGAGGGTTTGTCCTGATATACGACGGAGGCCACTACCCGGCACGCGGGGGAGCCGTTGGCGCACTCGCCTGCAAGTTCCAGTCTGACGACAACTGGCTGAGCGCCTTATCGTTCGTTCTGAGGAATAGAACCTCGAAAACAATCGTCCTCGTGGCCATCACCGTAATCTCACCGCTCCGCGCACCGCCTCGCCCCGGACCTCCCTACGTAGAATGGGAAGGGAGATTCACGTTCGGCCAGCTTCCGGCAATCCTGGCTCACACGCGAGCTGGAATCCAACTTCCCACAACGACCAAAAAAACCATTCGTTTTGGCCCCGGTCAGGAGATTACCTTGGCCCTCGCGGATGGCGTTGCTGTCCCCCGGTCCCTGGCCGCGCGCGCTCACCCATTGTCGGACACTATTCTATGCAGGGTGCGAACCAGGGTGGCCTTCGAAGACGGGCTGCAATGGTTCGACGGAGATTACTACAAACCCGACCCCGAACGCCCTGGTGAATCCGTGCTGATGGGCGAGGAATACTTCCCCGGCTCATTAATGGGAACTAGATAACTTGATTCTGAAGCAACGCGAGGATATCGCACTACTTCCGAATGGTGTACAATCCCCATTTGCTAAGTTGGTAACTATCTTGCTTCCGGAACGGCACCTGACCACCACCCTACATCGTGAGGTTAAATCACATGAACCTTCTAACGACATTGAAAGGCTCGTTACTCGAATCCTTCTTCCCTTCCGCATGGGACTTGGCGAAGTGGGACGCCTGCGTGGCTGACGATCCCAAAGCCATCTTTGATCGGCAGCCCAAATGGCACAACGACTTCTCCATCCGCATGGCCAACGACGTAGCCGACTTTGACGTGATGATGGGCCATGAGCTGGCCATGGAAATTCGGCGCTGCCGCGAAGCCAGGCGCAAGCTGGCTTTGATTTTGCCCGTGGGCCCCATGGGCATGTACCGGTGGACGGTCTATTTCTTGCGAGAGTGGAACATCCCTTGCCAGCACGTTTACGGCTTCAACATGGACGAGTGGAGCGACAGCGAGGGCAATACGCTTCCCAGTGACAATCCCGGCGCTTTCCAGTACGCTATGGAAACGGCCTTCTACGCTCCTCTTGCCAACCTTACCGTTCCGCCCGAGCAGCGCTTCTTTGCCACTCGACGCCTGCTCCCTGAATATCCGGATCGGATCGGGGCATTGCGCAAAGAAGGTGCCAAGCTGGTGGTGGTTTATGGCATAGGGCGCGCCTGTCATATAGCTTTTTGGGAACCCCACTTCGGGCTTGAGTTCTCGAACGACGACGACTGGCGAAATCAGACTCATCGTTTAGGCGCCAAGCTACACCCGCTGACCATTGAGCAGAATGCCATCACCAGCTTCAAGAGTCGAACGACGCTGGTGCCGGCCTTCGCCAACACGATCGGTCCGGCCTTCTTTACGCGCGCCGACTACGCCATTGGCGGCGCGGACGGTGAACTCGGTCGTGGCATGCAGTGGCAGGGCCTGTCATTGTGGGTCACGCTGCGGCACCCAATCAGTCGTCATGTACCTTCCACTTGGATGCCCACACAGCCCGGTGTCCTGCACTTTACTAAGGCGCTTGCCGGACCTTTGGTGGCGGAGTGCAACTGACGGACAGAGCCGTCGCTCATGCCCGTCCGCTGACGGGCACCCTGGAACCATGAAAGCCCTGTCATTCTGAGCGAAGCGAAGAATCTCGCTCTGATCTTTTCGTTTTCGCTGCATCACGGACCAGAGCGAGATCCTTCGCCGGGCTCAGGATGACAGTGCGTTTTCAAAGCAGAAACTGGAAAACCGAAATTCGAAAATCGAAAACAGAAACCATAGAAAGTGGCTCGCCGGTCTGAGCGGCGCGGCGAAAACCCATCGTCAACTGATCCTGAAAATGACCGAAATTCGCCAAGGTCCCCAGCATATCAGCGCTTGCTTCTTGACGGAGGTGCAAGAGTTCGGTTTTCTGCTCGAGCAGGTTCTTGCGAAGTCGCTGAACGACGTGTTGCCGGTTCAACAAGTAGGCGACCTCGAGCACGCACAACGCGCAGTAACCAAAGAACAGGGTCCGTGCAGTGTGCCCGGTTGAGGGAACGTTACTGCCAAACACTGCAGGATACATAAGCAAGGCCACACCCACTCCCAGGACGACAATCATTCCGAGCGAAAGCATCGACAACTGCCATTCACGGCGACCGAGCGTTTTCGGGTCGACCTTGTCAAAGAAATCCATCGAAGGCCTCCTGGGGAAGCGACCCCATGCGCATCCCTGCCCCCCCCAGGGAGAGGGTAGGCTACCGTCCCGATGCGCTTCATCGGGAGGCGGAGCGGATGAGGGGAGTTCCGACCACGCTGCTCGTTGTCAACAATCACACAGGACGGAACAGCGTTAGCAACGCTTTGTATAACACCCGCCCGCGCACTGTTAATGCAGTTTGAATTCAGTGGCTTGAATACTGCTGAAGTTGTGTTTGACATGAAGACAGGAAGGGTGCGATTCTCGCAGGCTGATTCCATTTGTAGCGCGGGCCTCTCGCCTGCAGTGGGGCAGGCATCCCTTCGCTTCGCTTAGGCTCGGCCCGCGGCTCTTGCGGGAGCATGACGCTCCCGCAACAGCGGGCGAGACGCCCGCGCCACACCTGACTCGGCCATGGGGTTTCAAATCCAGGCTAACTGCCCAGTGCGCATGAGAGGAGTTTGCGATGCGTAAATCGTTGGTTTCCCCATTCCTGATAGCCCTGGTGATATCCGGTGTTTTCGGTCAGGCGACCGAGGCGGCTCAAAGATCCTGCGAAGGCCTTGCGCAACTTGCGCTACCCGACACAAAGATCACGATCGCTCAGTCTGTGGCGGCCGGCGCGTTTACGCAGCCTCCTACCCCGAATCCCATGCCGGGGATGACGGCGAGCTACAAGGATGTTCCGGCCTTTTGCAGGGTTGTGGCGGTTGTCTCACCCACGGCTGACTCGACGATCAAACTCGAGGTGTGGCTGCCGGCCAGCGGCTGGAATGGCAAATACCAGGGTCAGGGCAATGGAGGCTTTGCTGGGATGATTGGCTACCCTGCTTTGGGGGCTGCGGTAAAGCGTGGCTATGCCACGGCGGGCACTGACACGGGGCACGTGGGCGGCGACGCCGCGTGGGCTTTGGGCCACCCCGAAAAAGTGATTGACTTCGGATATCGCGGCCTCCACGAAATGACACTCAAGGCCAAAGCCATCATTGAGGCCTATTACGGCAATCAGCCCCAGCACTCCTACTTTGCCAGTTGCTCCGACGGCGGGCGCGAGGCCTTGATGGAGGCCCAGCGCTTTCCCCAGGATTACGACGGGATCCTGGCCGGTGCCCCCGCCAATTTCTGGACACACCTGCTTGTCGCCGCGATTTGGGTTACCCGGGCCACCACACTGGACCAAGCCAGCTTCATTCCTGCCGACAAACTCCCGGTCATAGGCGCCGCGGTGATCGCTGCCTGCAACGCCCAGGACGGTATTGCGGATGGGCTCCTCAATGACCCAGGGCATTGCAACTTCGACCCCATCACGCTACTCTGCAAAGAGGCCGACTCCAAGAATTGCCTGACGGAGCCACAGATACTTGCGCTCAAGAAGATCTATGCCGGGCCGCACGATTCAGCTGGGCATCAATTCTTCCCTGGCTACGTCCCCGGTGCGGAGGAGGGGCCGGGAGGCTGGGGGGGTTGGATCACCGGTCCGGCGCCGGGCCGCAGCTTGCTGTCCTTTTTTGGAACACAGTTCTTCACTAATATGGTCTATGAACAAGCGGGCTGGGATTACAAGACTTTCGACATCGATCAAGCCACGAAACTGGCCGACAGTAAGACGGGCCGCGCCCTTAACGCCACCGACCCTAATCTCAAGCCCTTCAGGGACCGCGGGGGCAAGCTCATCCTGTATCACGGTTGGGGCGATGCCGCCATCCCCGCCCCCAACACCATCGACTACTACAACAGTGTGGTAGCTACAATGGGCAAGGCCAGTTCGGATTCGTTCATGCGGCTTTACATGGTACCAGGAATGCAGCACTGCGGCGGCGGGCCAGGGCCGAACTCCTTCGGACAAGGTGCGGATTTCCCGCCGTTCGACCCTGACCACAACATCTACACCGCTCTCGAGCAATGGGTCGAAAAGGGTGCTGCACCCTCCCAAATCACCGCCAGCAAATACGTGAACGACTCCGACCCCAAACAAGGCGTTGAGATGACACGCCCTCTCTGCGCGTATCCGCAGGTCGCGAAGTACAAAGGCTCCGGCGACCCCAACAATGCCGCCAACTTCGTGTGTGTGGAGGGGAACAAATAACTGTAATAAGCCTGGTTGCGCAGACCTGCTTCCCACGGTCCGTGGCTCGTCGTTACGCCGTGAGGTCCAAAAGCCGCAGACCTTGGGAAGCAGGTATGCGCTACCAACCGTTTATAATTTGAAGAGGCGAATGGCATGAATAAGTTAGAGTTAGAGAAGGGACTTGCCCGACTGGGTGAACTCCTCCGCAAGCGGCGGGTAGCGGGCGAGATTGCTGTGTTCGGTGGCGCGGCGATCGTACTTGGGTTTGAATTTAGGGAGGCCACACAGGATATCGACGCCTTGATTACCCAAGGCCACGGGCAGGTGGTGAAAGCGCAAGAAGAAGTCGGGAAAGAACTGGGTCTACCACCGAACTGGCTAAACGAACAGGGCACCAGTTATCTTTCCAAGCGTAGCGACTTTAGTATGTTTAGGACCTATCCGTCAGAAGGTCAGTTCGGACTGCGGGTGCTGATGGCCACTCCCCAATACCTGTTGGCCATGAAGCTTCTCTCTTTTCGGTCGTACGGACATGATATTCAAGACATTGTGGAGCTTGCTCGTCGGCTGGGATGCACAAGCGAGGAAGGACTCCTGCAATTGGTAAAACACTACTACCCTGATGAGCAGGTCCTGCCCGAGAAGATAGCCGAAATCAGAAGCATCGCGAGGCAGATCAATGCGCCCCACAAGCCTTAAGGAAACGGTCGACCGCATCATTGGGGGTCAGAACTGGGTGGACGCCCTCAGTGAATTCCTTGACGAGTTTTACACGAGCGGCCCCGCGGAGCGGCAGCGCATGATCGGCGAGCAGCCGAAGCTTATGGACATAGCTTTCCGGGATGCCTACATTGGGGCCGTGGCAGAGCACCTTGCCAGGCGCTGGGGACTCGAAATTCCGGCCTGGGCTGACGATCCGCGCCGCTTCTTGAACCAACCTCATTTCCCCGAATACATGGGGTTCGCCAAACCTGTCTTCTTGCGGGACAGCCCCATGGCCTTCCGCCGCCGGCTGATTTTCACTGAGGCCGAACCGCTGCGGAGGGCGCGCTTCCCGAGAAATGGTTGACGAAAGCCGACAGAAATAAGCGCGATTCTCCGTGTTCTCTATGCCCCAAAAAGCTGAACACTGAGGGCGCGGAGCATCTCAGTGATCTCCGTGTTAGACTCTTCTGCGCAGCGGCTGCGAGCCCGAAGGATCTTCTCCGGCCGTACCCAAGGTTTGATGAAAGCCATTGAAGGAGGAATCCATGCCGCAACGCGTTTGTCCATGGTGGCTCGGGTATTTGCTTGCCAACCCACTGCGCCGGCTTTTACAGGATCCGCGGAAGGTGCTGGCCCCCTACGTTCGAGAAGGTATGACCGTGCTCGAACCTGGGCCGGGCATGGGCTTCTTCACGCTTGAACTCGCGCGTCTGGTCGGGCCCTCCGGCCGGGTGGTGGCAGTGGATATTCAGCCTCGCATGCTCGCCGGGTTGAGGCGACGCGCGGCGCGGGCAGGCCTTTTAGAACGAGTGGATCCTCGGTTAGCTTCTCCCGAGACGCTGGGGCTAGCGGATTTGGCTGGCGCCGTGGACTTTACTCCGGCACTCGCCGTGGTCCATGAATTGCCAGCGGTCGAGCCGTTTTTCGCGGAAATTGCGCAGGCTTCGAAGCCCGGCGCGGGGCTGCTCATGGCCGAACCGACTGGCCATGTCAAGAGGGCGGATTTCGAGGCGGAGCTTCAGGCAGCCACCCGTTCAGGGTTCGAGCTGGTAGGGCGCCCCCTGATTCGGCGCAGCCTTGCCGCTCTCCTGACGAGGACGAACGGTCGTCGGGAAGCTTGACCGGCGCTGGCGACATGGTACAATGATCGATGTTGATTAATGTTGATTACCCATATCGAACCTGATACCAGAATGTTCGCGAGACGCGCTCAAACCATGGTCCATCGATTACCCATAACCAAAGCTCGCATCAACCTGGGTGCAGTAGCAAAACGCGCCTTTCTCTCAGGCGAGTACTTCATCTTGGAGAAGGATGGCATCCCCATTGCCGGCATCATGGGTGCAGGTGAGATGGAAGATTATCTTGAACTCCAAGATCCGAAGGTACGCGAGCACATTCGGAGGAGTCACGAGGAATTCCTTGCCGGCAGACACAAGGCGGCCGAAGAGGTACTGCGCGAACTGAAAAAGGAGAGAAGTAAGCGTCCCTCCCGGCGTGGTCCAAGGATATGAAGATGCCCGCTTTTTCAGTGCGGGTAACACCCCATGGCGAGCGCCTTGTGAAGGCGTTAAACAAGCAGCACCCGGACTTCATCGCCCACTACGAACGGGCCATTCACGTCTTGAGCAGCGACCCTTACAACCGCACGCGCAGCCATCAGATCAAGAAGCTTAAGAATATTTCTGCGGGACAGGGCACCTGGCGGCTTCGGCTCGGCCGCTGGCGCTTTCGGTACGATATTTGGGATCAGCAGGTCGAACTGAGCTATTGCGGCCTTCGACGTGAAGAAACGTACCGCTGATGTCAGCTTGCCACGCCTTTTATCAATTCCCGCATGTAAATCGCCGCGCCCTCAGCGCACTGGTCGGCGAATTCCAAACCCACCGTCTGGCCGTTGACCACCGGAAGCGTGTGGCAAAGTTCGTAGCCAATGTAGCCCTTATAGCCAATCTCTTTCATGGCTTCGACAAAGGTAGCGTAGAAGTCTGGCCCCTTGACTGTGCCATCCGCCTCACGCTTGAATTCCCCGCCGAAATGCGACAGCGCCTGCAACGAGCCCACGTCGTGAGCCGCCTGGCGAATGGCCTCCGGCGATTTGTCATCCATGATATAGGCATCCAGGGAGACCTTGAGGTGCGGCGAGTTGACTTCCTTCACCATGCGCAGCACGTCTTTGTGATCGTGGATGACCGGCTTATGATTTTGCAGGGCCAGGGTCACGCCGGCATCCCCGGCGTACTTGGCGCACTGCGTCATGCCATCGCGGCACCAGTCCCATATCTCCTCCGGTGAAAAACCTTTATGAACGGTCTCCCATAGAGGCTCGGAAATACTGTAAGACGCGATTCCCTGCTTCTCGGTCACGCCCCGCCAGGCCAGGAAGACCCGCACGGTCTTGGCCCCCAACTCCGGCGCAAGCTGGATCAAGTCTCGCATGCAGACCAGTTGCGCGTCCCGGTGCTCGATAATCGGACTGCTAAAATCGTTATTCCCTGCCAGCCCGTAAATCTCGATACCCTCGCCCTCCGCCATCTTGCGCAACTCGCGGGCGTGGGCGCGTGCGAGGCTGAGGGGATGACCGTGCGGGCGCTTGCCATCAACCTCGACGCCGTCGTAGCCATATTTCTTGGCGCGGCGAATCACGTTTTCCAGCGATAGGGCGTTTCCCCGATACCAGATTCCCAAATAGGTAATGCTGTAAAGCCCTACTTTCAATCCAGCAGATTTCTGGGAGCCCGTAGCCTGATTGGAAAATCCCGTTCCCGATGACGCCCAAAGCCCCGCCGTAGCTGCTAGTGAGGCCCCGACAAAGTCCCGCCGATTGATACTCTTGTTATCCATCGATCCTTGCCCTCCTGACAGAATTAGAAACTATGGTGTTTTGCCACTAATCCGAAATTGCCTTCTTGGATCCTCGAACGACTGCTAGCATAACGCTGACTTCCGGGGAATACAATGCTCAGTCGCGGAAGGAATTGACACGAAGGCTCTCTGGGGCGATGCTGTTCAGCCTAGCGAGGAAGGTGTGAGAGAATCGTGTTCTGGGGTGGTGCGCTCCAGGAGATCCGTCGTCGATCGGTTTGTCATGACAGGGCGGCCACAAGGGCCGCCCCTACAGCACTAGAAGGAATGAGTCCAAATGAAGACCGGACGGTCAGCTTATCTTTTGCTTCTCGTGATGTTTTCGGGCCTCTGCATAGCCCAAACCCCAACCCCGCAAAAAAAACATCTCCTCGTGCTGGCAGAAGAAAAGGGGTATCGCCACGAGTCGGTCTCCCACGCCATGGCTACGATTGAACGCCTCGGGGAGGAAACGCGGCTGTGGGACGCCACCCTGCGCACTGACACAGAAGTACTCACCAAGAGGAAGCTGGAATACAACGCAAAGAACCTGAACGATTTCGATGCCGTCCTTTTCTTCACCGGCGGCGACCTCGCGATAGCCGCGCAACAGAAGGCAGACCTTCTTTCGTTCGTCCATGACGACGGCAAAGGCTTTATTGGAGTGCACAGCGCAGCCATTACTTTTACCGATTGGCCGGAATATGGCGAGATGATCGGGGGTTATTTTGACGAGCATCCCTGGGGAACTTTCGATGCGCCCATCCTGGTGGAAGATGCGGACTTTCCCGGAATGCAGCAGTGGCCACGGTCGTTCATCTTGAGGGACGAGGTCTACCAGATCAGAAACTACTCGCGCGACAAACTTCGCGTATTGATGCGTCTCGACGCCAGCCGGCTCGACCTATCGAACCCCAAGGTCCATCGCACCGATCGCGATTTCGCAGTGACTTGGGCGAAGATGTACGGCAGAGGACGGGTGTATTACTCAACGCTCGGTCATCCCAAGGAGAACTGGGACAACCCTAACCTGCAAAAGATGTACACCGAGGCGATCAAGTGGACCACCGGGTTGGTGAATGCTGATGTGACGCCACGGCCGCTGCCGGGCAACTAGACCCGTTCTCGCAGGCTAGGGGGCAGGGGGCAGAAATCCGAGCGAGATTCCTCGCTTCGCTCGGAATGACATGGACAAAACGCATGATGAGCAGACGAAGGTTCGTTCAGTCAGTAACCGGCGGCATGGCCCTGGCGGTCGCGCCGCTCATGGCTTTCAGCAAACTCAACATTGGTATCGGCACTTTCAGTTATCACAACCTCTCCGTCGACGACATGATTGTCCAACTCAACGCACTTCGCATCAAGGAAATCGAAATGTCGCGTGGAGAGTTCATGCTTTTCAGCAAGCCGGACGCCAGTTTGTTCCGCTCCACGAGAGAAAAACTGGACCAGGCGGGAATCCGTTGCGTTTCGTACTACACGGCCACCCTCAAAGATGCAAGCGACGTGGAGAGAGCAGCGCGCTTCGCAAAACTGCTGGGCGCCCGCAACGTTACTGGTGACGCGACCGGCAGCATCCTGGCCCGCATCGACCGGCGTTTTACGCAGGAAGGGATCACCTTCGGACTTCATAACCACTTTTTCGAAGGTGAGAAATTCCCCTACGAGAGTCCCGAGGAGGTTTGGAACGCGCTCGCCGGACTTTCCACGACCATCGGCGCCACAGCCGATGTGGGCCAATTTGCGTCCTGTGGATACGACCCTGTGGACGCCCTGCGCAAGCTGGCACCACGACTGAAACTGGTGCATCTCAAAGACATCCAAGCTCAGCACGGCGAAGTCAATGTGTTGTTGGGGACGGGCATCTGTAAAATCCCCGAGGTGATGCGGGAGTTACGTCGTCAGAATTTCCGTGGATTGGTCGCCGTGGAATACGAAAAGGAAGGCCCCGTCGAAGATGATCTGCGGCAGGAAGTGGAGTTTGCCCGCAAATTGGCGGAGTGAGGCATTTCAATTCGGATCGTTCCAGAACTCTTCGCTCAAGTATTTTGCCCCACCATCACACAGAATCGTGACAATCGTGCCCTGGCGTCCTTCCGTAGCGAGTTCGCTGGCGATGCGTAGCGCTGCCACCACGTTCGCTCCGGAAGAAACCCCTACTAGCAGGCCTTCTTCCCTGGCCAGCCTCCGGCACATTCGCTGCGCGTCTTCCGTCTCGACGAAGAGGTTCCGGTCAGCGAGATTTGGATCGTAAATGCTTGGCCGAAAAAGCGCGGCTTCCATGTTCTTTGTCCCCTCGATCCCGTGAAAACTCGAAGAGGGCTGTACGGACACGCATTGAATGCTCGGCAAGTCCTGCTTCATGCGGCGGCTCACACCGGTAAACGTTCCGCTCGTCCCCAGCGCCGCCACGAAGTGCGTAACCGCGCCATCGGTTTGCGCCAAGATCTCCGGTGCCGTGGTATCGAAGTGAGCTCGCCAGTTCGCCGGATTATTGTACTGGTCAGGGTAAAAATAGAGCGACGGGTCTGAGCGATAGATCTCGCGGCAGCGCTGGATCGCCCCGTCCGAACCTGCGCCCGGGTCCGTCAATTCGAGCTCGGCGCCGTAGGCCAGGAGCGTCCGCTTTCGTTCCGGCGAGGCATTTCGAGGAATGCAGATTCTTGCCCGGTAACCCCTGGCCGCCGCGATCATCGCATAAGCGATCCCCGTATTTCCGCTTGTAGCATCCAGGATAATGCGCCCGGGCGACAGCGAGCCGCTGCGTTCACCCTCGAGGATCATATTCAAAGCGGGGCGATCCTTGATCGAACCCCCCGGATTCAGAAACTCCGCCTTTGCCCATAGCTCGATTCTCTTGAAAGGGGCGGAGATATGGCGCAGCCAAAGGAGCGGGGTCCTTCCGATTTGCTCGACCGTGGAACCGTCGGATTTCCGACTTATACCGGGTGTGGCCAGTGCAGAACTCATATCAGCGCCGCCTGAAGCTCTTCCTCATGATTCTAGATAATCTTGACGAATGTGTCAAGATTGCGCTACTCTCATATGTAGCGTCGCCTCCGCGCCTGCGGGAGCCGCACAAGGGCTGGCTCGGTGCTACGAGCCGGCGAAGGTTGGCCCCGCAGAGGCAGGGGCAGCATTACGAGTCAAATTGAGGCAGCAACTATTTAAAAGGAGGTAAACAATGTCAAGCTACGCTTTTCCGGAGACTTTAGTCAGCACAGGGTGGGTTGCGGAGCATTCAGGTGATCCGAAGGTCCGCATTGTGGAGGTGGACGTCGATACGTCGGCTTATGGTGAAGGACACGTGCCTGGAGCGATCGCCTGGGCCTGGAACAAGCAGTTGTGCGACACCGTCCGCAGAGACATTCTCCCCCAGGAGGCGTTCAACACTCTCATGGCGGAGTCCGGAATCGGCAACGACACTACGGTGATCCTGTACGGAGACAACAACAACTGGTTTGCCGCCTGGGCATTCTGGCAATTGAAGATTTACGGCCACAAAGACGTGCGGCTCATGAATGGAGGCCGCAACAAGTGGATCGCGGAAGGCCGGGAACTGAGCACCGATGTACCGAAAACCCCTCACGCTCAGTATCGGGCCTCAAAGCCAGATCTCTCTCTGCGCGCGATCCTTCCCCAGGTCCAAACTGCCCTCAACCAAGGGGGCGTTCCCTTGGTTGACGTCCGCAGCCCAAAGGAGTTCACAGGCGAGATCCTTGCGCCTCCCGGTTTGCCGGAGACGTGCCAAAGAGGTGGACACATCCCCTATGCCCGCAACATACCCTGGAGCAAGGCCTGCAATGACGACGGGACCTTCCGTTCCAGTGATGATCTGAAGACAATCTACGCTTCGGAAGGAATCGACGGCACCAAACCCGTAGTCACTTACTGCCGCATCGGCGAGCGTTCGAGCCATACCTGGTTCGTGCTGAAGTACCTCCTGGGTTTCCCCAACGTTAGCAATTACGATGGTTCGTGGACCGAATGGGGCAACTTGGTAGGCGCGCCGGTGGAGAAGGGCACCGTTGCCGCTACTAACTGATACGACCACCCGGAGAAGATTTACATGAAAGCCGAGGAGCACTCGACAAGGACCCTGGAGCTAGGCGGCTGGAAAGTCAGGCTTACGTCCTACAAGCTGGGCAACACGTATCACTGCACCGCGGACAACGTGGAGCCCGGGGCATGGCTTGCCCGCGCCCAGGGTGCGACCCGTGAGGAAGCCGAGAATCGCGCTAGCCAACGTGCCCGCAAATTGCTTGGCCGCACGCGGCGCGAGCCAAGGGGATAGCGCTGAGTCTAGAGAACCTTGAGTTTGCCGGGTAGGCCGGTCTCGACCTGCCCCTCTGGAGAGGCGACCATCTCGTCCAGCGCCTCAAAAAGCCGTCGCGGCTGTATGGGTTTCGCAATGTAGCCGTCCATGCCCGAGGCCAGACAGCGCTCCCGGTCGCCTTGCATGGCGTAAGCCGTCATCGCGATGATGGGCAGGTGCTGACGTGTTGTGAGTTCTCTCTTGCGGATCGCCGCCGTAGCTTCAAACCCATCCATCTCGGGCATCTGGACGTCCAGCAGGGCCACATCGAAGGTTTCTTTGTCGAACCATTCCAGGGCTTCGCGTCCGTTGTTGGCGACAGCCACCCGGTGTCCTCGCTTTTCGAGCAAACGAACCGCCAGTTTCTGGTTCACCTCATTATCCTCGGCTAAGAGGATTCGGAGGGATTTCTTCTCTTCGCGCAGAGAGTGGCGCGTGACCAAAGCCGGCCCTTTCGTCTGGGGTTTAGAGGCCAAAACACGCAAGATGGCGTCCAGAAGTTCGGATTCGCCGATAGGCTTAGTGAGGTATGCAGCGACGCCGAGTTGCCGACAGCGTGCCGCATCGCCCCTTTGCCCGGCGGAAGTCAGCATCACGATAGTGGCGTCGGACAATCGCGGATGTCTGCGAATCTCCTCGACCAGGTCGAATCCGTCCATCTCGGGCATGTTGACATCCGTGAGCACCAGCGAAAAGGGCATTCCGGCATCAAGCGCCTGCTCGAGGAGGCTCAGAGCCGCGTTGGCACCTTCGGCTAAAGTGGGTTTCATGCGCCAACCCCACAGCATCTCCTCCAGGATCCGGCGGTTAGTGGCGTTGTCGTCCACCGCCAGCACGCGCAGGTCGGCCAAGCTCGAAGGCAGCGCGGGCCCAGCCGGCTCGCAAGATTCTGCCACACCCAGGCGCACCGTGAAGTGGAACGCACTTCCTTGACCGGGGGCGCTCTCTACCCAAATGCATCCACCCATCATCTCTACGAGCCGCTTAGAGATGGCCAAACCCAAACCAGTGCCCCCGTAGTGACGCCCGTTGGAGCCGTCGGCCTGAGCGAAAGACTCGAAGATGGTGACCTGTTTATCAGCAGGGATACCGATCCCGGTATCCTGAACGCTGAAGTGCAGGCATGCATAGTCTTGTTCTGCCCGTTCCTGCGCGACCCTGACATTTATTTCGCCTTTTTCGGTGAACTTCAAGGCGTTGCCCACCAGATTGATGAGGACTTGGCGCAGACGGCCGGGATCACCGAGCAGACTCTCGGGCACCTCGCGGTTAACCCAGTAGTTTAATTCCAGACCCTGTTGGTGAGCGCGCACCGCCAGAGTCTTGATGGTAGGTTCAAGGCTGGCGCGCAGCTTGAACCCAATGGTCACAAGTTCCAGCTTGCCGGCCTCGATCTTGGAAAAATCCAGGATGTCATTGACGACCGTCAAGAGGTTATAAGCGGAGGTCTGGACCATCTCCAGATACCCGCGTTGCTCAGCGCTCAGGTCCGTATCCAAAGCTAACTCCGTCATGCCGAGCACGCCATTCATGGGCGTGCGGATCTCGTGGCTCATGGTGGCCAGGAATTCACTCTTGGCTCGGTTGGCGGCATCAGCCGCCGCCTTCGCCCTTTGCAGTTCCGCGTTCGCCTGCCTTTCAGCCGTAACGTTACTGAAGCTCCAGACCCGTCCGGCAGGTGTACCGCCCACGAGCCAAGGCTCGGAGTGGCGCTCGAACACCCGGCCATCGCAGCACTCCAGTATGTAATCGCTCCTGATGAGGGGGTCCGCCTGCAGACCCTCCACCCTGCTCCGAGCCTCGTCGGGCGCCTTCAATTGAGCAAGTATGAACTCCAGCATGGGCCGGGTCTCGCCTGAAGCCAGGATCTCATCAGGAACTCCCCAGAGTTCTTGGAATTTCCGGTTCCAGGTTACGATTTTCCCACTTGAAGCCACCACCAGAAGCCCGTCAGCAGTTGACTCCAGCGTCGAGCGAATCACGCCTGTTTGCTCCTCCACTCGACGGCGAAGCAACCACACCCAACCGGCAGTGGCGAGGATGAGCAGAGCCATCAAGGAAAGCAGAGCAAATAGGCGTCCGACCGTCCACCAGGATGGCGTCTTTAATATAACAATGTCCTGCGGACTGCGTAGGAGAATGCGAAACCCGGTGACGGCGCGATTTTCATCACTTTCCACAACGCACACGCCCTTCAGCCTCAGCTCGCTGCCCGGCCTGGGTGGAATGAACTGATAATCCCCTTCCGGTAGCTCTGCGTTGAAGGTTGTGTTTCCCGATTGTAATGTGAGCACCTGAGCGCCGGTCTGAATTGAGCTTCCAAGCAATCGGCCTCGAGTGGAGATGAGTTCAGCGTCGTAGCGGCTACCACCGGCGTCATCGACATTGACCTCCTTGGGCGCCGGGACGGAGGTCTCTCCAACTGGACGAAAAACCGCATCGTCGAGGAGGGGTGAGGAAACCCCAAATCTTGGGAATCCAACCACCTCGATCAAGGCCCCAGGTTTAACGGCGACCTTTTGGCGGGTCCGGACAAGGAGGTTATCCTTGCCGTCCGTCACAAACAACGAGGTTCCGATTCGTTGGAAAGCAACAATACCCTTCACCTTTATCAAGGAGCCTGCGGCCTGCACCGCAGCCTGGGACAGGCTTGAGATCGGCTGGAGGGGTTCCGAAAACGGGTCTTGGGGCGGGGGTTGCTCCACAACTATGTCCGCCGTACTGGGAAGCACCAATTCGCATCCGATGAGTTGGTCGCGGGCGTTATGAACCGACGAAGATACCCCCTTCAGCAGGACGCGTGCGCCATATAGAGCGGGTACGGTTTGGAAATTCCCCCGTTCAACCATCCCGCGCAGGCGCAACCCTCCGGACTCAATCGTGATCATCAAGTCGCCACTCACTACTTCCAGGGAGTGGACCATCCCTTCAACTGACACCCATTGGCTATCTTCCCGGTCTTGCAACACCCACGAGACAGGCACTCGCCGCGCCGGTGGGATGACGCCCTCGCCGTCGATCCTTACCTTGGCATTCTTGATCATGGGCGCTGTGCCTGGATCGGTTGTTCCTTCCACCGTCACAAGTTGGCCAGGCTTCATCGGGCCGTACCTCGCATCGACGTCGACGTAGATTCCACCGGTCGGGTCTTGAAGGAAAAGACCCGGAGGCTGGTTCTCCTGCACGTAGCAGGTGACCACACCGTGCACTCGTACGGGATAGGCTCGAGCAGCCTGCTCGGGCGTGAGCCGCCTGATCTCCCGGACGGTTTGAAGCAAGGGAAGGGTGTTCTGCGCGGATCCAGGATTAGGACGGGCTGTCGCGCCGGCGATTCCGATCAAACCGACTAGTCCGAGCCTAGCGACGATATACGCGACTTGCTTTGGCCGACAGATCACTCCTCGCACCTCTACCTCTTGACTCCTCTTAAGGAGATTGTCGGCTTACCTCTCATTCTAGACAATGGTACAGAAGGACCATACGGGAGAGTTTCCCCTCTTCCGGTATGGTATAGCTACCTCCTTCCAC
>Ga0187782_10001500_pt1 | contig 17032 bp, 13 predicted proteins | sample 0715_SJ02_MP15_2_FD_132454 | JGI IMG/M metagenome (GOLD analysis project Ga0187782, IMG submission 132454) | Tropical peat soil microbial communities from peatlands in Department of Meta, Colombia - 0715_SJ02_MP15_20_MG | ecosystem: Environmental > Terrestrial > Soil > Wetlands > Peat | place...
TCGACACCGACCAGATCATCTCGGGCAAGTACCTCACGATCATCGATCCCGCCGAGCTCCAGAAGCACGTCTTCGAGATCGCGTTGCCCGAGTTCGCGAAGGGTGCGAGGGCCGGCGACCTCGTCGTCGCGGGCGAGAACTTCGGCTGCGGCTCGAGCCGGGAGCACGCGCCGCAGGCGATGCGTGCGATCGGGGTCGGGGCGGTCGTCGCGGACTCCTTCGCCCGCATCTTCTTCCGCAACGCGATCAACCTGGGCATCCCGACCGTCGAGGCGAAGGGGGTCCGCGGGCTCTTCGAGATGGGAGACACCGCCCGCATCGAGATGCGCGCGGGCCGGATCACGAACGTCGGGAGCGGCCGCTCGGTCGAGTTTCCGCCGCTCCCGCCGCATCTCCTCTCCCTCCTGGACGCCGGTGGACTGGTCGAGAAGGTCCGTCTCGAGCTCGAGGAGCGAAAGCGCGCCGCGGGGAGGCCGTCATGAGGGACTCGGGGTACTCGATCGCGCTCTTCCCGGGCGACGGGACCGGCCCCGAGGTGGTCCGGGAGGGCGAAAAGGTCCTCGGGGCCCTCGCCGAGGGCGACGCGGCGCCCTGGCATCTCACGACGTACCGGGGCGGGGGCCAGTACTACCTCGCGTCCGGGCGGGAGTGGGATCCCGAGGGGGCCGCCGCCGCCCGTTCGAGCGATGCGGTGATGGTCGGCGCGGTGGGGTGGCCGGGGGCGACCCTCCCGAACGGCGACATCGCGGGCCGGGCGCTGATCCTCGGGATGCGGGAGGGGCTCGACCTCTACGCGAACGTCCGCCCGTGCAAGCTCTACCCCGGGGTCCTCCATCGGGTGAGCGGGGAGTACCGGACGGTGTGGTCCCCGAAGAACGTCGATCTCCTGATCGTCCGGGAGAACACCGAGGGGCTCTACACGCCGGCGCACGGACGCCTCAAGCGGGCCGACGAGACCGAGGTGGCGATCGACACCCGGGTGATCACCCGCAAAGGGTCCGAGCGGGTGATCCGCTACGCGTTCGAGCTCGCCCGACACCGGCCGACCGGCGCGCCGGAGGACGGCAAGAAGCGCGTGACCTGCGTCGACAAGTCGAACGTGCTCGAGGGGTGCCGGTTCTTCCGGGAAACGTTCGACCGCGTCGCCCAGGAGTATCCCGAGATCGAGCGCGACTACGCCTACGTCGACGCGTTCACTCAGTGGCTCGTCCGGAACCCCGAGCACTACGACGTCGTCGTGGCGACCAACATGATGGGCGACATCATCACCGACCTCGCGGCCGTCCTCCAGGGCGGCATGGGCTTCGCCGCCGGCGGGAACATTGGGACCGACCACGCCATGTTCGAGCCGGTCCACGGCAGTGCGCCGAAGTACGCGGGCAAGAACCAGGTGAATCCGTTCGCGACGTTCTTCGCCGTCGAGCAGATGCTACGCTGGCTGGGCGAGCGCCACGCGGACGCCCGACTCGTCCGACAGGCGGAGCGCCTCGACCGCGCGATCTCGGGCGTGCTCGCGAGCGGGACGGCCCGCACGTACGATCAGGGCGGGACGGTCACGACGAGCGCCGCCGGGGACCGTGTAGCGAGCGCGGTCCGGGGCGAGGCCCGATGAGCGGGCGTGCGGTCGCCCTGGTCGGTGGGGCGAGCGTCCCCTTCGGGGTCCGGGCGGCCACGTGGGCCGAGCTCGCCCAGGAGGTCGGCGCGGCGCTCTTCCGCGAGGTCCCGGAGCTGCGCGGCGAGGACGTGGACTCGCTGTTCGTCGGCGCGGCCGAACCGGAACGGTTCGCCTTCCAGTCGCACGTCGCCCCGCTCGCGGCGGAGCAGATGGGGCTCCGCCCGACGCGCATCCTGCAGCGGACGGAGCTCGCGTGCGCGTCCGGTCAGTCCGCGATCCGTTCGGCGTACGCCGCGATCGCGGCGGGCCTGTCCGACGTGGCCGTCGCCGTCGGGGTGGAGAAGATGTACATCCCCTCGATGGCGGAGGCCAACACCGCGATGGGGTGCGTGATGGACCGCCCGTGGGACGGTCCGCACGGTGCGACCGCGCCCCCGTTCTTCGCGATGGTCGCCCAGCGTCACATGCTCGAGCACGGCACCACGGAAGAGCAGCTCGCCGCCGTCTCCGAGAAGAACCATCGATTCGCGAACACCAACCCCCACGCCCAGTTCTACGAGAAGACCTTCTCGCGGGACAAGCTGCTGCGCCTGCCGCTCGTCGCCCCGCCGTTGCGGCTCGGCGACTGCTCGTCGATGACCGACGGCGCCGCGGCGGTCGTCCTGGTCGGCGAGGAGCGCGCCCGCCGCTACACCGATGCGCCGGCGTGGATCCGCGGCACCGGCCAGTACTCGGACTTCCACAATCTGGCGAACGCCGGTTCGCTCACCGACTGGGTCGGCCTCAAGCACGCCGCCCGAGAGGCGCTCGGCCGGGCCCGGATCGCCATCGGGGACGTCGACGTCGCCGAGGTCCACGACTGCTTCACGATCTCGGAGATCGTCGAGTACGAGTCGCTGGGGCTCTGCCCGGAGGGCGCGGGGGGCGCGTTTGCGGCGGACGGGCGCGGCGAGGTCGGCGGAGATCTCGTCGTCAACCCGCGCGGCGGTCTCCTCGGCTGCGGCCATCCCCTCGGCGCGACGGGGATCGCGCAGGCGCTCGAGATCTACCGCCAGTTCGCCCACGAGGTCCCGGCGGCGCGCCAGGCGCCCGACCCCGAGTGGGCCCTCGTGCACAATCTCTCGGGGAGCGCGAACGTCCACTCGGTGATGGTCTACCAGGCCGGAGGTGCGGCATGAGCGCACCGCCGCGTCCGCGCCGTCCGAGCGCCGAGCTCGTTCCGCCGGTCGCGGAGCCACCGGCCGCCCCGGCCCCAGCTCCCCTCGCGCCTCCGCGGTCGTACGAGAAGCGCCCGTTCCTCCTCGACTTCTTCCCGCTCGAGTCCGAGAAGGACACGCGGATCGCCCGGTTCTTCGTGCGACTGCGGGAGGGACGGCTCTCGACCACCCGCTGCGCGCGCGACGATCTCCTCCTCTGGCCCCCCCGGACCGCGTGCCCCAAGTGCCACTCGGAGGAGCTCGTCTGGGTCGACCTTCCGTCGACCGGACGGCTCTACGCCTTCAGTGCGGTGCTCGCCGGCGCCCCGCTCGGCATGGAGGGCGAGGTGCCGTTTTCCGTGGGCCTCGTCGACCTCGAGGGCGTCCCTCTCCGGCTCTTCGGCCGCGTCGAGGGCAAGCCGTGGAACGCCCTCGCGGTGGGGGAGGTCGTCCACGTCGAGGCGTACGAGGTCGGCGACGGACGGGTCTTCTACCGGTTCCGCGCGGGGAGCTGAGCGGGCCCGCGCAACGGCCTCGGATCGGGCCGGTGCGACGCCTTCTCTAGCTACCGTGAAAACCGAGAAAAATCTCGGAGTTGTCTATAAATAGGCCCCCTAGGTCTCGCGCGCCGCTTAGCGGAGCGGGTCACCACATGGAAGGTTCCCATACCGGGTGGTGGCGCCGTCACGGCTGGACGATCGCCATCCTGCTCGCGTCGATCGGAGTTTCGTTCGCGATCCGCACGATCTGGACGTATCCGGTCGTCGCGCAGTACGGTTGGCTCTACACCTACGCGGGGGGCTCGGATTCGTACTACCACTCGCGGGTGACGACGTACATCATCCTCAACCATTCGAACCTGGTCTACGACCCCTTGCTCCACTACCCGCTCGGGTCGACGAACCCGCGCGAGCCGCTGTTCGACTGGATGAACGCGATCCTCGGGCTCGTCTTCGCGCCCGCATTCGGCGGGAACGCCGTCTCGGCGGGAGCGTTCTTCCTCGATCTCCAGGCCCCGCTCTGGGCCGCGCTGGGCGTGGTCCCGGTCTATCTCATCGGACGCGAGGTCTCGGGCCGCCGGATGGGCCTCATCGCCGCGGTGATCTATCCGTTCCTCTCGGCGAACATCGATTCGTCGACCTTCGGCTACGCGAATTACCTCTCGTTCTACACGTTCTTCGTCCTCGTCACGATCTACTGCTACCTGCGGCTCGTGAAATCGGTCGGGAGCCGGCGATGGATCGACAGCTACGCCCACCCGCGCGAGTTCGTCCCCGGGATCCGTAACTTCCTCAGGACCGAGCAGACCGCGGTCAAGTGGGCGGTCTTCACCGGGGTCTCGCTCGGGGCGCTCGCGCTCGCCTGGCAGGGCTACACGCTCGCGGTCGTCGTGATCGGGGTCTCGGTCCTCGTCGCCGTCTTCGTCGAGCGGATCCGACGCGTCGATTCGCTCGGCCTGTACGTGGTCACATGGATCGTCGGGCTCGTCGCGTTCCCGATGGAGCTGCCGTACTACCTCGCCCAGTACGGGAGCGTCACGTCGCCGGGGTTCGAGACGTATTTCCTGCTCCAGGCGATCATCTTCTTCGGAGTTCTCCTCGTCCTTCTGCCGTTCATGCTCATGCGGGACATCCCGTGGGTCCTGTCGATCCCGATCCTTGTCGGGATCGTCGCCGCGGGGGTCGCCGGGCTCTACTTCGTCGACCGGAGCCTCTTCACGACGCTGACCACCGGCCAGGGCTATTTCGTCAAGACGCTCGTCTACTCGACCGTCGCCGAGGCGCAGGCACCGTCGATCGACGCGCTCGTCATCGGGTTCGGGATCGTCACGTTCTTCCTCGCCTTCGTGGGCGTGGCGCTCTTCCTCTACCAGCTCATCCGGGGGCGCTTCAAGCGCCACCACATCGTCTTCGTCGTCTTCGCGATCGTCTCGATCTACCTGCCGATCTCGGCGACGAAGTTCTTCCTCGTGGCATCTCCGATCTTCGCGCTCCTTCCCGCCGAAGTGATCCGACGGCTCCTCGACGTCGCCGGCTACGGCGAATTGCGTCGGACCACCGCGTCGCTGTCGGACCGTCGCAGCCAGTTCTCCGCGTTCCGCCGAGCGTTCAAGGCCCGCCACGTCCTCGTCATGGCCCTCGTCATCGGGCTCATCCTGCCGAACATCTGGGTCGCGATCGACGCCGGCATCCCCGGCAACACGAAGAGCGGCTACGCCCAGCAGGTCTCGTCGACCCTTCCGTCGTGGCTTCAGCTGAACACCTCGAGCCCGACGTCGTACTACTTCGGCGCGGCCGGCTCGTCGCTCGATACGCCGAACCAGTACGATAGTGCCGGCTACAATTGGCTCGCGACGCAAGATACGAATTTAGCTCCGCCACAGCGGCCCGCCGTGGACAGCTGGTGGGACTACGGTTTCCAGACGATCGACCAGGGCCAGCATCCCAGCGTCGCCGACAACTTCCAGGACGGGATCGACCCGGCCGGCCAGTTCCTCCTGGCGCAGAACGAGTCGCTCGCGATCGGCGTCATGACGACGACGCTCCTGGCGTCCAAGCAGGTCCAGTCGCACTCCGTCTACCTGACCCCCGCGCTGAACCGGATCCTCGCCGCCGACGGGCTCAACGTGAGCCAGCTCCACAACCTCCTCGCCAACACGAGCGCGGACTATCGGCTGGTCGTCGGCAATCCGGGGAAGTATCTCCCCGTCGACTCCGGCACGCTGACGGACGCGAACGCGATGTACATCGCGACGTCGTACTTCCTTGCGGACTCGCTGACGCTCTCGGGTGTCGCGAAGGTCTACAACGATGTCCAGGCGTACACGGGCTGGACGATCGGCTACGGCCTCTCCGATACCCGTCTCTTCCCGTTCTCGGGGACGGACACGGGGATCTACTACGCGCCGGTCGAGCTGACCGGCCGGGTCGTCGACGGCGCCGGGGTCCCGCTCACGTACTTCAACGTCACCGTCAGCGGCTCGGACGGCGGCACCTACCCGCTCGGTTCGCTGCCGTCCTCGGTCTCGGCGCTGGGGTACAACATCAACTATTTCGCGCCGTTCTACAACTCGATGATCTACCACATCTACATCGGCTACAACGGGACCGACGTCGGGCTCGGTACGGGGATCCCGGGGCTCGAGGGCTCCGAACAGCTCCTCGCGTCGCCGCTGATGCCGGGCTGGATGCTCCAGCACTTCCAGGTCGTCTACCAGACCGCATACTACTGCCCGAAGGCGAACGTCTCGCTGAGCTCGAGCTGCCTCTCGGCGGTGAACCTTCCGGACGCCCGAGCGCATGCGGTCAAGCACCAGGGGACGGTCGACACGAGCGCCCAGGCGTACTTCGAGGGCGGCGAGTCGTTCCTCGAGTACTACCCCGGTCAGACGCTGATCGGCACCGTCACGCTGCCGAACGGCGCGCCGGTCCCGGGAGCGCAGGTGACGGTCCTCGACTCGAACGGGATCCCGCACATGACGACCCATGCCACCGCGGACGGATCGTTCTCGGTCGTTCTCCCGCCGGGCAACGACACCCTCAACATCACGACGGGCCCCCAGAACCTCCTCCTGCAGCAGGGCACTACGCTGCTGAAGTCGGTCGCGATCGAGGTCCCGAATGCGATCGGGATGAGCCTCGACGCCCCGACGCGGGTCGAGACGTTCACGGTCGACCCCGCGACGGTCCAGGGATTTGTCTATTGGAACTCGAACAACTCGACGGTGTTTGAGCCGGCGAACGATCCCCTCGTACCGGGGGCGGAGGTTCTCCTCTGGGGCGCGAACGGCACCGCGCGGATCTCCGCGGTGACCGACGCGAGCGGCTCGTTCAACCTCCCGAACGTACCGCCGGGATCGTACAACCTCAGCGTGATCTACGGCGGGCAGAACTACACGCGCTCGCCGTTCACGGTCGCGGCGGGCGGGACGTACAATGCCACGAGCGCTCTCACGCCCGGCTTCCTCACCGGCACGGTCACCGACCCCTCCGGCGCGAGCGTCGCCGGAGTCACCGTCGCCCTCTCGAACGCGACCGGGGTCGTCGCCACGACCGTCACCAACTCGAGCGGCGGGTACAAGATCGCGAGCACCGGACCCGGCAACTACACGCTGTGGGCGTACAACGCGCTCTCGGGCGAGCGGTCCGCCGGCGCGCTCGTGAGCCTCGCGGGGCAGGGAAGCTCCGTCGTGACGCCGCTCACGCTCCGGACCATGACCACGATCACCTTCCCGCTCGTCGCGAACGGCGCGCCGGCGGCCGACATCCCCGTCCGGTTCGTCCCGGTCGCGTTGTCGGGCAACTCCTCGTCCGCGCCGATCCAGGCGTTGCTGAATTCGACGGCCGCCGGCACGGTCGTTACCAGCACCGCCGCCGGCACGGTGAGCGTCGCGCTGCCGAGCGGGACCTACTCGGTCTACGCGCTCGGCTTCGTCGGCGGCAAGCTCACCTCCGCGGTGTCCTCCGTCACGGTGGGCCCCCTCCAGCCGACGATCCTGCCGGCGCTCGCGCTCGCCCCGGCCGCGACGCTCTCGGGCGCGATCAAGGGGTTGAGCACCGCGCCGTCCGACGTCCAGACCGCGATCGTCGTCTACGCTCCGGGCGGAGGCGAAGCGGTGACCTGGGCCACCTCGGGGGGGAAGTTCTCGCTCCTCGTGCCGGCCGGAACGTACTCCCTGTCCACGCTCACGGGCACCGCGACGGCGACCGCGAGCGGGGTGACGGTCAGCCTCGCGTCGGTCGCGGTCGTTGCGCCGAACACGACCGTCGAGGTCGCCCCCGTCACCGCGGTCTCGGTGCACTTCGCCGTCGGCCTTCGTCTCGCGGACGGCCTGCTCTATCCGGCGAGCGGGGCGCTCGCGACGCTCTCGGCGCCCGCGATCGGGGCCGCGGTGCCGGCGATCGCGGACGTCAACGGCACCGAGAGCTTCTACGTCCCGGCGGCCGTCCCCGGGGGGGGCGGATACTGCCTCGCGGCCCAGTCGTTCGGGTTCGTCGCCGCGAACGAGTGCGATCTGAGCGCGACCGATCTCTCGGAGCTCTCCACGTTCCCCCTCGCGCTCGCGAACGTCACGACGAACCTCGTCCTGCTGGGCCTGCCCGCCGGCACGACCGCGACCGTCAACTTCACCGCGGAGAGCTCGACGGCGGTGGGTCGCACGATCACGGGGGTCTCGCCGTTCTCGCTGACCCTGTCGCCCGGCGTGTACGGCGTCGGCGCCCTGGCGAAGATCACCGGCAGCACGTCCGTCTACCTGCCCCCGTCGATCCTCTCCACGACGATCCCGCTCGGCGCCACGTACTCCAACCTGACGCTCCTCCTGATTCCGAAGATCACGTCGAAGGGTACCCTCGTGCTGCCGAGCGGGGTCTCGCCCGCGTCGGTGAACGTGACGCTCTCGTCCTCGACCCTGGGCAACCTCACGGTCAACGGCACGACGTACACGCAGGGGTTCTATGCCGCGCCGGGCGAGTACTCGGTCAGCGCGTCGTACACGTCGAGCGGCACGAACTACACCAATCTGACCCGCGTGACGGCGTACGCGAACGGCACGATCTCTCCGAGCGTTCGCATCGATACCGCGGGCATCGCGCTCGAGGGCACGTTCCAGAGCGGCACGGCGACGATCCCGCTCACGACGAGCGTCGCGGTCGTGGCATCGACCGGCGCCCGGACGACGGCGCCCGCGACGAACGGCCGGTTCTCCGTCACCGTCCCGCCCGGCGGGGACTACGCGATCTTCGCGAACGGCACGCTGCTCGCGAGCGGCCCGAACGGGAGCTTCTACCGCGCTTACCAGGTGGCGCCCGGCGCCCGGTGCACCGCGAACGGCACCGCGTGCACGGTCCCGGTCGTCGGGGTCGACGTGCCGTGGTGGCTGAACGCCACGGTCGCGTCGTCCGGCCTCACGAGCCCCCTCGCGGGGACCGCCACGCTCGTCGGGCCGTACCCGTACGCCAACGTGACCGTCGTCCCGTACAGCGGCGGGAGCTTCTCCGTCCGCGTGGCGCCCGGGGCCTACTCGGTCTACGTGAACGGGACGGGTGCCGCGAACGGGCTCGCGACCTTCGGGAGCGCCCTCGCGCTCCCCTCGGTCCGCACGGCCACGGCGCTGACGCTCGTCCCCACATGGGTCGCGACGGTCTCGGCGTCGGGTCCGGGAGGGTCATGGTCCGGCGTCTCGGCCGTGACGCTCGCGCTACGGAACGCCGCGGGCCAGCGGATCGTCTTCCCGGACCTCGCCCCGGGCGCCTCGGTCTCCTTCCCCGTCCCGGCCGGCACCTACGTCGCGAGCGCCAGCGCCGTCGGCTCCGTCTACGGAACGACCGTCAACCTCACGGGCTCGGTACCTGCCGCGGTCGTGCGGGGCAACGTCGCGTTCACCGTTCCGCTCAGCTACCCGATCTCCTACTCCGTCGCGGGGACGCTCGTCGGACCGGCGAGCGCGACCCTGCGCGCGGGCTCGAACGCCACGTTCGCGTTCACCGTCCGAGCGACCGGCACCTCACCGGTCACGATCACCCCGGTGGGGACCCCGTCGTTCTGGACCTTCACGTTCAACTTCGCCTCCGCCACGCTCGTTCCCGGGCCCACGGGCACGATCCTCGCCGGTGAGGTGACGGTCCACGTCCCCGCCGGCACCGCGGTCGCCCACCCCGGCGTGACGATCGAGTTCGAGGCCCCGAACGGGACCGTCGTGGGATCCGTCGCCCCGACGCCGACGATCCATGTGGTGCCGACGTACGGGGTCGTCGTCGGCGCGCCGTCGACCACCGCGAGCGAGATCGGCGTCGACCATCTCCTCCAGCCGTTCTACGTCGTCAACACGGGCAACACGCTCGAGACCGTCGCCTTCTCGGTCGTCAACGAGGCCCAGCTCGCGACCGCCGGCTGGAAGGCGGTGATCGTCGCCGGTACTACCGCCGCGGCGGCCAGCGTGAGCCTCGCGGCGGGCCAGAACGAGACGCTCCACGTCCAGTTGAACGCCACGAGCGCGATCTTCCTCCCGCCGGGCGCGGTGGTCGTCAACGCCGAGGTGCTGAACGTGACGGGCAGCGTCTCCGCGTCGGCCAAGATCCCGATCCCGCTCGCGACCGTCCATCCGAGCGCCCCGCCCACGGTCACCGGCCCATCGATCGGCTCGCCGCCGCCGTATCCGGACTGGTTCGTGCCGGCGATCGTCTTCGTCCCCGCGGCGGGCCTGATCCTCGCGGTCTTCACCTATCGGTGGTGGCGGACCCGCCGTTGGAGGCGACGGTGAGCGCCCGCGGCGGCGGGGCGGCGCTGGTCCTGGCCGCGCTCGTCCTTGGGGCCGTCCTCGCCTCGATCGGCGCGGCGACCCCGGCGGCCCCCGTGGCCCGGCTCGCGAGCGCGGTGACGACCCCCGTGACGGGGACCCTCACGGGTCCCACGCTGCTGCCGACCAGCGGCAACGGCACCTACCAGATCAACGCGACGGGCGGTCCGGCGTTCTCGGACGGCACGAAGGTCGGCAACCTGACCTGGCACGCCTCGCTGAACGCCGCGAACACCTCGGGGATCTCGCTCACGCCGTCGAGCGGGAACCTCACCGGCACGTCGGCCGCGATCGCGAACCTGAGCCTGAGCGGCAACGCCCAGACGCTCACCCTCAAGGTCCTGGTCTCCTCGGTCTACGGCAAGGAGAACCAGTCGACCAACCTTTCCCTCACGATCTCGATCGTCGTCCCGTACGTGGTGAGCGCCGAGATCGTCAACGGCGCGGGCACGACCGTCCTCGCCTTCCCCGTGCTGATCGCGCTCGACGGCACGACGGTCGGCTCGGTCACGGTGCCTTCGCTCGCCCCCGGCGCGAACTACACTCTCAGCTTCCGCTACGCGTCGGGCGGGCTCTCCGTCGGCGAGCACACGTTCTCTCTCTCGCTCTCCAACGAGCACGGCCTCGTGCGGTTCGCGAACGGGGAGACGACGTACTCGACCTCGTTCTACGTCAGCGCGGGGCCGACCAGCTACACGTGGTGGTATGTGGCGGGGATCGTGACGTTCTTCGGCGTGCTGTTTATATACGCATCCCGGGTTGCCGCGCGCCGCAGCGGCCAGGTGCGCAAGTGAGCGGCGGAATCCGGGAGGTCGACCGATGAGCGCGGTACAGGCCCGGGTCGAGCTGCGGTGCAGCTCGTGCGGCCGCGCCGTGCCCGCGAAGGGTGCGACGCAGTTCCTCTGCCCGAACTGCGGCGAGGCGACGATCGGCCGGTGCGCGCGCTGCCGCGACCAGAGCGTGCCGTACAAGTGCCCGGCGTGCGCGTTCGTCGGTCCGTAGGTAGGAGCGGTCGGATGGGTCAGGTCGCCGTCCTGTTCCGGGTCATGCCGCAAGGCACCGAGACCGACATGGAGGCGCTCGCGAGGTCCGTGCGGGCCTCGGTGCCCTCCGACGTGACGGTCCGCGGTCTCCAGGTCAAGGACGTCGCGTTCGGCCTGAAGAGCCTCCTCGTCTCGGTCGTCATGCCCGACGCCGGCGGGGTCCTCGAATCGACCGAGCACGCGCTCGCGAAGGTGCCGCACGTCGAGTCGGTCGAAGTGATGGAAGAAGGGCTGCTGTAGCCCCACGGACGATCGAGGACCGTGGACCTCCTCACGCACGTCCTCGTCGCCTACCTGGTCACGATCGGTCTCGTGGGGTTCCAGCCGCAGTACATCGCCGCCGGGGCCCTCGCCGGCGGACTGCCCGACGCGGACGCGCTCTTCTTTCCGCTCGCCCGCCGCTTTCCGATCCTTCGCCACCACGGGATCACGCACTCGCTCCTCGGGGTCACGGTCGTCGCGGGGGCGGGCGCGCTGATCGCCCCGTGGATCGCCCCGGGGGAGATCTGGGTCTACTTCCTGGTCATGGAGGTCGGCGGGATCTGCCACATCCTCCAGGACGGGTTCACGCAGTTCGCGGTCCCGCCGCTCGCCCCGTTCAGCGACGCGCGCCTTCAGATGGACGCCGACCGCGCGATCAACCTCGTCACGCTCGTCGTCTCGGCCGTGGCGTTCTACGTGCTCTTGGTCGTCGAGCGCAACCACGTCGCGTTCGAGGTGTACCTCGTCACGCTCTACGTGCTCACCGCGTTCTTCCTCGCGTACTTCGCGATCCGGCTCGTCGGGCGGCTCGAGATCGCCCGGCGGCTGAAGCGCGAGCCCCAGTTCCAGCAGATCGTGCCGATGACGAACCCGTTCACCTGGCTCCTGCTGTCGGAGGTCGCGCAGGGCGGACGGGTCCGCACGACGTGGGAGCGCTACACGTTCCGCCGGGGGGTCGTCGACGGCCCGCATTCCGTCGAGGGGCCGATCGAGGCGACTCCGCATTCGGGAGCGCCCGCGACGGAACAGGAAGCGCTCGACTGGTCGTATCCGCTCGCGCGCCGCGCGAGCCGGGTCCTCGAGCGCACCTACCATTTTGGCGAGGCGTTCCGCGACGCGGCCGGCGCGTGGGTCGCGTGCTGGTACTCCCTCGAGTTCACGATGTTCGGCCGGTCCGCCGGCGTGCGGGTGCGATTCCCCCCGAGCGGCGCTCCGCCCGAGGTCAGATCGACGTTCTACCGCCCGAAGCTCCGGGCGATCTAGGGCGCCGGGCCGTCGGTGGGCTCGAGGGGCGGCGCGAGCGGCCCGCCGGGAGGGGGCGGTGGGTTCGCCGCGGGCGGGGGTCCGGACCCTCGGGCCCGACGTACGAGGGCCGATTCGAAGACCGCCGAGAAGTCCTCGGCCCCGCGACCGGCCCGGACGCCCTCGTGGACCATTCGCTGTGCTTCGCGCGCGATCCGCGCTTCGCGCCCCGCGCCCTTTGCGGCGTCAGCGATCAACCGAAGGTCCTTGTCCGCCAGCCGCAGCTGGAACTGCGGGGGATACCGGCGCTCCTCGAACGCGATCCGCTTCTGCTCGAGGAGCCGCGTGTAGCCGTTGCCGTCGAGGAGGAGGTCGAGGGTGCGCCGCCGCTCGAGCCCGAGTCCCTCGGCGAGCGTCAGGGCCTCCGCGGCGACAGCGACATACGTCATCGTCAGCAGGTTGTTCACGAGCTTCATCGACGTGCCGGCCCCGACCGGGCCGAGATGCTCGATCCGTCGCGCGAAGTTCGCGAGGAACGGTCGGGCGCGTTCCACGTCCTCGGCCGACCCTCCCACGAACGCGACCAGCTTACCGTTCCGCGCCGCCTCGACGCTCCCACCGACCGGTGCGTCGACGAAGTGGATCCCCTTCGCGGCGAGCCGCTCGCCGAACGAGCGGCTCTGCGCCGGGGCGATGGTGCTCAGGTCCACGAGAAGGGCGCCGCGGCCGAGCCCGGCCGCCAAGCCCCGGGGCCCGAAGACGAGACGGTCCAGCGCCTTCGCATCGGTCACGATGGTGAAGACGACCCCCACTCCCACCTCCCGTCCCAGGTCCCGCGCCGTGAACGCCCAGCGCGCTCCCTGGGCGAGCAGGGGCTCGGCCTTCGTCCGCGTACGGTTGTAGACGACCAGTGGCTGGCCGGCAGCGCGCAAGCGGTCGGCGATGGGCAGGCCCATCATCCCGAGCCCGACGAATCCGAGAGTGGGCGCCGGGGGCGGCGGAGCGGAGGACATGGCTCCCCGAGGAGTCGCGAGCTAATGGGGTCGACCCCGATCGGGCACCCGAGACGACCGCGTCGCTACTTGTACGTCGACTGGTGGGTCGTGCCCTCGTCGTCGACGATCGTGATGCACTCCCCCTCGCACTCGAAGAGGCAGGCCTCGCACATGATGCAATCCGGCCCATGGATGACCGCCGACTTCTCGGCCCGGAACTGGAACTTCGCCGCGACCGCGGGGTCGTCGACGACGTCCGGCCAGTTCTCGCGCGGTTGCATCTCGAAGACCGTCACCGGGCAGACGTCCCGGCAGTGACTGCAGCCGGTACACTTCGCATGTTGAACTTCGACGCTGACCATGCCGAGCAGCTGCCGACCTGGCGGCGTATATTATGGCTTCTCGGGCGCGCCGAGCGTTGGCTACGAAGTCGTGTGGAACGAGCCGGGAGCCGCCCGCTTGCGGGCCGTGTCCTCCGTACGGACGAACTGGTTCGCACGGACGATCCGATCGAGCTTCTTCGCGAAATCGAGGAGTCGGTCCCCCCGGACACCGACGACCATCTTGTCCGAACCGATCTCGGTGTAGATCCGCGATCCGGTACACCCGAGCGAGAGGGCGACCGGCGTGCCCTGGTTCAGGACCGGCACTATTGCGCACATCGGGCGGCCGTTCATCCGGATCGACCAGACCTCCGGCGCCGCGCCGGCGGCCTCGGCGGCGAGCATCGCGCCCTCGGGGCGGGCGAACATCAGGACGCTCGTCGGCGCGAGCGGGAGGGTACCCAGCGGGCCGTAGGCGACGAACTTCGGGGGAGATGCGTTGTGGGGTACGGCCGCCTCCTCGCCGGGGTTCAGGTATCCCTCCTTCTGCATCGTCGCCAGCGTTCCCATCAGCCGCTCCCCGGTCGCCCCCTGCGGCGGGATGCCGAGAACGAACGCGCCGATCTCGCAATCCTCGTGCTGGGGCAGCTCGGCATAGAACGCCGATCGGCTCCCGTACGCGAAGAACGTGCAGACGGATGGCACACCGCCCGGGTGCCGGGGAATCCCGGTCGGTGGCTGCTCGGAGTAAGTGATCTGGACCGGGGGCAGGTCCAACCCCAACTGCTCGGTCAACTGTTTGGCCACCGAACGTAGCTCATCGTCCACGGTGCATCCCTCGAACGGGGGCTACCCTCCCCGGCTTCTATAATTTTCGACGCCGCCCCTCGAAGACCTCGCGCAGGGTTCTCCCGTCGGTCCCCGACCCGAGCGGTGTCGGGAGCCGCGCCTCCCGATCGAGCTCGGTCCGGGAGAGGCGGGCCCGCGCCCTCCGAAGGGCGCGGGACGCGCGGGGGTCGTCGGGGGCGAAAGCGGCGACGGCCTCAACCAGCGCATCGAAGCGTCGTGACTCCGCGTCGGAGACGAGGCGCACGGCCCCGTCCCCCGTCGCGATTGGCGTCCGGGAGGATGCCCCGACCGGGCGGGCGTTCGTGAGCAGTTCGACCAGACGAGGTCCCCCGAGCGGAATCCGGAGTCGGCCCACGGCCCAGATCGCGGCCAGTCGGACTTCCGGGTCCTCATCCTCCATCGCGTGCAGAATCTCGGTCCCTCCCTCGGCGGCGGGAAGCTGACCGAGCGCGTAGATCGCCGCACGTCGCACCCAGCCGCTCGGATCGCGGAGCAGCGGGACGAGCCGCTCGGCGTCCGAGGGCTGCCCGACGCGACCCAGGGCCAAGGCCGCGGCGCCGCGAACCGCCCAGGCCGAGTCCGGGAGCTTCGCGCGCGCGACCCGTCGAGCCTCCGGGCCCCCCAGCTGCGCCAGCGCGTGCAGCGCGCTCACGCGGACCCAACGGACCGGATCCTCGGCGGATCGGGCGATGGCCGGAATGCTCCGACGGCTCCCGATGCGTCCCAAGGCGATCAGGATGCCCGGCCTCTCCCATTGGTCTGCCCGGCGAAGGAAGGCCAGCAGTTCCGGTACCGCCCGACGATCGCGCCGCAGGCCGAGGACCATTGCCGCCACGATGCGCACGCGTCGGGCCGGGTCCCGAAGGAAGCGCCGGGCCTGTGCCGCCGCCCGGGGGTCCCGCGCCCGCTCGAGGGCCACGACCGCCTCGCGGCGGACGCGATCCGACTCATCCTCGAGGGCCTCCGCGAGCGCCGGGATCGCCCGTGGGTCCCCGATCCGGCCGAGGGCGATGGCACTGGCATTCCGGACGAGCGCGCTGGGATCGTCCCGGAGGCGTGCGACGAGGCGGGGCAGCGAACGTCGATCGTGGATCCGTGACAGCGAATACGCCACCTGCGCCCGGACCCGCCAGTCGGGGTCGTCGAGCGCGACTTCGAGGGCCCGTCGGCTCTCGGGCGCTCCGAGCGAGCCGAGGGCGGAGGCCGCGGCGAGCCGAAGTCCGGCATCGGACCGTCCGAGCGCCTGTTCCAGATCTCGGCGGGCTCCTTTCGCCCGCTGGCTGCCCAGATCCAGCGCCGCGCGGCGCGCAACGGACGGGTTCGGACTGTTGAGCCCCCGCCGTAGTTCGGACCCCGAGGGGACGCCCTCCGGCGGCCCGCCGACCCGCGCGCCGGATCGCTCCGGAGCCGTGGCCTTTCCTCGCGACCTTTCGGGGCTCGAGTCGTGCCGCACCGGCCCCCCACGGGGCGACGGACGATAGCGCAATTGCCCCCGACCTCGCGACGGGCCGGTCCCTCGAGGGGGTCGATGCACGCCCTCCGACCGTAGGCGATAAATGAGGGTGGCCGATGGATGGACGAGCGTGCGACGGTGGTAGAAGTCCTCGTTGAGCTAGAAAAGTGCACCGGCTGCGCCCACTGCCGGGATGTCTGTCCGGTGAACGTATTCGAACTGAAGCCCCGGGACGAGTTTCAAAACGTGGTCGACGATCCGGCCGTCGCCGCGAAATTTCAGTTCCGCGGGGAGAAGTCGATCGTGATCCACGGGCCGGACTGCATCGTCTGCGAAGCGTGTCTCTTCGAATGCGAAGGGGAATGCATCACGATCACCGACGACGAGGGGAAGGCGCATCTCTCGACGTACAAGTAGGCGCCTCTCCCCGCCGGCTCGGGGCCGGTGCCCGCGCGCCTAGGGGATGTCGGCCGGGTTCCACATCCCCACGCGCACGCCGTCCTTCAACGCATCGAGCCGCGCCAGCTCGTCGGACGTCAGGTGGAAGTCGAAGACCTCGGCGTTCTCGATGATCCGCTCCCGGTGGATCGATTTCGGAAGCTCGACGATGCCGTGCTGGATCCCCCAGCGGAGCAGGACCTGGGCAGGGGTCTTCTGGTGCGCGAGGGCGATCTCTGCGAGGATCGCAGTGTCGAGCCGTCGTCCCCGAGTGAGCGGGGACCAGCCCTCGAGGCGGATGCCGTGCTTTTCGCAGTACGCGAGCAGGTCGGGGTCGAAGATGAACGGGTGGAACTCCACCTGGTCGACCGCGGGCACGGTGTCGGAGTGTTGGGCGAGTTCCTCGAGGTGGCGGACGGTGTAATTGCTCACCCCGATCGCCCGGCAGACCCCCTCGCGCTGGAGCTTCTCGAAGGCACGCCACGATTCGAGCCGTTCGGCCGGCGCGTTCGCGCGGGGCCAGTGGATCAGGTAGAGGTCGATGTACTTCAGCTTCAGTTGGTCGAGGCTCTTCTTCGCCGCCTTCTGGGCCGACTCGA
>Ga0187782_10001501_pt1 | contig 17027 bp, 17 predicted proteins | sample 0715_SJ02_MP15_2_FD_132454 | JGI IMG/M metagenome (GOLD analysis project Ga0187782, IMG submission 132454) | Tropical peat soil microbial communities from peatlands in Department of Meta, Colombia - 0715_SJ02_MP15_20_MG | ecosystem: Environmental > Terrestrial > Soil > Wetlands > Peat | place...
ATTTCGCTGATCTGGGAGCGCGATTTGGGCATCGTGCACAAATTCTTGGTAAGTCCCGCGGCACGCAGCTCTCTGGTGCTCGGTCGAGCGATTTCTTCCACCGCACGCAGCCTGTGTCAGATGGTGCTCGTCTATGTTCTGGCCTTATTGCTGCGAATTCACCTGCACTTCAGCGTTGCGGCGTTCGCCGGTGTCGCAGCGGCCGTGATTTTCGGTTCGGCCGTCTTTTCCACGTTTTCCTTGATTGCCGCGTGCATTGTCAAATCGCGCGAGCGATTCATGGGGATCGGACAGGTCCTAACGATGCCGCTATTTTTTGCGAGCAACGCGATCTATCCGCTGAGCCTGATGCCCTTGTGGCTGCAAGGCCTCGCGCGAGTCAATCCTCTTACCTATCAGGTCGACGCTCTGCGAAGTCTGATGATCGTGGGAGGCTCGACCTCTTTCGGCTTGGCACTGGACTTTGCCTTTCTGGCGGCCGCATTGGCGATCCTGGTGGCCATCGCCACGCACCTGTACCCCAAAATCATCACCTGAGCGCCATCCACCGGCTTGGTCGCGATTCGAGGCCAGCGTGCGAACCGGCGAGTGGTATCATCTCCCCAAACAGGCTCAGGAGAGGAACGATATGGCCGAACCAACCAGGGAAGAACTAATGGCCCGGATCGCCGAGCTCGAAAAGCAGACTGGGCGGCCGAAGGGAAGTCTGGAATTTCGCGTCGGAGAAAAGGGTGGTGTGAGCGTCTACGGTCTCGGACGTTTTCCGGTGACACTCTACTATGAACAATGGATTCGCCTGCTTGACGTAGCGAACAATTTGCGCGCCTTCCTTGAGGAGAACAAAAGCAGGCTCAAGCTAAAAGAGAAAGGTTAGAGCCGGACGCTGCGCTCATCCTGCTCTGCTTTTCTCGAGTTCCTCGATCAGGGCGGGAACGATCTCGAAAAGATCTCCGACGATCCCGTAATCAGCGACCTCAAAAATCGGCGCGTTCTGATCTTTATTGATTGCGGCGATGGTGCGAGCGCCTTTCATTCCGACGACGTGTTGAATTGCGCCGCTAATACCGAGGGCGAGATAGAGTTTGGGCATCACGGTCTGGCCGGAACTGCCGATCTGACGGTCCATCGGCAGCCAGCCTTCGTCGCAAATCGGGCGCGATGCGGATACTTCACCTCCCATCAACTTCGCCAGTTTTTCCGCCATGGGGATGTTCTCGGGCGCTTTGATGCCGCGGCCGACCGAGACCAGCACGGGCGCCTGCGTCAAGTCCACAGCCTGCTTTGCCTCGCGGAACAGTTCGAGCGGCTTTGTGCGAATCTGCTCGGGCTGCAGTTCCACGGTGACCGGCTTGACCGCTGCCTGGCCGCTCGGGCGCTTCGCAGCCAGATCCGCGCGGAAGGCGCCCGCTTGAAACGAAGCGATCCACGGCGGTTCTCCCTGGAACACGACGTCTGCGACCGTTCGTCCCTGAAACATTTGACGCACAAAGATGACTCTTCCGTTTTCGTGGCGGTAGCCGATCGAGTCTCCGATCATTCCCTTGCGGATCGAGGCCGCCAGTTTCGGGGCAAAATCGCGCACCTGATAGGTGTGGGGCAATAACAGCAGATCGGGCCGGGTGCCTTCGATCACCTGCCGCAGGGCGATCGAGAATCCGTCGGGCGTGTAGTCCTTCAGCAGAGGGTGCTCGATGAGAAGCACTTCTTCGAGCTCGTACCCGGATAACTCCGTCGCCAGTGTCCCGACACCGTGGCCGATGACAGCGGCCGACAGCGTCCCCGTAACATCTCGGGCGATGGCTTGCGCGGCCACGAGTGTCTCGAAACTGACTTTGTTCCACTGGCCGCCCCGCTGCTCAGTGAGGAGCAAGATTTTCATGATCTAGATCACTCTCGCTTCGTGCCGCAGCTTTTCGACCAGCTTTGCCGCCGCCTCTCTGGGCGAGCCGGTGAGGAACTCGGTCTTCTTCGACTTTTGCGGAACGTAAATTCGCTCAACCCTCTGCGTGTGAGCATCCGCAACGCCCAGCGAGTGACGCTCAACGGTGGCAATCTCTTTCTTCTTCGCTGCCATGATGCCCTTCAGCGTGGCATACCGCGGCTTGTTGATGCCGGACTGAATCGTGAGCACAGCCGGAAGCGGCACTTCGACCCACTGGAACCATCCGGCCTCGAGTTCCCGCTTCAGCTTCAGGCGTGTATCGATGACTTCGATCGCCATAATGATCGTCGCATGAGGCCACCCCAGAAGTTCGGCGAGCAGCACTCCGGTCTGGCCGAACCCCTGGTCCTCGCTCTGTAGTCCGGTAAGAATCAGGTCGAAATGGCTGGAGGCAATCGCCGCGGCGAAAGAACGAGCCGAGGTGAGCGGGTCAAGGGTAAAGAACTCAGGGTCCGAGATGTGAATGCCACGCTCGGCGCCTTTGGCGAGCGCCTCCTTGATCGCCTGCTTGGAGCGCTCCGGTCCCATTGAAATGGCCACGACTTCGCCGCCGTGCCTTTCTTTGAGGCGCAATGCTTCCTCCAAGGCGAAGCTGTCCGGCTCGTTCGTTTCAAATCCAATGTCGGATTCCCGAATCCAAGCGCTGCCATCCACGATGGCAAGCGGTGCATCTTTGGCCGGGACCTGCTTGATGCAAACTCCTACTTTCACGGCTAGCGCCCCTCCCAACGTCGGAAGATGAGCGAGGCGTTCGTTCCACCAAAGCCGAAGGAGTTCGAGGCCGCATACGTCACTTCCGTTCGGCGGGAGTGGTTTGGTACGTAGTCCAGATCGCAGGCAGGATCGGGATGTTCTTGGTTGATGGTGGGTGGAACAATCTGATCGCGCAGGGCGAGGATGCTGATACCGGCTTCAAGGCCCCCGGCACCCCCTAGAAGATGCCCGGTCATCGATTTGGTGGAGCTGATGGGAACTCTTTTCGCACGCTCACCGAAGATGTGCTTAAGAGCCACCGTCTCGATGGCGTCTCCCATCGGTGTGGATGTGCCGTGGGCGTTGACGTAACCGAGGTCATCCGGCGAGATTTTCGCGTCCTTAATCGCGGCCAGCGTGCAGCGGTAACCGCCATCGCCGCCTTCAGCCGGCTGTGTGATGTGATAGGCATCGCCGGACATCCCGTAGCCAACGACTTCGGCCAGGATATTTGCGCCCCGGTGCTCGGCGAAATCGAGAGATTCCAGAATCAGAATGCCTGCGCCTTCCCCCACGACAAACCCATCCCGATCGGCGTCAAAGGGACGGCTGGCATGCTCGGGATCATGGTTGCGCGTAGAAAGCGCGCGCAACGCTCCAAATCCGCCAATGCCCATCGGCGTGACCGCCGCCTCCGAGCCTCCCGCGATCATCACCTCCGCATCGCAGCGCTGGATGATCTTGAACGCGTCGCCCACGGCATGAGCCGAGGCGGAGCAGGCCGTAGCCGTGGCCGAGTTCGGCCCCTTCGCACCGTAGCGAATGGAAACGTTGCCAGCCGCCAGATTGACAATGGCAGAAGGAATGAAGAAGGGCGATATCTTGCCGGGACCGCCATGCAAATACTTGGAGTGCTCACGCTCGATGACATCGAATCCGCCGATGCCCGAGCCGATGTATACGCCGGTTGCGTCGGCAAACTCTGGCTTGATTTCCAGTCCGGCCATGCGCATGGCGAAGTCGGAGGCCGCCATGGCGACTTGGATGAACCGAGCCATCTTTTTGAGTTCCTTTTTCTCGACCCAGTTCAGAGGATCAAAATTCTTGATTTCACCGGCAATCTGGCAGTCGAAGCCCGTGACGTCAAACGCAGTGACGCGCCCTAGGCCGCTCGTACCGGCCAGCAAGGTGCGCCAGACTTCTTCGGTCCCGATACCGCAACAGCAGACCAGGCCAATACCCGTCACGACCACTCGGCGGTTCAAAAAACTTCTCCTGTCCTGGTGGATGACTCAGCGGGACTACTACTTTCCCTTGGAGTGCTTTTCGATGTACTCGATGGCGTCCTTCACCGTCGCGATCTTTTCCGCATCCTCATCTGGGATTTCGATGCCGAATGCCTCCTCGAAGGCCATCACCAGCTCGACCGTGTCAAGCGAGTCGGCGCCGAGGTCGTCCACAAATGAAGCGCTGGGAGTCACTTCGCCTTCGTCCACACCGAGCTGCTCGACAATGATCTGCTTCACGCGTTCTTCGACGCTGGCCATTCTGGTTGCTCCTCCGATTTCAGCGATCTTGGATCTTGGGCTGTACGCCAGGGAAGTTGCGCCCCGTATAACCTGCCCATTTTATGCGTGGCCCCTGATAGGGTCAACCTGGCAGCCGCATTATCTGCTTGCTCTTGAGCAGTCGGCGCTTCGAGATCACCGCTTCAAACTAGCCCATGTGCAGGCCGCCATTTACCTCCAGCACTTGCCCGGTGATGTAACCAGCCTCGTCGCTCGCCAAATAGACAATGGCTGTGGCCACGTCCCAGTCTCGCCCGAAGCGGCCCAACGGAATGAGGGACTTCATTTTGTCCTTCAGTTCCTGCGGAAGCGAATCGGTCATGGGCGTTTCGATGAAGCCGGGCGCAATGGCGTTCACCGTGATCGCGCGAGAGGCGATCTCCACTGCGATGGCACGCGTCAGTCCGATCAAGCCGGCCTTCGAAGCGACGTAGTTTGCCTGCCCGGCATTTCCCGTTTCGGCGACCACGGAGCTCAGGTTGATGATTCGGCCAGAACGTTGCCGCAGCATCGCGCCGAGCGCCTGCTGGATGCAAAGGTGAGCGCCGGTCAGGTTGGTCCGCAGCACAGCGTCCCAATCCTCCAGTTTCATCCGCAGCGCCAGCGTGTCTCGTGTGATCGCAGCGTTATTCACGAGAATGTCGAGTCTCCCGAAGTGCGCGAGAACCTGCTGAAAGCCTGTCTTGATTTGGGTGGCGTCGGCAACGTCCATCGGTATGGCGAGCGCTCGGCTGCCACGGGCTTCCAGTTCGGTCACGAGCGAGCGGAGCTTTTCGGCGCTGCGCGCCGCTACCGCTACCTGCGCCCCTGCTTCCGCGAGAGCAAGCGAGGTCGCGCGCCCGATTCCCTGGGAAGCACCGGTTACCAGAGCTACTTTGTCTTTGAGAGAAAACACGCCGCTAGCTCTCCGCCACCTCGACGCGTGCCTGAGCGATTCTGTCGATGGTCGATCGCAGACTGGCGGCGTCCTCGACATTCAGGCAACGCACCGACCGGTCGATCTGGCGGAGTAAGCCGGAAAGAACTTTTCCCGGCCCGACCTCGACGAAAATATTGACTCCGCGGTCGATCATCTCGCGCACCGATTCGTGCCAGCGCACCGGTAGGGTCACCTGGCGGATCAGTGCCTCGCGGGCTTCCTCGCCCGAGCTCACGGCCTCGGCGTCGACATTGGTGATCAGAGGAAAGCGGAGCGGGCCGAAAGTCGTCGCTCGGAGATCGCTTTCCAGCCGCTGCTGCGCCGGTGTCAGAAGCGAACAATGGAAGGGTGCGGAAACAGCCAGAATCACGGCGCGCTTGGCGCCCGACTGGGAAGCAATTTCGACCGCGCGCTTCACGGCTGCGGCGTTTCCGGCGATGACGGTCTGTTCGGGTGAGTTCAAGTTTGCGGCCGTGACCACCTCGCCGGCCGCAGCTTTCTTGCAGACTTCGGCAATGTCGGCGGGAGAAAGTCCCAGAATCGCCGCCATGGCGCCTTCCCCGGCTGGCACCGCCTCCTGCATGTACCGCCCGCGCTGCCGCACCAGCTTGATCGCCGCGGAGAACCCGACCGAACCCGCCGCTACCAGCGCCGAATACTCTCCCAGACTGTGTCCGGCTACAAAGTCCGGCACGATCCCGCGCGCCTCCAAGGCACGATACGCGGCGACGGATACGGTGAGGATCGCAGGTTGGGTGTTTTCGGTCTGCTTGAGAGCCTCTTCGGACCCCTCAAAACACACGCTCGATAGCGGGAATCCGAGCGCTCGGTCCGCTTCCTCGAAAACTGCCTTCGATTCGGGCAAATGATCGGCGAGATCCCGGCCCATCCCCGGATACTGCGAGGCTTGGCCGGGGAAGAGGAAGGCGAGCTTGCTCATGGCTGTGTGAGATCCTTCTGGCTTATCCGCGGGAAGGTACTGCCGAAGCAGCGGAAAGCTCCTGTTCGATTTTCTCGTTGACGCGGGAACGGCACAGGTCGCTCGCAACACGAATGGCGTTCTTGATGGCGTTCGAATTGGAACGGCCGTGACCGATCACCGTGATGCCGCGAACTCCCAGAAGAGGGGCACCGCCCGTTTCCGAATAATCGGTGCGCCTGCGGAACTCGTCAAACGCCCGTTTCGACAGCGCATAGCCAATTTGCGAAGTGAGGCTGCTCTTGATCGCTTTCTTGAGCATGGCGCCGATATGTTCGACCAAGCCTTCGCTCAGCTTGAGGGCGATATTGCCGATAAACCCGTCGCACACAACTACGTCCACATTGCCCCGGAAAACGTCGCGTCCCTCGACGTTGCCGACGAAATTTAGTGAGGAATGTTTCAGGCGGTTCGCCGCCTCTCGGGTCAGTTCGTTGCCTTTGGCCTCTTCTTCGCCAATCGAGAGCAGGGCGACGCGCGGACGCCTCACACCCCAGATGGCCCGGAAGTAGATCTCGCCCATTACAGCAAACTGCTCGATATGTTCGGGCTTGGAATCGACGTTCGCGCCAACATCGAGGATGACCGATACCCTCTCCTTCATGTTGGGGAAAGCAGCGGCCAGGGCGGGCCGGTCTACCGAGGGCAAGGTGCCAATTACGAACCTCGCAACCGTCATCACCGCGCCCGTGTTTCCGGCACTCACAAGCGCGTCGGCTTGGCCATCCCGCACCATCCGCGCGGCAACGTGCACGGAGCTGTCCTTCTTCCGCCGGAATGCCTGGGAAGGAGAATCGGACATGGTGATGACGTCGGGCGCGTGTACGACCTCGATGGGCAGGGCACGATGCCTGTGCCGATGCAACTCTTGCCGGACGTCGGCTTCGATACCGACCAATAGAACGCGCACGCCCAGCTCGCGGGCTGCGAGGATCGCTCCCTCGACTTCGACGCGGGGAGCATGGTCTCCCCCCATGGCATCCAAGGCGACCGTAGTCATCTAAGCACCGGCTTGAAGCGGTTTGGCGAGGGGAAAGTTAGGCTGTCTTGGCCTCGGTGTCAATTACTTCGCGGCCCTTGTAATACCCGCACTTCGGACAGGCCCGATGGGGCAACTTCCTTTCATGGCAATTCGGGCACTCCCCCAAGGATGAAGCACGAAGGTGGTCATGGGCACGGCGATTGGCTGTGCGCCGCTTCGAGTGGCGTCGTTTCGGATTCGGCATTCCCTCTCCCTGTGACAGGCCCCGACACAAGCGGCCTGAACGCAATAGGCTAGTGTACTGTTTTATTGTTTCTTGAACCAGTCCTGCTTGAGCCGGGCGAGTGGGGCGAGTCGAGGATCGCCGCCGCTTTTCTCGCAGCGACACTCCTCGTTGTTCAGATTCGCGCCGCAGTAGGGGCACAGGCCGCGGCAATCGCTTGAGCAAATGACCTTCATCGGAAGCGCGAGATTGACCTGTTCAGCAAGGACGTCGGCCAGAAAAAGCCCATCGCCCTCAAAAAAGGCAATTTCCGTCTCATCCAGATTCAACTGGACCTCGTCGCTGTCTGCGATAGAGGTCGTCGACCGATAGTAGAGATCGAAATCACGGCTGATCTCCTCGACTACCGTGTCGAGGCATCGCGCACAGACCAATTCGACCCGCGTGTGCAGGTTTCCGCAGACGCGAATCTGTCCGTTCACAATCTCCGCTGTGGCGCGGACTTCTAGGGGCTCGATCTGGCGGAACTCGCCGGAATGAAAATCCAAGGTCCCGGGGGAGTAGCTCTTCCGGATGCGCGCCTTACGGAGGGCCAGTTCTTTGACATCCAGAAACATTGGATTTTTCCCCCCGTGATCCCAGGCGCGAATTCATTATATGTCCGCCACTTCCGATGTCAAGAAAGCCAGGGGCGAACTTGCATTGGCTGACACGAGACAAGCAATAACAGGCACGCTCCGGGGGCCTTTCTTGCCTGGGTCAGCCGTTAGTATTTCGCCGGTACCAGAAATTCCTGGCATTGGCGAACGAGGAAGGGGTCGGTCATGCCAGCGATATAGTCGCAGACGATTCGGTGCCGGGGCTCGCGTTCGGCGAGCTCGGCGTAGTGGGGCGGCATGCGGTCTGGATGTTCGACAAAAAGGTCGAACAGTGTATCGAGGGCCCGAACCGAGCGCTCTCGCTCTTCAGAGATGGCGGGATCGGAATAGAGTCGCAAAGAGAGAAACTTCTTCAGTTCCGCATTTTGCTGGGCAACCTCGGGCGAGAATCCGGCGAGCCTTCTTGGTTGGTGGCGAATGTCTTCCACGGTCTGCACGCCCGCCCGTTCGACCTGCTGCCGCGTGTTCTCGATCAGGTCGGTCGCCAGACGATCCAAAACGCGCTTGAGTGCCTCATTGAACTTCAGCTTGCGGGAACCGTGTGAGTAGCGGCGATCTACCTCCTGATAAGCCACCCGGAAGATGGCAACCTCTTCTACGAGCTGGTTGAGATCGAGAACGCGCGCTTCGAGACCATCGTCGAGATCGGCCGTGTTGTAAGCAATTTCGTCCACCAGATCGATGAGCTGTGCTTCTAGCGGAGGCAGCTCGTCGAGGCGATATTCGCTCAGCTCGGGGAATTCCGCAGCCGGATAGTCACGGGAATGTTTAATGATCCCCTCGCGCACCTCGAATGTGAGGTTCAGTCCGGGAAAGTCCAGATAGCGCTGCTCGAATTGTTCGACGATGCGCAGGGCGTGAAGGTTGTGATCAAAGCGTCCGCCGAATTCGCGCATGCGCCGATCGAGCTGCTTTTCCCCGGCGTGACCAAAAGGCGGATGGCCGATGTCGTGAGCCAGCGCCAGGGCCTCAGCCAGATCCGTGTTGATCTCGAGTGCGCCCGCCACCGTGCGGGCAATCTGTGCCACTTCGAGCGTGTGTGTAAGCCGGTTGCGAAAATGGTCTGAGAAGCGAGTGGTGAAGACCTGGGTCTTGGCTTCGAGTCGACGAAAAGCGCGCGAATGAACCACCCGGTCTCGGTCCCGCGCGTAATCGTTGCGGTAGGGATGGGGCGTCTCTGGGTAGCGTCGCCCCAGCGAACGCCCCACGTCCATGGCGTATGCTTGGAGCAACATCGGCACGGCCTGCCTATGACTTGCCGGGCAAAAGGGCGAGGGCCTGATCGGCCTCTTGGGCCATCGGCGTGTCGGGGTAATCGGCTTTGATCTGTGCGTAAAGCTTGGCGGCCTCTGCTGGGTTCTTCAGGCTGTAGTGATCGGCGAGGGCGAGCATGGTGACGGCCTTGGGCACAAGCGCGGTCGGCTTCGCCATCAACTGTCGGTAAAGGTTGACGGACTCCTCTCCCTGCCCCGTGCGGTCGTAGAGCCCGGCGAGCTCGAACTTCGCCAGGGCTGCCACCTCCAAGTCGCTGCCGTTCGCCAGCGCTTCGAGGCGTTTTTTCGCTTCGTCATTCTTCTCCAGCTTCTCAAGGCTCAGTGCCGAATAATATCTGGCGAGTTGACCCGCTCGGGTGCGCGGGTAGTTGGCCGCGACTTCTGTAAATTTCTGGTTGGCCTCGGTGAATTTCTTGTTCTCGTCAGGGTACGTCGTTTCACCCGGTGTCACCGGTGCTCCGACGGGCGTTTGAAAAACCTTCATCGCAGCATCGAAGGCAGCGAAGGCCTTCACCGTCCGGTGCTGTGAATAAGTCCGCCAGCCGAAACCGCCAAGAGCAATGACAGCGGCTGCTATCACAACATAGGTCGTGAGCTGCCGGTGCGAGAGAACCGCCTCGGCACCGTGGGCGAGAGTTTCGCGAAATTCATCCTTCTTCAGTTGTTTGCGGGGAATATGCTGCGCCAAGCTAGGCTCCCAGAGATCTCTTTGTTGATGCTATCACAGTCGAGAGCAGCGGCGCACCACGACCGCTCGCTGTGCGACGAGGAGCGGCTAGAGTTCGCACTCGCGACGCGCAAACGAAATGAACCAGGCCTGGTTCCGCGGAAGCGGGCCTGGTTCTTCAGACCTTCATTACGTTTTCCGCTTGAAAGCCTTTCGGGCCCTGACGGACCTCGAATTCGACGAGCTGGCCTTCGTTTAGTGACTTATATCCGTCCATCTGGATGGCGGAAAAGTGAACGAAAACGTCCTCCCCGGACTGGCGTTGAATGAAACCGTACCCCTTTGCTGCGTTGAACCACTTCACCACACCCTGTTCTCGAGCCAACGGTCGCTGCTCCTTGAAGTGATGTCCCGATTCGGGCGGTTGTAGGCGGGTAAGAAAGCAGACCCCGGGCAAGCGGGAATCGACTTCCATACGGGCTACAAGGCCGGATCAGCGGCGGGATTCTTGCATAAACCGATTTCAGTGTCTAGAGCGGAACTCATGGCTTTTCTAAGCCGGCGGGGCCATCAACTGATGCAGGTGCGACGAAGCATTTCCTCGGTGAGATGTGCAGCCACTTCGGCCGAACGGGCTCCTGGTGGCGGGTAGTAGGGCACGGCCGTTCCGCTCCAATCAAGATACGGCTGGTCCAGGTGGAACGAGACGACGGCGCGGTGGCTTTGTCTGCGGGATGCCGTCGCGGGGAAGAAACCTTCGAAGCTGGCCACCGCAAGCGCGGAAGCTGCCGCTGCCATTCGACCCAGCAGCCTGCGCCGCGTCATTCCGGGGCCGCCATCGAGCCGGAGTTCTCCTCTATCGTCAGGTTCATGCGAACGGCAATTCGCTTTCATTGACCCACCGACCGTGTACTTGCGCGGTGGCCCGGAACGGCAGAATCACACGCGCAATGTCACCCTCCTCGAGATGTTGTGCGTCGGCGATGATCAGCTCCGAGCGCATCTCCGCATAGTTCGATGCCACGCCCATAATGTAGCCTTCGCCTTCTGATCCATTCTTGCGCGGGACGAAGCAGACTTCCTGCAGGCTGTGCGTCTCTCCGGCGAAATAAGAGCTCATCTGTCCCGTGGCTAAGTCAAAGCGACCGTAACAATTGTTGACACGGCCGGCCAGATTTCCTGCCTTCCATTCATTAAAGGGCCTGTCTTTGTCCGCGTAGGCCGTGAACGCATAGCGGTAAGGAAGTGTGAGGTAGCGATCGTCCACGCGGCCCAGATCGCTCACATTCATCGAGAACAACTTTTCTTCGGTGAATCCGTCATCCTTCGAGCGCAAGTCAAATGTGTTGCGACGAATGTAAGCGCGCGCCTTGGACGGATCCCACGGTGACCCATCGATCGGTGGAAAGAACGGAAACGGGTTGGAATCGTAAATGGGAGCCTCGAGAATGACTTTTTCACCTTCCGAGCGTGCATTCAATGTGTGAACGGTCGCGCGCTCGGGGCCCTTGAACCATCGGATATCCTTCGCCTCGCCGTCGCGCGGCACGATGCCCACATACGCGGGCTTCGTGCTATCCCATCCCCAGTGAACCTTGCCTTCCTGCAAGCGTTCCATGCTGGTCACGAAGCCGAACACGGGAATGATCACGTGTTTTTGCGTGAGCCCAATGTCGTGCACCATGCTGATGTAGGGAACCTTGAACCTCATTTCGCGCGTCACTTCACCCTGCTTGTTGACGGTGTAGAGAAAGACGTCGTTCGTTTCCAGCCCCGTGGCTTCGTAGCCGTAGCAAATCATCTCACCGGTTAAAGGATCGACCTTGGGGTGCGCCGTAAACGTGAGGCTTCTGTATTTCCCCTGAAAATCCCAGGGGCCGACGGTTTCCAGCGTGTTGCAATCAATTTCATACGGCAGGCTATCTTCTTTGAGCGTGAAAAGCTTCCCTGCGAAAGCGAGCGGCGTCGTGTTCTGAACGGAGCGGTCAAGCCCCTTCACGCTGGGATCGTCGGTGAACGGATTTCGGTAGACTCCAAACAACTGCTTGTGGGCGACACGATCGGCGTGAAATCGCGGCGTTTTCACCCAGCGGCCTTTGTAGTCGACGATTCCGTTCTTAAACCGGAACATGTTGATGTAACCGTCCATGCTGAACGGGGAATCGTTCTCTGCGATCGGCGGGTAGAACCAATCGCCTCCGAGCCGTATGAATGCGCCGTTGAGTTCTGTGGGAACCTTCCCGACGACTTCGCAGTCGTACACATCCGCCTCAAAACGCGTGGGGGCAAAGAATCCCTTCATTGTAGGTTGATTCGAGAAATCAACCATGGTGTCGACTCCTTTCTTCCGGTCCTATTTTACCCACGGCGACGGCATATCGTAAGGCACGGTGATGAACACGGCCTCAGCGTGCCGGATTTTGCCATCTACGATCTTGAACATCTCCAGCAGGCAGAAGGAGTGCGGCGATTTCATGGGCGAGTCGTGCTTCACGCCGTCCGTCGTGGTATACGTTTCCAGTCGTCCCGAGTGGTCAATAAACCCGCCTGCCAGAACCAGGCCTTTCTCTTCGTCCACCAACGGAAAGCGCCGATCGCGTAGGCGATCGTCCCATCGGTAGTTGCCCAGCTTGAATCCGGCTCCACAGGAGATCTTGCCATAGCTGGACAGGCTCGAACTGGCCTGTGGGTCAGGATTCGGATCGTTCGCAGTCCAAACTCCGTTCTCCCGCCGGCTGCAATCGTCGGTAAATTGCGTAAAAAGCTGACCATCGTTCAATTGCAGGGTGTTGAAGTACCCATCGGCCAGGGCAATCATGCGCTCGCGCGGCCGCCGATGCTCAGGAGCTACATCTTCGAGCAGAACCGCTACAGGCTTGAGGGTACGGGGATCACCGAACGGGCCCGGTCCGTAGCCCTTGCGATTGACAATCGTCTCCACCTGGGTGATCGTCCGGTCTTGAATTCTCAACCGCAAGGCGAAGAACGCCTGGTTTCCACGTTCGTCCACGACGCCAAAATAGGCAACCTGTCCGCTCTGGGGATCCGCCGCACGAAGGTCTTCGGCGCCACGGCCCGTCACCGTGCCCCACAGTCCATCGCCGACGCCGAGCGTGACGTTGTTTTCCGTGAACTGGATGTTTCTCGCCCATGGCAACCGCGCAGGATCTCGGGCCACCAGTGCCGCCAAATATTGGTCGACGAAGCCGTACAGGCATTGCCGGTCGCAATCCCGCTCGACGCCGGCCGGCTGCGCCTGAGCGCGACTGCCGGCCCGGCTCGGCCGCGCCCCCACAAGGATCCCCAGAATCACGCTTAGAGGTAGTGCGATCGAGATGGTTCGTCGCATCGGTCGACTCGCAGCGATTCGGGATGGTCCGATCCGCGCCCGGACGACGCGAATCCTACCAGAGGAATCCGATCAGGGGCTAGGCTTCCTTTTCTAAGCCGACGATTGTGCCTTCCAGCTCGGTGAGGAGGTGAATGGCAGCAGGGGATAGACGTCACGGAAAATCCTCGCGGCCTGGCGATCAAAAGCAGGACGAAGCGCCGCGGCGTGCCTGAGTTTGCGGCGTACCACCCATCCTTTCAGCCTCTTCCAGTCTTCCGGTTTCACGGGCCAGCCTTTGTGCCTAACCCATTCCCCTTTCTCGGAGGAATACCAATAGCTCTCGTATCTCCCTCGCAGCCGTCGCTGTTGCCGCTCGAGCCACTGGGTGTTTTCCACGGCTCGCGCGCGCCCGATCTGGATGAGCGGAGCGCTACGCGAGCCGGCGTACACGCGAAAGCCACACGTGACCGCCTCGGCCGAAACGGCGCTATAGACCTGGCCGCCCTCGCCGCCCGGCTCCGCGAAGAAGAGGTACATCTGCGTGCGGTACGGCGCCTTGTCGAGAGAAAAGCGGATGTCGCGGTTGATGCGGGAAAAATTTTCGCCGACACGGCCACTCGCAACAAATTGGCGATTCAGCTTCAGGGCGACCGGAGTCAGACGTTCGAACAGCTCACGAAAGGGTTCGACGACGGCCGCGCGATAGCGTTCGCGGTTCTCGTCCATCCAGGCTTTGTGATTGTTGCGGCCGAGTTCGCGCAAAAAAAGGATGGTTTCCTTCGAGAAAACAGGCCTCGAGGACCTCATCTGTAGGGTGTGCCTAGTTCCCGCAGCCGCAGGCGCCGCCGCAACAGCCGCCGCCCGAGCCAGCAGAATCTGAAGAGGTCGACGCGCGGCCCGAGGATTTCACTCCATTCCCGTGCGCCGCAAACACCGAGAGTTGAATCGTGTTTCGTTGGCTGGCGCATTGCGGGCAGGTCACGACCGTGTTCCCGTTCCTCACGATACGCTCATAGCGCGCGCCGCAATCGTCGCAGACATATTCATAGATTGGCATGGTCACCCGTCCTGAAAACCTACCCTGCGATTGTACCAAAACCCAGCTCGGACCCGATCAAGGCGACACTCGGGGCCGTCTGTAAAGGACGCGGAAGCGGCGCACCCAGGGTGGTTCGAGATCGGCAAAATCCTCGAAGGATTCCTCTTCCAGCCCGGCGCGCCGGAACCCCTCCAACTCATCGCGGCGTAGCGGCCAGGGCGGGCCCAGTTGGTCTGCTTCACCGGTGCTTCGGCCCCGCGCGATCGCCAGCAGTCGTCCGCCCGGTGCCACGAATTGCGCAATCGCGGCGATGGCTTTCGCTCGCCACTCCGCCGGGAACGACTGCAGGGTATAAACCTCCAGCACAAAACTAAAGCCGCCAACCCAGGCCGCGCGCGGATGAAACAGATCAGCGATCACATACTCGACCTGCGTACGCGGATAACGCTTCTTGGTCTGTTCGATGGCTGTCTTCGAGATGTCGAATGCAGTTGTCTGGAATCCCCACGACGCCAGCTGCTCGGAATCATCACCGAGGCCGCTGCCGATCACGAGCGCGCGTTGGCCCGCGGTCTCCCAGCGATGCTCTTTCCAAAACTCGAGCAGCCACTGATTGGGTTCCCGGTCCGCCCAGGGAATGACCGCCTTGCCAGCATCCGCTTCCTGGTAAAGAGCCTCGAACCATCCCAGCGGGTCGCCCTTTTCCCGGTACTCCTGAGCGAGTTGACGCACCCGTGCTCGATCCGCCATGGCACTCTCCCTGTCAAGGATCCGCCACCGACACCCAGAGGAACAAGTCGCGCTTGCAGAAGGGGGCTCCTCCCCTTAGGTCCAGTGGCTGCGGCAGGGCGGAGCCAGATCGGTAAGCCGGGCGTTGCTCATACGACCGGCACAATGTGGGAAGTCTTAGTCGCCGGCCACGGTCGCGGCCTCGGAGTGGCCCACCGGGGCCGCACCGTTCCCACGGGCGGGCTCGATGCGTTTCACTGTCGCGCCCGGAACGGCCGTCAAAATGTCGTCGATGGACCCGATCTGAACGATCGGCTCCGAGCTCTTCTTGAGTACCAGCTCTTCGTAAATCTTCCGCACCTTGGCGGCTTCCTCAAAGGCCTTTTTGCGGCGGATGCGGTCCTCTTCGGCTGCGGTCAGCGGAATATCATGTTCCAGGTGACGCACGCGCGAGGCGTCTTCTGCGTCAATTCGGAGAGAATGCTCATAGGTGTCAAGATCGACCTTCTTGCCCTTGGCATAGATCTGATGCTTTCCGTGGGCTTTGTACCACTCGGCGACGGTCGCGTTCTTGTACATGTTTTCTATAATCTTGCGCCAGCCGATTCCCGTGTTATACGCGCAGAAGGAAATCTCACCCTGTTGCGTGGCGTAGGGGATGATGCACATTTCCGTGCGACGAAAATCGTAGTTGAAAAGATCTTGGAACCACATCCCGGCGATGAAGAGGAAGTTCCAGGGATCTTGGCGGCGCTGGATCGCGTCATCAAACGTGCGGCCCGGATTGGTGCGGCCATATTTGACCTCGGCATGCTTGGAAAGCGCCCAGGTCTTGTCGAACTTCACCCAGAGGTCCTTGAGCCGCAAGCTCGGTGGTGCCTGGAAGGCCTTATAATTCTTCAGCAGTGCCAGCGCCATCATGAAATTGGAGAAGCTCTTGCCCCGTGCCGCGTCGGTGATCGCATTGACGTCCCGCGTAAGGCCTTGTGCGTCCAAGAAGCGAGGCACCGGTGCCCATTCTTTCGTGAACTTGTTGACCATCAGCGCTGTTCCTACGCCGCAGTTCGGATGGCAACCGCAGGAAAGTGCGCCCCACTGCGACTCCGGGCCGTGGATCAAGTCCGCAAAGTTTGCGAACGTACTGATAAACGATATGGGAAACCAATCGCGGGTGGGCTCGATTCTTCCGACCTGCTGACTTACGTCCTTGGCAAGGTGCGAAAGCGTATAACGCTGGCGCATCCGCCGTTCCGGTGTGATGTCCTCATCGCGGCCTGTGAACGAGACGGGCTGGAAGGAGACGAACGAAATCTTCCGCGGATTTTCCATCGCGAACTTCACGATCGGCCCGACTTGATCGTTGTTTACGTTGTTGACGATGGTCGTGACCAGCACAATCTCAATGCCGGCCTCGTGCATGTTCTCGATGGCCCGCAACTTGACGTCGAACAGATTGCCAACCTGACGGTGGCTGTTGGCGTCGTTGCCGATGCCGTCAAACTGCAAGTAGGCGTATCGCATGCCCGCTGCAAAGGCTTTCTTGCAGAACTCCTTGCTTTTGGCAAACTCGATGCCGTTGGTAGCCGCTTGGACACTGTTGTAGCCGATTTTTCGCGCATAGGCTACGGCATCTACGAAGCGCGGGTGCATGGTCGGTTCCCCACCGGAGAACTGGACCGACATCTGGCGGCGTGGTTTGATCAGCAGGGCATTGTCGAGGATTTCTGTGATTTCCTCCCACTCGAGTTCGTGCACGTAGCCGACCTGGTTCGCATCCATGAAGCAGGGATCGCACATCATGTTGCAACGGTTGGTTAAGTCAACGGTTAGAACGGCGCCGCGCCCGTGCCGCACGGTGCTCGATCCGTGCCGGTGAAGCTTTTCGTCATTGTGTGCAGGAATATCGCGGCCTGGAAACTGGCTTTCGATCCAGGCCAGGAATTTCGAGTCAATCGCCATCAGGTCTTCATATTTCCCGTGGACGGGACACTGCTTCACCATCCAAACCTGGCCGTCGCGCTC
>Ga0187782_10001502_pt1 | contig 17017 bp, 16 predicted proteins | sample 0715_SJ02_MP15_2_FD_132454 | JGI IMG/M metagenome (GOLD analysis project Ga0187782, IMG submission 132454) | Tropical peat soil microbial communities from peatlands in Department of Meta, Colombia - 0715_SJ02_MP15_20_MG | ecosystem: Environmental > Terrestrial > Soil > Wetlands > Peat | place...
TCCATCACCGAACACTCCTTCCAAGGCATCTCTTCCTCCCCTACTCAGGGAGGAAAGTGTCACCTATGTGTCCGGTACGATGTGTTACCTATGTCTCAGGCCGCTCATCAAATGGTTTACCGGGTTTCGAGCCGCAAGACCTCAACCCACAATCTACTGCACCGTGTTCGTAGCCACGCCCAGCGCCAGGAGATACTCCCCTTGCGCCAGCCGTGCCTCGTCGCCGTCTTCCTGCGTGTACAAATCGAGCGTCGCTTGAATCTTGCTGTGACGCAGGAGGCCCTGCACGGCCTTACCCGATGGTGTTGAGGGCGGAATCAACAAAGCAGAAAGACGCGTAGGCCGGAGCGGAGAGGAATTACCCGAGCAGTGCGCCCCAAGAAAATCGGGAGAAGAATGAAAGGAAATGTCCGTGCCCAGGAATACCGCGGAGGAGATGTCGCGGGAAATCGTTAGAGCGATTCCTACTGCGACCGAGCAAGCTCAATGAACCGCAGACCACAGCAGATATACGGCCATGATGATTAGGACGGTCGCAATCACCGGCAGAAAATAACGCTCGATGGCTTCGCGCCCGATACGATTCAAGAGCAGTGGTGCGATCCATGCGCCCGGGATCGTTCCGGCCAGCAGCAGAGCTGTCAGAGTCCAATCGGTCGTGCCGATTCGCGAGTGAGCCAGGAGCCCGGCGAATGAGATCCCGGCAAGAACGACTACAGATGTTCCGATTACTTCTACGGCGTTCAGACCAAAAGACGCTAGCGCGGCGATTATGGGGGCGCTGCCACTCATCCCAAACATTCCGGCAAGAAGTCCGCCAAGCGATCCTAGAGCGATGGCCCGAGCGCGGGCTTTTCGCGTTCCGGCTTGATTTTCACCCGTCGGGTTTCGCTTAACGAACACGGTCAACCCCGAAACAAGCAATATTGCGCTGAGCAACCCTTGATAAATGGTGCGTGGCACGTGCACGGACCAGAGCGACCCTGCTAAACATCCACAGGCTCCCGCCAGGGTCATCGAAGTTCCAATCTCGATACGCACATGGCCTCTTTTCCAATGATTGTGGGAACCGAACAGGAGCGTCGGAAACATCGTGGCCAGGGAGCAGGATGCGGCGGTCGGGCCAGGGATTCCAAAACACGCGGTGAGGACGGCGGTGTAGACGAGACCACCACCACCTCCGGTCAGAACTGTTAGGACGCCGGTCGCCAGCCCGAAAAGGGCGAGCAGGAAAAATCTAGCGTGCATCTATCCCTCGTCTGAAGAAATGCCGACCGTAGAGCCGCGTGCTATAACGTGACCACGAATGGCACGGAGTAGTTGCCGCTTGCTTGGCGACTTTGTGAATCCTAATTTTTTGTCGAGCGCAAATAGCTGAAAGAAGTAGCGGTGCGTGCCGTGGCCAGTCAGCGGGTGGGGAGCAAGCCAGGCCGAGGAACGGAAGCTATTTCGTCCGATCTTGAATTCCGCCGGTGCAGTTTCTGCTGGTGGCTGGCGATGACCTGGGATGATGCCTTCCGCCAGACCGATCGACCCCGGATCGATTCCGTACATAATCGCGTGGATAATCGGGAAAGGCAGGGGCGCATCGGCATCCTCAACCACCAGGGCAAGTTCTTGCGTGTGCGTGGGCACATTGAACCAGCGTAACGGCGGGAAGAGTCCCTGCCCGAGACCGGTGTAACGGAGGGGAATGGTTTTCCCCGGGGAGAATGAGGGGCTTTCGACGCGTATGGAATCCGGAGCTAGCGCAATGTGCGGGTCCTGCGATATCAAGCTCTGTTCTCCTGAACGCAAGAAACGAAGCAGTCGGCCAATGCGTAAGTTGGGACTCATCGGAGCGCGCCTATTAAACTACATACTATAGTTTATGTCTATGATGTATAGTAACACCGGAGGCTTCCTTTGACAACGATCAATCGAACTGAGTTGAGGCTATGGGCAAGAAGCGAAGGTTAACGAAAAGCGCGATCCTCGTGGCTGCTGCGCATATCGCGGATCAATCGAGCTCAGGCGACGTCACCCTTCTTGAGCTTGCGGCAAAGCTGGGCGTTAAAATGCCTTCTCTGTACAACCATTTGCAAGGACAGAATGGGCTGCGCCAAGAACTGGCTGTCTACGCGATTGAACAGCTCAGAGCTGCTCTGACGAATGTGGCGTTGGGCCGCTCCTCGGCAGAAGCGATTCGGGCCATGTGCAGTGTCTACTTGGACTTTTCCGGCAAGCATCCGGGATTGTACCGAGCGATGCTCCGCCTGCCCGATCCTAATGAGAAGCAGCTCCGAGCCGCGAATCACAGAGTGTTGCAGCTCTTGCTGACGATTTTGGCGCCCTACCGGTTATCGAAGGCGGATGCGATCCACGCCGTGAGGACCTGGCGGGCCATGCTGCACGGATTTGTGTCCTTGGAAATGACGGGGGCGTTTAGCCATCTGCCGAGACGCTTCGACAGCTTCCAGTTCATGGTGGCCATGTTTGTGAAGTCACTCGACAGCCGGCGCCTGGAGCGAACGCGAAAGGATATTTGAACAGCCGGACCGTTACGGGAGAAGCAGTAGCAGGGGGCCGATGTTTCTTCCTGAATTTCCGTACGTGCCTTGCCATCAGACTTGTTCAACGATTTGACGAAACTTCAGATTCCATACCATCGCAACGCGATGCCACTCGACTTTCGAGACCCATTCGTCTTCTGTGTTTTTCCAGGAGCGTTGTGTGGCGGCGGAAAGAACGGTGAATCGAAAGCCATAACGAACACTCGTAGACCCGGCTAATCCAGGTTGCCAACTTGCAGCCGCGCTTGCTCTCGCTTTACGCTTTGCACTTGGGAACTATGCTGACCACCAAAACAAAGGTATCGCTTGCGGGAATCGCTTATAAGCTGATCGCCTTGGCCCGATCTTCTGTCGGCAAAGACTCTCATGTCAATGTTCGCCGGCAAGGATTGCGGTGGAGTCTGGATCTGCGGGAAGGGATTGATTTTTCGATTTATCTTCTTGGCGCATTTGAGCCGGGGACGCAGAGAACGCTAGCCAAACTCATTAAGCCGGGAGACGTTGTCTTTGACATTGGCGCCAACATTGGCGCGCACACTTTGGGAATGGCGCGCAGTGTCGGCCCCAGCGGCATGGTGTACGCCTTCGAGCCCTCCGATTTCGCCTTCGCCAAATTGCGTCACAATTTTTCCCTGAATCCTGAACTGGAGCCCCGGCTTCATGCTCACCAGGCGTTTCTCGGCACCCAGATCGCCGAATCCACGCCAAGGCAAGTCTATGCCAGTTGGCCGCTGCGCGCTGATCGGGCGGTGCATCCAAAGCACCGCGGTCGTCTCGTCTCCGCTGCACAAGCCAGCGCGGACACGTTGGACTCCTTCGTGCAGCGATCCAAAATCGATCGCATCGACCTCATCAAGATGGACGTGGATGGCTGGGAACTGCCCGTGCTTCAGGGTGGACTTCAGGCGATTCAGCGGTTCCATCCAATACTCGTGATGGAAATGTCCCCTTATGTGCACGCCGAACAGCACAACAGTTTCGAAGACTTTATTGCGTTGCTTAGGAACAGCGGATACTCGGTGCGTGATGCCGACACATGGCAACCCGTGCCTCTGGATGCGAAACAGCTCCAACACATCATTCCCGACGGCGCCAGCATCAACGTCGTCGCGCAAGCCCGGGCAGTTCCAAAGTGACCGCGCACGCCCGCCGAGGACTCCCGCCACGGCACGCTATTTTGCACTGAGTGCCTTGATGCTGATTCCGGCTTGGCGGAATCGCCGGTGAATTTCTGCCGCAATTTGTGACGCGCCAGGCGTATCGCCGTGAATGCAAATTGTGTCTGCCTGGACGGGAACCGAAGCGCCGTCCGCTGCTATAACCATGCCTTGTTCGACGATTCGCAAAGCCTGCGCCGCAGCTTCTTCCGTATCGCGCAACAGCGCATCCGGGAACTTTCGCAAACGCAGGCTGCCATCGCCTTCGTAGCGGCGATCTGCGAATGCTTCCGCAGCGACGGAAAATCCCGCGGCGCGAAACTCTTCGAGCATCGCGGAACCAGCCAATCCGATGATCACCGCGTGCCGGTTCCAGCGCCGAACGCCTTCGGCAATCGCGCCGGCAACGGTCCGATCGCGTGCGGCTTGGTTATATAACGCGCCATGCGCCTTCACATGAGCGACAGTCACGCCCAGCTGCTTGGCAATGGCGTCCAGCGCTACAATTTGCCGATAAACCGAATTGGCAATTTCTTTCGGCGCGATCTGCAACTCGTTGCGACCGAAATTCTCGCGATCTTCGTATCCAGGGTGGGCGCCTACACTGACGCCATAGCGAACCGCTTGCTCGATCGTGACACGCATCATGTCCGCGTCGCCGGCGTGCCCGCCGCACGCGATGTTCGCGGAGCTGATGTAGCGCATCAGTTCTTCCTGCGTGCCATCCGCCAGCGCTTCGGGCATTTCGCCCATGTCGCAATTGAAGTCGATCGCTTTCATACCAAAAGCTGCTTGGGATTGTTCAATAAGCGTTCCTGGTCCATCCAAAGTGAGCGAGCCACTGCCAGCGACGTTCGTTCGAAACGAATTTCGGTTCGCGGGCGCAGTTGGCCCAGGCGATGCAAATCCACGCCAATCACGTTGGCGATTTTCGGGTAACCCCCAGTGGTTTGCTGTTCGACGAACAAGATGATCGGCTGGCCCGACGGGGTGACTTGGATTGCGCCCAGTGGCACGCCTTCCGTGATCATTTCACCTGGGAATTGGCAGCTTAGCGACGGACCTTCGAGGCGTATTCCCGTGCGATCGGATTCCTCGGTTGCCTGAAAAGTGCTGCGGAAAAGCGATTCCTTAATGGGTTCGGAAAAGGCCGCGATTTGGGGACCTTCGGTGACGCGCAAAATATTGTGAGGCTGCAAGTGCGCGAGCGCCGACCGCGAGAGCCTTCGTTCCGGAACGACTTTCTTTCTCGCGCCGAGGTTGAGCACATCTCCTTTGCGCAGCGCTCCTCCGTTTTGCCCGCCCAAGCCGCTTAAGATGTGGGTTGAAGCGCTGCCGAGGAACGGCGCTACTCGAACGCCACCCCCGATTGCCAAATAGCTGCGCGCGAAATCGCGGGTTGGCCCGAAGGTGATCATTCCTCCCGGTGCGATTCTATGCGTGGTCCACATTTCGACCGGACAACCGTTGATCGCTGGATCGAAATTGGCTCCCGTGCAGGCGACCACCCCGCCCTCAGGAAGAATGAACTGTCCGCCGAGTAGGGTCATTTCCAGCGCTGCCGCACCCTGATGGTTGCCGGCCAACAAATTCCCCAGGCGCAGCGCCACGGGATCGGCAGCACCCGACGGCGAGACTCCCATGAACCCGTAGCCGGGCCGGCCCAAGTCTTGAACCGTGGTGAGCAAGCCTGGCGAGTCCACCAACAATGTACTCATAGGGATGCGCCGCGCATAAATTCCTCGCGCGAGATAGCACGGAATTTCACTTGATCACCGATGGCAATCAGCGCCATGGGCTTACGGTCCTTACGAAACACAGCGGTAGGTGTTCGCCCGATCAACCGCCAGCCCCCAGGAACGGCCAGCGGATACACTGCCGTCTGTTTGCCGGCTATAGCTACACTTCCTACCGGGACTTGTTTTCGAGGCACTGGCAAACGTGGAGTCGCAATCTCGTCGGGCAGATCGCCTAAATACGCGAATCCCGGTGCAAATCCCAAAAAATACGCGTGGTAGGTTCGTGAGGTGTGCGCCTCGATGACTTGCGCTGGTTTCAATCCGTGCAGCTTCGCCACATCCTGCAAGTCTGGGCCGAATTCGCCCCCGTAGCATACGGGAATTTCTATGGTGCGGGGCTTCGGTCGCCGCAGGTGTTGCGCCCGCTGCTCATATTCGCGCAGGACCGATTCCACTTTGCCGTGATCCACACGTGTGGGATCGAAAGTGACCATCAGAGAGGCGTAGGCGGGTTGCAGATTCCGCAGCCAGGCCGGCGGTTGTTTCCGCAAAGCGTGCAGCAGTTTCAGCACACGTTCGTGAGCGCCAAGGCCGATCTCCTCGCCAAGGTAAACGAGCATGGCCTGATCGCTCGCCGCGCAAAATTTCAACGTGCCTCTCCGGTTATTGCACGAAACCGATATTAGTTCCCGGCGTTCCCTCCGGGCCTTCTTTGATTGGTCCGTAAAGCGCTTCGAAACGCGAGATATTTTCTCCCAGGGCTCGCCAGATCCGCTTGGCGTGACCTGGGCTGACGATCATGCTGCTCAGGAGTTTGCCTTGCGTGGCGTTGGGGAATACGTACACAAAGTTCAAAGTAAATTCTTCGGCATGGTGCTGGATCATCACCAGGTTGCTGTACATTCCTTGCAGCTCTTTTTCGTCGGCTTTGATTTGGACTTGACCCGCGGGAGGTCCCGTCTGGGGCCCCTGTTTTTCGTCCATGATGTTCTCCTGAGTTGCTCCTCCAAGGTATCACATCAATCAGGCGCGCCCGCGAGTAAGCGCGTCACATCTCGGAAAAGGGACCATTCCCGCGAGCGGGTACGGCTTTGCGCGGCTGAGCAGTTGTGCGAGACTTTTTGGATTAATGGCGAAAGCATCTACACAGGCCCGGCGATTGCGGTTGATTTTATTGCTAGGCGCGTTGACGCTGATTGTTGTCTCTGGGGGTCTCGCGGTGTTGCATCGCGGGCCGTGGGTCATCCCATTGGCCGAGAAAGCGCGCAAGAACCCACTTCCCGATACGCAAGCGAACCTTGCGGCCGCCAAACCGGTCTATAGCAACAAATGTTCCGATTGCCATGGCGACACCGGCAAGGGAGATGGTCCCGACGCGATGATGTATGATCCCAGCCCGTCGGACCTGACCGACGCCGCAAAAATGAACAAATTGACTGACGGCGAAATCTTTTATCAGATCACCGAAGGGCGCAAGCCAATGCCATCATTCAAGAAGAAGCTCAGCGAGGAACAGCGCTGGCAATTAGTACTATTTGTGCGGTCGTTGGCGCATTCCGGAGTGCCGCCAACTCCGCCGGAATCAGCACAGCAGCCAGCGACCGGAAATAAGCACAACTGATGCGGTCAACGCGCAAGGCTCCGGTGTTCAAAGAACGACGCGCGCCATCCGCTCCGCGCGACTGATCACGTCGTGAAGTTCGCGATCGTTACTTCACAGTTTCCAGGGCCTTGGCCACTTCCTTGATGTCCGGCACAACCGGGATGTCATAATGCTTGATCCACGCGAGTTTCCCGTGCTTATCGACAATAAAGATGGAGCGCCCGGTAATGCCCTTCTCGGCCAGAAAGACTCCGTACTTCTCTCCGGCTGCCCCGCGGGGCTGGAAATCCGCCAGCAGCGGATACTTGATACCCATTTTGTCGGCGTAAGCTTTGTGTGACCACACGCTATCGACGCTGATGCCCAGCACTTCGGCATCCAGGGTGTCGAAATGCTTCATGTCATTCACGAAGCAGGCATGCTCGTTGGTGCACACCGGGCTCCAGTCCAGCGGATAAAAAACCAGCACCACCCTTTTCTTCCCCGCAAAATCGGAAAGCTTCACTTCTTTTTGGTTCTGATCCTTTAGCGCGAAATCCGGTGCGGGCTGTCCCACGCTCAAGCTCATGATCCATTCCTCCAGTAAGATTTGTGGCCGCTGAGCATATTACCGAAAGCCGAGCCTTGCGCCAAATTGCAGTTTTGGCGGAAGCGCTGGACGCGGTAAACTGCAGCGCAAAGCGCCCATGCATGAGCAGGGAAACGACAGGACCAGCGCCGACGATGAATCTGGCTGAATTCGTGCACCGCTATGTCCAGCTGGCGGGAGGCTTCGAGAAGCCCGTGGCCCTATCGGCATTCGGGTTAACCGCAGACGAAACGAAAACGGTGTTTTCCAGCTTCGATGAGGATTACCATATCAGCCGATTCCTGCATTTTTCCTGCGCACAAGGTCAGAGTTACACAATCAGTGGAGAGGCCGTGACTCATGTCATGGTCGACAGCGACATAGAATCACTACTGTAACGGCGCAGCGGTCAGCGGGAACCCCATCACCGGTTGTCGGGGAACACCGGCAGGGCAACGATGGCCTCACTCGCGGGATCGTCGCGCAGCTTGATGTACACACGGGCGCCGTACGGCCGTGGCACCGCCAATGACTCGCTCACATATCCGGCGGGAACAGACACGACATTTTTGAATTGGGGATCCGCGGCTACCGAATCGATCAGGAACAGGTTAGAACCCACCAGACTGCACGGCTTTTCCAATGAATCGGGGCAGCGAATCTCTTTCAACGTGGGAACGCGCACCAGAACAGCCAGGGGTTGCCAATCGCCCTTCGCGCCGTCAGCTTCAACCGCGCGAAATTGCAGTGGGCCAAACGCCGCCGGCCCGAATGCTTTGGCCGGATCCAGGGTAGCCAGCACGCTGCTGGCATCTTGCTGCACCAACGAGCCATCGGTGAGGCTCAAGGCGGTGGTGAATGGGCCATTCACGGTGGCAATTTCGATTTTCTCGGTTGCCTGGAAATCCGCGGGAACTTCCGTCTTCAGGAAAAACGAGAGCCGTGTGTCCTGCGGGAGTTCTTCGTGGTTGGTGAAATGAATCGCTGAGGGAGTGGCAGGCTCGAGCATATTCTTACTGAGCAGGGCGACCCTCGGCCGCGGCGGCTCGATCGTGGCGGGGACATCCAGAGTGCGTCCATCTTTCAGCGTCACATGAGCCGGCACCGAGACGCTCGGCTGCAACACCGCGGTGGCGGAGTCTTTCTGTACGACCAACTCCAGCGCATTATCTCTCGCGGCGGAATCTTTTGCCGGCACGAATCGAACGTCCTTCAATTCCAGGCTGACCACTTCATCCAGATGGGTTCCCGTCAGCGTGCCGTGGGTGTCGCCCGCAAACATAGTGAATCTTTCCAGGTGCGCCGCGTCAGAATAGGCTTGCAGATTCACCACATCGGGCTTGGTCTGCCCATACTGCGACACCGCTAATTCCAGTTTGCCCGGAGAAATTTCCTTCAACGGCAACTCGATTTCCAGCTGATCCGGCGCAGGCGCCTTCCAGGTGGGTTTCCAATCCTTGCCGCTGGAATCCAGCAGCGCGATCTTCTCAACGCACACCGCACAATCACCTTGCAAGTGTACGGTGGCCGGGTGGCCGGCCAGAATCGTGCCCAGGTCAGCTGCGGGAATCTTCCAGTGTTCCGAGTGAGCATTGAACAGCTGAAAGGAGGGCCCCTCGAAAGCCGCGTAGCCCCAATACCCGCGCAGCGTAGCGGTCAATTTCGGGTCCAGCGTTGCCGGCGAAAGTGTCTTGGTGTCGACCACGAAACCTCCGCGGACCGCGTCCGGCGTGGCCGGCAATTCCACCCCATGCCCCGACTTGCTTTCCACACGAACCACAAAGCTGTGGCCCATATTGGTCGAGAACATCAGCGGCGCCCCTTCTACAGGCAGCACCAATGGCGACTCCTGCAGGCACAGAATCTGCTTGGGATCCACCGGATGCAACACCGGCAAAGGCGACAACCCAATAGAAGGAAGCCCCACAACAATCACCGACTTGGGATTGCGAAACGACGGCGGTGCATTCAGCTTCAGATTGAGGCTGTCCTTCTCCGGGAACGATAGCGCGGGGATGTATTGATAAGTCGCGGTATGCAGGCTGCCCATCAGTTTTACCACGTCCACCACCGCGCCAACATACGGACTGAAAGTTCCACCTCTTACCAACGGACTGGAGCCCAAGCTGGTAATCAGATCGGAAGAGGCGCCGGAAGTGAGCGCCGCAACCATCGACTGATCATGGCTATCGTCGAGCACCAACTGATCGCTGCCTTGTATCAGGCAAGAAGGCTGCTGTTCCACGGGACGATTGAAGCAATCCTCGTTGACCTTAATTCGCAGTGTTTGCGCAAGCATCGTGGAGTTCTTCTTGAGCGCCGTGGGATCGGAGTTGGAGGTCTTGGCGATTTCGTCCAGATACTTGTCCAAGCGGCTGCGGTCCAAGCTGGCTTGCTCCAGGTCCTGTGCCGCGCGCACGAACACCCCGGGACGGCCGCGCACCGTCGATCGCAGGGTGCTGAAGTCGCCGCCAGTTTCCGGAGCGAGAAAGATCAGCGCTTGCTCCGCGCCCTCGGGAATGGTAATGAAAGTGCCCCTCTCGCGCACCTGCTTGGTCCAGGTTTCCACGCGGGTAAACCAGTTTTCTGGCGGAGGGTTGGTAGGCCCCTGCAAGAACGCGACGATTAATAAATAACGGATGGACTGATCCCCAGGAAACTCCGAACGAATCCACAATTGATCACCGGGAAGAAGATCGGTGACTTTGGAGATGGGCATGGTCTTGCCGCCGCGGGTCACGGTCATGTCCACGCGCGGGCCACTCAGATCGAAGGTGTGGCCGTCGGCGAAAGCGGCAGGAGCGCCGAGCCAGGTCAACGCCAAACCCAATAGCAGGGAAAACAGTACTCTCTCGGCAAGCTTCATGGTCATGCCGTAAACTTTTGTGGATTGCTTACCTGTTAATCTTAGCTTCATTTTCCTGGACTCAAACCGTTTCGTGAAAACCACGAACGAAGATGCCAACCACGGAAAACGGCAATGCGCGCGCTTTCTCCGATTCCCGGTGCAAAAACACGACAGCTGCTCGGTTGCTGCTAAACCTCAATAAAGACGCTGAAATTAGTTGGATGCAGCCATGGCACCAACAGTCGCCAGAGGGCTCGGGCTGGAGATTCAACTGTTACAACCATTAGCTCAGAAGCGTGCCGGGGCGTCAACAGCGAAATACCGAATGATGTTCATCAAAAAACTGCAAACGCACAACGCAGCGATGGCATGGTCGCGATGCTAGCCGGCATTTCTCACCAGATGAGATGCACTAACACCTGACCAGCAAGTCGCATGAAACTGTCATCCTGCGCGCAGCGAAGGACTCACATCCTCTCAGAACGCCCGGCACGCAAACACACTGTCATTCTGAGTGCATTTGACGAGGATGCACGAAGAATCTCAATTGGCCCGAAAGCGCAAGACGTAGATCGGTTGAGATCCGTGAAGAATGCTATGCTAGAGAATTTTTTTGCCCAAGCCTGACAGCGCCAGCTCCACCGCCAACAGCGCGGTGCGATTGTGCTCGTCGATCACCGGATTAATTTCCACGATTTCCATCGACACCATGCTTTCGCTGTCGGCGATCATCTCCATGGCCAGGTGCGCTTCGCGATACGTCACTCCACCGCGCACCGGAGTGCCCACCCCGGGCGCGTCGCTGGGATCGACAAAATCCATGTCCAGGCTCACGGCGACGCCATCGGTATCGTCCATGGCATATTTCAGCGCGTCGGACATGACTTCGCGCATGCCACGCTCGTCAATCTCGCGCATGGTGAACGCTTTTACTCCCAGCTTCTTGATGAATTTACGTTCGTGGGCATCCAGATCGCGCACGCCAACGAGCACCACATTTTGCGGCTCAATCTTGGGCTTGAATCCGAATAGATCGTACAGTTCCTCGGTGCCGTAACCCATGATGGCGGACAGCGGCATGCCATGAACGTTACCCGACGGAGAAGTTTCCGGCGTGTTCATATCACTGTGAGCGTCGAGCCAAATGCAGCCGATACTCTTCTTTTCTTTGCGAAAATGAGCAGCTACACCACTGATGGAACCGGCGGCAATGGAATGATCGCCGCCCAAAACCAAGGGCAGATAGCCGTCGTCCAGCGATTTCTGGACCGCCAAGCCCAAATCCTTGCAAGCGTCGGAGATCTCGCCGATATATTTGGCGCGCTTTTCGCCATACGTCATTTCCTCGGGCTGCTTCACCGGGATATTGCCCGAATCCTCCACTTGGTGTCCCAGATGTTTAATGCGAGCCTGCAGCCCCGCGACACGAACTGCCGAAGGTCCCATATCGACCCCGCGGCGGCTGGCGCCCAGGTCCATAGGTACGCCAATAATGCGAATTTTCTGAGCCATATTTGTCTTTTTTGAGTTGCCCTTCCGGGCCGGTCAACACTCGGCAATCAACGGCCACAACCCGCGCCGTTGGATCACCAGCGCAGGCGGCCCAGTGCGGACGTCCCTGAGAAGCCCAACCAAAGTGGAATTTGCGCTACCCGGTCCCAGCTACCCGCGTCAAGGATACACGCGATAAATCATGCGCGGGAAGGGGATGACCTCCCGAATGTGCTCCGTGCCGCAGATCCAGGCCACGGTGCGTTCCAGACCCATGCCGAAACCCGCGTGCGGGACGCTGCCATAGCGCCGCAGGTCCAGATACCACTGGAACGCATCCTCCGGCAAATGGTTTTCCCGCAACCGCCGGACCAGCAGATCGTAATCGTGAATACGCTGGCTGCCGCCGATGATCTCGCCGTAGCCTTCCGGCGCCAGCATATCGAAACACAGCGCCAACTCGGGGCGTTGCGCGTCGGGCTGCATGTAGAACGCTTTGATTTCGCTAGGATAGTGATGAACCATCACCGGCCGGTCAAAGCTGTTGGAAATGACGGTTTCTTCGTCGCCGCCGAAATCGTCTCCAAACTTGGCGGGATTGCGGTTTTTCTGCAGCAGCGCGATGGCGTCTTCGTACGTGATCCGCGGGAACGGCGGTTTGATGTTCTCCAACTTCTTGATGTCGCGTTTCAAAGTTTCCAGCTCGCGGGATTTGTTTTTCACCACGCCTTGCACGATGGCGCTGACCAGGCCTTCGCCGAGTTCCATCATGTCGGAAAGTTCGGCGTAGGCCGCCTCGGGCTCGAGCATCCAAAATTCGGTGAGGTGGCGGCGGGTTTTGGACTTCTCGGCGCGGAAGGTCGGCCCGAAGGTGTACACCTTTCCCAGAGCCATGGCGGTGGCCTCGATGTACAGTTGGCCGCTCTGCGTCAGGTACGCCTTCTGATCGTCGATGTAGTTGACTTGGAACAGTGTCGAGGTGCCCTCGCACGCGGCGGGCGTGAACATGGGTGCATCCGTCAAGGTGTAGCCCTGCGCATCCATGAAATTCCGGGCGGAGCGAATCGCCTCGGCGCGGATGCGCAAGATGGCCGCTTGCCGTGGGGTGCGAATCCACAGGTGCCGCTGGTCCAGCAGGAAATCGATTCCATGCTCCTTGAGCTGGATGGGGAACGGCGTAGCTTCCGGGACTTTCTGGACCACATGCACCTGGCTTACGCCAATCTCGTAGCCGCCGGGAGCGCGCTGCTCGGCGCGAATCTTCCCGCTGACCATCACGCTGGATTCCTGCGTCAGTCCCTTGAGCGCCTCAAACGCTTCGGGATTGTCTTTCAGCGAGCAGACACCCTGAATGATGCCGGTGCCATCGCGAAAAATGGGGAAGAGCAGCTTGCCGGATTCGCGGAGATTGTAGAGCCAGCCGCGGATGGTCACTTCCTGGCCGTCATACTGACCGGCATTTTCGATGGTAATTATCGTCATGGTGGGTTTTGCGCCGCTATGCCAAACCAATAGTCTAACAAAGACTGCGCTCCCTGTGCGTCATGCCTTCTAACTCGCCACCTAACCCAACGCCCGTCATTCTGAACGAGGCGAAGAACCTCTCTTCGTGCCTGAGCCGCGAAGGGCTTGCCCTGACGTACGAAGGGATCGGCCACACATCGGTCGCGCTCCAAACGATGTGAGTCGTGAGAAATGCGCTCCCGTAGGGGCGCGATACATCCTGTCCCTCCCCCTCCCACTTTTCTTTGGCGTCGGCGACGGTCTTAGGTCACGAACCACGGGTCACGGATCACGGGTCACGTTCTTGTGATGTCGTCACAAGACTCGACGCGCTCTCAGGAAAATTTGGGAAAAATTTTCCCGTTAACTTCTTTGCTTGCCACCCTTACGGAAAAAAAGGGGGGTATAGGGGAGTAACCAACTTGCAAACATGTGGCCGATCTGAAGTTCGGCCACTACACAGCCACGAAGAGAGGTTCTTCGCTTCGCAGACTCCGCTCAGAATGACGAGCGTTGCGTCAGCCGGCGAGTTGGAAGGCAACACGCACGGACTTGCGGCCCGCCTCGCTTCCTGCGTCAGCGTGAACAGAAGTCGGGCCCTTCGATCTGCCCTTAGGGACAGTTTGGCGTAACAACACGATGCGCAGGGAAAGCCAATGGTGAGGAGCGGGGCACCGCATACTGGTCACGACGAGGTGATCATGCGGAAAACAGCACGCATTGCCCTAGCCGCGCTCGCAGTCCTTGTCCTGATCTGCGGATCGCGCCGTGTCGCGGCGCAACAGCAGGAAAGCCGTTTGAACGAATCGGAAGTGTCCGCGACGCCCGCGCCACGGCCCGCAGCGGATGCTCCTTTGCCCACCGCGACAGCGCTGTTGATGAAGAACGACCAGGCCACGGGAGGAGCGGAGGCTTGGAACCGGAGCACTTCGCGAAAAATGAAGGGCGTATACCAGACCGAAGACAATTCCATGTTTTTGGCCATCGAGATTTTGCAGAAGGCTCCCAACAAGTCGCTGTCAAAAATTACGCTGCCTAACGGCGTGACGGTGCGCGACGTGTGCGATGGCAAGAACGCGTGGGTCGAGACGTCCATGGGCGGATACCAGAGCTACACCGGGGCGGCGCTGGCGGCGAAATTGCGCGCCGCGGATTTTCAGGATCGCGCCCGGCTGGAAAAGGCGGCCTCCACGGGCAAAGTGATTGGAACCGAACAGATCGGAGCGCACAGCACCTATGTGCTGGAGTACTCGGCGGAGAAAGGGCTTGCTTCGCGCGTGTATTTCGACGCCGACAGCGGACTGATCGTGCGCACGGTTGACGTGTTCACCTCGCCGGAGGGTCCGTACACCTTGAGATTGGACATGGACGATTATCGCGAGGTGGATGGATTGAAATTCCCGTTCCGCATCAAGCGCACGGAAAAAGGCGCGGTGCTGAATATCCGGCTGACCCAAGTGACCGTGAATCCGCCGCTGGACGACACCCTGTTCCTGAAGCCGGAGTTTGCGAAGTAGCGGCAGGTCGCCAGGACTGCGCGAGGAGCCGCTCCCCATGAACATGCACCGGACACTACTCAGCATCGCCGCATTGAGCTGTCTTGTTGCCGCAGGAGTATCCGCGCAGGACACGCAGCCGGGAACAGCGGCACCGAACAATCCCAGCACCGCCGGCAGTGGCAATGCACAGAAAAACACTCAGGAAGTGGCGGCACAGCAGGATGATCAAGAGCCTTCTGTGGCGGAGGCGGCGCGAATGGCGCGCGCCAACAAGGCCACTGCAAAAAAAGCGGTAAAGAGCTACGACGACGACAATTTTGTCAGAAGCACTCCGATCGTAAAGAAGAACGCGTCCGTTGAAGGCGGTTCCGAAAATGCGGCGAGCGCGCCGATTTCCCCAGCGGAAACCAAGGGCAAAGTGGTTTTGCTGGATTTCTGGGCGTCGTGGTGCGGTCCCTGTCGCATGGCCTTGCCGAAAGTGAAGCAACTACAAGCCGTGTACGGCGGGGAAGATTTTACCGTCATCAGCGTGAGCGAGGACGAGGACGAGGCCGCCTGGAGAGCGTTCACTACGAACCACCAGATGAACTGGACACAGCGGTTCGATGGAGACAGCTCGCTGATGCGCCAATATCAGGTGAACGCTTTGCCGACTTATGTGCTGCTGGATCGCGACGGCAAAGAGGTGCAGCGCTACGAAGGGGAAGATCCGGGACAATCGATCCTGGAGCGGATCGAGCCGCAATTGAAGCAAGTACTGCAGAAGTAAGCCGCGGGTGGCCTCGCCATTCCGCCAGGCCACGCTGCGCTCCGAGCGTCTGGCGCGCATTTCTCAGGACTCACACGGTTTCAGATCTGCTCAGCACGTAAAAAAACGCCGTCATTCTGAGTGCATCCGACGAGGATGCACGAAGAATCTCAATTGACCCGAAAGCACAAGATGCAGATCGGTTGAGATCCTTCGCTGCGCTCAGGATGACAGGATTATTTTAGTTTGGAAGGTAAGACGCAAGGGTTGAGATCCCCTCGAGGCTCGGGGCATGCCTTCGCTGTGCCCTTCGCTGACGCTCAGGGTGAACACAAGACGCGCCCTCAGGGGCTGAAGCCCAATTGATTGCCCAGCGCTTATGTCGCGGCTGAAGCCACGACCCACAAAACCTTTAGCTCGGCTTGCCGCCCTGGAGGGCGGCGCTACAAGTAGCAACATTTCAGACGCACCACACTAGGAATCTTCCCACGCTTCTTCCAGGCGATCGAGGGATTTGGCGGCCGCGGCAAGTTGATCGGAGAGGCTGGTGTTGTCGGGAGCGGGTTTTTCCTTCAGCTCCAGCGTGAAGGGTAATGGAGAAGTCGGCGCGGAACGCAGCAGTTTAACGGTAGGAAGCCAGTCAATCGTGCCTTCGTAGGGCAGAAGGTGCTCGTCCTTTTCCCCGTGATTGTCGTGAACATGGGCGCTGGCGATCAGATCCTTCATAGGTTCGAAAGCTCTGGCAATGCGCTGGTCTTCAGGCCCATCCGCCAGATGCGCGTGACCGATGTCGAAATTGAACCGTAAGCCAGTCAGGCGGGTCTCGTCCAGGAACGAACGCAGGTAGTCGGGCGCGCCCATTTCACTGGTGGTGTTTTCCAGGCAAATGGTGACACCGACGTGTTTGGCATGAAGCATAAGGTGCTCGAGCGAACTGAAAGCCGCGTCACGCTTGCGCAGATCGGCAGCTTCTCGTATGCCTCCCATGTGCACGATCAATCGCGGAAAAGGAAGATCCTCGGCCACGTCGATAACCCGCTTGAATTCGTCCATGGCCTCGATGCGGCGGACCCTTTCGACTTCGGTGACCGACAAGGGGCTGGCGCCTTCGCGATTGAGGTTGAGGTCGCGGGTGGTGGGCGCATGGAGGGAGCTGAGTTGAAGATGATTGTCCGCCAAGGCCAAGGCGATCCCGCGCACTTCCTCTCTGCTGACGTAGTCAAAATGGCTGCGCGCCGCAAAGATTTCCACGGCCTGGAATCCTGCCCGGTGAATGTGAGCAAGCAACTCGCGATTGAGTTTCTTGGAA